>ODAK010003727.1_pt1 | contig 15738 bp, 14 predicted proteins | sample 1539591 | NCBI WGS metagenome assembly ODAK01 (sample SAMEA3539303, study PRJEB22396) | soil metagenome | biome: tundra; feature: field; material: soil | place: USA | collected 2010-05 | depth 0.15 m | reverse complement strand
GGACCGTGCTAGGCGGGGTGCTAGCGGTGCCCTGTACCCGCAATCCGCTCTAGCGGGGCTGAATTCCCTCCCAAGGGGCTAGAGGCCCGAGGTCAGCGCCCCGTTTGAGGCGGTGATGGTTCGGTCCCGTGACGATGAAGCCCCGTGAACCAGGTCAGGTCCGGAAGGAAGCAGCCTTAAGCGGTCACCTTTAGGCGTTACGGGAGTGCTGGACCGGAGTCAAGAAGGGTGGCAGCGCCTCGGATCCCGGCTTCGACGGAGGGTGCACGGTCCGCTTTTAGGGCTCGTCGTGGGCCCTTAGCCCCTGCGCGGGTCGGCGCCGGCGAGAGCCGCGACCCTCACTGGGGGTCGTCCCCGCGAGTACGGTCTCGGTGCGACCGTAGTCGCGGGGACGACCACTAGACTCGAAAGCCCGTGTCAACCGGCCCCTCGCTCTATCGCCGCCACCGTCCTCGCACGTTCGCCGACGTCGTCGGCCAGGAGCAGGTGGTGCGCACGCTCAGCAACGCCGTGCGCCGCGGAAAGGTGCACCACGCCTACCTGTTCGTCGGCTCACGCGGGACTGGTAAGACGAGCATGGCCAAGATCCTGGCCGCGTGCCTGAACTGCGAGCAGGGGCCGACGGTGGAGCCGTGCGGCCGCTGTGAGTCCTGCGTGTCGATCGCCCACGCCACCTCGCTGGACGTGATCGAGATGGACGCGGCCTCCAACAACTCCGTCGATGACATCCGCGACCTGCGTGAGAAGGTCGCCTACGCGCCCGTCTCCGGCCGCCACAAGGTCTACATCCTCGACGAGGCGCACATGCTCTCCCCGCAGGCCTGGAACGCGTTCCTGAAGACACTTGAGGAGCCTCCGCCGCGGACGATCTTCGTGCTGGCGACAACCGAGGCGCAGAAGGTGCTGCCAACCGTCGTCGACCGCTGCCACCGGTTCGATTTCGGCCGTCCGTCTGTGGAGCAGGTGGGCAAGGTGCTGATGCGCGTCGCCGCGCAGGAGTCGATTCAGATTGAGCCGGGCGCGCTGGCGCTGGTCGCCCGCCACGCCACCGGCAGCTTCCGTGACGCGCTGGGGACACTTGAGCAGTTGCTCACCTACGCCGGTGACCAGGCGATCACCTCGGCCGACGTGATGGTCGTGCTGGGGGTCGCCGACGCCGAGCAGCTGTTCGAGGCGGTTGACGCGATCGTGGGGCGCGATCCGGCCGCCGCGCTACGGGTGGCGGGCAAGTTGGCGGAGTCCGGCCGTGATCCCGGCCAGGTCCTGCGTGACTTGGAGGTCCACGGCCGGGAGCTGCTGGCCGTCCAGGTGCTCGGCGAGGTGCCGGCCGAGGTGCGCGTCACGCCGGAGCGCGACGCCCGTCTGCTGGCCCAGGCCCAGGCGATGTCTGGCACCGACGTCGTGCGGCTGCTCGACCTCGTATCAAGCGCGCTGGAAGCGACCGCCAACGGCGCCCAGTCACGCATTCAGCTGGAGCTGGTGCTGATCAAGGCCGCCGACCCTCAGGTCGATCCGACCACGACCGCGCTGCTCGCCCGGATCGAGCGTCTGGAGGCGGCGCTGCAGGGAGCCATCGCCACTGGCCAAGCGCCCGCAACGCGGCCACCGGACCAGACCACTCAGCCTCGGCTGAAGACCGCGCCGCAGGACACCGCCCCTAGGCAGACCGCCGCCAACGGCGCCGGCGACCCCACCTCACCCCCGCCACCCGGATCCAGCGCCGCGCCTCAGACCGCTCGCAAGCTCGAGTCGGCTGAGCCTGAGCTGGTTCCGGTGGCCCTGGAGCTGGAGACGATCGTCGCCGCATGGCCCGCGGTGATCGACATCGTGCGCCAGGGCAACGCGATGCTCGCCGCGCTGTTGTCCGACGCCCGCCCGGTTTCGCTTGGCGACCACGGCCTGACGATCGCGTTTCCGACCGGAGCCGCCTTCCTGAAGCGCAAGGCCGAGCAGGACGACCATCGCCGCGCGGCCGCGGAGGCCTTCCGCTCGGTGACCGGCCAGGCGTTGCGGCTGCGCTACGAGCTCAGCGACGAGGACCCGGGCGAAGCGCAACCCGACGCGCCGGTGCTATCCGGCGAGGAGCTGGTCCGCCGCTTTGTGGAGGAGTTCGACGCCGAGGAGCTCGAATCCGAGCCCGAACCGCCCGACGATCCCCAGTCGGGATAGATAGCAACCGGCTCGGACCGCCACGCTCCGTCACCGAGACCTGTTCGCCGACGACCGAGACCACAAACGATACGAGGCCCTCACGATGCCCCAGCAGCCCAACATGCAGCAGATCCTCAAGCAGGCCCAGAAGATGCAGCAGGACATGCTCGCCGCCCAGGAGTCGCTCAAGGACGAGGTGGTCGACGCCTCGGCCGGCGGGGGCATGGTCACCGTTCAGATGACCGGCGAGCTGGTACTGAAGTCGATCAAGATCGATCCCCAGGCGGTGGACCCCGACGACGTCGAGCTGCTCCAGGACATGGTCCTGGCGGCCGTCAACGAGGGAATGCGCGCGGCACAGGAGCTGGCCGCCACGAAGATGGGCGGGATCACCGGCGGCCTCGGCGGCCTCGGCCTGCCCGGAATGTAACCGCCGGCCACCGAGTCCGTTTGTACGCCCCACCCCTACAGCGCCTGATCACCGAGCTGTCCAAGCTGCCGGGGGTGGGCGGTCGCACCGCGCAGCGGCTGGCGTTTCATCTGCTGCGCTCCAGCGACGAGGACGCGATGGCGCTCGCCGACGCAATCCGTGAGGTCAAGCAGCGGATCGGGCTGTGCGAGGTCTGCTTCAATCTGGCCGACGGTCCCAGGTGCCGGATCTGCGCCGACGCGCGGCGCGACCCAGAGCTGATCTGCGTGGTCGAGGAGCCCTCGGACGTGATCTCGATCGAGCGTACGCACGAGTTCCAGGGCCGATATCACGTGCTGGGCGGCGCGCTGTCGCCGATCGACGGCGTCGATCCCGAGGACCTCAAGATCGCCGAGCTTTACGAGCGTGTGCAGGCCGGGGCCCTGCGAGAGATCGTGATCGCCACCAACCCCACCACGACCGGGGAGGCGACCGCCCTGCACATCGCCGCCGGTCTACGTGAGCGGGACCCGGAGCTGTTGGTCACCCGGCTGGCAAGTGGGCTCCCGGTGGGGTCAGACCTGGAGTACGCCGACGAGCTGACGCTAGGGCGCGCCCTGGCGGGGCGCCGCGCCGTCTAGTGCAACTCTAAGGGCTCGCGACCCGAGCCCTGATCCCGCCCGCGCCCTTGTTGTCGGCGCCGGCGACTACTCAGCGGTAAGCCCGCATCCGGTGGCGAGCCGATGACCAGGCCGCCGACACCGGCATCCGCGCTCGCACGCGACGGTAGAAGTGCTTGAGGAAGCGCGGGAGATAGCGCAGCGCGCGGTTCACGCCCCCGTGTTCTGGCGTTCGCTGGGCCGACTGAGCGGCGCGCATCTCTCGCACGAGGCGTTCGGTCACCGCCCGGGGCAGCGCCGTCTCGCCCCGCGCTACGGCTTTCAGGGCCGAGGGCAGGCGACCCTGGGCTGTGCTCTTGAGGAGGTAGCCGTTGGCGCCCGCATCGATCGCGCGGAACACGTCGTCCTCGGCCGAGAAGCCGGCCAGCATTGCGATTCTCGCCTCCGGGATCTGCGAGCGGATCGCCTGGCTGGCGGCGATCCCGTCTCCGGGCAGGTCGACCTCCAGCAGCATCACGTGCGGTCGATGACGCAGGGCTGCCTCCAGCGCCTCGTCGGCATCCCGGGCTTCGGCGACGATTCTAAAACCGTCGCGTTCGAGCACCTCCCGCACGATCGCCATCATGAAAGCGTCGTCCTCGGCGACGACGATTTCGTAGCTGTCGCGGTCTCCGCCCTGTTCGTCGGTCTCGACGAGGGTTCCCAATTCTTGAGTTGACTGCGACACGGCTGCGGCTCCTTCCAGCCTCGGAGGCTGCATTCGTGCATGCCCCGACTTGGACAAACGTTCAGCAAGTCGGACGAATCTTACCTGCGTCGCTTGAACTGACAATTGAAGTTTCTGTTAACGCTCTGACGCCGACCGCCGACCGCCGACTCCCGACCGCCGGTCCGGGCGCCGGCGTCACAGCAGCAGCGCGTAACCTCTGAAACCGTGCCCAGCCCCGGAACCGTGGTGATGAAATTCGGCGGCACCTCGGTCGCCGATGCTGAGCGGATCAAGCGTGCCGCGCGTCGGATCGTCGCCCAGCGTGAGGCCGGCAACCGCGTCGTCGCCGTCCTGTCCGCCCGCGGGAAGACGACCGACGAGCTGATCGCGATGGCCGAGGAGGTCTCTGAGAATCCCGACCGCCGGGAGATGGACATGCTGCTCTCGACCGGCGAGCGGATCTCCTGCGCGCTGTGCGCGATGGCGATCAACGATCTCGGTCACCGCGCGATCTCGCTGACCGGCTCCCAGGCTGGGATCGTCACCGACACCTCCCACACCAAGGCCCGGATCCTGGACGTCAGGGCCGACCGGATCCGCGAGGCGCTGAGCCAGGATCTGATCGTGCTGGTCGCCGGCTTCCAGGGAGTCTCCACGAGCCGCGACGTGACCACGCTGGGCCGCGGCGGTTCGGACACCACCGCGGTGGCGCTGGCGGCGGCGATCGACGCCGAGGTCTGTGAGATCTACACCGACGTGGCCGGCGTGTTCAGCGCCGATCCACGGATCGTGCCCGACGCTCGCAAGCTCGTGCAGGTGAGCTTTGAGGAGATGCTGGAGATGGCCGCCTCGGGCGCCAAGGTGCTCCAGCTACGCTCGGTCGAGTACGCGCGCACGCACGGGGTCAAGATCCATTGCCGCTCCAGCTTCGACCCCGGCCCCGGTACCTTTGTGATCGGAGAAGACGAGACCATGGAGCACCCACTCATCACCGCGGTCACCCATTCGACCGAGGAAGCCAGGATCACGCTGCTCGGCGTGCCGGACCGGCCCGGCGCCGCCGCCCGGATCTTCGGCGCGCTCGCCACCGCCAACTGCAACGTCGACACGATCATCCAGAACGAGCCCCGCGAAGAGGGCCGCCAGGCCGAGGTCTCGTTCACGATCTCGACCGAGGACCTGCGCGCGGCCGAAGCGGCGCTGGAAACGGTCCGAGAGGAGCTGGGGATCTCCGGCGTTGACACCGATCGTGAGATCGGCAAGGTCTCGATCGTCGGCGCGGGGATGCGCTCGCACCCAGGCGTCGCCGCGAAGGTGTTCCAGACGCTCGCCGACGAGGAGATCAACATCCAGATGATCTCTACCTCGCCGATCAAGATCTCCTGCGTGATCCGCGCCGATGACGTGCCGCAGGCGGTCAGGGCCCTGCACGAGGCATTCGAGCTCGGCGAGGGCGGAATCGAGCCCGAGCAGGGGCCGCGATGACCCGGGTCGCGGTCGTGGGCGCCACCGGCGTGGTCGGGCGCACGATGCTATCCCTGCTGCGCGAGCGCGAATTTCCGGCGACCGAGATCGTGCCGTTCGCCTCCGCGCGCTCGGCCGGGCTGGAAGTCGACGGGCTGCCGGTGCGCGTGCTCGACGACGGCGCCGATCTGAGCGGCTTTGACATCGCGCTGTTCTCGGCCGGGGCCGGCGCCTCACGGCGGTGGGCTCCGCGCTTCGTCGATCAGGGCGCGGTGGTGATCGACAACTCCTCGGCCTTCCGGCGCGATCCGGACGTCCCGCTCGTGGTGTCAGAGGTCAACCCCCACGCGCTGGCGCACCATCACGGCCTGATCGCCAACCCGAACTGCTCGACGATGCAGCTGATGGTCGCGCTGGCGCCGATCCATCGCGCGGTGGGGATCGAGCGGCTGGTGGTAGCCACCTACCAGTCGGTCTCGGGAACCGGTCAGAAGGCGCTCGCCGAGCTCGAGGATCAGTCGCGGGCCGCGCTGAACGGTACCGAAATGCCAGCGCCCCAGATCTATCCCGACCACGTCGCGTTCAACGTGATCGGCGCCGCCGGCTCGTTCGCCGACGGCGACGATCACACCGACGAAGAGCGCAAGATGATGTTCGAGACGCGCAAGATCCTGGAGGACGAGTCGATCGGCATCGCGGTCACGTGCGTGCGCGTGCCGGTCCGCATCAGCCACTCGGAGGCCGTCAACATCCAGACGCGCGAGCCCCTCAGCGCCCAGCAGGCGCGCGAGCTGCTCGCCGACGCCCCGGGCGTGATTCTGGAGGATGTGCCCACCCCGCTTCGCGCCGCGGGCCGCGACGAGGTCTTCGTCGGGCGGATCCGCCGCGACGAGTCTCATCCGCGTGCGCTGAGCATGTGGGTCGTTGCGGACAACCTGCGCAAGGGAGCCGCCACCAACGCGGTGCAGATCGCCGAGCTGCTGGTCGCCGATCGGGAGGGTTCGGGCATTGCCCGGTGAGCTGTATGAGGTGATGCGCTGCGCGCCCTCGACGCGCTACTTCACCGACGAGCCTGTCCCGCGTGAGCTGCTGCACAGGGTTCTGGACAATGCGCGTTACGCGCCCAGCGGCGGCAACCGCCAGGGATGGCGGGTGATCGTCGTTACCGACCGGGATACCCGCCGCCGCCTGCGCGAGCTCTACGAGCCGCCCTGGGATGAGTACATGATCCAGACCGGCGGCCGGGCGGCGCTGGAGGCCGGCGAGGCGAGCGGTCTGACCGCTGGGCGGCTGCGGATGCTGCGCGGCGCCGACGAGTTCGCCCACAGCTTCGACTCGGTTCCCGTCCATCTGGTGCCCTGCGTCGAGCTCGACGCGCTGGCGATCGTCGACGATCGCCTGGAGCGCCCCAGCATCGTCGGCGGCGCCTCGGTCTATCCGTTCGTGCAGAACATCCTGCTTGGATTGCGGGCCGAGAATCTCGGCGCCGCCTTCACCACCCTGCTCACGCCGGCCGAGCCCCAGGTCCGCAAGCTGCTGCAGATACCGGACGGCGTCGCCGTGGCCGGTCACATCTCAGCGGGCTTCCGCGCGGATCCGTGGCCCAAACAGCTGCGGCGAAATCCGGTCGACGAATTCGCGTTCGGCGAGCGCTACGGGGAGCGCTGGTAGTCAGTCCCTCGCGCCGGCCGCGGCCGCGGGTCAGCGACTGGCCCGCAGCTCCTTACGGGTCTTGACGCCGAGCTTGCGGTAGATGTGGCGGGTGTGGGTGCGGACGGTCTCGATCCCCACCTGCAGTGCCGCGGCGATCTCGGCGTTGGAGTGCCCGCCCTGGAGCAGCTCCAGCACGTCCGCCTCCCGTGAGGTGAGCAGCTCAGGTCCATCGGCATAACCCTCGTGCGCCAGGCTTGGCGGGAGCACATGCAGGCCGCGGGAGGCCAGATGGATCGCGTGAACGACGTCGCGTGACTCGGTGCTCTTGGCCAGACAGGCGGTGGCTCCGAACGCGAGCATCTGCCGGCTCTCGCCGGCGGTGGGGTGGTTGGCGAGCACGACCAGGCGCGTTTCAGGGAAGCGCTTGTGCAGCTCGCGCAGCTGGGCCGGGCTCCCGATCGAGCCGAAGTTCAGGATCGCCACCTGCGGTCGGCGCTCGGCCAGCGTCCGGGTCAGCCGATCCTGTGTGAGGTCCGCGGCCACCAGCTGCAGATAGGGATCCTCGTCGATCAGCGACCGCAGCCCGCGGTTGACGATGTCCTCAAAGCGGGCGACTGCGACGGTGATCGAAGGATGACTGGGCATGGCTGAGCGCACCGCGCCTCCTTTTCCGCGCGGGAAGACTAACGGGATAAGAGGCGGAAGGGTGAGACGTCAGTACCCCTTGCGGCGTTCAGGCTCACCTAAAGATCACCCGCCGGCGGTGATGACAAGCCGGGGAGAATGCGGGAACCTTATAATCTACTTTGGAGAGTGTTGGCGCAGTTCCCGCGGGCCATCCGGGCCCGCACGGAGAAGATGGATAGGCGGGGCCTTGCGGCCCCGTTTGTTCATTTTCGTGACCGGTGCGCCACCGCGGTGGGGACACCGGGCGAAGCGCGGATCGCGCTGAAGCTCGGATCGCGCGCAACCGGGACCGTGGGGCTCGGGTTAGGCGGACGCGCCGGCCACGACGGAGGTCGACCAGTCGATCACCGAGGTCGGGCGCACGACGTGCTTGTTCATTCCGAGCGCCTTGGGCTCGATTCCCAGCGCCAGCCCGACGAGCTGCGGCAGGTGCAGCACCGGCAGGCCGAGCTCGCGCCCGACTACCTTGGAGGCGGCCGGCTGCTGGAGATCGAGATTGAGGTGACACAGCGGGCAGGGGACGACCAGGCAGTCGGCGTCGGCGTCCAGCGCATCGCCCAGATGCCGGCCGGCCATCCCCAGCGAGGCCTGCTTGTTCATCGTGATGATCGGAAAGCCGCAGCACTTGTACACGCCGGCGTAGTCGATCACGGTGGCGCCCAGCGCCTCGATCACCATGTGCAGGTAGCGATCGCGAGGGTGCTGCTCGTCGACGCCGAGCCGCTCGACCGGGCGCACGATGTAGCAGCCGTAGAAGGGCCCGACCTTCAGCTCGGTCAGCGGCCGCTTGACCTTGGCCTTGAGCGCATCGAGGCCGATCTCCTCGACCAGCAGCCAGAGGAAGTTCTTGTTGGTGAGCCCCTTCTCGTAGCTCAACCCCTCCTCGCGCAGATGGCCGTTGATCCGCTGGCGGTACTCGCTGTTGGCGTCCAGGCGCTCTTGGCACTCGGACTGGGCGCCCTGGCAGGTGGAGCAGATGTTCATCATCAGCTCGCCATCGGTCTGCTGGGCGAGCGCGAACGTGCGCGCGTTGAGCGCGTCGGCCAGCTCCTGGTTGTGCTCGGCGATCACGCCCGCACCACAGCAGGCGGCGCGATCGAGCTCGATCAGCTCGATATCCAGCAACGGCGCGACCTGGGCCATCGATCCGTGCAGCTCAGGCGTGAAACCGCGGCTCACGCATCCCGGCCAGTAGGCGACCTTCATGGCTTCTCGCTTTCGCTCGAGGAGGATTGCGCTTGCACTCCTGGCGCTGGGAACGTGGGTGACTTGTCCTGCGGCGCGGTGCTCGCCTCGGCCTCAGCGACGTTGGGCGGCGATTGCTCGCCCGGCGACTCGTCGGGCTCGTCCTCGTAGCCGACGACCCAGAGATTGAGCTCGACCCGCTCCGTCTGACCGTCGATCACGTCGAACAGCTTCTTGACCTCCTTGGAGGCCTTGTGCTGGTGCAGCAGCACCTTGCCCAGGCTCATCTTGCCGCGCGCCAACGCCGTCGCGGCGGTCGGCAGCGAGCTCAGCAGCTCGGGCGCCGCGCGCGGGTGGAACTTGCCGCCGTAGGAATCGGACAGCAGATCGGATTCGTGCAGCAGGCCGTTGCGGCGGACGTTCTTGACGAACGCGTGCTCGTGGCGGTAGCCGTTGTTGCGGTCCTCGATCTCGTGGTCGGACCCCGCCTTGCGCCGCAGACGCATGATCTGACTCATCGGCGCCACGTCCTTAGGACAGGCGTCGATGCAGTTGAAGCAGTGCGTGCAGTCATACAGACCGTGCTCGTCCTCAGAAAGGTCCTTGAGCCGCTCGTAGTGCTCGGCGTCACGCGGGTCGCCGACAAAGCGGTAGGCCTTGGCCAGCGCCGCCGGGCCGACGAACAGCGGATCGATCTCCATCGACAGGCAGTCCGATACGCACGCGCCGCATTGGATGCAGGCCATCGTCTGGGTGACGTCGACCATGTTCTCGTGCGGGACGATGTACTCGCGCTCGGGTACCGGCTCCTTGTTGATCAGATACGGAGTCACGCGCTGGATCTTCTTCCAGTGCACCGCGTCCATGTCGACGATCAGATCGCGGATCACCGGCATGTTGCCCATCGGCTCGACCTCGATCACATCGCCCCCGCCACCCTCGCCACCCTGCGCCGGATTCCAGCCCGTCGCGTGCATCCTCGCAGCGGCCTCGTCGAGGTGCGTGTTGCAGGCCAGGCCAGGCTTGCCGTTCATCCGCACCCCGCACGATCCGCAGATCGCCTGCTGGCACGAGCACCGGATCCCCACCGAGCCGTCCACCTCGTCGCGCACCTTGAGGATCGCGTCGAGCACCGAGTTGCTGGCCCCCAGGTCGACCTTGTGCTCGTCCCAGTAGGCGGCCTCCCCCGACTGCGGGTCATACCGGCGAATCCTCAGCGTGTACTCGGGCATCGGGCTCAGTAGGTCCTTTCCTGGGGCTGCCAGCGGGTGATCGTGACCGGCGAGTAGCTCACCTTCGGCACGTCGGCGCCGTTGGCCGAGATGTCGATGTGCTTGAGCCACTCGGGGTCGTTGCGCTCCGGGAAGTCGGTGCGGAACTGGGCCCCGCGGGATTCCTTTCGCTCCTGGGCGGCGACGACGATCGCCTCGGCCACGTCGAGCATGTAGCCGAGCTCGATTGCGCCGATCACGTCCTGGTTGAAAACGGTCCCGTGGTCGTCGATCACTGCCTTGGGCGCCTCCTCCTTGAGCCGGCGGATGACCTCGTGGGCCTGGCTCAGGCCGTCGGCATCGCGAAACACGGCGCAGTGATCGTTCATCGCGCGTCCGAGCTCGTCCTTGATCGCCGCCACCCGGCGCCCGCCACTCTCGCGGTGGATGATCGCGTCGATCTTCCGCTCGACATCGGCCACCCGGGTCGGCGCCGTGGTGGGCATCGGCATCTGCATCGCGTGCTTGGCGGCGTGCTCGCCCGAGCGCCGGCCGAAGATCAGCGTGTCCAGCAGCGAGTTGGCGCCCAGCCGGTTGCCGCCATGGACCGACACACAGGCGACCTCGCCCGCCGCGTAGAGCCCCGGGATCGTCGTCTGACCGTCCACGTCAGTCTTGACGCCGCCCATGAAGTAGTGCTGACCGGGGTGGATGTGGATCGGCTCCCGCGTGATGTCGACGCCCGCGAAATCGCGGCCGATGTTCACGATCTCGCGCAGCGCCTCGAGCACGCGGCGCTTGGGCACCTTGGTGATGTCCAGCGCAACGGTCCCGTCCGGGAAGCCACGCCCCTCGTTGATCTCGGTCTGCTCGGCACGCGAGACCACATCGCGCGAGGCCAGCTCGAGCTTGTTTGGCGCGTAGGTCTCCATGAAGCGCTCGCCCTTGGCGTTGAGCAGCCACGCCCCCTCCCCCCGGGCACCCTCGGTGATCAGCAGGCCGTTACCCGCGAGCGTCGTCGGGTGATACTGGACCATCTCCATGTCCATCAGCCTGGCGCCGATCCGGTAGGCCTGGGCGATCCCGTCGCCGGTGACGATCAGGCCGTTGGTCGTCGGCTTGTAGGCCTGTCCGGCGCCGCCGCAGGCCAGGATCACCGTCTTGGCGTTAAACACCTCCAGGCGCCCGTCGCGCAGGTTGCGGCAGACGGCGCCGATCGCCTCGCCCTCGTCGTTCTGGAGCAGGTCGGTCGTGAACCACTCCTCGTAGCGGTCCACGCGCTCGCCTTGCTTCATCAGCTGCTCATAGAGCACGTGCAGGATCGCGTGGCCCGTGATGTCGGCCACGTAGTAGGTGCGGTCCGCCGACGCGCCGCCGAACGCCCGCGTGCCGAGATGTCCGCTCTCGTCGCGATAGAAGGTGACCCCGATGTGCTCCAGATACAGGATCTCGTCCGGAGCCTCGCGGCACATGATCTCGATCGCGTCCTGATCGCCGAGATAGTCCGACCCCTTGACCGTGTCATACGCGTGCGATTCCCACGAGTCCTCAGGATTCAAAGCCGCGTTGATGCCGCCCGCCGCCGCGACGGAATGCGAGCGAACCGGATGGACCTTCGAGATGATTCCGACCGTCGCGCCGGTCTGCGCAGCGGACAGGGCGGCCCTCTGGCCGGCGAGCCCGGCGCCGATGATCAATACGTCATGTGATGGCACGATCGGCAAGTCTAGGTGAGCGGGGGTCCGCGCGGATCCAGGCCCCATCAGCGGGAGTTTCCGGGTCGCGCTAGGCCGGCGAGGACCCCAGCGCCGAGCGCAGCGCCCGGCGGACCTGCTCGACCGTGACCACTCCGCACAGGACGCCCTCCCCGTCGACCGCCATCAGGGCCCCCAGGCGCCCCAGCGACTCGGACGAGAGCAGCTCGGTGACGGGGCGATCCTGCTCGACCCGCCAAGGCCCCGCCTCGCCGGCCTCCAGTACCGCGCCGACGGTCAGCCAGCCCTCCCCTGCGTCGAAGGCGCTCTGCAATCGTTCCTGGCGAGCGATCCCCAGGAAGCGCCCGTGCTCGTCGACGACCGGAAACCAGGACCAGCCGTAGCGCAGGAAGAACTCGTCGAGGGCCTGGCCGACGGGCGTCTGCGCCGGGATGGCCACAGGCTGGGTGTCCATGATGTCTGCTACCCGCACGCCTTCGATCCGCTCGTTGATTGCCGTCTGGGCCAGCGCGCCGCGGGCCGACTGACCGAGGAGATAGGCCATCGCGACCAGCCACAGTCCGCTGAAGCTGCCGTAGCCGAGCATCCACCAGATGCCGATCCCGGCCAGGATCGCGGCGAATCCCTGGCCGAGCTTGGCCGCGACCCGGGTGCCCCGGAGCTTGTCGCCGCTGATCCGCCACACCACCGCACGCGCGATCCGGCCCCCGTCGAGCGGGAACGCCGGCACGAGGTTGAAGATCAGCAGCAGCACGTTCATCGGCAACAGCCAGCTCAGTGACAAGAGCACCGGCGTGATCCGGATGTCGTTGTCGAGCACGATCGCGTGTGTCAGGCGGTGGGTGCCGACGATCGCGATGTCGACCGCGACGCACACGAGGATCACGCCGAGCGTGGCCAGTGGCCCGGCGGCCGAGATCTTGAACTCCTCTCCCGGGGTGGCGGCGTCGCGGCTCATCTTTGTCAGCCCGCCGAACAGGAACAGGTCGATTCGCCTGACCTCGATTCCCTGCCGGCGCGCCACCACGGCGTGTCCGAGCTCATGCACGATCAGCGACGCGAACAGCAGTAGAACGCTGACCACGGTGGTCAGGTAGGCGACGGCGTCAGAGCTGTGCAACGTCGAGCGAAACGGTCCCGACAGCGTGAAGATCAGCAGGAATAGGATCAGGAACCAACTAGCGTCCACCCCGATCCGAATCCCAAAGACATTTATCAGCTTGATAGAGCCGGTCCGGCGCAACATGCTGCAATGGTCGCATAGGCGCCCGCGCGGCCTGCCCGGCACCATTTAGTCAGTCAAGGAGAAAATGAATGAGCGAGTGCATGCGAGCACTTAGAGAGCGGATGGCACAACAGGCCGACCTGCACCACGCCACCTCGCTCGCCCACTGGGATCAGCAGACGATGATGCCCTTACGAGGCGGTCTGGCCCGAGCCGAATCGCTGGCGACGCTGGAGCGGATCAGCCACGAGCGGTTCGTCTCTGACGAGACCGGCCGTCTGATCGAGTCGGCCACTGCCGAGCTCAACGGCGCCCCGCCGGATTCCGACGACGCCTGCCTGGTCAGGTTGGTGCGTCGGCAGTGGGATAAGGCCCGCCTGGTGCCGACCGAGCTGGCCGCCGCGCTCGCCCGGGCTGCGTCGGTCGGTCAGGAGGCGTGGGTGCAGGCTCGTGAGGCCTGCGACTTTGACGCCTTCTTGCCTTACCTGAAGCACAACTTCGAGCTCGCGCAGCGGTACGTCGACTGCTTTGACGGGGTCGAGGGCTACGCATGCGCCTACGACGTGCTGCTTGACGACTACGAGCCACAGATCAGCACCGCCGCGGTCGTGGCGCTGTTCGGAGATCTCAAGTCAGAGCTGATCCCGATGATCGCGACGATCGCTCGGCACGCCGACGCGGTCGACGACAGCTGCCTGCACGGTCACTTCGAACGCGAACAGCAGCGGGCGCTGGTCGCCGAGGTGGTGCGGATGATGGGCTTTGAGCACGCGGGCTGGCGGATCGATGACACGGTGCACCCGTTCGCGATCCGGATCGGCGGCGGCGACGTTCGCATCACCACGCGCTGGGACGAGCAGTACATCGGCACGGGTCTGTACGGAGCGATGCACGAGTGCGGCCACGGGCTTTACGAGGCCGGCATCCCCGACTCGATGTCCCGAACTCCGCTGGGCAGCGGCGAATCGCTCGGCATGCACGAGTCCCAGAGCCGGCTGTGGGAGAACATGGTCGGCCGTGGGCGCCCCTTCTCCTGCGTGCTGGCGCCCCGGATCGCCGCCCTGTTCGGCGGCCCGGTGGCGGCGCTGGACGCCGACACGCTCTACCGCGCGGTCAACCGCGTGCGGCCGTCGTGCATTCGCGTCGAAGCCGACGAGGCGACCTACGCGATGCACATCGTGCTGCGCTTCGAGCTCGAGCAGGAGCTGATCGACGGGACCCTGACGGTGGAGGATCTCCGCGAGGCGTGGAACACGCGCTTTCATGAATACCTCGGACTGGAGGTGCCCGACGACGCCCATGGCGTGCTGCAGGATGTGCACTGGTCGGCCGGGCTGATCGGCTATTTCCCCACCTACGCGCTCGGCAACCTGATCGCCGGTCAGCTGTGGGAGAGAGCCCACAACGACATGCCGGAACTCGACGAGAACATCGCGGCCGGCGATCTCTCACCGCTGCGCGAGTGGCTGCGCGAGCGCGTTCATCGCCACGGCTCCAAGTTCTCCACCACCGAGCTGCTGGCGCGCGAGGTCGGGGAGCCGATCCTGATCCACCCCTACACCGACTATCTGAAGCGCAAGCTCGGTGAGGTCTACGGCCTCGATCTGCTGGGCTCTTGAAGGGGGATAGCATCGAGGTGCTAACGGCGAAAGGAACATGAATGTCAGGCGATACCCCTGTAAAAGTTGCCGTCACCGGCGCGGCCGGACAGATCGGTTACGCGATCCTGTTTCGGATCGCGAGCGGACAGCTGCTCGGCAACGACACGCGTGTCTCGCTCTCACTGCTAGAGATCCCCGCTGCCGTCAAGGCGGCTCAGGGAACCGCGATGGAGCTCGACGATTGCGCCTTCCCTCTGCTGGCGGGGATCGACATCCACGATGACCCCAACCAGGCCTTTGACGGCGCCAGTATCGCGCTGCTGGTGGGCGCGCGCCCGCGGAGCAAAGGCATGGAGCGCAGCGACCTGCTGGAGGCCAACGGCGGGATCTTCAAGCCTCAGGGCCAAGCGCTCAACGACCACGCTGCCTCAGACATCAGGGTGCTGGTCGTCGGTAACCCGGCCAACACCAACTGCCTGATCGCGGCGAGCAACGCCCCCGACATCCCGCGTGAGCGCTTCACCGCGATGACGCGCCTGGATCACAACCGGGCAATCGCGCAGGTGGCTGCCAAGACCGGCAGTTCGGTCTCAGACGTGACCAACATGACGATCTGGGGCAACCACTCCGCCACCCAATACCCCGACGTGTTTCACGCCAAGGTGAGCGGCCGGTCCGCCGCCGAGACGATCAACGATCGGGGATGGATCGAGGACGACTTCATCCCAACAGTGCAGAAAAGGGGTGCGGCGGTCATCGAGGCGCGCGGTGCGTCGAGCGCGGCGTCTGCGGCCAACGCGGCCATCGATCACGTGCACGATTGGGTACTGGGCGCACCGTCCGGCGACTGGGTCTCGATGGCGATTCCCACCGACGGCTCCTACGGCGTTGGGGAGGGCATCTTCTCCAGTTGCCCGTGCACCTGCTCCGGCGGCAGTTACAAGATCGTCGAAGGGCTGGAGATCGACGATTTCTCCCGGTCACGGATCGACGCCACCGTCGCCGAGCTCAACGAAGAGCGCGACGCGGTCAGGCAGCTTGGGCTGATCTAGCCGCTACGGCGCGGCCCAGCCACTACGCGATAAGGGCCGCGCAGGGGCGCGGCCCT
>ODAK010003726.1_pt1 | contig 15739 bp, 13 predicted proteins | sample 1539591 | NCBI WGS metagenome assembly ODAK01 (sample SAMEA3539303, study PRJEB22396) | soil metagenome | biome: tundra; feature: field; material: soil | place: USA | collected 2010-05 | depth 0.15 m | reverse complement strand
GCAAGCGCGCCGGCAACCTCTCGGGCGGCCAGCAGAACCTGCTGGCCATCGCGCGATCCCTGATGGTCAGCCCCACTGTCATCGTGCTCGACGAACCGACCGCCGGCCTTTCGCCGGCGTACACCGACGTGGTGTGGAATCAGGTCGAGACGATCAAGGACTCCGGGACGGCAGTGTTGGTCGTGGAACAGAACGTCGAACGGGCGCTCAAGCACTCGGACTACGTTCACATCTTCGTGGCGGGGACCAATCACCTCCACGGATCGACCGCAGAAATCGCGAAGCACGACTTGGCCGCCATCTTCTTGGGTCGAGCCGAGGCTCCACAGTCGTAATGGTGGGAAATTCCCACGGTCACGAGGGAAAAGCAAAAAGGGGGAATTACGGAATGAAATCAAATGGAAAAGTGAGAGCCAAGATTGTCTTGTCGCTCGCCATGGTGACCGCTCTGGCGGGCGTTGGTGTTTCTGCCGGCGTCGCTGCGGCGTCATCAAACTCGAAAGCACCGCTCGTCGTCGGCGGCATCTTCCCATTCACGGGTGCGAAGTCGCTGCTGTCGAAGTGGGGCGTGCACGGTACGGCGGTCGGCATCTACGAAGTCAACAAAGCTGGCGGTGTGCTGGGACACAAGCTCGTCCCCAAGTACGTTGACGACGCTGCTGACTCCGTCGACGCGTTGCCGGCTTTCCGCAAGTTGGAGCTGAACCACCCGACCGTCATCATTGGGCCGTTCTCGCCCACTATTGAAGCGGTCATCAACCAGTTCAAGCCCAATGATGTCGTGGACTTCATGGTCGGTGGTTTGACGACGTTGGACAACAACAAGAACCCGTTCGTGTTCCGCACCTCGTCCTCGGACTCGAATGAGTCCATCGCGATGGCGCAGTACGCGATCTCGAAGGGCTACAAGACGGCGGCGTTGCTGTTCGACAACTCGGCCAACTCACAGGGCTTCGTACCGCCGCTCGAGAAGGCCTTCAAGGCTCTTGGTGGCACCATCGTGTACGACGCCTCGCTGACGTCAGACGCTTCGTCCTACAACTCGGAGTTGCTGGCCGCCTTCACGGGACACGCGACGCCGACGGTGGTGTTCGACTCCATGGACACTCAGACGGCCGCGACGTTGTTCGGCAATGCTCAGTCACTGGGCTACATGTCGAGCACCGTATGGATCGGTGACGACCTGCAGTCGGCTCCCCAGGGTGACTACGCGAAGTCCTTCGGGCCCAGCGCGTCGACCAACCTGGTTGCTGCGCTGCCCGCGACTCCGACCACGGCGAATGGTGCCTATAACCACTTCTTGGCTGACTACCAGGCCGTGTGGAAGACCACCTCGATCATCCCGACCACGTTCAACGAGTACGACTCCATCGTCATTGCCTCTTTGGCCATGACGGCGGCGAACTCGACTGACCCCAAGGTTTGGGTGAACTTTGTCAAGAAGGTGTCGAACCCGCCGGGAACTTCCTGCGGCACGTATGCCGGTTGCTTGTTGTTGCTGAAGCACGGTAAGAAGATTGACTACAACGGAGCGGCCGGAAACGACAACTTCAACCAGTACAACAACGTCTTCTCCGGGTTCCAGATGCTGGGCTTCGACACCAGCCTGAACAACAAGCTTGACGCCTACGTCACGCCGGCTCAGCTGGCTGCGGTAGTCGCCAAGGGCGGTTGATCACACAATAAGTAGTTCATCTCCCCGCGACGGGGATGGTCAGCGGTGTCAACCGCTGACCATCCCCAACGCACTTATTGGCGTCCGCCGATCGCGGTCGTCGGCTGGTTCCGCCGGATGGATTGGTGGCGTGGATATTCACCAATGGGTTCCGGTGGTCTGGCCCGGAAATCTTGTAAGGAACATAACGTGACCGACATGCTGAGTGGAATTCGAGTTCTCGACTTGACCACCGTGCTCGCCGGCCCCTTCGCCGCCTACCATCTGGGTCTCATGGGCGCCGATGTCATCAAGATCGAAGTGCCCGTCACCGGCGACATGGCCCGTGAGTTCGGTGAGAACGAGGCACTGCGCGCCGCCCATATGGGTCCGTCCTTCATCGCCCAAAACTCGGGGAAGCGCTCGGTGACCGTCAACCTCAAGAACGAGGAAGGTGCGAAAGTCTTCGAGCGTCTCCTCCAGTCCGCCGACGTATTGCTCGAAAACATGCGGCCCGGCGTCCTCACTCGCCTGGGATTCTCACCCGAGCGTATTGCAGAGATCAATCCCCGTCTGGTCTATTGCGCCCTATCGGGTTTCGGGCAGACCGGTCCGCTGTCGACGCGTCCCGCCTACGACCAGATCATCCAGGGCTTCGCGGGCATTGCCTCGGTCACCGGTCTGAGTGATGGCGGTCCGGTGCGGGTGGGCTTTCCGGTCTGCGACACGCTTGGCGGTTACGCTGCCGCGATGGCGATCTGTGCTGCGCTGGTCAAGAGTTCGCGTACCCAGCGCGGTAGTTACCTCGACGTCTCGATGCTAGAAGCAGCGCTGACTTCGATGAGTTGGGTGGTCTCTGAACACCTCATCAGCCACCGACCCGCGGTTCGCTACGGCAATGACAACGCCGCCTCCTCACCGTCGGGCACTTTCAGCGCCAGCGACGGTCCCCTCAACATCGCCACCAATACCCAGGTGCAGTTCGCCGCCCTCTGTCAGGTAGTCGGCCGCGAGGACCTCCTCGACGACGAGCGGTTCGTCACTCGTTCCGAGCGCAAGCGACACCGCATCGAGCTCTCCGCTGAGCTCGATGCGGCACTCCAGTCACGCAGTGCCCAGGAGTGGGAAGACCTGCTCGCCGACGTGAGCGTGCCCGCAGGTCGGCTGCTCAACGTCGAGGAGGCCCTTAGTCAGGAGCAGATCCGCCTTCGTGGTCTCGTCCACGACGTGGACCTCGACCTGCCGGGCAACCCCACGGTGCAGGTGCTCGGCAGCGGGGTGCACATCGATGGTCGTACCTTGGCCCCCTCGAGTCCTCCGCCGCTACTTGGCGAGCACACCGACGAGATCCTGGGCGAACTGGGATACGCCCTCGACGAGATCGCCGCATTGAGAGAGAGGCAGGCCATCTGATGAGAGACGGCGCCGGATACCCCAAGGTCGTGATCATCGAGGAGGGCATGCGCGAGGGGATGCAGATCGAGAGCGCCGACATCAGCGTCGACGCCAAGGTCGCACTCCTCAACGCCCTCTCGCAAACGGGGCTCGGCACCATCGTCGCGTGCTCGTTCGTGAGTCCGAAATGGACACCGCAGATGGCGTGTGCCGACGAGTTGATGTCGCGTTTCACACCGGTACCGGGCGTACGATACACGGCCCTGGCGCTCAACGACCAAGGTCGCGAGCGCGCGAGCAAGTACATGCCACCCCTCGTGGAATCCGTTGAGTTCCCGCGCACACTGGTGCACCTGTGCGACGTGTTCGTGCGGCGCAACACCAACCGCTCCCAGGCCGACGAGATGGCGCGGTGGCCGGACATCATCGAGCGTACGGTGGCTGAAGGCCACACGACCGCAGGTATCGCGATCAACGCGGCGTGGGGATCGAACTGGCTCGGTCTCTTCGATCAGGACTACCGCATGGAGATGCTCCAGCGCCAACACGACCTGTGGAGCGCGGCGGGGGTCACCATCAATCGCGTCTGGATCGGCGACCCGATGGCGTGGAACATGCCCGACCAAGTGGCGTCGACGCTGCGCGCCATTCAAGAGCGCTGGCCGGACATCGACACCTTCCACTTGCACCTGCACGACGCGCGCGGTACGGCGTTGTTGTCGGCGTACGAGGCCCTCAAGGTCTTGACACCCGAACAGACCTTGATCATCGACAGCTCGATCGGCGGCATGGGCGGTTGCCCCTACGGCGGGCACGGGCGCATGACCCGCATGATCCCCACCGAGGATCTCGTGAACCTGTTGCACGAACTGGGCATCGACACCGGTGTGGACCTGGCGAAACTGATCGACGCGGCGTTGCTGGCCGAAGAGGTCGTGGGCCACCCTCTGTGGGGACACGTCTCCAAGGCCGGTCCGCGGCCGCGTGAGAAGAAGGACCTGTTCCCGATGGACTTGCCCTTCATTGAAACCGAGCAGCAGGCCCAACACTTCCGTCTCGGACCCAGTGCCTACGTGGGGGCTCGATCGCCGTGGGCCGGACCAATCAGTTCGCCCGCCCGCGACGCTCTTTTTCCTGATCAAGGGCAACCGTAGGATGTCGATTCGCCACTATGTCAACTTGGTTTCCTTGACGCTGGGGAATGGCACGCCTGCCTCAGTCGAGGTACGAGGCGTCACGCGCGCTGTGTCGAATCAAGGTCTGACCTCGGGGGTCCGGTTAGCGTTGTCAGGGATGCGACATCAAGAAATGCCGACATGGCGACGGTAACCAACACCACGTCGATGCGCTCCCTGGAGCGGTCGTTCGAGATTCTCGACATCCTGCGCCGCAGCCGCGTGCCCATGCGCCTAACCGACATCTCGATCGAATCGGGAATACATCTGGCGACAACGCAGAGAATCTTGAGTGTGATGCAGCACTATGGCTACGTGTCCCAGGAACGCTACGGCTACACCGTGGGCGTCACCTCGATGATCAACGCCTACGCCTTTCACATGACCAACTCCCTCAGCCAGATCACGCTGCCCGTCCTGCAGGAGCTCGCCGGAGCTTCCGGATTCTTGTCGAACCTGTCGGTGCGCGTGGACATGGCCCAAGTGATGATCCTGCGGGTCGAGGGCAACGAGCCGGCCAGGTACCTCCTGCCAATGGGGGAATTGACGCCGCTACACATGGGTGGCGCCCGGGTGCTGGCCGCGGCCCTCTCCGACGACGACATCAAGGAATTGATGAAGGACATTCCAGAATTTCGACTCGCCAGCGGACAGGTCGTCACGCGCAAGGAATTCATCAAGAACCTCGAAATTATCCGAGACCAGGGTTACGTCTACAGCGTGTCGGAACGCGAACTCGGTTCGGCCTCGGTCGCCGTGCCGGTGTTGAGCCGAGAGGGCGACGTGGTCGCCTCGCTGCAGGTTGTCGGTCGTGCCGCCGACCTGGATGAGGGCAAGGCAGAATGGTGCGTGGTGGAGCTCAAGCGAGCGAGCACCGCCATCACCAAGCGACTGCCGTGAGGCACCCGCGCGCGCTGACCCCAGCCTCGAAACGGCGGGCGTTTTTCCACAGGAGGACAGCAACGTGATCGACCACACCGTGCGGGTGTACCGCAGCGACGAGAAGCTCGCGCGCGAGGACCAATTGGCCTGGAAGTTGGCTGGCGTCGCCACCGATCCGGCGGAGGTCAGTGACGAAGCGGCCGACATGATCATCAATCGGATCATCGACAATGCGTCGGTGGCGGCGGCTTCGATCATCCGCGCCCCCGTGACCGCCGCGCGTGCCCAGGCGCGTCGCCACCGAATGATCCCCGGGGCCACCGTGTTCGGTACGGCATCGGAATTGCGGGTATCACCCGAGTGGGCGGCCTGGGCCAACGGGGTGGCGGTGCGCGAGCTCGATTACCATGACACTTTCTTGGCCGCCGAATACTCGCACCCCGGTGACAACATCCCGCCGCTCCTGGCCGTCGCCCAGCACGCGGGCGCGGCGCGTGGCCTGAACGGTCGTGACTTGTTGCGCGCCATCGCCACGGGTTACGAGATCCAAATCGATCTGGTGCGCGCCATCTCCTTGCACGAGCACAAGATCGACCACGTCGCGCACCTGGGCCCAAGTGTCGCCGCCGGACTGGGCACGCTGCTCGGACTCGACGAGATGACGATCTACCAGGCGATCGGACAAGCCCTGCACACCACGACCGCGACGCGACAGTCGCGCAAGGGAGAGATATCGAGTTGGAAGGCGTTCGCCCCCGCATTCGCGGGTAAGGCCGCCATCGAGGCGGTGGACCGCGCGATGCGCGGTGAGACGTCGCCGACACCGATCTACGAAGGCGAGGACGGCTTCATCGCATGGATGCTTGGCGGCCCCAGCGCTATCTACACGGTGCCCCTGCCGGCACCGGGCGAGGAGAAGCGCGCCATCTTGGACAGTTACACCAAGGAGCACTCGGCCGAATACCAGGCGCAGGCGTGGATTGATCTCGCCCGACGCCTGCACCGTGAGCACCCCGAGTTGATCGATGGAACGTTGGTGGACAAGATCATCATCCACTCCTCGTACCACACGCACTTCGTCATCGGCTCGGGGGCGAACGACCCCCAGAAGTACGACCCCGAGGCCTCTCGCGAGACCCTAGACCATTCGCTGCCCTATATCTTCACGGTTGCCTTGCAAGATGGTGCGTGGCACCACGGCGCCTCCTACGCCGCCCAGCGCACACGACGCAGTGACACCATCGATTTGTGTCGCAAGGTCAGCACCGTCGAGGATCCCGAATGGAGCCGACGTTATCTCTCGACCGATCCCCGAGAGAAGGCCTTCGGCGGGTGGGTGGAAATCCGCCTCACCGACGGGACCACGCTGAGCGACAGCATCGTCGTTCCCGATGCGCACCCGCTGGGTGCACGTCCCTTCGGGCGCGACGAATACATCGCCAAATTTCGTTCGCTGGCCGCCGAGGCGCTCGAGGGGTCGGAGATTGAGCGATTCCTCGATGCGGCGCAGTCCTTGGCGACGTTGACGGCGCCCGAACTTTACCAGCTCACCTTCCGGGCACGACCCGGGGTACTGGAATCTGTCATCGAACCTGAGGGATTGATCTGATGTTGAGTTCGAATCTGTCCGCCGCCGCCAAGCGCTTGGCGTTTCGAGCGCGCCTCTCGAGCGGCGGCCTTCTTCTTCTACCCGGGGCGTTCAATCCGTTGTCGGCGAAGTTGATAGAGGCCAAGGCCTTCGACGGGGTCTACATCTCCGGCGCAGTGATGGCGGCCGAATTGGGACTACCCGACATCGGCCTCACCACCTTGAGCGAAGTAGCTCAGCGCAGCGCGCAAATCGCTCGCGTCACCGACCTACCGGCGCTGGTCGACGCCGACACCGGATTCGGCGAGCCCATGAACGTGGCGCGCACGGTCCAGACCCTGGAGGATGCGGGCGTGGCGGGTCTGCACATCGAGGACCAGGTCAATCCCAAGCGCTGCGGGCACCTCGACGGCAAGCAGGTGGTGGACACCGCGACGGCGGTACAACGCATCCGTGCGGCGGTGAGCGCGCGACGCGACGCGAACCTGCTCATCATGGCGCGCACCGACATTCGCGCTCTCGATGGCCTAAACGCGGCGATCGACCGTGCGAAGGCCCTGGTCGGCGCCGGCGCTGACGCCATATTTCCCGAGGCGATGCTGGACCTCAAGGAATTTGCCGCCGTGCGCGCCGCCGTCGACGTGCCGATTCTCGCGAACATGACTGAGTTCGGCAAGAGTGAACTCTTCACCACGAGTCAGCTGGCCGACGTGGGCATCAACATCGTCATTTTTCCGGTGTCGCTGTTGCGTGCCGCCATGGGAGCGGCGACGCGCGCGCTCGACACACTGCGCGAGCACGGGAGCCTGACTTCGATGCTGGGTGAGATGCAACACCGCGTAGACCTGTACGAGCTACTGGACTACGCCTCGTACCAAGCGTACGACGCCGACATCTTTAACTTCGATCTACCGAGCTGAACGCGTCGGGCAGGGACAAGTGGCGGCCGTTAAGAGTGCATCTGAAGGGGGCGCCACGTCCTAGACGTCTCGCGTCGCCATCCGCCACGCGCCGAGTGCGGACCAGACCGCCAGCCATCCTACGATGACGATGACCGCCACCGTGGTGGATTCGGGAATGATGCCGCCCGCCCCGGGTCCGCGGCCGCCAAAGACTCTCGGTAGGCCATTGGGTTCCAAATGCGCGGTTGCGAGACCCACGACACCACGCTGCAGATTGATCAGGTGCGGTATGCGCGCGACCGAGAGGATCGGGGTGAGGACGATCTCGAGAATGATCATCAACACGATGGGCACCGTTCGTGATCCCATGAGTGACGCCAGTCCCAGCCCCACGGTGAAGCCGATAATGGCCTCGAGTTCGAGCCATAGCCCCGATTGGACCATCAACTTGAGCGGCGGCGACAAGAACGTCTGGCGGTAGTCCTGGTAGTCCTGATTCGCCACCGTGACCGCGAGAGACTTCATCTGCGCCGGCGTGGCCTTATGCAGGGTCGTCCCGCCCTTCATGATGACCACTCCGCCGGGACCGTTACCGCCGAAGGGACCGCACGTGGGGACGTAATTGGTGTTGCCATTGTAAGGAAACTGACAATCGACGGTTTGGACGTTCTGCTCGGCCCAGGTGACGAATTGGGCCTGACTCAAGCCCGCAGGTACGGTGACCCCCTGGTAGTTCAGTTTCGTGGGCGCGGCGAAGACGCACACGGCGCACACGAAGACGAAACCCGCGGCCACGATGGGCACCAGTAATGCCAGGCCGGCGGGGATCCGGACCAGGTATAACGCGACGCGGGACCGGCCCGTCACCACGGAGTGGCGAAAAACACCCTCGCTCAGGTCCACGGACCCTGCGGTGCAACCCAGCGTCGCCGCGATGATGAACCCGAAGACGAACATCACGCCCGCCACCAGATTGGTGAAGCTGTCGTAGCCGCCAGCGGGTCCGTAGGACTTGGGCGCGGCCAGGTGCATGATGAGTCGGATACCCAGATAGAGCGCGGGGATACCGATGTTCACCGCGATCAAGGCCACCATGAGACCGCGGCGCTTGCGCAGTTCCATGATGCGCGTGGAGATCATTGCCCACGTGGGGATCGGACGACCACGATGGTCATCGGGGAACTCCGTGAGGCCAGGGAATAACTGGTCGTTGATGGTGGGCGTGGTCATTCGGACTCTCCTAGGCGACTCGTGACTTCCAGGAACCACGACTCGAGCGAGGCGCGATTCTCCTGGAGTCGGTAGACCGACACGCCACCCGTGACCAGCACGCGGTTGATCTCGGCCACGACGTCGCGCGCCGTGCCGACGGGCAGACTGATGTGCACGCCGTCCTCCACCACGGTCACCCGTGCGTCGTAGGAGTTCGGCGCGAGCAGCGAAATCGCAGTATCGGGTGAATCACAGTCGATCTCAACTTCCAGGTTGGACCCGGCGAGGAGTTCATTGATGGGCCCCTGACGGATGATGCGACCCTGGTCGACGATCGCCACCGCGTCACAGGTTCGTTCGATTTCGTCGAGCAGGTGTGACGAGAGGACCACGGTCCGACCCTCGGCGACGAATGAGCGAATCATCTGACGCATGTCGGCCATGCCGGCCGGGTCGAGTCCGTTCATGGGTTCGTCCAGGATGAGCAGGTGCGGATCGCCCAGAAGGCACGCGGCTACGCCGAGGCGCTGGCGCATCCCCATGGAGTACTTGGCCACCTTGTCGTTCGCGCGGTGCAGGATTCCGACGCGGTCGAGGGCCGCCTCAATGCGTCCAGTCGCGGCGGGTTCCCGGGCGGCGGCCAGGATCTGGAGATTCTGCCGTCCCGTCAAGTGCTGATGGAATCTCGGTTCGTCGACGATTGCGCCCACTCGAGCCAGGGCGATATCACGATGTCGGGGCACGGTATGACCCAGCAACTTCATGGTGCCCGCATCCGCGTGCGTCAGCCCTAGCAGCACGCGGATGAGCGTCGTCTTGCCCGCTCCGTTGGGACCGAGATAGCCAAAAGCGCAGCCGCGTGGGACGAGCAAGTCGACGCCGTTGACCGCCGTTCGGCCACCGAATCGTTTGGTCAGGTCGTGCGTCTCGACCGCCCACGGGTTGTCAGGATTGGCGACCGGCGCCACTTCGCTCATCACATTGGTCATTGAGCCATCCTTCGGGCTGCCCCGCGGGCAATGACGACATGTTAGGTAGGAATCAGGTTGGTCTCTATAGGGGATAACCCTAAGCCCCCACAGCTTGCCTTCCTTGACAAGGAAGGGGTGACTCCTGTTGACAAATTGAATCGCGCCACTGGTCCAGTGATCGATGATCGATGATCAAGAGTCGGGATCGATACCCGTCCCCGCACGGGTCAATGAGAGGAACCGAAACGCTCCAGGTTGACCCAGATCGCCTCCACCGGAACATCGCCGATGTTCGCCAGTCGGTGGGGGCGACTCGAGTCGAAGGAGATCGAGTCACCGGCGATCAGGCAGTAGGTGTCGAATCCCAGCGTGACTTCGAGGGTGCCACTGCGTACGTAGCCGTACTCAGTGCCGACGTGGCGGATCAGTCGGCCCTCCATGGTCGAGCTGCCCCCGACGTCGTATCGGACGAACATGAAGTCGGTCTTCTCGTGGCGAATCGTGGTGAGCGACTCCCAGGTGACCCCGGAGTCGAGGACCAGCACCTTACGCTCGCTGGGGTGCACGACTGGCTTCGACGGTCGCAAGTCAGTTGTGAGGGCGGGATCCGCCCTTGAATCGGGCAGGACGCCCAAGCTCGACGCGCTCATCCACGAGTTGTTCGCCGCATCGGTGCCCTCGCCGACGGGACCGTTGCCATCACTATTGCCGTTACGGGCACCGTCGGGGGCGTAGGAGTCGAAGAGATCGTCGGTGGCGATATCGAGTGCGCTGCAAATGGCGAAGAGGGTGGCGACGGAGGGCTGCGCCTTGCCGGTCTCGAGTTGGGAAATAAACGAAGCGGAGACATCTAGGTCCCTCGCGAACTGGCGCAGCGAGATGCCGCGTGCCAGTCGGCGTGCTCGTAGACGGGCGCCGATGAGGCCTGACGTCATGGCGTCAATACCCGTTGTCCGTGGCACCTTCTTGGCGGTGCCAGAAGCCCCCTGCGCGAGCGCCGATGAGGTCGCGGAACCTTGCCGACCCGCCTCGACACCTTTGGGATCTGACATTGCCACCCCTTACTGACTTGTTCCAAGCGACGCGGTCGCGCCATCTCGATGCAGACGGACCGTCCCGTGGTGCATCGATTCTAGTTATTCATTCTCTTGTTGTTTGCGATGGCCCGAGCTTGTCCTCCAAGTGCTCCCACTCGCGACTGAATCGATACGAATGTCGCGCCGGCGGTTGTGGCGCTTGAACCTCGATCCATCGAACGAGTCCCGATCCGCGGTTTTCAAAACCGTGGTCGGCTCCAACGCCGGCCCAGAGAACGTCGCCCGGATGTAACACCATGAGTGTTCCCTCGACCGACGCGTGGACCTCGCCCTCGGTGAAGACGTAGGCCTCTTCAAAGGGGTGGTCGTGGGGATGGGCGATGGCGGTGGGCTGATAGTCGACGACGAACATGGTGTGCAACTGCGCACCACGTTGCTGATCGATCAGCATCTTGACTCCGATGCCGCTGTAGGCGAGCAATGCAGTGGCCATGCTGGGCGAGACGGTCGGAGCGTCCACCTTCGAACCTCCGGCCAATCGGCGCAAGTCCATCGAATCTGAATCGAATCTCACGGCGTTCTGGTTGCGGGGATCACGCATGTCCGGCGGTAGGGGGGTCGACTCGACCAGTGGCTCACCCGTGAAGAAAGTGTCCTGACGACGTCCGTCCACAATCTCGGTGGGTGCGCACATGTGGAGCCACTTGACCGGACCTTCGAGTGCGCGCAATGAATAGGTGGTGCCCACTGGTATCGCGACCGCGTGGTCGGCGTCGAGCTGCGTCGTCTGACCGAGCGTGGTGACGGCGAGGCTGCCCGAAAAGACGTAGATACTGAATTCGAAGGAGTGGACGGTCGCGTTCACGTACCCGCCCGCGTCCAGGTGGCCCACCGAGAGGGTCATATGGGGCGAGCCGGTGTCACGACTGACGAGAACTTGGCGGCGGTAGCCGACCGCGTGCCCTTCGAAATGTGCGGGTGTCACTGCCGCGCTGTTGTCAATCCGAGTTGCGTAATGCATTCCTTCTCCCAATCACCTTTGAACCAGTTGACTCGTCGCCACCTACTTGAGGAGCCAGCCGCCATCCATCGCGAGGTTCACACCATTGACACCGCCGTTGTGGAGCAAGAACTCGACGGAGTCCACGATCTCTTGCATCGTGACGAGTCGGCCCAGTGGCGTTCGCGAAGTGATGTGGCTGTTGTCCTTGTTCTCCCAGAACGGGCTATCTCCAATAATTCCGGGGTGGATCGCGTTGATGCGCACCGGCGCGAGTTCGGTGGTCAGGCTGTTGACGAGACCGACGACACCGGCGTTAACCGTCGACACCGTGGTCGATCCGGGGTAGGGGCGCTGCATCGCCAGGCCACCGAACAGCACGATAGACGCGTCCCCCGTGAAGCGATCGCGCAGTACGTGGATGGCCTCGGTGTAGCCGACGAGCTTGAGTGTGACGAGACGGATCGCACGCGCCACGTTGTAGTCAGCGATTGTGTTGGAATCGCGTTCGATCGCGGGGATCACCAAATAGTCCACGGAGCCAACATCAGCCAACGATTCGGCAATCGATTCGGGATCGGCGAGGTCCACGGCGATGCCGATGGTGCCCAGTCCGATTTCGGCCGCCGCCGCGTGCGCGGTCTCCGTGGTGCGCCCCGACAGGTACACGATTGTCCCTTTGGTCGCCAACGTCTTGACGATCTCTTTGCCGATGCCCGACGTGCCGCCGAGAACAACGGCGGTGCGAATTGTATTTTCTGCTGACTGTGTAGACACTCTGCTCCCCCCAAAGGATTGTTCAGTTTTACTAAACATAACCTAAAACATTGAAAGTGGAAAGTCGTCGAGGGAATCCTTGTGACATTCAACCGGAGGGGGTATTGGCAGCGGGACACCGTACGGGAGCCGGTAATGCTTTAAGGGTAATCGTTTTGAAGGCCGTGCTACCTCGATCGAACGAACCCGGCGCACGGCTGCTCAGTGAGACGTGACCTACCTGCATGTGAAGTGATTCTTGACATTATTGAACACGGTGCTATTCTGCGTGCCACCTAAACCATTTCACCAAGGGGGGGAAATGAATAAGCCCATCAGCACGTCCGGCGAGTCTCTCGAACACGGCCGATCGATAATCTTCCGTAACGGAATCGTCTTGACGATGGACGATACGCACCGTGTCATCAAGGGATGCGATGTCCTGGTGATCGACGGGACAATCCGAGGGGTCGGTCCTCAACTCGAGGCCCCGGCAGATGCCTTGGAGATCGACGCCCACGGTGGCATCATCATGCCGGGAATGATCGACACTCACCGTCACATGTGGCAGACCGCGATGCGGTCGTACGGGGCGGACTGGACGTTGTCGCAGTACTTCGTGTGGTACTACCTCGAGTACGGCAAGAACTTTCGTCCCCAGGACGTCTACTCCGGCAACCTGCTGTCGGCAATCGAAGCCGTTGACGCCGGCGTCACCACATCGGTCGACTGGTCGCACGGCCTCCAGACTGCGGAGTACGCCGACGCGGCCGTAGACGCCCTCGAGACCGTCCCTGGTCGTTTCGTTTTGGGCTACGGCAACATCCAGCGAGCACCCTGGGAATGGAGTGCTGACAAGGAGTTTCGGGACTTCTACAATCGTCGTATCCACGGCAAGGGTGACATGTTGGGCTTCCAGGTGGCGTTCGTCGTGGTCGCCGGACCTGAGTTCCCCGAGCGCGCCGCCTTTGAAGTCGCTCGCGAGTTGGGCGTCTCGGTGAACACCCACGCGGGCGTTTTCGGAGTCAACGGCGACGACAGCATTCGCCTGATGCACGAGAACGGGTTCATGACACCTGACACCGTGCTCGTGCACTGCGCCACGCTCTCCGATGACTCCTATCACCGAATCGCCGCTTCGGGCAGCTCGGTGTCAGTGTCAACTGAGAGCGAACAGAGTGCGGGCCAGGGATACCCGTCGTCGTGGAAGCTGCGCCAGTTTGACATCCCGATCACCCTCTCGCACGACACTTCGGTGTGGTGGAGCGCCGACCTGTTCACGGCCATGCGTACCACGCTGGGCGCGGACCGTTCGCGCCAGCACTCCGAGGCCCACTTGAAGGGCGAGACGGTGACGCAGTTGGACCTCCGCTCCGAAGACGTCATCGACTGGGCCACTCGTGGGGGGAGCAAGGCACTTGGCCTCGACGCGAAGATTGGCAGCATCGAGGTGGGCAAGCGCGCCGACATCGTGCTACTCAAGAATGACGAATCGCCAGTGATGTTCCCAATTGTCAACCCCTACGGACACGTGGCCATGCAGGCACAGCGCGCGGACGTGCATACGGTGGTGATCGACGGCAACATCGTTAAGCACGAGCACCGATTGATTGGAATAGACCTGGCCAAGGCCCGCAGCGCCGTGGAAGAGACCGTCAGTTACCTGGAGACCAGCCTGGGTGAAGAGGCGTGGGAGGCGGGAATGCACCCGGCCTTGGCCCCCAAGTCCATTATCGACAACCCGTATAAGTACGTGTGACCGATTTCTCTCCTCTGTGGGGATAGATAGTGCCGACCACATAGGTGGTCGGCACTATCTGCTTTACAATGTCATGAATGTTGTTCAATAATACTTGACACGTTCACTGAACACCGCTATGGTCATCCTCGCCAGTCGTGTAACGACTCAAAGGGGGGCGGCGGTTGGCGCCGGTCGTACAAAGTAGTGCGTCGGTAATAACAGGGGGGGAACTAATGGTGAAAACCAAGATGCGTTGGATCGTCGGCTTTGCCGCGGGGGCAACGCTGGTATCGACGACGCTCGTTGGACTCGGAGTCGCTCAGGCGTCGACGAAGACCAAGACTTTTAAGGTCGCGTATCTGTCGTACGGAGTAGCGAACAGCTATGACGCTCCGATGCTGGCGGCTGCGAGGGCCGTGGCACAGGCTGATGGCCTCAAGGTGACGGTGTTCGACTCACAGACCTCGTACGCTACGCAGGTGGCGCAGTTGCAGACGGTCATCAGCTCAGGTCAGTACCAGGGTGTCATCCTGCAGCCGGTGTACGGGGCCGCGTTGCTCCCGACGGTCAAGAAGGCGATCGCCAAGGGCATCAAGGTGGTCAACATCGACCAGATCCTAGGTACGAAGTACACGACCGACCAGATCCAGGTCAAGGGACTCGCGGGCAACGTGGTCTTCTTCCCGTCGCGGATCGGCACCCAGTTGGCCACGTTGGCCGACCAGGCATGCGCTGGCGCCAATCCGTGCAACATCGGACTCGTCCACAACTACACGGGCTATGAGCCAGATGGTGCGATCACCGCTTCGTTTAAGACATACCTGGCCGGTAAGCCCAACGACAAGATCGTCGCCGAGGCGGACGGTCTCTACCAGGCGGGCGTGGCCTTGACGCAGGTGCAGAACATGCTGACCGCTCACTCCAACATCAACGTGATCGTCGGTGCCGACCAGGACTGCGAAGGCGCCCAATCGGCGTTGACCGCGGCCAAGAACACGTCGGTGAAGCTCGTCTGCTACGGCGGAAGCTCCTACGGCGTGGCCCAACTGCAGTCGCACACGGGTCCCTGGACCGCAGACGTCCTGCAGATGCCGGCGACCGAGGGTCAAGACGGCATGATCATGCTCGTCAAGGCGCTCCGGACCGGCAAGAGCCAGGGCACAGAGAACCCCGTCGCGGGCCTGAAGAACAAGGGTGTCCTCTTCCCCAGCAACTCCAAGGGTTTCACCGGCGAATGGCCGGGCTGATCCTCTTGGATTCCCGCAGTACAACGTTTCACCATTGAAAGATTGGTACTGACACAACATGTCTGAACAGACATCTGTGGAGGAATCTCATCGAATCGTGGACACCCCCGGCGGCGACTTGGTCGTCGCCGGGGTGTCCAAGCGGTTCGGAGGAGTCCCCGCTCTAAGTGACATCTCGT
>ODAK010003724.1_pt1 | contig 15741 bp, 11 predicted proteins | sample 1539591 | NCBI WGS metagenome assembly ODAK01 (sample SAMEA3539303, study PRJEB22396) | soil metagenome | biome: tundra; feature: field; material: soil | place: USA | collected 2010-05 | depth 0.15 m | reverse complement strand
ACGAGATTGGTCAGTGACTGGAGTTCAGACGTGTGCTCTTCCGATCTAGGCGGAACGCACGGCCGGCGCCGTGGGCCTGACGCTGGCCGAGCTCGGGCTCGACGAGGGGCCGATCTTCCGGCTGCCCGACTAGCGCCCGGTCGGGGCGATGGCCGCGACGATCCGGGGCCGGCTGGGCGTCTTCGATGCGCTGGCGCCGATCGCGAACCCTTTGAACAGTTCGGCGCAGACCAGGTAGGCGACGACGATCGCGGCCAGGCCGATCATTACCGGGCCCGGCGGCGCCTTGAAGCCGAACCAGGCGCCCAGCGGCGAAAGCGGGATGGCTAAGGCGACGGCCAAGGCGCCGAGCGTCGTTGTCGCCAGGATCGGATTGGGCAGGTCCCGCCAGGGGCGTCCTCGCGTGCGGATCAGAAACACCACAAGCGTCTGGGTCGCGATGGATTCCAGGAACCAGCCGGTGCGAAAGACCTCCGGAGTGCTGCGGAAGACCAGAAACAGCGCCGCGAAGGTCGCTAGGTCGAAGATCGAAGACAGCGGCCCCATCACGGCGGCGAACCGTACGATATCCGCCAGCCGCCAATGCTGCGGCCTGGCGATGTCCGCGGCTCTGACGTTGTCGAACGGGATGCCGATCTCGGACAGATCATAGAGCAGGTTGTTGAGCAGGATCTGAGTGGCGAGCATAGGCAGGAATGGCAGGAACAAGGACGCCGCCGCCATTGAGAGCATGTTGCCGAAATTCGAGCTCGCGCCCATGCGCACGTATTTCAGGATGTTGGCGAAGGTCCGCCGCCCCTCCTCGACCCCGTCGGCGACGACGGCGAGATCGGTGTCGAGCAGAATCATGTCAGCCGCCGCCCGGGCGACGCCGGTGGCGCCGTCGACCGACAGTCCAACATCGGCGGCCTTGATACCCGGCGCGTCGTTGACGCCATCGCCGAGGAAGCCGACGACCTCGCCCGCCGCGCGCAGGGCATGGACGATCCTGACCTTCTGATCCGGCGCCAGCCGCGCGAAGACGTCGGTGTCGCGCGCCCGAACACGCAAGGCGTCGGCGGTCAATGTGTTCAGATCCGAACCGGTGATCACGCTTTGGGCGCGCAAGCCGACGAGCCCGGCCAGCCGCGCCACCACCAGCGGATCGTCGCCCGACAGCACCACCACGCGAACCCCAGCGGCCGCGAGCCGGGCCACCGCCGCCGGCGCGCTGGCCTTGGGCGGATCGGCGAACGTGCACACTCCCTCGAAGACGAGGTCGACCTCGTCTTGCGCCGTCGGGTCGCGGGGCGCGCCCGACCAAGGTCTCGAAGCCACCGCCACGGCCCGGAGGCCCTGGGCGGCCAGGGCCGCGATGCGGTCCATGGCGGCCTTGCGCGAGGCTTCATCGAACGCAACGCCGTTGAGGGTGCGGCAACCGGCGAGCACGGCCTCGGGCGCGCCTTTGACGATCAACACAAGGCCCTCCGGCCCCTCCGCCAGCACCGCGCCCATCCGCCTCTGATAGTCGAACGGCAGCCGGCCACGCGGAATCCAGCCCTTGGCCGCGTCGGGCTCGACCGTGGTCAGCGCCTGGTCAAGCGAGCCCTTGTCACCGCCAAGGCTGGCGCAGACAGCGGCGAGCATGGACGGCCGGCGCGCGGTCTCGCCATCCGGCCCCAGGCTTCCCGCCAATACGATCTCGGCCGAGGTCAGGGTGCCCGTCTTGTCGGTGCACAGAACAGTCATCGCGCCGAGGTCGTGGATCGCCGCCAGACGCTTGACGATGACCTTCTTGCGCGACATCCGCACCGCCCCGCGCGACAGGGTGACCGTGGTGATCATCGGCAGCAGCTCCGGAGTCAAACCCACCGCCAGGGCCACGGAAAACATCACCGACTGGATCAAGGGCCGGCCAAACAGCACGTTGGCCGCCAGCACGCCGACGGCCAGCACCGCCGTCGCGCGCGCCACGAGGAATCCGAGCTGCCGCAGGTCGCGCTGGAACGGAGAGGTCTCCGCCGGCGCGTTCAGCGACAGCGCCGCTTCGCCGAACAGGGTGTGGGCGCCCGTGCCGACCGCCAAGGCGACCGCCTCGCCGGTCTGGGACACGGAGCCGCGGAACAGGGCGTTGCTGGCGTCGGCCGCCAACTGGCTCTTGACCTCGCCCGGACGCTTGACGGCGCCGTAGGGCTCGCCGGTCAGGGCCGCCTCGTTGGCGGTGAAGGCGCTGGCTTCCAGCACCAGGGCATCGGCCGGGACGATGTCCCCGACGATCACCCGAAAGACATCGCCCGGCACGACCGTCTCGGCGTCGATAGCGATGAAATTCCCGTCGCGCTTGACCTCGGCCTTCAAGGCCACGGACTGGCGCAGCATTTCCGCCGCCCGCTTGGCGCGGCCCTCTTGCAAGGTGTCCAGGGCGACCGACGCGCCGATGATGAACAGGATGATCAACGCGCTTGGCGCGTCGCCGGTGGCGGCGGAGACCACCGCGGCGGCGATCAGGATCAAACAGAGCGGTTCAAGCAGCCGGCGGCCGACCGATACGATCAAGCCCGCCTCACGGGTCTGGGCGTCGGCGTTACGGCCATACCTAGCCAGGCGCGCCGCGGCCTCGGAGGATGTCAGGCCGCCAAGATCGCAACCCAACGCGGCCGCGGCGTCCGCCGGGGCGTGGGTCCAGAAAAGGTCAGCAGCCATGTCGTCCGTCCCGAATCGACGTCGCCACGCCGATAGCCGACGTCGCGAGGTGCTGACTAGAGCGGGTTGAGGAAAAGTGTGAAGCGGTTTTCCGCCCGCAACCCGCTCTCTAACCTTTAGGAATCGATCACGTTTATGATTTTGGATTGTTTCAATCCAAAGTCATCGTGATCTAGGCGTCCTGCAGGTCCGCGCCCAGCTTTTCAATCAGCCGCATGCGGGACGCGTCGTCACCAGCCCGGTCAAGCCTATCCTCAAGTCGGTTGAGAAGCTCGCTGCGTGCATTGTGCCAGTCCAGTTCGGCGGCGGCCGAAGCTTCGAGCCGCGGCTGGGCGGCGCTTGCCAGAGCCGCCGTGTGCTTCAGCGTGAACGACTGGTCGATCGATGGAACGGCGATCCTGTCGGCGTCGAACCCGTCGACGATCAGTCGTTTGCGAAGACTATTCAGCGAATCGGGCTCGCCATGGGCAAGGAAGAGGCTGCCCGAGATCGGTTTTCTTGCCTCGACCCAACGCTCCAGCGCCGGTCCGTCGGCGTGGCCGGAATAGAGGTCAAGCGAGCGTATGCTCGCCCGCACCCGATAGGGTTCGCCCTGGATGCGTACGGTTTGCCTGCCCTCCTGCAACAACCGCCCCAGGGTCCCGATGGCCTGAAAGCCGGACAGCAGCACGGTCGCCTCGCGGCGCCAGAGCAGCCGCTTGAGGTGCTTGCGCACGCGCCCGGCGTCGCACATGCCGCTGCCGGCCAAGATGATGTGCCAGCCTTTCAACCGTTCCAGACTGTCGCTTTCCTGCGGCTTTTCCAGATATCGCAAGCGTCCGGCCGCCCGGATACGGGCGAAGGGATTGCTTGTCTCGGCGCCGCCGTGTTCAAGGAAGATCTCGCAAGCCTTGATGGCCAGCGGCGAGTCCAGAAAAATGTCGCCCGCCGGGGCATCGCCTGCGTCGATGACCTGGACAAGGTCGGCCAGAAGCTCCTGGGTCCGCTCGACCGCGAAGGCCGGCATCAGCAGCGGGCCGCCGGCCTGGTGGGCCTTGCGGATTTCGCTGGCCAGCGCCTGGCGCCGCTCCACGGGGTCACACGGCCGGCGTTCTGTCCCACCATATGTGCTTTCGACGACGAGGTGGTCGACTCCCTGGCTCGGTCCCTTGGGGTCCTCAAGATAGTCTCGGCCGCCAGGGCCCAGGTCGCCGGAGAACATCAGACGCAGCGGCCCGGACTCCTCCTCGATCTCAACCTCGATCGAAGCCGATCCGAGGATGTGGCCAGCGTTCCACCAACGGGCGCGGACGCCCGGCGCCACGTCTATCCAGCTCTCGTAGTCGACGGACTGGAACTGCGGCATGACGCGGGCCGCGTCGCGAGCGGTGTAGATCGGCTCGACAAGGTCGCGGCCGCGCCGCTCGTTGCGCCGATTCAGATGCTCGACCTCGCTCTCCTGGATGTGGCCGCAGTCGGCCAGCATGATCTCGCAGAGCGCGCGGGTGCCCGAGGTCGCGTAGATCGGGCCGCCGAACCCAGCCTTCATCAGCTTTGGCAACTGGCCTGAGTGGTCGATGTGGGCGTGGGTCAACAGCACGGCGTCGATCGACTTGGCGTCGAAGGGGAAGGCTTGATAGTTCAACGCCTTCAAGGTTTTCGAGCCCTGGAACAGGCCGCAATCGACCAGCACGGTCGCCCGGCCCGTGCGGATTCGCGCGCAGAAGCCGGTGACGCAGCCAGCCGCGCCGTGGAAGGTCAGTTCGGTCTTCATGGTTCGACCTCGTTCCGCAGCGCCTGGCTGAGAAGGCCGGCCAGGTGAGCTTGGTTGGTGTGATGGCGGACGGAATCGGTTGAGACGAGCCGTCTCACCCCGGCCGCCTTCAGGCGCGCCTCGGTCTCGGCCCCGAACAGGGCGTGGACGACGCCGACGTCGACCGAACTGGCGCCGGCCTCCCGCAGCAGACCCGCCGCGGCGATGAACGTGGCGCCGCTGGAGCAGATGTCGTCGACCAGCAGCACCGGCCGGCCGCGCACCGGTTGCAGATCGGGAGGCCGCATCTCGACCTCGTCGTCGCCCAGCCGCACCTTCTGGAAGAACAGCATGTCGCCGCCGAGGTGTTCGGCGATATGGCGCACCCAGGGCTCCGACTCCGCATCGGGACCCACGACCACCGGTCGCTCCAGGCCAACGAAAGCGTCCGCGAGCGGACCAGCCGCCGACAGGTCGTCAGCTTCGATGCCTCCGAATACGGCCGACAGATTGTGCGTGCGGTGAAGATGCGCATCGACCGTGACGACGCGGTCGAAACGCGCGCCCAGAAGGCCGCACACCACGTCGCGGCTGAGCGGCTGGCCGGGATGAAAAACCCGGTCTTGCCGCATGTAGCAGAGATAGGGCGCAACCAGGACCAGCCGCGTCACGCCCATGCGCCGCCAGGCATCGCTGGCGAGAAGGAGCGCGATCAGCTTCTCGGTCGGATGGTCGAGCGAGCAATAGACGATGACGGTCTCGGCCTTCAGGCGCGCCCGTGGCATCAGCTCTCCGTCCGGGAAGCGATGCAGGGCGATCGTCTCGAACGGCGTGTCGAGTGCGGCCGCCAGCGACCTGGCGGCCGTCGCCTGGTCGCTGAAGGCCTGTACGGCGACGGGGATCATGTCCGGATCACCCGAAATCCCGAATCCTCGTCGGCCGCCTCGCGCGCGAAGCCGAAGTCGGCTGGGTCGACGCCATGAATCCGATAGAGCGGCTCGCCGACCCGTACCGGATCCCCGCGCCGATATCGGTCGACGCCCCGGCGAGCCGCGCCACGCGTCCGATGCGGGCGCAGTCGACGCCTTCGATCCAACCGCTGGTCCGAGCGGCCACCTCATAGGTCAAGGATCCCAGCTCAGGCGCGCAGGGCGCCGGACCCTGGGCCTCGATGATCTGGTCCATCTTCTTGGCGGCGGCGCCGCTTTCGAGCAGTTCACGGGCGCGCGCGGCCCCGCGCCCGCCGGCCAGGCCGGGATCGAATTCGAGAATCCGGGCGGCCAGCAGAATCGACTTCTCCTTCAGATCGTCCGGCGCGTCGGCGCTGTTTTCGAGCACGGCGCGGACATCGCGGGCTTCGAGCACCGGTCCGACGCCCCGCCCGATCGGCTGGCCGCCGTCGGTGATGGCGATCTCCAGTGTCAGCCCAAGCCTTCCACCGACGAATTCGAACAGCTTGCGCAGACGCAGCGCCTGGGCGGTGTCGCGGACCTTGGCCGACGGCCCCACCGGAAGATCGATCAGGAGATGGGTCGAGCCGGCCGCCGCCTTCTTCGACAGGATCGAGGCGACCATCTGTTCGGGGGTATCGACGCCCAGCGGGCGTTCGACCGAGATCAGCACGTCGTCGGCCGGCGAAAGATCGACCTTGCCGCCCCAGACGATGCAACCGCCGCAGCGGTCGACGACGGAGCGCATCTCGTCCTCGTTGAGATCGACGCGGGCCAGCACCTCCATGGTGTCGGCCGTGCCGGCTGGCGAGGTGATGGCGCGCGAGGAGGTCTTCGGAAAAAGCAGCCCGTGGGCGGCGACGATCGGCGCCACGATCAACGAGGTCCGGTTGCCGGGTATGCCGCCAATGCAATGCTTATCGACCACCAGCGCGCGGTTCCAGGATAACCGGGAGCCCGATGCGATCATCGACTGGGTCATCGCCAGGGTCTCCTCCGGCGTCATGAAGCTGGCGCAGGCGATCAGGAAGGCCGCGACCTCCATGTCCGAATAGGCATGGCTGACCACGTCGCCGACGATGGCGTTCAACTGGCCCTGGCTGAGCGTCGCGCCGTGGATCTTGCCGCGTACCGCGTCCAGGCTGGCCGGCGGGCGCGCCGGGGCGATGTCGACGTCGGAACCGGGCGCGACGCCAAGCCGGCGGAACAGCGGCATGGTCAGTCCGGCCTCGTCAGGGCCGACCAGATCGTCGTCGTCGGCGATGACGATATTGGCGAAGAGCACGAGCCCGCCGGCCCGCACCTCGACCTTGCGCGAGCCGGTCAGCCGCTGCGGTCGAAGGGCGGTGCACTCCCGCGACAGCACCAGGACGTTCTCGCGCAGCGTATCGATCGCCAGCGCCTTGACCTTCAGCACGACAACGCCCGCCGTCCTGCTAGATATCGGCCATGGCGAGGCGGTTGTGCAGGACGATGTGGCGCGAGCTGGGCATGGAGATGGCGCGGTCGCGCTCGAGCTGGGTGAAGGTGCGCGAGACGGTCTCGATGGTCAGGCCGAGATAGTCGGCGATGTCGCTGCGGGACATGGGCAGGTCCAAGGTGGCGCTGGCGGGCGTGCGCGAGGACAGGCGGACGAGAAAGCAGGCCACCCGCTCCAACGCCGTCTTGCGGCCCAACAGCAGCATATGGTCCTGCAGGGTCTGCAGGTCGCGCGCGGTGAGGCCCCAGAGCTTGCGGGCCGCCGCGCCATCCTGGTCGGCGGCCTTGTCCAACACCGAGCGGCGAACGAGCGCGATCTCGCAATCGACCACCGCCTCGGCCGAATAGAGGTGGGTCTCGCCGCACTCCAGGCCGAAGACGTCGCCGGCCAGGTGGAAGGCGCCGATCTGGCGGCGGCCGTCGCTCAGGATGCGCACATCGCGCACGGCGCCGGACATCACCTTGTAGACGAAGTCGGCCTCCTCTTCTTCGGCGAAGATTTCCTCGTTGCGCTCGAAGCGCATGGTGAAGCCGGCCAGCGCCACGCCTGGGGCAAATTCGATCAGCTTACCGGCTTGGGCGCCATTTGCGCCGGGCGCCGATCCGATCTGGGCCTGTAGGGTTTGCATGACCGCTCTCCGTTTGGTGACGGTCAAGGGGTAGTCCCCCGCCCCATCCGGCGAAATTCGGGGCGGTCCCCTAAGGAGACTTACGGAGGTGTGGGACGGAGCTTGCCGCTTGCCGCGCATGCATCTCGCGAGGCCTCAAGATGCCATCGTCACAGACATCCGACAGCGCTCGTCATAGAGTTCAGCGATTTCTGTGCGCCGGGCCGCCCCGGGAGTGTGACGTCGGGAGTTTCGAGCGGTGCGTCGGCAGGGTCGCCGATCCTCGCGAACCACCGAAAATCAGTCTAACGCCCGGAGTGACACATCAATGCCATCCGGACGTCAGTCTGAAGCATGCCGGCGAAGTTTAGCCGCCGAACTGGTAGTTCAAGGTGACCCGGATGATATTGGCGGTCGACTTCACCGCAACCTGGCCAGCGAGGACGCCGCCGCCGGCTCCGAAAGAACCCTTCAGCAAGGTCGCGGTCCCAAGATCGGCGTACAGGTATTCGACGCCGAATCTCAACCGATCGGTCACCAGATAGTCCGCTCCGCCGCCAACGGTCCAGCCTGTACGGGTCACGTCACGCGACGCGCCGAAAGCTGTAGCAGGACCCATGGTGCTGAAATTCAGCGCCGCACTCGAGTTGACCTGTCCGTAGGCGAGCCCCCCCGTCACGAATGGCATAAACCGGCCGTCGGCGAGCGGCATTCCGGCGCGCGCGCGAACCGTGCCCAGGTAGTCCAACCGAGAAGAGACGTGGCCCGATGCGCCGCCAGTCAATGCGCCGGAGACGGATCCGGACAGGGCTGTCTTTCCCTCGATGCTGGTCGCGTCGATGTCGGCTACTGCGCCGATCACCAAGCCATCGGAGATTTGATAATCGTAGCCTAATTGGCCGCCGCCGATGAAGCCGCTGGAAGTCTGGCTGGCGGCGCCTGAGACCGCGGTGGGAACGCCCAAGCTCGGCGTAAAGGTCCCGTGGATGGGATACTTGAACGAATCGCCGCCGTAGCCGGCGTTTATTCCGGCGTAGAAACCGCTCCAGTGCGCGGCGGCGGCGGCGGACTGGGCGAGGGCGGGCGTGGCGGCGCAGACCGCGCAGGCCGACGCCAGGAGAAGGGAACGCATCATGGAAAACTCCACTCGATACATAGTAAGCCGCATGCGATCAAAGCAGGATTGCCTCACCGACTACGAGGTTCGGCGATCACCGAACCGAGGGAGACGTTAGGTCGCGCGTTCTGGCTGTAAGTTGATCTCGGTCAACTCGTGACTTGGCGTAGCGTTTGGCGCAGTCGCCGGTGCAGATATGCAACATGCCAAGCCGAGGCGATCTGTCCCTACGCATGAACAGTCCGCGCGAATAAGCTGAAAGCGGCGGTTGGCCGCGTCGCCATGCAGATCCAACCTGACCGCGCCGCTGAGGCGAGTAGCGATGATTGATCAAGATCAATGCGCCTCCTGAGCCACATGGCAGCAGGTCGCAAAGGATCGGGTCGCACAGTGAGATAATAATGGAATACGTTACGATCATAGCCCGGGGATCAGGGCTGGCGCCTCGCGAAGTTATTGCGACAGCGCTTGAGCGTATGGAGGGAAAACCAATCAATTTCCCTGAGCGCGCAGATCAAGTCTTGGCCGAACTCCAACGGCACAACTTTCGAATTGAACGCCGCTAGAGCCAGATCAGCGATGCCGCCTAAAGGCCTCTACAGAGAGACAGGCGCTGGAGAGAACGGCGAGTTCGCTCGCGTCCGCTATCCAGACGGCTCCGAACTGGACTTGTCACGTCACGAGTATGAGTTGACGGCCTACGAGCCGCCGTTCGACGAACTGCCGACCAAAACAGAATACGAGGCGCACCATGCCTAATTGGAGAGCTGCCGGCAGGCTCCGCTTGCAGCCGACGGCGTTGACGTCAAAGCACATGTTTCGCGATAGCGACTAGTTAAGCAGATCCAGGCCCATCAGTTCGCCGCCACGCGGGAGGCCGAAGGCGCGAAGCGAAGCCGGCAGGCGTATCGCCGCGCGCATAGCTTCCGCCATGGATGCGAAGGTCGTCGCGGCCGCCGGATCGTGCGTCCAATCGGCGGAGCCGGCAGGGGTGACCACCAGATACTGCGCGGGATCGCGCGGCCCCAGTGGCGGGCGCGAGACCAAGGCAGGGTTGGCGGCGAAGGCGAATGATGAATTCAACATGGCGAGAGCATCCTTTCGGGTTCGAGTGTGACGACCTCGCCAAGGACTAGAATCACCTATCGGACATCGCTATCCGGGGCGGTTCCTTAGGGGGAACTACGAGAGCCGCGCGATGTCGGGCGGGCTCGCCGCACCAATCCGCCCAGTGCTCTTGCTCGCGCCATCCCGGTCCGGAGTCGTATGGGGGCGGCGATTGATTCCGATCAAGGCTCCGATGGCGGCCTGGCGCATCCTCTCGCGATCGTGGTCCAGCGGTGGAGCGTGGCATGGCTGACTATATTCGTGGATTCGGCGATCTTGGGGCCGGCGACGTCGCTTTGGTCGGGGGCAAGACGGCCTCGCTCGGCGAGCTCTATTCGGCGCTTTCGCGGGAGGGCGTGAAGGTCCCGGACGGTTTCGCCATCACGGCCAGCGCCTATCGCGACGCCCTGACCAGCGCCGGTGCCTGGACGCCGCTGCATCGGCTGCTCGACGGACTGGATACCCACGACGTCGATAAGCTGGCCGCAGCCGCCGCCGCGGCGCGCCGGATCGTCTACGAGGCGACGGGCGGCAAGGCGCTCCGTGGACAGATTATCGCGGCCTACCGGGCCTTGAAGGCGAAAAGCAGCGGGCCTCTGTCGGTTGCCGTGCGCAGCTCGGCGACGGCGGAAGACCTGCCGGACGCCAGCTTCGCCGGCCAGCACGAAAGCTATCTGAACGTCCGCGGCGAAGCGGCCGTCGTGGAGGCCTGCCGTCGCTGCTTCGCATCGATCTTCACCGACCGCGCCATCGCCTATCGCCTCGACAACGGCTTCGACCACTTCAAGGTCTTCCTGTCGGTTGCGATCATGCGGATGGTGCGCTCGGATGTCGGGACGAGCGGGGTGATCTTCACGCTCGACACCGAGACCGGCTTTCGCGACGTGGTCTTCGTCACGGGAGGCTATGGGCTTGGCGAGAACATCGTCCAGGGCGCGATCGACCCGGACGAGTTCTACGTCCACAAGCCGACCTTCCGGAAAGGCTTCAGGGCGGTGATCCGCCGCCGGTTGGGCGCCAAGCAGCTCAGGATGACCTACGGTCTCGATCCCAACGGTCGGGCGCGGACCAGGAACAGAACTACATCGAGGGCGGAACGTGCGCGGTTCTGCCTCACGGACAAGGATGTGCTCGACCTGGCCGGCTACGCCATCGCCATCGAGGATCACTATTCCCTGAAGGCCGGCAAGCCGACGCCCATGGACATCGAATGGGCGAAGGATGGCGAGACCGGAGATCTGTACATCGTCCAGGCCCGGCCGGAGACGGTCGCGTCGCGCCGTGCTCCGGAAACGCTCGTGACCTATCAGCTGAAGGGCTCGGGTCCGGTCCTCGTGACCGGCCGCGCGGTCGGTGAAACGATCGCCAGCGGCCCCGTGCGCGTCGTGGCATCGGCTCGAGACCTGGAGGCGTTCAAGCCGGGCGAGGTCCTGGTTGCGGAAACCACCACCCCCGACTGGCAGCCGGTGATGAAGGCCGCCGCCGCGATCGTCACCAATCGCGGCGGGCGCACCTGCCATGCCGCGATCGTCGCTCGCGAACTGGGCGTGCCGGCGATTGTCGGCTGCGGCGATGCGACCGCCAGGCTGAAGACGGGCGACGTCGTGACCGTTTCGTGCGGCCAGGGCGACGTCGGCCAGGTCCTCGACGGCGCCATCCCCATCGAGACCTTATCGGTCGACCTCACGACCTTGCCTCGGCCCAAGACCGAGTTGATGCTGAACCTCGGCGATCCGGACCTCGCCTTCCGCTCGGCCATGCTGCCCAGTTCGGGCGTCGGTCTGGCGCGGATGGAGTTCATCATCCAACGCCACATCGGCATCCATCCGATGGCCCTGGCCCAGCCCGACAAGGTGGGTTCGGCGAAGGCGCGCGCGGCGATCGCCCGTGCGACCCGCGGCTATCCGAAGCCGGCGGACTTCTTCATCGAGCGCCTCTCGGAAGGCGTCGGAACCATTGCGGCCGCCTTCTATCCCCGGCCCGTGATCGTGCGACTGTCCGACTTCAAGACGAACGAATATGCCGGTCTGGTTGGCGGCGCCGGCTTCGAGCCGAAGGAAGACAATCCCATGCTCGGCTTCCGCGGAGCCGCGCGCTACGACCATCCGGCCTACGCGGCCGGCTTCGCGCTCGAATGCGCCGCCTTGCGGCGTGTGCGCGAGAAGATGGGCCTGACCAACCTGCGGGTCATGGTCCCCTTCGTCCGGCGCGAGGAAGAAGCACGCCGGGTGATCGCCGCCATGGAGCGGAATGGTCTGAAACGCGGCAAGTCCGGCCTGAAGATCTTCGTCATGTGCGAGATCCCGAACAACGTGATCCGGATCGACGCCTTCGCGGCGCTGTTCGACGGCTTTTCCATCGGCTCCAACGATCTGACCCAGCTCACCCTCGGCGTGGACCGCGACTCCGAGATCGTCGCTTTCGACTTCGACGAGCGCGATCCCGGCATGATGGAGATGCTGAGGCTGGCCGTGACCGGCGCCAAGCGCAACAACCGTCATGTGGGCATCTGCGGCGAGGCGCCGGCCGACTATCCCGAGATCGCCGCCGCCCTGGTCGGCTGGGGCATCGACTCCATCAGTGTCAATCCGTCCAGCCTGATCGGCGCGTTGCGGGTGGTCGCGGACGCGGAGCGGCGGCCGATCGCGGCGGAATAATGTTGGCGTAGCCACGGGTGTGATCGTCAGGTTTAGCTGTGTCCGCCGCATTCACTAGGCGGCGAGTTTTCGACAACTGAGCCGGCGACTTGATCTCGATCATCGTTGCGGCGGCTGCGCGGCGCAGGGTGCTCGGCAATCCAGGGCCTGGACGATTGGCGAAATTGATCATGGAAACCGAGGTTCTGATCGTCGGAGCGGGACCCAGCGGGCTGGTGCTCGCGCTTTGGTTGGCGAAGCTCGGCATCCGCATTCGGATTATCGACCGGGCTCCCCAGTCCGGCATGGCCTCGCGGGCGTTCGCGCTGCAGGCCCGGACGCTTGAGTTCTACGATCAGGTGGGACTGGCGCGCGATGCGATCGCCCGCGGCCGCGTGATCACCGGTATGAACGTCCACATCGGCGGCAGATCGGTCGAGCCGGTCCCTTTCGGGGAGTTCGGCCACGGGCTCAGCCCGTTTCCCTTTGTGCTGGTCCTTCTCCAGGACGACCACGAGAAACTGCTCATCGACCATTTGGCGGCGGCCGGCATTCAGGTCGAACGAAACACCGAGCTGATCGACCTCGATGATCGCGGCGGGGTTGTGCGGGCGCGGCTCAAGGGGCTCGGTGGCGGGGACGACTTCTGTGAAGCGGCGTTCGTTTGTGGGTGCGACGGCGTCAGCTCGATCGTGCGCGAACTGTCAAAAATCGGGTTTCCCGGCGAGTCCTCCAACGAGCTCTTCTATGTGGCCGACGTCGAGGCCACAGGGTCGAGTGTCGATGGGGAACTGCACTACGTCATGTCTGGCGACGACATCTGCAGCGTCTTCCCGCTCAGGGGCGATGGGCGTGTTCGTCTGATCGGACTCGTGCCCGAACTTGCACGAAAGACTCTGTTGCAGATCGATTTTGACGATGTGAGTTGGCAGCTGCGGCAAGACGCCGACCTCGAGGTGTCCGTGGTGGAGTCGTTCTCGACCTATCGCGTCCAGCAGCGCATCGCGACCGAGTGGCGCAAGGGGCGGGTGTTCCTGCTGGGAGACGCCAGCCACGTTCACAGCCCGGCGGGCGGACAGGGTCTGAACGCCGGCGTCGGCGACGCGGTCAACCTGGCCTGGAAGTTGGGCGCCGTGCTTCGAAACGGCGCCGACGCCGCCCTTCTCGACACCTATCAGAGCGAACGCATCGAGGCCGCCCGGCGGATCGCGGCGACAACCGACCGGGGATTCGCGCTTCAGGCTAAGCGCGGCAAGCTAATGCGATTGGCTCGATCCGCATTGACCGGGCTCGCGCCCAGACTGATGCGAATGAGCGTGTTTCGTCGGTGGGTTTTCCGCACGATCTCGCAGTTGGCGATCGACTATAGAAAGAGCAGCGGCCCGGCCAGCAAGGCTGGCCGCGTAGCCGGTGGGGATCGGCTGCCGTGGGTCAGGCAGACAGATCAGTCCGACAATTTCACGCCACTCCGAGGGATGGGCTGGCAGGCGCAAGTGTTTGGTCAAGTGGACGACCAATTGCGCGACGCTTGCGCCAAATGGGGTTTGGCATTGCACGGGTTTGCGTGGACGCCCGCAGCGAGACGCGCGGGTCTCGCCAAGGATGCGGTCTATCTGGTCCGACCTGATGGTTACGTGGCCTACGCGTCGACCAGCCAGGATCCGCTGGCGATCAGACAACAGCTCCTTCGATTCAAGATCAGCTTCGCTGCTGACCAAGCCGAGGGTCGATCGGCGGCATGATAGACCCGACGACGGCGCGCCCGTTCGCAACCCCAGACCTCCAAGCCAACGGACCTATTGATCCAGATCATGGCTGGCCGCTCAGCGGCGGCCGATCGTGGCGCGGGGCTTGAACGGGAGAACTCGATGGACGTTCTTGAAGCCATCCGCGGACGGCGCGCTGTCCGAGACTACACCGACAAGGCGCCGTCCGAGGCTGTGGTCCAGTCCCTTATCGAGACCGCAACCTGGGCGCCGAGCGGGGTCAATCTCCAGCCTTGGTGCTTCTTCGTGGCCGACGACCGAGCCAGCCTCGCGGCCTTCTCCGCCGAGGCCAAGGCGCTGATGCTGGGCCAGGCCGACCAACACCCTGAGATGGCCCGCATGCGCCCAATGCTGACCTCGCCCGAGTTCAACATCTTCTACAACGCCCCCGTCCTGGTGGTGATCTGCGCCACGACGCCGGATGAGATGGCGCTCAAGGACTGCTGCCTCGCCGCCCAGACCCTGATGCTCGCCGCCTATGCCGAGGGCCTTGGCGCCTGCTGGATCGGTTTTTCCGAAGCGTGGCTGAACACGCCGGCGGGCCGGGCCAGACTCGGCATTCCGCCGGAATACACACCGGTCGCGCCGATCATTATCGGTTATCCGAAAGGCCCGGCCCCGGCGCCGGAGCGGCGCGCGCCCGACATCCGCCATGTGGCCGCCGGAAGATCGTGATGGCCGACTCCAATTCCCGATCCCTTTTCCTCGACCGCGCCGATGCGGGACGGAAACTCGCCGCGCGGCTTCGGGAGATCAAGCTTGACCAACCCGTGATCTACGCCTTGCCACGCGGCGGCGTGCCCGTCGCGGTCGAGATCGCCAAGGCGTTGAACGCGCCGTTCGACCTGATCATGGTCCGCAAGATCGGTGCGCCGGGCCAGCCCGAACTGGCCCTCGCCGCGGTGGTCGACGGCGACGCGCCGCAGCTCGTGGTCAACGAGCAGGTGGGCGCGATGACCGGGGCGGACGCGGCGTTCCTGATGGCCGGGCGAGATCGCGAGCTTGCGGAGATCGAGCGTCGGCGCGCCGTCTATCTCGGCGGCCGGCGGCGTGTCAGCCCGGCCGGGCGCACGGCGATCGTCGTCGACGACGGGTTGGCCACCGGCGCCACCGCCAAGGCGGCCTTGAGGGCGCTCAGGCGTCAGGGGGCCGCCAGGATCGTCCTCGCGGTTCCCGTGGCGCCCGCCGACACGCTTGAGGAGATGCGCGGCGAGGCCGACGAGATCGTCTGCCTCGAGACGCCCCGGCCCTTCTACGGCGTCGGCGCCTTCTATGACGACTTTCACCAGCTGACCGACAAGGAGGCCCTCGCCCTGATCGCCCAGGTCCCGGATGAAGACGCGTCCGGACGGGTCGGCGAAGTTATCCGCCGCGAGGTTCGCTGGCCGCTCGGTCTGGCCGGCGATCTGCAGGTCCCGGCGCAGGCGCGGGGCCTTGTCCTGTTCGCCCATGGCAGCGGCTCAAGCCGGCTGAGCCCACGCAATCGCGCGGTCGCCGATGACCTGAACAGCCGCGGCTTCGCCACCCTGTTGTTCGACCTGCTGGGCGAGCAGGAAGCCAAGGACCGCCGCAAGGTCTTCGACATCGACCTTCTCGCCGACCGTCTTCTGCTGGCGGCGGCCTGGATCGAGCAGCAGCCCGATCTCGCCGGCCTTCCACTCGGC
>ODAK010003723.1_pt1 | contig 15742 bp, 15 predicted proteins | sample 1539591 | NCBI WGS metagenome assembly ODAK01 (sample SAMEA3539303, study PRJEB22396) | soil metagenome | biome: tundra; feature: field; material: soil | place: USA | collected 2010-05 | depth 0.15 m | reverse complement strand
AGCGCGCACACGCCGCCCAAAGAACCACTCTCAGTACCTTCATGAATAATGCGGGTTAGACATCTTCTGGAAATCTTCGGTCAGAATTGTAAAAAGATCCTCCTCTCCATCAATGGCGTCGAGCTGTTCATCCTTGTGCTCATCTATATTACGAACGCGAATTATGTAAGCCGCCAGAGAGTGGTTGGTTCGCATGTGATGTGGGGAATTAAACCGGATATGATAGCACGCGAACAGAGTTTGGTAGTCATTTATTCTTCCACTCTGCGACTCGACTTCTTTAGCGCGTCCTCAAAATCGGCTTGCGTGTGGCGAGTAGCTGCGGGGCTCTGCGTCTTCCACAATAACGTTTCCTATAGTTCTGGAGCCTCCATGGCGAGCGCAGCGGCCAAGTTCTTGAGCGTATGAAATTGGCCCAATTTCGCTGATCGCGGGAAACACCGAATTGCACCGCGCAGGCGGCAAGGTCGCTCGCGATCGCGTAACCCCAGTGGACCGACATCGCTCTTGGTATCACTATGAGCATCTCGGAAACCACCGGTAAGGTCTCGACTGCCAAGATCCAAGTACGAATCCCCTGCGATCCTGAAAGTCGGACAACCGCCAATCGTGCGCTTTCAGACGCCTTGCGGGGCATCTCGATAACCTTCGAGTGAGTCCGCGATGTCGTGTCGTTTGACCAGGCTAAATGGCACCAGCGGGATCATCATCCGCAGCAAAACGACCCATAGTGTCACGTCGCCAATCCCGCGACGGCTTTCCGCCACCACTGCCAGCTAAGATCAACATCCGGCGACCGCTAAGAACGCCTTCAATAATTTTCGCAAGCAATTTGGACTGTCCTCCAGCAGACCCGATCCACCCATGTCGAAGTAGGCTGGCAAACTCGATATTGCTGAATCTACGCCAGCAATTATCCCAGTTTACTGCGATTCCTCCTCCCGGCCCTCGTACAGTTTGAGTTTTGATCAGTTCCCGCCACAAGCCCAATGGAACATACATTCCAGAGGCCATACCCGGATCGAGCGCTGCCTTTGCCTTCGCTTCGCATAACTTGAGATAGAAAGCTCGCGTCGAAAGACGGTAAGATTTCATGGCATCCGCTTTGCCTTGTTCCGCCTTCAGCAGTGCGCTCTCAACATAGGACATCCGCTTAAGCTCCTTCTCGTGACTGGCATCCCTACTTGGGCGGTACACTGGACCGTACTGTTCGTCAACCATTCGCTTGTACTGGACAAGCACAAAAGAGTCAAAATAATGGTTGTAGTAGATCAGGTCCACACCCAGTGTCTGCTCTAGTGGCTGGCGGTTGCAGTTTAGGATCGTGAGATGATCACGACCGCTACTCAGCACCACTGATCCCACAATGTCCCTGCGAGCAATCTTCATGCCTGGGAACACGCCTTGGTCATGATTGATCTGTGGATCCTCCCTGACCGAGACATTCCGCAGTCGGGATAGAAAAGAGGCAACCGGAGCTCCTCCGGCAGGAACCACATTTCTCAGGATTCTCTTTCGAACTATCGTGCCTCCCCATGTTTGTAACGCGGATGCAATGGCGTCGCGTTCCAAGACTTCAAGCCCACCTTCGATCCAATCCTGAAGAACATCGGCGTCATCAATCACTGTTCGTAGGTCATGTAAAGCATTGTCAGGTAGGCTAGTTGCAGCAATGTTTAGGATTTCCTCCCAAAGACGAGGGGTAGGACGATAAGCGCCAGCTGAAGGCGGATGGAAACGAGTGGCCAGCCTATTCGGCAGCCTCGCTCGAATTTGCTCATTGCTCAGACGATCGAGTTCCTTCAAATGGGAGATGGCGATTGTTTTCTGACCCGTCGCGACTCGCCGCCCCGCCTGGCTTATGCCGACGTACATGGGGTCGGAGCCATACATCGACACAATCACAATCTCGGCTGTCCGTGGCTTCACGTCGGACACCGCTACGGTCGTTGTAAACTGTCCGTCCCTTTCGATGCTAGCGGCGATGTCGTCAACGAGCGCACCTCCGCCAACCGCAATCCACAATCCAGAAGCTCTGGCCATCGTCAAGAAGTATAGGCTATCCCAGCTTGCTTCTCTCATTACTACTTTAAGCACATCGCCGGCACGGGCTTAGATTTAGCAATCGAGTAAGGGAGGCTCGGCTCTTCTCATGGCACCTTGGGCGCGTCTGGCACCCCTGGCAGGTTGATCTGATAGTGGTGCAGATCATCGAATAAAACGAACCCTTGCCCTGCTATATGATCCTTGCAGTAAGAGCGAAGTCGTTCACGAAACTGGGTTATGCCGTTGCTGAACAGCAGCGACATCGTGACCGTCAGGCGCCTGAACACACAAGCGGGTTGATCCGGTTAGCTCGCCTTAGTCAGAAACGATTTCAGCCCACCCGCATCCCGCCATGCGTCAGCCCACACTTTAAGCATTTCGCGCATAGTCGAACCCAGTGACACGATGTCGCTTTGTGCAATAGGTCGCCAGATATAGACCTCCTTGCCTTCGACCTCAATCTGGAAAGGTACTTTAGTTGTCTTCACCTTTGCTTTCGCAAGAACAGGTGCCTGCATGTCACGTAAAAATTTTACTGTCACTGAAAGCGAAAGCGTCTTCTCCGCCCCTGTTCCTTCGTCCCAATTGACGTAGAAATACTGACGCCAATCGGGGTCTCCCCAAATAGCAAAGCCGATCTTCGCGTTGACCCCATCGGCTCCGCCGGTACCTATCTTGGAAGGCTGTAGACGAAACTTTAACTCCTTAGGAATGTGCACTGCCATCGAGTTAGATAGATGCGGCACTTCTGCTTCCACGGCCTCTTGAAGCATGGTCTTAACGCTGCGCACAAACTCGCTGACTGCGGCAAAGGCTTGCGGGTAATCACTCGCTCCGGCTATCAATAGTTCACTATGAGCTGCTGCCTTGTTCATATTCGCGATCCTTAGTCAAGCTGCGTTCAAGATGGTGCATTGTCCGACCGAATGTTAGGCGATGGGCGTGTGATCCCTGTTGGGGTACAGATAGGTGCAATAAATTCGCTTCTACAGCTCCCACAAATGCGAGGATTACCGCTGTTTTCGATAGTCCAAGTGTGGCATATAGCTCCGGTGCGAGTCGTCGAAGGCCAATACAAAAGTCTTCCCAGAGTACCGGTACAAACCCACAGTAATCTTGCTCCTGAGCCGCGACGACAAGCAACGCGGGCGGAGCCTTGCGAGATGCGGGCTGATTCCCAATCCACTCGCAGTAGCCGAGCTGTTTTTGTACGTCCGCCTTCTCAGCAGCTACCGTCTTCACTTCGATGACCATGACAAATTCGTTTCCGTACCTCAATACAAGATCGAGTCTTCCTTGTTCAATTACAACTTCTCTGAGAATTGTGAGCTTCTTATTACGGCAATAGTTCAGCAGGTTTTCATCCCGAACGTGGAGAAGCTTCAGCACCTTTTCGCCGTCGTTGAGCTGATCCAGAACCCACTTCAGCCAATCTGAATATGCTTCTTCCCTCTCGGAGTGCAGCCAACGGTGCATCCCCAAGTCTGTGAGCAGCGGATCAGACAACGGGGACAGAAGTTCGCTCGACCTCTGAACCAGCTCGCGGAGCCTAGATTCAAAAGCGTCAGCATCCTTCAGGGCTGCCCCCAATAGCAGCCTGACAGGCTCCCAGCAGATGTCAGCTCTAGAAGTATTGCGAGCCGATCTGTACAGGCCACCCCACTGTCGGATTAGCGCTGCTGGGGAAGCCTCCGTGTTCGCTGATTCCATCAGCTTGGCCGTCATGGTGCGCTCCTACCTGCTCCATCTTAGCGTTCAACTGGCAGCAGCCGCTGGGTTACACTATTAAACCTGACTTACACGATCACTTTGAAGTACAAGGCCCCGGCCCCTGCCGACAACAAATCTGGTGTTGCTTAACTCCCGGCGGAGTCCGCTCCAAGAAGCGGATGCAAATTCGCGAATGAGCGGAGTTGGCTCTCGGGAGAATCATAACGGTCAGATTCCGTCTCGCATTCAGCAGCTTCGGCCATCTCTTGCACGGAGTCGAAGATCCGGAAATCAAACTGTTTCATCGGGCTCCCAGAGGAGTTGGTGGTTTTCAATTCCCAACGTCGCATCCACCCAGCGGATGAATTCCTCCGCGGCATTCAATCCGTATAGATGTTATTGGCTTTCTCGCGGCCCTGATCCAGACTGGTAACCCTTAGCGTTGCTTCGACTAGCTCTTTGAGACCAGCGTCGAAGTCAGTGCGAAAATTCAAATCACATTCGACCCACCTGAATTGTACCGCTTGGTCGCTCATATTTCTTGAGAGTAACCGGACTGAAGTGTTCTCTGCGAACTTCTTGTCGCTTTCCAACCGTTTCATTCCACACGCAAAAAACGGTCTCTTCCTGCGTTACGTTGTGCTTACCAACCGACTCTACTGTCATGACAGGACCGCCTGATTTCAGTTGAACAAGGTCACCTGGTTTGAATTCCACATTTGTCTCCTGCGGTATGGCAATAGTATACGCCGCGCAGCAAGAGACGGAGGAGCGCTGTTCATGCGGTGGTATGCTATGGAGTATGAAGCAGGATGACGACAAGTTGGTTAAGCCTGACTACGTCATAGAGTCGATCAAGGCAGAGATAGAGATAGAGTCGCCTTCACGCAGGAGGCGGATTCTCGAAGCTATAGCTGTGGCTGCCTTGGGGGGGATTCCATGGGTTGGAGGCGTGATTTCCGGGGTGGCCGCTTACAGGTCCGGCGGGGCAGAGCTCAAGCAGGAGAGTCTGTTACGCGAATGGTTGCAGGAGCATTATGAGAAGCTTCAGATCCTGCGCGCCACACTCGAAAGTATGGTGACAAGACTTGAAGGATTCGGGGAGGAAGTTGAAAAGAGGATCACGAGCGAGGAGTACCTAAACCTCGTCCGGAAAACCTTTCGGCAATGGGATCAGGCAGATACAGCGGAAAAGCGTCGCGTGCTTGTACAACTAATAACCAATGCTGCCGGCACGCGTATCTGCTCTGATGACATCATCAGGTTGTTCCTCGACTGGATAGACATTTACCATGAAGCCCATTTTGCTGTGATTCAAGAGATTTACAAGAACCAAGGACCCACTCGTTACGATATTTGGGTGGCGGTATACGGTGAGCCCGTACCGCGGGATAACTCGGCCGAAGCAGATCTTTATAAGATGCTCATTCGAGACCTATCCACCGGCGGAGTGATCAGGCAACCAAGAGAGGCCGATTATCAGGGGCGCTGGCGCAAGAAGACAAACCCTAGACGAACTTCGTCCGGCACTCTGGAATCCGCATTTGAGGATACGAAGCCGTATGTACTAACTGAATTGGGAAAGCAGTTCGTGCATTACACGATGACGGAGTTGGTGGCGCGACTGGGAGGCCCGGAGAGTGGAGAAACACAGGGTGATACGCAATCCAATTGTCCTGGGGCATGAGAAATCCGTACGAAAGCGTGACCTTCAAACTTCGAAGGCGTAATGACAGACGCGCCAATAATTTGGTCTAACGCGCCGAGGATGTGTTCACGCCTGATCGTTGTGCGAGGAATGGTCATCATTCACCTTTTGTGATTCCGCAAGGAGTGCTCGGCTCTGACCCGAAGTGGCGGATGGCAGATACTTTCAAGCTCAGGTCTCGCGTGGCAGTTGCCGGAATGACACCAGATGCCAAGGTTCCTCAGGCGTCGACGTTTCCCGGCGCAGAATATAGAGATTGCCATCATCCGCACGAACTTTGTAAAAGGCATCATGTGGGCCGTACCACTGGTCCAAGACCTCTTCGACCAGGTACTGGCGACCGTCAAGTCGCAAACGGACAGGCCTTTCGTCCGCCGTCCGACCGGAGTAGCAATCTACCTCTAGCTTCATCTGCCCCATTCTGACGCACTCGGAGTGAGAGTTTGCCGCTCTCGGTTCTGGCAACCCATGCACCTGCTACTATAGTCCACCCGCAAAGCTCCGCCAGAATACTGGAGAGCAGCCATAGCCCGACTCTGCAAAAGCGAAAAGCCAGATTTTTTAATGTTGGCACGGAACATTCCACGGGAGCATAATGTGCCTTGCACGTCCTGTTTTTGGCTTGAGCATTTGAGGTGCTTCCATGCGAAGTACATCTGGCCTGCTCGTGCTCATGTGTGCGCTGTGTTGGGGTGTTCACTCCTCAGCTCAGCAGAAATTGACCTCTGCGGAAGCCACGGCACACGTCGGCGAGCATGCGACCGTATGTGGGAGCGTTGCTAGCGTTCACTACGCGACGCGCAGCAAGGGCGAACCCACTTTCATCAACCTCGATAAGCGCTACCCGAACCAAATATTCACGATCCTGATTTGGGGAAATGACCGGCCCAAGTTCGGGGACCCGGAGCAAAAGTACTCCGGTAAACATGTGTGCGCAACCGGAATGATAACCGTTTTCCGCGACGTGCCTGAAGTCGTTGCTCACGACCCCGCAGCGATCAATTTGCAGTAGTGTCCGTCACAAAGTAAGGAGGACGAGAATGAATCGATATCGTAAGTTCTTGGTGACCGCTTGCCTAACCGTGCTCATCGCGTTAACGGCTGAATCATCCCCGAATCTGGGACTCAGTTTTGCAACCTGCGTCGGCGCTGATCCTTGCCACGCATGCAGCTCTTGTCGTTATTGCAAGCATTGCGCCAAAGAGGGTGGAACCTGTGGCGTGTGTAAACGCCGTTAGTGGCAGATCGGCATCTGAGCTCCAATCGGCCAAGCTGTGAGGAAAAGAGGGAGGAAAGGAATTGTCCGCTAACCTTACCCGCAGGTTGCTTCTTGTATTTGTTTTGTTGTTTGTGTCACTTGCGTTCGGAACCTCGTCTCACCACAGTCGTTCCGGTCCCTCATACGGCGGCGGTCATCATACTAGCTCCCACGGAGGCCATTATTCTGGCGGACATGGTTCCAGTCACAAAGACAGCAACTACAAGAACCCCAGAACAGCGAATCATTACGGGCATCACAAGCCGTGAAAGCGATCATTTTCTCAATCCTTGCTGTGGTCGTCCTGCTGGCTCTGTTCAGGTATGGGCAAAGTGATAAGGAGACTAGCGTCTCATCGACTCCTGTACAGGCGACTGACGAGGCATCCAAATCAGGCTTAACTTTCCATGGGTATGACTGCATCGTCGATTGCAGTGGCCATGAGGCTGGGTATGAGTGGGCGGAAGAGCACGACATCACGGACCCGAGCGATTGCAGTGGTAACTCACAATCTTTTATTGAGGGCTGCCAGGCCTACGCCGAAGAGCAGGGCGGGGTCGATGACAATGATGACGAAAGAGACGACTCCAGTGACGAGTGCGCTTTCAGGACCGTCTGCCATGAATCCGTTCTTTCTGCTGTTGGTTGTGGCGTTCGGGGGTGCGCGCTGGGTCATGCAATGGGGGCTCGGCCCGGCTCTCTAACCACCAAAAAAAGGTTGCAAAGGCTTAATATGAACTCGTTCTAATATCAGTGTTCTCCGGCACGCAGAGGACTGGAAGCGTCTGACAGAGGTGATCTATGCGCCACGCGAGGATCGTAATCCTTTCAGCGATGCTATTTTCATCGATATGTTCAAGTCTCGTCTCAGAAATGCCGAGCGCGAAGGCGGCGGACCATTTCCCATCAATTTCTGAGCTCGAACAGCTGAGCTACACGCCAACAGACCCCAGTTCCGTGCCCAATCTCCCCTATACGGAGGTGTCGACCGTACGAGGGCTTTTTCTGGCCTACAGTGAGGGTTCTGAAGCTGTTTCCAAGTATCGCGATCCTGTCCTAACGAGAGGGTCTTCGGGTATCGCCGTATTCAGGACCGTTGCTCCCGCCGTGGTTGTGGTCGTCGTCGGCAGCATGAAGAACAACGAGTTCGATCCGGAAGGCATTGGCACCGGTGCAATTGTTGATGTCCGCGGTTACGTGCTCACAAATTGGCACGTCATAAGAGACCATCCGGATGCTGTCATTTTTCTAAAGCCAACCAACAGCTCTGATCTGGCCAACGCTAAGATTTGCATTGCCCGAGTGATTTACCAGGACCCGACCGTAGATCTCGCGTTGCTAAAACTGGTTGATTCCCCGTCGGCTCTGCGCTCCCTTGCCGTCGGGGACATCGCCCATGTGCAGATAGCAGAAGATATCCATGTGATAGGACACCCCCATGGAAACTTGTGGTCGTACAGCACGGGTGTCATCAGCCAAATACGGGATGCTTACACATGGAGCTATAAGGACGGTTCGAAACATGAGGCGAAGGTTCTTCAGCTACAGACAGCGATAAACCCTGGCAATTCCGGTGGCCCAGTTGTTGATGACAACGGAAGGATTCTCGGTTTGGTAGCTATGAGCGAAGAAGGTCAAAATCTTGACTATGCCATAGCAGCCGACGTTATCAAGCGTTTCTTGTTCACCGGAATGCAGATCACGACCAGGGGAATGGCAAAACCCGTGTCGGATTCTAAACCGCCACAACAACTTTCTGTAGCCAAACTGGCAGACTCAACGTCAGTGTCAAAGGCTGTTTACTCCGACATGGTTTTGTACAGCATCCACGGAAAGGATTCGGGCCTCATCGCGAAGTTCAGCGACGGCACGGAGGTTAAGGCATGGGACCAAGATCTAAACGGCGCCTTTGAGTCTTGGTCTGCCAGACTGCCAAATGGCAGGAAATTTGAAGCGGCCGCATCAATGGGGTCGCTGACTCGCATTTCAGCGAAGCGGTAGTATTCGGAGGGGAGGTTCCTCCGGTAAACCGTTCCTGGCTGGGCAGTTTGCTGCCCACGGTGACCCTCTTCCCACAATGAGTGCTGCCTACCACATCAAGCTCGTTGCAGCAGTTGTCATTATTTTGACTTCTACGCTGACCCTTTGCCAAGAGAGCTCAGACTCATCGAAGCGCTACGTTCCCCCTGAATTTCAAGCTTCTGACCCAGAGGTTAGGGCACTACTGGAGTCTGCTGAGAACTCGGCGTCAGAAGGAAGGTATTCCGAAGGGAAACAGAGCCTCCAAAAAGCTCTCGCACGGTGTGTTGCGGGTGGTTTGGTGGCGGACAAGGCAATTGTTGAGGACCGTCTTGCCGGTGCGTATTTCGTAGACGGAAAACTTGACGACGCGAAACAGCAATGGAGAAATGCACTATCTGATGGGGGTACTTCTCAGAACCTAGCTCTGCAGGCAGACGTGCTTGTTGCAATGTCCGCCTTTTCTCAAGTGGCGGGAAACCTGCCCGAAGCGCTGGATCTTGCAAATCGCGCCTCAGACTTGGCCCGAAAAGGCAAGAGTTTATATCTTCAAGCCCGTGCCTTGGGAGAATTGGGACACCTACAGCTCGCAGCCGGAAAGAAGGCCGAAGCCCGCGCCTCTATTGAGGAGGCACTCCGGATAGACCGTTTCAATAAGTATGACTGGGAAGCAGGCCATCTACTTTACTTGGCCTGGGTAACCGCCGCCGAGTCTGACTCAAATCTAGATAAAGCGATACAGATTGCACTATCAGCTCGGACTCTCGCAATTACAAGAGAGAATTACCTTATTTTCATGCAAGCCTCAACTTTTCTCGGGCAAGCCTATGTTCACAGAGGACAAGTGAGTGCAGGCATCCAGATGTTAGAACGGGCACAAGACGGTAGGTCAGATGGTGGCAAAGAATTGTTTAAGCGTCCTACCAGCTACCAAGCTGCCGTGGCTCTGCCTTTTGGGAGGGTCATATTCTTGGAGGCGTTGGCTACGGCGTACCAGGCTGGTCAACGTTCGGATGAGGGACTCAGGACTTGGCAACAACTCTATGACACGGGAAAGGCGGCTGGATTCACATTAGCCACCGCCGAAGCAGCCCATGCCATTGCTGATTTTTACGGTGCCAAGAAGGAGCATGACAAGGCAATCTATTATTATTCGCTCGCGGCGCAGGCGTGGGCCCATGCAGGAAACGAACAACGCAGGATTGAGGCTCTTGCGTCTGAGGGATCCTTACTCTTTCAGAATGGCCAAAAGGACAGGGCGTTGCAGGTTGACGAGGAGCTTTTGCCTTTGGCGAAAACTTCCAAAAATGTCCCGTTGCAGTTCATTGCAGATGTTTCTATTGCAGAAGCGCTGGATGGCACTGAGAAGCCAGACCGCGTCGAGACCGCGCTACGTGATGCCGAGTCACTTGTCACATCTGACGTCAAGGTCCCTGGTGTGCAACCGGGCCTTATCGTGGAGCTCTATATTCGGTTAGCCACGTCATTTGAAAAGCGAAAGGATCATCGCCAGGAACTGGCGGCTTTGGAAAAAGCGCTGACTCCTGCAGTGGCTTTGCAAACTGCTTCTGGGGACACGAAAAACCCGAAGCCGGCCGCTTGGCTCGTCGGACAGCTTGAGGCCAAAATTGCCGACTACCGTATCCGAGATGCCGGAGAGACGGCCTACGGAAGTGGGAACTTTGGCGATGCGTTGGTGTTTTTTGAACTCCTTCAATACTTCGAGGAATTTGACGCAGCATGGAAAGGCCAACTCGAGCAATATACAAAGAACCTGAGCAATGACCCCACTCTTGCTAGGCTGGTCCAGCTTCCAGGCAAGATCATTTCTGAGGATGGTGGCGCAGCTATCCTCGCCAAGAATCTTGAGAATATGGGCCCAATCGCTTATAGAGTCGAACTGGTAAGCCTCGGAACCCTCACGAGCTACTACATATTGCACCAGCGCCCCGACATGATTGTAAAGTTTGTGAGGCAAGCGTTGCCGTCTCTCAAGCTTGGCGAGAATGACACGCCTAGCGCATGGGATGTCGCCATCTCGTGTGAGTTGGCATACGCACTCATGCTGGAGAAAGATCTGGCGGCTGCGGTTGAAGCTCTAAAGCCGTGCATGGCGAGCGCAAAGAAGCTCGGCAATGTAGAACTTCTTCAACAAGCACATCAGACAAATGTTTGGGTACTGGAGGCCGCAGGGAGACGTGCCCAGGCCCAGGAATCAATTCAATTCCTGCTCAAGCAGACGCCAGATGATCCTCTGGAATATGTGCAGCTTGCCCTACTAAAAACACAGCAAGGAGACAGGCCTGCCGCAGCTGAAGCGTGGAAGGAAGCTATTAAGCTGTTTGAAGTTCGTAAGAATCTAAACGGTGCAGCTTATGCCCATCTTGAGCTCGCCGATTTGCTGACATTTGGAACTGGTGCAACCCCCGATGAACGGCGCGCACACCTTGCAGCTGCAGATTCACTTTATCGCCAACTCGGCTCTAGCGAGGGGCAGATTAAAGCGGAAGCCGCTTTGGGTAGCTACTACGAGGCCCAAAAGGACATTGCAAAGGCTCACCAATGTTTTGAAGGCGCGCTTAAAACTGCCCGTGAAGTGAAAAGGCAAGACCTCGAGGCTGGTATTTTGTCACAAATCGGGCAGGCATATGAATCCGCCGGCGATTCCGCCACGGCAACTGAGTATTACGAGCAGTCGGCTGCTATTTATCGCCAACTCAAGAATCCTGGGGACGAATCGCTTCAGCTGATGAATATAGCGCGGGGGTTATATGGTTCGCACCAACTCGAAGAAGCACACAAACAGCTCCTAAGAGCAGAGGCTCTTGCAGACACCAGCGGCTCTTGGGTTCCCAGATACTTTAGCCGCAGGTCATTAGGGGACATATATGCAGCTGAAGGGCAGTACCAAAGCGGCCTGCATGCGCTACAGGAGGCTAAGGAGATCAGCGACGCCGCTAATCAGCCGTTATATTCCGCTTGGGCAGCTTTAGCCATGGCTGGTTATCTCGAAGTAATTGGCAGTTGGCAGGAAGCCTCGGAGCAACTCACTTCAGCTATTCCTGTGTTGCAGCAGTTTAAGGATACCGACGACGAATCTGTTGCGTATGTGGAACTCATGGGCGTATACGGCGGGAGGGAATCGGACCTTAAAGACCTAGACAAAGCGCTTGAGGTCTATCAGAAGGCATACCAACTTCTTGCGACAACTCATCCTGAGCGTGTAGCTTCGCTCAACCTAGAAATCGCCGAGATTTATTGGAACCAGGGTCGATTTAAAGACGCAATCGTCAAGGCAAATGAGGCGCTTGAATATTACAAACGACTAAAGGACGAAGTCAACGAGGCGGGTGCACTGATCAGCCTCGCAGGGGCACAGCGCTCTGGCGGTGATTTACAAGCAGCTACCAATAGCCTGCGACTCGCAGAACCGTTAGTTATGCGGGTGAAGAATTTCTATACGACTGGGCGCCTCTATTACGGACAGGCCGGTCTGCTAAAAGACCAAGGGCGATTCAACGAAGCGATTGACAAGTATAAGCTTGTGATTGCCATGTTGGAGCAGTTCAAGGCAACCAGTAACACCGCCAATCGACGCTCCGTATCAGAAGCCTACAGTTTTATTTACGACGACCTGATCGACACGTACTACTCCCTTGGCGTTGCGGACAAACAAGACGCCCCGTTATCAGCCGAGAAGGCGCTCGAATATACCGAGCTAAACAAATCTCGCGTGTTCGCTAACTCGTGGGGGCTGGCATTTATGGACGGCCTCAGGAGACAAGTTCCTACCCAATTGCAAGAACAAGAGCGGCTGTTGCTAGCCCGGCAAGCTTCGCTTCAATCAGAGCTACAAGAATCATTGGCGGGAGCGGTGGCGCACAGGTCTGTGGGTGAGATTGAGCATGCGCTTGAGTCCGTCAAAAAAGAAGAGTCGGAATTTATACAACAACTTCGGCAGGCAAGCCCGGCCTATGCAGAGGCTCGTTATCCGCAGGCGGTCACCCTGGCACGGATACCGGTTCATGCCGACGAACTGCTGATCGAGTTCAAGATGCTTCAAGACTCGGTTTTGGTGTGGATGATAGGAGGCTCAGGGGAGAAAGCCCACTTGATCGCTTTCTACAAAGTAGATCGCTCTAGGAAGTGGTTCGACGAACGCATTCTTTCTCTCAGAGATGCTTTCAACACCGGTCACCCTGAAAAATTTGACCCCAAGATCTGCGAGGAACTTTTTGATAGCTTATTTCCAGAGCCTTTCGCCGGATATTTGAACGACGCTCGGTCGGTAGTGTTCATTCCCGACGGCATTTTGTTTCTTCTTCCGTTAGAAATGCTTTCCCCTCACGCTTCAAAGGGGCAATTTGTTTTGCTAAAGACGGCAACAGAATACTTTCCTTCTGCCGCTGTATTCAGACTGTCCAGGACTGCTGTCCACGCTAGGCCAGCTTGGCAGGAGCAGTTTATCGGAATCGCTGATCCAATCACTTCTCCCTCTGATGAGCGGTATGTCGCCGCGGCGATCCTGGTTACACCTAAACCTGACAAGTCAGCGTCTATTCAACAAGACATATCTGCAGTTCGAGGGGTGTCGGTCAACACAATCAGATCGCGGGGCTTCACGCTAGAACGACTCCCCGGCACGGCTACGGAAGTCAGGGGTATTGCCGACCTCTTTTCAGAAGGGGCCGCGGCTGTGGAAGTTCGCACTGGCATGGACGCTACGAAGCAGGAACTGATGCAAACCGATCTTGGCCGCTTCCGCTTCGTGCATTTTGCTACGCACGGAGTCCTCCCGGTGGAGGCGGGAATCAAGGAACCTGCCCTTATCCTGTCGTATGACGGAACAAGACAGGACAACATGTTGCTTACGCTTTCCGAGGTGTTTCAGTTGCAACTGCACGCCGATATGGTGGTACTGTCGGCCTGCAATACTGGGTCGGGAAAGGTGACCAGAGCTGAGGGAGTTGCCAGCCTCGGTACTGCATTTCTAGCAGCAGGTGCGTCGAGCGTCACGGTGAGCCTATGGCAGGTTGCAGACAGTTCCACAGCGATATTGATGCAGGAGTTTTATCGGAACCTCCTGAAGGGAATACCTAAAGCTGCAGCTTTGGCAGCAGCGAGGGCAACCCTCTTCGCTCAGGGCATCCCCTACGATAATCCATTTTTCTGGGCCCCGTTTGTGCTCACCGGAGAGTGACCTGCTAGCCGTCCTCGAGATCTCGCGAGATACAACGTTTTGAAGATTCGAACGATCACGCCGAAAGGTTTGAGAAGAGTGTGACGTTTTAGATCAACATCCTGTACCTCCATCCAACCAGGAGCTGTGCTACTATCTCGGGTCGCACTCTGGAGCTGGTATCGCAATCAAGAAAGGATAAACATGGACATTCAAAGCATAGTGGCACAACTTAGGCAGGAAGCTAGTCGTATCGAGCACGCAATTGCAGCTCTTACGGGACTAGGTTCCCAACCCGTACGGCGTGGTCGTCCACCCAAGAGAAGCCAGGCTAAGATAACGAGTGTCAAGAAGCGTCGCCGTATGAGCCCAGCCGCACGCAAGCGCATCTCCGAGGCTATGAAGCAGCGATGGGCAAAGTGGAAGGGAAAGTCTGCGCCGAAGAAGGCTAAGACTGCCCCGAAGAAAAGCGCTGGTCGCAAGCCGATGAGTGCAGCCATGCGGAGGAAATTGTCGGCAATGATGAAGGCGCGGTGGGCGGAGCGGAAGGCCAAAGCGTAGGCACTATCTGAGGATGGCATGAACTCTCGGAATCGAAACTTCCTATGTATCGGGAGTTCGTGAGTTAACGCGCGGGACATCTGAACGTAACTGTCCGGAGGCCGGTTTACTCTCTCGGCTGCGTCTGGGAGCGGCGACCTTGCCTCCGCTTCTTAGAAGTAACGCCTCAGTTGGACCTGGTCGCAGCCGGGACGGATATTCCCCCCTTTTCCACAGCAATACGCACCGCTGTTCATAAAATCTGTGACGTACGTCACGGCTTTTCCCCTTCTGTGCTAAGGATTTTCGCAAAACGTGGTGGGCTTCTGGCCTTGTTGTGTCCCGTCTGTCATTGCCAATTCGATGGATTTTGCAAGGGGAAGCAATAGCCTATCAGCAGCGACCGCCACAATTTGTTGGTTCTCACGTCCCTTGAACTTGGACATCTTGATGCCCTTCACGTGCCAGCCAGTTGCCCCCAGCGAGTCCGCTTCTCCGCGTCCTGTTCGGTGCTCCAAAGAGTAGAATCCGAGTCAGGGTGAAACATCGTGGAAGATCAGGAGTACACAAACCCATTCGAAGACGTGCACAGGAAAGCTAAGGCTTTCAAGGATCGCGCTCGCGAAGCAAACAAGAATGATGAGGAGCTTCGCAAGAGCAAATTGGTGCAGGAAGCCAAGGAAATCCTCGACAAAGAGCCAAGCTCTCCATCCTAATATTCCAGCCCAAGATCCCTTGTGGTGAACTCGACCAGCGGAGACATTTTTCTACAGGCAGCAGCGAAATCGCGCAGAAGGTTCTGGCTGCTCCCAATTTGAAGGGCGAGGAGTGCAACGGCAAATGAAAAGCCGCAGGGACTGTCAGAGTCGGCCAGACGGGAAATGGTCGTTAATCCTCTGAGCAGCCCACTGCGGTTTCGCGGCGTATCCTTCCCCAGTTTTGGTGGAGACACGACGCTTATCACTACTCATTCCTACTCTTGCCGGAAACGAGAGTCAGTGACAACCACACGATCTCACTTACGAAGGTAACCACCACTTTTAGGATGGCCGAGGCATTTTCGCTGCAAAGCGCAGGCGTATCAGGCAGAACACCAGAGCACTCTTCGGACGTGATCGACAACTTTCTGCGGCAAATACCAAGTTCGTTTTCTCTTTTCCTCTGAAGGCCGGCAATATTTGCATCGGGGTCCTAATTTTTCCACTTTCTCCAGCTCAGCCCCTCCCGTGTATTTCGCTAACCGCAGCTGGCTCTGGACGTCAGAAGTAACGTGATGGATCCG
>ODAK010003722.1_pt1 | contig 15744 bp, 17 predicted proteins | sample 1539591 | NCBI WGS metagenome assembly ODAK01 (sample SAMEA3539303, study PRJEB22396) | soil metagenome | biome: tundra; feature: field; material: soil | place: USA | collected 2010-05 | depth 0.15 m | reverse complement strand
GTGCCTGGTCATGTCGGCGATCGCGTCCGTTACCCGTCCGGCGAAGGCGAGGCCGACGTCGTGCGCGGCAGCTGGATCCGCTGGGGCCGGCCACGCCTCTGGCCTGGATATGTACGGCGGCGGCTACTTCCGGCCCGGCCGCATCCAGCAGCGAGGGAAGCTTCACCGCGGCCCACGGGACACCGGTAGCGAGCTCAGCAGCAGCCTGGCGGACCCCTCGTCCGGCACCTGGCCGTTACGGCGGGAGACGTGGAGGTAGGCGTTCAGGGCGATGGCCGCCCGCACGGCGCAGGGCTCAGATAGCAGCACGCCCGCCACGTCAGTGACCACCGTCGCGGCGGGCATGCTCGAGTTCCGCGACGGCGGCCTCGTCGACGACCAGGATGCAGCCGAGGCGTTGGCCGGTCAGCCGTCCGCTGGCGATCCAGCGGCGGATGGTGCGAGGTGTGACCTTCAGCCGCTCCGCAGCGGGAGCGGTCGGCATGAGCTTCTGTGTCCCCATGGGGACGATGCTCCGGGGGCCGGTGGCAGTCTCGGCCGGATCGCCAGGGAGGCGCGCTGTCGGCACCGCGCCGGGCGGGCGGAGGCCCTCGACTCTGGTACCGCCCGGGCGCGGGCCAGGCGTGGCAGCGGAGTACTGAGGGCGGGCCGCCGCCGCGCTAGCTTCCTAGCCTCCCCGCCCGGACGGCTCGCCGCTAGTCGCGGCGTCGAGGAGGGAGTCGAGCTTGTCCAGGACGGCCTTCAGCGTGTAGCGCGTGGTCACGGTCTCGCCGTTGTCCTCTGGGATGCGGGCCTGCCAGGTGCCGAACTCGCCTGTCCCGATGATCACGTCCGGGTGCGCGGCCCGGAACTCCTGCAGCCGCTGCAGCTGGTCGGACTCGTAGCGGATTGCTCGTAGCGCCGGGCGCGTCAAGCCGGCGTAGGGACTGGTCATGGCTGGCTCCGCGCCGGACGGCTGAACGGGTGCGGTGTCCGCTCCTTGGCCACCGCACCCGTCGTCGCGGGCTGACCGGACCGCGTCTTTACCGGAGGAATCAACCGCATCGGACGTGTTCCCGCCACGGCCGGCCGCAGCACGCCTGGTCACCGCAGCGCCCGGTCTGCTGCGGTGGGATCTGGGGAGGAGAAATCCGGCGTCGGAGCTCGGCCACCATCATGCCCCGCATCACGACCGCCATCTCCTCCGGGTGATCCGGGTAGTGGCCCTTGAGGTCGCTGGCCATCTGCGCGAGCGTCCCGTCGGTGTGCTCGTCGAGCCACGAGCTGACGAGCTTGCGCGCGGCGGCCAGGTCGACCTTCTCCATGTCGCGGTACCTCATCGGGCACCGCCCGGCGCCGATCCTGAGTCAATGCTGTATGCGGCTGCCCGTCCCATGTGAGGTGCCTTTCCTCGCGTACCAGACGTGGATACCGGTAGCCAACCCCACACACGGGGTACGGGTAAACGAACTTGCACGAGTTTGCAGGAACGTTTTAGCCGAGGGTGCCGATCGCGGCCGTGATGAGCGCCCGGGCCGCGGCGCCTCGTACCGCGATCTCTGACAGGGCCGTGAACGTCTTGCCGTACATGGCGATCTCGCGCGGCTGGGTGAGCGTCAGCCAGCCGGAGACCAGCTCAACGTTGACCTGCCGGTCATCGAAGATCCAGAAGTCCTCCACCGGCCAGGCGGCGTCACGGTCCAGGCCCATCGGGATGATCCCCAGCGAGACTGACGGCAGCGACGCCACGGTGATCAGGTGGCCGAGCTGGCCGGCCATCACCTCCGGGCCGCCGATCACGTTCCGCAGCACCGATTCCTCGATCAGCACCCCGAAGCGGTGATCGCCCTCGCGCAGTAGCCGCAGCCGGTCGGTCCGGACCGCGGCGGCGGCCTCCACGTCGTCGGGCAGCTCCCGCCTGACCGCGATGGCGCGCAGGACCGCCGTGGTGTACGCGCTGGTCTGAACGGCTCCCGGGATCAGCCAGGAGGAGTAGGCGCGGAACACGCGCGTGCGTTCCCACAGCGGCAGCACGGCCTCCTGAGCACGGCGCAGGCCGGTGCGTTCCATCCGCCGCCATTCGACAAACATGTCCTCGACGGTCCGCAGGAACGTGGTCAGCTCCCCGATCTCGCCCGGCCGGCCGCAGTGCTCGCACCACGCGCGGATGTCCTCGGCGGACGGCGCTGTCCGGGCATGTTCGATCCGCGACACCTTCGATTCGTGCCAGCCGCACAGCTGGGCGAGCGCCCGGCCGGTCAGGCCAGCGTCCTGGCGGAGCTCGCCGAGCCGGGCACCGAGGGCCTGCCGGGCTTGCCAGGCGCTGGATGACGACGGAGGCGTGGGCATCGGTGACGGCCGCGCGTCGGGTCGCAGTCGTCAGGCCGGCTGGTAGGCCTCGTGCGGGACCGCTCGTTCCCAGGCGGCATCGAACGAGGTCGCGCAGAGCGTGGCCACCGCCGGGTCCTCGCACTTCTCCTCGCCGACCCACGACCCGTCGCCGGCGAAGTGGTTCCACAGCACTATCTGCCCGTCGACCAGCCAGAAGTCGCTGCACGGCACCAGCAGTCCGGCCGCCGTGCGCCGGGGCAGCCATCTGACCTGCTCGCCGGCAGCGAGGTTGTGCGCCGCGGTGACGTCGTACTCGAACCGGACGTAGTCGGTGACCGGCTCAGACACCAGACGGATCCGGCGCACGCTCACGCCGCGGCTCACGGTGGCCCGGATCAGGTCAGACCAGCTGGCCCACCGCTCCTCAGGATCGAACCGGTGCCCTGCCTGCCAGTCAAGCCAGTCAGGATCGTTCGGCGTGTAGGCATCCCGCAGCTCCATGTGAGCTGCGCTGCGCTCAGCTGCGCGGAGCAGGCCGTAAGCCACCGGTTCGGTCGTCACCGCATACCTCCAGGAGAAACGGCGCCATGCGCGCCGGGAGCCTCACCACAGTCTCGTGAGCGGGGATCGGCTTGGTCGCCGTGATCTCGGAAATCGTGTCGTCATCCGTGACCTTCAAGCCCTGGATCACGATGCTCTGGTCAACCTCGTCGAGCCAGATGGTGGGCGATCCATTGTTCGGTGAATCCGGGTCCACGCCGATAAACCGCAGCGCCATGACAGTCCTCCTCATAGGGAGTGTGCACGAGCTTGCACAATCTGACCATCGGCCTGGTGCGCCCTGAAGTCAAGGCCTGATCTCGACCCGAAGAGGTCGTATGCTCTGAGCAACGCGTGCCAGCGTGCGATGCCCGGCCAGGTCCTCGACCGGCGGGGCATCGTCTTCTTTCTCGAGTCAGGTCGCCGAGCTCCGACGTGGCCATACGCAACCATTCAGCTTGAGGCGCAGTACCCCGCCGTCTTAGGACATCGCCGTCCGCGCCGATGACATTTCGTCCAGTGATCACTGAGGGGTCTCGCGAGGCACGCAGGAACACCCGGATGGCACGGGCGGCCTGAGGGGGCAGTGTAGAAAAGCCCATGTAGAAACGGGTGCAGGGTCAACCGCCCAGGTAGCACTAGGTGGTCTGCCAGTAAACCGTGTAGTACTCGTGGGCGGCGCGGCTGACGGGGATCAGCCGGAGGGTTTTGCCTTTCGCGGTCGGGCTGGTGGCCTCGAAGGTCATCGGCTGGGTGGCTGTCCGCCGGACTGAGGCGGTATCGAGGGTGGGGGTCAGCTCGCCGGGGTCCGTTTGGGACACGCCGCTCAGCACGACCGGCCCGTAGAGCGCGGCCTGCACGGAGGGATGATCCGGAGTGGGCTCGAAGGCCAGCTGCATCGGCAGCGTGACCTCCAGCAGGTCACCGGTGCGCCACCACCGCCGGAGGGCGATCCAGCCGCCGGCCAGCGCGCTGGGGAGCACCGGGCCGACCGGGGGGTCAAGCCCAGTGCTGGTGACCATCGCGTTGTTGAGCCTGATCACGGGCGGGCCGGCCACCCAGTTGGGCACCCGCACCCGCAGCGTCATCATGGCCGCGCCAGAAACCACGGACAAGCGCGTCACCGGCTCGTCGGGGAACCCGGTCAGCTGGCGCAGCACCAGCCCGCGGATCCGTACCTCCGACGGGATGAACAGGTTGACGTAGAGACCGTCCGCGTCGCGGGTGTAGATCGTGTCGGCGAACTTGGCCTGGGTTTCCAGACCGCTGGCGGTATCGCAGGTGAACGTGTCCCAGTCGGTGGCGTAGATGTCCGGGTTGGCGCCGGGGAAGTAGTTAAGCGGCTGGCGCTTGAACGCGCCGGCCGACAGGCCGGTGTAGTAGCAGTTGAAGCCGTGCGGCGAGGTCGGGTCCTGCTCCCCCAGCATCTGGTTGAACAGCGTTCGCTCGTAGTAGTCGATCATGTCCACCCGCGCCAGCTGATGGAAATGCAGCAGCCTGGTCAGCTTGAGCATGTTGTAGCTGACGCAGTTCTCGCAGGTGTAGTTGGTCAGCTGGGCGGCGACCACGTCGGGCTGCTGGAAGTGCTCGAAGTTGCCCACGCCGCCGATGACGTACACGTGATGCCCGGTGACGATGTCCCAGAAGTTCTGCGCGATGTCGTGATACTTGCCGCTGCCGGTTTCCTCCCACATCCGGACGCAGGCGACGATCTTCGGCGTGGTCACGTTCGCCTGCAGCCCCGGCAGCACGTCCAGCCCGTCGGCCAGCGGATCGAGCACCTCGGCGTGGTAGAAACGCTGGGCGGTGGCGAGGTAGCGTTCGGCGCCGGTGATCGTGTAGAGGTTGGCCAGGGCTTCCGGCATCCCGCCGAACTCGGTGCCGAGCACCATCTGCATGTGCGCGTAGGTCAGCCGGGACGTGCGCCACTCCACCCAGTCGGCCAGCTTCATGGCGACGTCGAGCGCCTGGTCATCGCCGGCCAGCTGGTACTGGTCGATCATCCCGGCCAGGTACTTGTGGATCATGTAGTACGGCGACCAAACCGGCTTGCCCTGCTCCACCCAGTCGAAGTAGCCCTCGGGGAACGCCGACAGGTACCCAGGGTGATAGCCCGCGTCGGTGGCCCGGGCCTGCAGCGCGGCGAGCTGGCTGACCAGGTAGCGGCCGCGGGTTCGGACCGCGTCTTCGGCGGTGCTGGCGTAGGTCAGCGCGAGGGCCGACAGCAGGTGGCCGGTGGTGTGGCCGCGGATCTGTGACGCTGGTTTTTCCCAGCCCCCGATGGGCTGGGCCGTCGGATGCTGACCGTAATTAAGGCGGAAGGCTCGCAGCATGCGTTCGGGATCAAGGAACAGCAGGTAGTCGGTGTTCCTGGCCTGGTTGGCCTGGAACGGGCTGTCGAGGAGTTCGACATTGTGCAAGGGCAGGGCGGCGGTGCGGCCGGCGGTGCCGTCGGGGGCGTAGCCGGCGGGGTTCGGCGGGATGCTGGCTTGCGCTTGGATTCGGGCTTGTGCTTGTGCTTGTGCTTGGGCGGTGGCGCCGGGGGGAACCTCGTCGGCGACCAGCGCCTGCTCGGCGATCAGGGCGCCGACGCCGACGCCGACGCCGAAGATGGTCAGCGCCCGCCGCCTGCTCACGCCGCTGCCTGCCGGGTTCGCCGCGTCGCGGCCGGCCTTGCCGCTCAGGCTGCTGCCCGCCTTGTCTGCATCCGAGATCCTTTGCCCGGTTATCATCCCGGCAAGATCGTACCCAGCGCCGCCGCCCGCATACCGGGCGCTCACCTCGGCGTAAGCATTTCCGGAGGTAAATCTTACTAACTCATTACGCGGGCCCCGGGCGTTGAGCCGGGGCGGCGGGGAACCCGTAGTCATGGGTAGTGGTCAGTGCACACGGCAGCCAGATCATGAGCCATTGACTCCCGACGCTCCCCGGCTCATGATTGCCGTCTCCCCCTATCCGTGCAGGCGGCCGGGTGCACTGGCCACTTTTCGCTGTCTCCGGGGTAGCTGGGGCTGCCGCTGCGGTGAGGCTGAGGGCCTAGCCGTGCAGGACTAGCCGTGCAGGACTAGGGCGGTCAGGGCAGCTAGGACGAGGGTGAGGGCGGCGGCGCCGCCGTGCAGCGCGACGAGGCGGCCGCGGAACGACGGCGCGGGGACATCCTGGGACGGTTCGTCGTGAGGTCGTTCGTTGCGGGGCGCATTCTGGGCGTGGCGCCGGGCGGCGCGGACGTTGACCGTGAACCAGGTCAGGCCGGCGCAAGCCGTGACCACCGCGAGCCCGAACCCGATCCAGCCGAGCAGGCGGGCATGCACTAGGGAGAATCCCAGCCAGAACGCCAGGCCGATGATCCCGAAGGCCGGATGGGTGAACTCCAGCAGCGCCCGGGCTCCCGGTATGACCGGCGCATTCCTGGCCGCGACCAGCGAAGGCGGATCAAACCGCTCGCGGCGGGCCCGTTTTGCCTCCCGTTGTGAGGCAGAGGGGGAGGCGGCTGGGGCGCTGGGTGCGGTTGGGGCGGAGGGGCCGGGGGTGCGAGCCGCGGCGGGAGCTAGCTGGACGGGGGGCGCGGGGCGGTCGCGCTTGAGGTTGCTGCTGATCAGCACGGAGAACCCGGCGCCCGCGGTAAACAACCACAACACCAGCACCAGGATGGCCACCGTCACTCCCTTCCGCCGCCCCGAATTTACCCGACTAGCCTGAGGGCTAAGCCGCCCGCAAGGGATCGTGGATACTTACCGTGCTGAGAAGACGCTAATTATCCACAATAATTCGGATACCAGTTCTAGAGTGACAGGAGGGGCGTGGGTCTTATGGGTGGAGGGGGCGGCGTTCGAGGACGTGGGTGATGGCGAGGATGACGCCGACGGCGGCCAGGGCGGCCAGGGCTAGGAAAGTGACCGCCTCGGCATGGGCGGAGACGGTGCGGAACGCGCCGAGGGCGGCGTGCGCGGGCAGCCGGCCGGCCAGGTTGAGGTAGAGGGTGCCGAACGCTGCCACGCCGACCAGCAGGCCGATCTGGTTCACGGTCACGACGACGCCGGTCGCGTCCGCGGCCAGCTCGACGGGCACGCGCAGCAGCACGCGGGTCATCAGCGGGCCGAACGCGGCCGCCATCCCGGCGCCGCTCAGCGTGCCGATCAGGTACAGGGCCACTCCCCCGGTGCCGCCCGCGCGCAGCACCTCCGCCATCGCCGCCATCGCCGCCCCGAAGGCCACGAAGCCGCCGATGATCAGGGCGCCGTGCCAGCTCGCGGGCGTCCGCCGCCAGTTCAGGCTGACCAGGGCGAAGGCGGCCGCGGCCGGGGCGAACGTCAGCCCGGCCCGCAGCGGCGAGAAGCCGAGCCCGTCCTGCAGGTGCAGCGCGAGCGTGAAGAAGAACCCGCTGAAGATGGTCATGACCACGCCCAGCCCGGCGATCGCGACCGGCGCGCCGGGCACGCGCAGCACCCGGCCGGGGATCAGCGGTGTTCCGCCAGCTCCGGCCACCCGCCGTTCGGCCCAGGCGAAGCCGACGACGAGTGGCAGGCTGGCTGCCATCAGGATCCAGCCCCAGACGGGCCAGTGCTCGGGCTGGCCGAGCACCAGCGGAAGCACGAACGCGAGGACGGCCGGGGTCAGCCAGGCCAGGCCGGGCAGGTCGAGGGTCCGGCCCGGCTCGCCCCGGCCGTGCGGCAGGGCCCGCGCGCCGACGGCCAGCAGCACCGCGCCGATGGGCACGTTGACCAGGAAGACCGGCCGCCAGCCCGACCCGAACAGGTTGGCGCTGATCAGCAGGCCGCCGACGACCTGGCCGACCACCGCGCCACCGGCCAGGACCGCGGCGTACCTGCTCATCGCGCGGGCCCGGGCCGGGCCCGCGTGGGTGCGCTGGATCAGGCTCAGCACCTGCGGGATCATCAGCGCGGCGCCGGCCCCCTGGACGAAGCGCAGCGCGATGAGGAACGCGGCCGAGGTCGCCAGCCCGCAGCCCAGCGAGGCGAGGGTGAAGCCGACGAGCCCGGCCATGAACATCCGCCGGTGGCCGAGGATGTCACCGAGCCGGGCCCCAGTCACCAGCAGCACCGCGTAGGTGATGGTGTATCCGGCCACGACGAGCTGCAGGCCCGCGCCGGAGGCGTGCAGGCTGGCATGAATCGACGGGGCGGCCACGTTGACGATAGAGGCGTCGAGGACGGCCATGAACTGGCCGATGAGGACAACGGCCAGCACGAGGCCGGGGCGTACCGGACGCTCGCGGCGGACAAACTCTCCGGCGCGGGCCCCGCGGATCACGAGGTTGGTCATGTCACCCAGCCTGGCGCTGAATTTATCCAGGTACCAAGAGCCTGATTATCCTGGTATTGACAGCACCCCCAAAGCGCAGGGTGAGCCTCGTGCGAGTCATCAGGGTGCCTGCCGGTGAGCGGATCAAGTCATGTAGGCCTACAGCGTTGACATCGTGGTCTTTACCGTGTTGAATGTAGTTCTACGGTGTAGTGAAATAGAGGTAGTGATATCGAGTACGTCATGGCCATCATCCCGGCCTGGTCATGCTTGTCGCTGCGGCGGCCCCGAAGTGGCCGGTATCCGCGCTGGTAGACCAGACTCGCTGGGAACGGCATTACGCCTGGCGGCCCCCGGCAACGCGTCCGTAGCCGACGGCCGGGCCAGCCCGGCCCGACGCTACTGCCGCGGGTATGCCGTCCCGATGTCCCGGCTGGCGCGACCGCGCCCGCCGGGTGACTCCACGAAAGGTGCAGCCCATGAGTATCTTCAAGAAGTTTGCGCATAAGACCGAAGCCGTCAAAGGTAGCACCAAGAAAACCTTCGGCCACGCGACTGGCAGCGAGCGTATGGAAGCCGAGGGGCGCGGCGATCAGGTTAAGGGCGACACCAAGATGGCCGGGGCGAAGATCAAGGACGCCTTCAAGAAGTAGCTGAGCCCGCCTGAGCGGCCCGATCAGCGGCGCTCGGCCTCAGGCACTCCCCTCATCTCATCTGTGAGCTCCCGATCCAGCCCCCGGGAAGGGGTGACGCGTCATGCCCATCGCGGCCGGTATTACCCTCGTCGTCTTCGGGGCGATCTTGAAGTTCGCGCTGAAGGGCGGACACGTCGGCAGCCTTGATCTGCACGTCGTCGGCGTCATCCTGATACTGGCCGGCATCGTCGGGATGCTGCTGCCCGTGCTGATACGCAACAGGTCACGCCTTACCCGGTCGACCATCCGCACCCGCCATGACGTCACCGACGACGGGACGCGGACCGTCGTGAACCACGGCGACGGGTCGCAGACCCTGGTGCGACACGATGACGGGGGGCAGACCTTCGCGGAACATTTCAACACGGACCCCTCGCTCCAGGCCACGGTGCAGCCCGTCACGGAAGCTGTCGACGCCACGGCGCAGCCCGTCACGGAAGCTGTCGACGCCGGGGTTTCGGTCCATAACGGCCACAAGGCCCATGACCCTCGCCGGCGCTGGGCAGGATCGGCCCGAAGCTAGACCGGGATGGGTATCCCGCGCTCCGCGGTCGTCATGTCCGGGTTCGCTTCTGCGTGATGGCGGCCTCGGCGTGGATAAGCGCGGGCGCGTGCCGCCAGACGAGGCAGGCGATCGCGCCGAGCGGGATGGGGGGCAGGTAGGTGACGGCCCGGTACAACAGCACGGCGGCCGTCACTTGCGCGCTGGCCTGGTGGCCGGCCCCGGCGGCCAGGATGCCGATCAGTCCGAGTTCGGTGATGCCGAGACCGCCGGGGGTAATGGGCAGCACGGTCAGCAACCGGATGAACGCGAAGGCCGCCAGGGAGGTCTGCCAGGACACCTGGGCCTGGGACAGGCCCATCCCGCGCAGGCACGCCAGCAGGACGAGCCACAAGATCAGGTTGCTCGCCGCCGTGGCCGCCGTGATCCGCCAGCCGCGTGCCGCGATCAGGGTGCCGGCTCGGCTACGGAAGCCGAGCAGTGACCCGGAAACGTCGAAGGACGCCCGCCGCCGGACCAGCCGGCAGGCGATGACGAGCACGTACTGCAGCGTGCGGCCCGCGCCGGACGCGAACGACTCGCTGCGCAACAGCAGGCTGAGCCCGGCGGCCGCGGCCGCGAGCAGGGCCAGGCCCACGGCGGCGGCGGCGATCACGCCGACCCCGGGCCGGGCCGCCGGCAGCAGAACAAGCAGGGCGAGGACCGGCAGGCCCAGGCGGGCGAAGACATTCCAGATTCCCGACACCAGGGTGTAGAGCACGTACTCAGCGGTGCTGACACCCCAGCCTGAGAGCATCGCCCAGCTGACCCCCATGGCCAGGGCTCCGCCGGCCGGCAAGGTGTTCGCCACCGCGTTGGAGCCAAGGTTCACCACCGCTGCCTCGCGCAGCCGTACGGACGGCAAGACCGCGCAGATCATCACCCAGGCCGAGGCCATGCTGGCGACGGCCGCGACCGCGATGAGCAGGACCTGCGGCCACGTCATCGCGTGCATGCTGGCCCACACGCTGCGGTAGGACGCGAACCGCGGAAGGGCGAACAAGAAAATCGCCGCGACCAGGGCAAATGGCAGCGCGGTGCGGAAGATCTTCCGGCCGTTCCGCAGCCGCGGCTGGACGGTGCCTGGCTGCGGCCCGGCCTCGCGGTCGACCTCGGTCTCAGGGGCGCCGATCTCAGGGGCGCCGATCTCAGGGGCGCCGATCTCAGGGGCGCCGAGCAAACCTGGGGACGTACCAGGGGCGAGGCCGAGACCTGTGATGATGCCCATAACCGACTCCCTAGTCAGGGACGACATTGACGTATCGGGGATAGCCGGTCCGGGCCGAACGCGAAAAAACTCCGGATCCTGCGCTGCTTCCGCGATATAGCGGCGTGCAGCTGCCGGGGTCCGGAGCAACACCCTCACCGTACCCCGACGCGGCCCCGGCGTCCACGATCCGGATCAGCCACCGTCATGCTGGTACCAAGGCCCTAGCTATCCTGGTACTACAAGCACCTGGCACCCCGGCGGGCGAAGGGCCACGATGGACCCATGAGCGAGCCGAAGGGCCGTAGCGCCGTCGTAATGCGGCGCCATGAGCTGGCGGCGTTTTTGCGGAGCCGGCGGGAGCGGATCACGCCGGAGGACGTCGGGCTGCCTGGCGGGTTCCGGCGGCGGACGGCGGGGTTGCGGCGCGAGGAGGTCGCGCAGCTGGCCGGGGTGGGCGTGACCTGGTACACCTGGCTGGAGCAGGGGCGCCCGATCCGGGCCAGCGCCAGCGTGCTCGAGGCGGTGGCCAGGACGCTGCGGCTGGACACGGTCGAGCGCCAGCACCTGTTCCGGCTGGCCGAGATGCCCGACACGGCGGTGCCCGACCACGGCGGCCAGCTGCTGCGGCCAGAGATCCAGGCCATCCTCGACGGGCTGAGCCCGATGCCGGCTGCTGTGGTTCGCCAACCAGCGGGCGGTGGAGTACCACCCGACGCTGGTCCTGGCGGGCCAGAAGGACCGGCCCACGCAGGTGATCCTGGATATCGATCCGCCGGAGGGGGGACCGTTCGGGCAGGCGGTGGCGGCCGCTTTTCTTGTCCGGCAGGCGCTTGTTGATGCGGGGCTGGCCGGGGCAGTGCATACGGCGGGTCGAAGGTCTCCGCCCCGCCGGCGGTCGCCCCTACCGCAATGGTCGCATTTTTTCACAGATTTACGACTACGGCAGGGGCGGCCTTCTCTTCTTAAGCCACACCGAGCATGATCACCGGCGCAACCAGATCGGGATCTACGATGCTCCGGCGGTCACCATCTGTGTGCAATTACTTACGCAACACTCTCTGAGACTGATCACGTCGGCCTGCGCGTGCCGCAGCGCCTGGCCGAGCTGGTCGCACCGGAGCAGCAGCTCGGCCCGCTCCTCATCAAGGCCGACCCTGCGCGCCCTGGCGGCAACGCGGGTGCTCACGTCGCCAGCAGTCACGTCGAGCGCGGCGAGTTCGGCCTCGACCGTCTCCAGATCGGCGGCAACCGGACTGTACTCCAGCTCGGCCGCAGCCAGCCGCTTGCGTGCCCCGGCCAGCTCGGTCTCCGCGTTCCTGACGTCGGCCTGTTGGTCAGTCCCTCGCCGATCAGCTCAAGCACCCGCCTCTCCTGCCCGGTTAGCGCCGCCACCGGGTCGCCGGCCATACGGTCCCGCAGCCACGTTATTACCTGGCGTGAGGCGTGCTGGTCGAGATTCGGCTGGCCGGGCGTCACCGTCCGCACGGCGCTCGCGAGGTCGGCGCTTGTCTGCTCCGAGACGTAACCCCCGCCTGCCGTGATCGAACCGAGGAGGGTCTGCTGGCCTGGGTCGGCTAGGACCGGCCACAGGTCAACGCCGAGGGTGGTGGCCAGCCCAACGTGTTCGCCGAGGGTCCGGCGCAGAATCTCCTGCACGTCGGAGGTGACGCCGTGGTCAAGATCGAGGGCCTGCGGGTCGGCCACCTCTTGGTGGACGGAGGCGAGCAGCTGGCGGGTGAGGCTCGCCGCCCATTCGGCGGCCAGGATGACCTGCTCGAGGTCGCGGCGGGCCGACTCCAGGCGCTCGGGCCAATCGGGTCCGGACGGGAGGGCCAGTTCCGCCGAGGCAAAGGACGCGAAGCTGAGGATCACGGCGAGAAGGTTGTTGAAGTCATGCGCGACCCCAACCGCGAGCTTGCCGAGGTTTTCCTGGCGCTGAGCCTGCTGCAACTGCGGCTGGCCTGCTGAAGATTCCCGGCCTTCGCGGCGGCCGGTCCCGGATTTGACCTCGGAACGCTCGTGGAATTCGCGGCGCCCGGTGCTCGAATCGACCATATGGAGCCACCCTCAGTTGCTGCTCAGAAGGCGCTGCGGGGGCAGCGGCCACTGTGCCAGCACCTCAATAATTACTAAGGGAAACGACAACACACGCTTAGTAGTTGCAGGGCATTCAGCCCCAGCGGACACACCCGGCGCACGCCACTGCGCCTTCCCCAAGTGGATGCCCGGGGAAGGCGCTGAGATCGGGAGGCGGGTTAGCTGCCGCTGATCATGGTGGTGTAGGTGGTGAAGGGGATGGTGCCGTCCCACAGGTGGATGTCGTGGGCCCAGTAAAAGACCTTGAATCCGCAGGAGCGGGCTTGGGCGAGGGCGGTGGACATCATGCCGGTGGAGGTGGCGTTGGTGTAGAAGGTTTCCAGGCTGGCGGGCAGGCCGTAGCCGGGGTTCTCCCCGCCGGTGAGCAGGCCGTTGGCGGCGGCGATGCGGGTGATCCAGCGGGTGGCGGACCAGGAGTCCATGGCGGTGTCGGTCAGCGGGAGGGTGGTGTCGGCGGGCTGGCAGGAGTCGTTGCCGCCGGACTGGTCGGCGACGGAGGAGATGTAGGCGATGACGCGGGTCTTATCCGGAAGCTGGTTGTAGTACAGGTTCCACACGGCACCGACGCCGGTAGTGCCGTCGTTGTCCAGGTTGCGCTTCTCGGTGGTGGCCAGGTCATCGGGGCGGGTGCCGGATCCGGGGGTGACGGCTTCGTAGTAGCCGGTGAACCCCAGGCCAGACAGGGTGGTCATTTCCCAGTTGGTGACGTTGTCCAGGCCGCCGATGTACCAGTTGACCCAGGCGGCGATCTGGGGCTGGGTCAGCCCGGCGGTGCCGGGCTTCCAGGTCGGGTCGGGGTTTTTGGTCATCCCGGCGGCCAGGCCGGTGCCGGTCAGGGCGGCGGTGTTGAAGGCCTGGTAGGTGCCGTTGCCGGGGTAAAGCATCTCGCCGTCGCCGCTGCCGGAGGTGAGCCGGATGGCCCAGAAGTCAGCCATGGGCAGGTTCGCGGCGACCAGGGACAGGTACTGGGCGGCGGCGGTGCGGACGGCCTGGCTGTAGACCAGGTCGGCCTGGCCGGCGGACACGTTGCCCTGCTGGTTGGTGTAGGTACTATTCGGCAGGCTGAAAACCCAGGACGGGGTGTTTTCCAGGCCCAGGCCGAGGGTGACCTGCTGCCCGGCGGCCCGGTAGGCGGCCAGTTCGGATTTCATGGTGGCCAGGTAGGAGGGGGAGACGTGGCCCTGGCTGGGTTCGAAGCTGTTCCAGGCGAGTTCGAACATGGCCATGGTGACGCCGGCGTGGTCTTCGGTGGCGGCGGTATTGGTCTGGGTGTCCAGGGTGCCCCACAGCGGAGGTGCGGCGGCGTGAGCGTTAATCACCAAGGCTATGATGCCCAGAATCAGGGCCGTGACGATCGCCGCGATAATCTTAGTTAGACGCCGACTGTGGCTGCGTACCGCACGCGCGAAAAATTCTTTTGGTGTTTTGCTTGCCTGGTCGAGGGTCATGACTCTTCCTTCTCACGTTCACTCTAAATTCATTCCGTGAACCAATTGCCACTCTGCGCGTTTTTCTGGGTGCGCGCCAGAGGCGTATTCCCTGGGTATGGCATGTCATTGCCCCGTCTTTTCGCCCTGGGCCATTCGGCTCGGGGGCCATTCGGCTCCGGGCCATTCGGCTCGGGCCATTCGGCTCGGGGCACCCCGGCTGCGGCGAGCACGCGGCCCCCGGCGACCGGGCCGGGCCGCCCGCCGGGATACTGCGAAGGACGCGGGCACATCAAGGTCGCGGCCTGGCGTGAGCGCCGGCGCCTGGCCGCCGCTGAGGCCGGCACCACCGCCAGCCCGGTTGATACTGAAAGCCCGGTGACGATGGCCAGGTGACGGGCGCGGAACTGCTGCATGCGCAGCGTGCCGAGGCTAATCGGGTCTCCGGTATCGCCGGCCGCTGCGCCAGGCTGTCGAGACGGTGACGGACCCGACCGCGGCCGAGGCCGCCGCGGAGGAGATGGCCGCGCCGCTGGATGCCGCCCTGGCCCGGGCCGGCCGGGCTGAGGCAGCCAGCGCCGTCGCTGAAGCCGACCCGGGACACCGCCATCGAAGCAGGCCCGCGCCGAGGCCGGCCAGCAGGTACACGCGGCCGGGGCCGACCGGGACCATGCCCTCGCACGGGCCGCGGAGGCAGAACAGGCCACCCGGCTTGCACAGCAGGAAATCAGCCGCGCACAGGCAGCAGAGCATGCCGCCCGGGCCGAGACCGGCCGGGTCCGCGCTGACGCGGAGAAGTTGCTGGCCGACTTCCGCGCTGACGCCGTCCGTGACCGAGACGAAATGCGCGCCGACCTGCGGGCGCCGGCCGAACGCGCCGAGCACCAAGCCGACGCTTACCGCGACGAACTCGCCCAGCTACGCACCGGAACCAGCCACGACACCGACACCACCGCCAGCAGGACGCCACGGCGCACCAGGCAAGTCACCCAGCCGTGACTCACCTTCGAGCCCGAGTGAGCCCCGCCACGGATCCGGGTCCGGCAGTAGGCGAGGAGGTATTCACTGCGATCCTCGCTCTCGGCGGCCGACGAGCGGCACTGGTCCGAAACGGTCAATCCGGCCAGGCACGAGTACACGCTGCGGTCCCAAGGCCGGCCTTGCGCGTCAGCTGCCCGGCGTTGGCGCCTTAGCGGGAGGCCAGCGTGGGCGGAGTCGCGCGGGCCGCGGCGGCGGCGCGGGCGGTCCCGTGGGCCGCCTGGAAAGAAGAAGCAGAAAGTTCTCGCGGCCGGACCAAGTAGGACACAGTAGACTGGCAGGACAGCCCGGCGGCTGCTGGTCGCTGATCGGGCTCGTCAGGCCGCGTCAAGGGTGATGACTGTGGCTCCCACGGTTGACGGCTGCGGGATCGGCTGGCCGTCCTCGCGCAGCCCGTCAAGGTGGAACTCGATGGCCCGGCGCATCTCGTCCAGGGCTTCGGCTTGGGTATCACCTAGCGCGACGACCCCGGGCAGGTCGGGTGACCATACGCCGTACCCGCCGTCGCTGGCGAGCTCGATGACGACTGCGTAGCTAGTCACTGTGCCCTCCGGGTTATCCCTGCTTGTCTAAGGATGCTGCGCTCGGTGCCGGGTGGCAACTCCTTGCTCGGCTTACCTGCCA
>ODAK010003721.1_pt1 | contig 15745 bp, 11 predicted proteins | sample 1539591 | NCBI WGS metagenome assembly ODAK01 (sample SAMEA3539303, study PRJEB22396) | soil metagenome | biome: tundra; feature: field; material: soil | place: USA | collected 2010-05 | depth 0.15 m | reverse complement strand
GCCTTTGTGCCGCTCTCGCTGACGCCTACCTACTGCGCGACCAAAGCCGCCATTCATTCCTACACGCAATCGCTGCGCTATCAACTGAAGTCGACCAACATTGAAGTGCTGGAGTTGGCGCCGCCGTATGTTGCGACGGACCTGATGAGCGGTGCATCGGACCCGCGCGCCATGCCACTCGATAAATACATCGCCGAGGTCATGAGCATTTTGAAGACGCAGCCGACGCCCGCCGAGATTCTCGTCGAGAATGTGAAAGGGATGCGATTTGCCGCAGAGAGCGGACACTACGACGCCGTTTTTAACGGCCTCAATGCGGCAATGGCGGATGTTCACTAAGGTTGCGATAGTTGAGCGTGGATAAATTCACATGGATATGAACTCTGAAGAATTGATGCAGCAGTTTGCCAGTGACAACTACGCGGGCATCTGTCCCGAGGCGTGGGCCGCGATGGAGAGCGCCAATCGCGGACACGCCACAGCGTATGGCGACGATGCGTGGACTGCGCGCGCCGCAAGCGCATTTCGCGATTTGTTTGAAACCGATTGCGAACTTTTCTTCGTATTCAACGGCACCGCGGCGAATTCACTAGCGCTGGCTTCGCTGTGCCAGTCGTACCATGGCGTGATCTGCTGCGATTCTTCTCATGTGGAGAAGGATGAGTGCGGCGCTCCGGAATTTTTCTCGAATGGATCGAAGCTGCTGGTGGCGCAAGGTGTCGATGGAAAGCTGACACCGGGCGCGATCCATGAGCTTGCCACTAAACGGCAGGATATTCATTTTCCCAAGCCGCGCGTCGTCACCATCACACAGCCAACAGAGACTGGCCGCGTTTACACAGTTGATGAAGTGAAAGCAATCTCGTCCGCATGCAAGGCGCATGGCCTGCTGCTGCACATGGACGGAGCGCGCTTTGCGAATGCCTGCGCGAATCTCGGCGCGACCGCCTCTGAATTGACATGGAAGAGCGGCGTGGACGTGCTCTGCTTTGGCGGCACAAAAAATGGAATGGCGGTCGGCGAGGCCGTCTTGTTCTTCGATCGCGCGTTGGCCACCGACTTCGACTATCGCTGCAAGCAAGCCGGGCAGCTCGCATCGAAGATGCGTTTTCTCGCCGCTCCGTGGGTAGGAATGCTCGAGAGCGGCGCATGGTTGAGCAATGCCGTGCACGCCAATGAGTGCGCGCGATATTTTGCGAAACGGGTAGCCGGTATTCCCAACGTAAAGGTCGTTTCGCCTGTCGATGCCAACAGCGTGTTTCTTTCCACGTCGGACGATGTGCTCGAGCAACTGCGCACACGTGGATGGAAGTTCTACACCTTTATCGGCGGGGCAGCGCGCATGATGTTCGCGTGGGACACCGACTTGCAGCGCGTCGATGCGCTCCTGAGTGATCTCGAAGATTGCGCCTGTTCGCACGCAAGCGTCGCAAGCCCTGCTACTCAATCATCGTTGCGTTAAGGGATCAGGTTTGCGCGTCTCCGCTGCGCTTGCGGAAAATCACTTTGAGTTCACGCCGCCAGTGCTCACTCACTGCGATCAGTTCCCAATCCACCTCGGGGGAAAAGTAGCGCAGAACCGTTTCGTTGGCCGGGTGAATGCGCAGCGCAGGAGCCGCAAGCAGTAAGCGCGGCGGCAAGGGAGATACCTCCGCACCGGAAAAATATCCCTGGCGCTCAAACGCTGAGAGTGCACGATCGCTTCCGGCACCCTTTTGTCGATCGGCGTTGAGAGCGCGCACGCGAATCCAGTAGTCCAAAGCTTGCATGGGCAGGTGCAAATCTTCGTCGGCTTTGAGCTCAATCACTGCCAGCCGACCATTGCGATCCAGCGTCAACAGGTCAAGCATGCCGCGATCGCCCACCGACAGCGCCGGCACTTGGGAGTAGAGCAAGTCACCGCGCAGACCCGGCAGCAATTCAGCAATGCCCGCGCGAAACTGCGACTCGAGCCAGCGCTCGGGCTGCAGCCGAAACAGCGCATCGTTGTGCGCTCCGTCGGAATGGCGGCTCAGAAACAGGCGAGAGCAAAGTTCGCGGCACAGCGCTTCGCTGTCTTCAGTCAGCGGCGTTTCATTCGGCCCCGCGCCAAACGTAATTTCATCCTGATGGGCAAATGAGTGAGCGGCCACTCCACGGCGCACCCGTGCAAATTCGAGACCGTGGAGCAGGAGTCCGACCTCGGTTGCTGAATGCGGCCGCACCTCAACCCGTTGTTCTGCAGCCGGCGGAACAAGCGCCATGAGTCGGTCGATTCCCTTCTGACAACGTTCGATCGCAGCACTCGCAGAAAATGCGTGCACCAGCCGCGATACCTGGTTGCCGCTGTCTTTGAAATCAACCGGCACCAGTTCTTCGCTGCGCTCGTCGAGTGTGAAAAGTTGAAAATCCGCGGCAGCGTGATTGAGCCAAGCCATGCGCTCCGCGGTCGTCCGTCCCATGCCTGCAGGCACGATGACTTTGAGGCCGCCAAAGTGGCGCCGTCCATCGCCGTGCTGACGACAGTAGTCGAGCCAGAGAACGCCCAAAGTAAGAATGCCGTCCACTGTCACGCTCGACTCAGCGTCGCCGACGCCGATCACTGCTTCGGCAGCGGTGCCGCGAAGCAGATGTCCGCGCACGTAGGCTGGCCCGAAGCTGTGCTCGAGGTCCATCGCCGAGCGCAGCCCATCGACTTTCGCACCGATAAAGGCGCGCGTCAGCACGCGCTCCAGAAGCTTTTTGTAGTTGCGTCGCGCCGCGTCGCGAGCCGTTGGAGTGCGGCGATCGCTGTTAGGCACCAGTTCAAGGGCTTGCGGTTTGGCAGCGCCCATGCGCCTCGTCATGAGCCGCAGGCATTGCGCGCGCTGTTGCGTTTCAAGCACGGTGCGCACCAGGTTGCGCTCGTCACTCCACAACTGCAGCAGGCAGCGCCCGTGCGATTCACTTATCGCATAGCGTGCGATACGCATATCAAAGAGAATGCGCCCGTCCTCAAGCAGCGCGGCAGCGGGATGATCGGCTAAATACTCTTCAATGCATTTGACCAGTTGGCCTGCAGATGGAGGCGCTTCAGTTGTCGGCATGCGCCGCCTACCAGCCCTGGCGCGAACGCAAGCCGGTTACGTGCGCGGTATGGTGACGCGAGTGCCAGTCGTAAAGCGCGAGCACCTTGGCCAGGTTCTGGCGACCCGACTCGGGGTGGTTATATCCCCGTTGAAAATCGGATTCAGACATTGCTTCGAGCAGAGCCACCCAGCGCTCGTGCAAGGCGGAGACCAGGGTCAGCGACACTTCGACAGGCAATTTCCGTCCATCCGGGAGATTGGCCCAGGCCGCTTCATCGTACGGTTTGATCGTCGGCCAATTTTCAGTGAGCGCCAGCTTGAATCGCACGTAGGCATTGGCGTGGCTATCGGCGACATGATGCACCACCTGGCGCACAGTCCAGCCATTTTCGCGATAAGGAGTGTCGAGTTGTTCGTCGTTGAGTCCGCCGACTGCGGCACGAAGGCGTTCGGGCAACAGCCGCAGGGTCTGGATGTGCGTACTGCGATCCCCAGCCTCGTTCCTCGCGGGCGGACTGAAGTGCCCGATGGGATAGCGCAGATCGTTGGGGTCGTTCATGGCGTTCTCGTAATAGCGACGCACTCTAACGCCTGCGTAATGCGGCATTTAGCGCATCAGCAACTGTTAGGCGTGGTGTTTGTTGACCACATGTTTGGTGCGGTGCTTGAAATTAGGATTTTGCGGGTGCACCGCACGCGGATGCGGAGTGACACGCGGATCCTTGGCTTGATGATGTTTCAAGGCCAACGCCGGACTGGCACACATCACCAGCAGCAGGGCTGTGGCGGCAAATCTCTTCATGGCCAGAATGTACCACGATGCCGGACCAGAGGATAGTGACGGAAGTGTGTCGCACCAAAAAAGAAAACCGGCAGCCAGTGGCTGTCGGCAGGGATGGCCCACGTCGCCCATTGCTGGGTAGGTCGATGGGCCAATCCTCGAGTGCTGGTATAGACGGTGCTGGGCCCGGACTTACGCGGACCCGCAACCACTATGCCTTCTGGTGGTGATGATGATGGTGGCGATGGTGATGATGTGTAGCGGCAAACGTCGGAGCGGCAAACACCAACAACAAAAGGGCGGCGGGAATAATCTTCTTCATGGCCCGAATGTAGCACGATCAAGCCTGTGACAATCGTCCTAGCACTCGACACGGAATCAAAACAGGAAACCGACGTAACGCGGCTGCGCGGGACCTGGACTGGCGTAAACTCAAGACACGATGGCTACTCCCGCTGCTTCCCCGCAACCGAGTCACAAGCGATATTTCTTTGAAAAATTTGGCATCACCGAGCGCCTCCTTGAGCGCTGCCTGGGCGAAGCGCTGTCAGCCGGTGGCGATTATGCCGACCTCTATTTCGAGTCAGTCATTTCCACTTCGCTTGGCGTGGACGAGCAGATCGTGAAATCTGCCAGCCAGGGCACCAGTGCGGGCTGCGGCATCCGCGTGCTCTCGGGCGAACGCACGGGCTATGCCTACACCGATAACCTGAGCCCGGAGCACCTGCTGCATGCCGCGCGTACAGCCGCGCTGATCGCTTCGGGGCCTGCCAAGCAGCCGGTACAGGGCTTTACCGAGGCCGCCGCGGCTGACCTCTATCCTGTTCCACTTGGTGGATTTGACCTCGATCTGGCAGCCCGTCTTGAACTCATTCTGCGCGCCGATCGGGCCGCCCGTGCGTTGGACTCGCGCATTGTGCAGGTACGTTCGAGCTACAGCGAAGAATTGCGGCGCATTCTGATCGCCGCCTCCGACGGCGCGTTTGCCAGCGATACCCAGCCGCTTTGCCGGCTTAACGTATTCGTCATCGCCAAAGAAGGCGCAATTACCACCAAAGGCTCGACCGGTGCGGGTGGACGTGCCGGGCTCGACCAGTTCGTCGGCTCGAAGAGTCCCGAGCACCTGGCCAGCGAAGCGGTTCGCGGGGCGATTTTGCAGCTCGGCGCCGTCGCCGCGCCGGCTGGCGAAATGCAGGTGGTTTTAGGTCCTGGATGGCCGGGAATCCTGCTGCATGAGGCAGTTGGACACGGCCTCGAGGCGGACTTCAACCGCAAAAAGACTTCAGCTTTCGCCGGTCTCATCGGCCAGCAGGTAGCTAGTTCCAAGGTCACAGTGGTCGATAACGGAACCATGGCCGGGCGGCGCGGGTCACTCAACGTTGACGACGAAGGATCGCCGACCCAGGAGACTGTGCTCATCGAGAATGGCATTCTCAAGGGCTATTTGACCGACAAGCTTTCGGCCCGGTTGACGGGCGCTGCGAATACCGGTTCCGGGCGGCGCGAGAGCTATCACTGCATCCCCATGCCGCGCATGACGAACACTTATATGCTGGCTGGCGAAGACTCGCCCGATGACATTCTGAGGTCAGTCAAGCGCGGCCTCTATGCGGTCAACTTCGGCGGCGGCCAGGTGGACATCACCAACGGCAAGTTCGTCTTTTCAGCCTCCGAGGCCTACCTCATCGAAGACGGCAAGATCACTGCGCCCGTACGCGACGCCACCCTAATCGGCAACGGTCCCGAAGCGCTCAAATATGTGTCGATGGTGGGGCACGACTTGAAGCTCGATGAAGGCATCGGCACCTGCGGCAAAGACGGGCAAAGCGTGCCGGTTGGCGTAGGCATGCCAACGATCAAGCTCGACAAGATGACGGTGGGCGGGACGGGGCGGTAGGTCCCTTTCAAACGAGTGCCTCTATTTCTGGCGCTCGGCCAGCCACTTCTTCGCACGCTCCTGCGCGTCTGACAGGTCTGCCGGCGTTAATCTTGTAGCGACTGTATCGCGCGCGCTGCCTGCATCCTGCTGCCGCGCGCCGCTCCATGCATTTGCTGCGAGATCGAGCCAGAAATAGGCTTCTGCGAAGTTCACTGCCACGCCCTGGCCGCCCGCATACATTGACCCTAAGTTGAATTGCGCGCGCGGCATACTCTGCTCAGCGGCTTTGGTGTACCACGCCGCAGCCTGCGCATAATCCTGTGGCAGCCCGTTGCCGTTGTCATAGAGCAAGGCCAGGTTGAACTGCGCCGATGCATTTCCTTTGTCGGCTGCCTTGCGGTAGAGATCCGCTGCCTGCGCGTAATCCTGCGGCACGCCGATGCCACGCTCATAGAGGGTGCCAAGGTTGTACTGGGCCTCGGGCAAACCTTGCAGCGCCGCCTTACGGTACCAGCCGGCCGCCTTGGCATCGTCCTGCGGAACCCCGTCGCCGTGATCGAAGAGCAATCCCAGGTTGAGTTGCGCTCCCGCAAGCCCCTGGTCCGCTGCTTTGCGGTACCAGGCCGACGCTTTGGCGAAGTCCTGCTCCACACCCTTGCCCGACTGAAAGAGGACGCCCAATTCGTACTGCGCATTGGCCAGGCCCTGGTCCGCTGCCTTCTGATACCACATTGCGGCTTGCCTGAAGTCCGGCGTTTTGGCCTGTATGTTCGCTTGCCCGACGTGGTACTGCGCCTGCGCATCGCCGGCCATGGCCTTTCGCATCAAAGACGAATCGATTCCCTTGGTCTGTGGAATCGATATCTCAACCGAGTTGAAGACGGCTGAAACCAACAACAGGTGCATCCACTGCATTCTCATTTGAGCCCTCTTGAATTTCCCAACAACATAGCAAATTTGGCCCACAACAGATGTGACAGCCCGAGTGCGTCGACACAGCCCGCGAAGATGCCCTCGGTGCCGCTATTTTGTTACTGTTGACCCATGGCGCAAACTGCATCCCTTCCCGATTTGACTGGTATCGATCTCGAATCCCTCACCGCTGACGTAGTGAACCTTGCCATGAAGGCGGGTGCAAGCGACGCTGAGGCGGTCGCCCGCGAAGGCGACGAGTTCAGCGTCAACGTGCGCATGGGCGAGGTTGAAACTCTTAAGGAATCGGGTTCGCGCGCGCTGGGTCTGCGGGTGTTTCTGGGGCGACGCTCGGCTTCCGTTTCGACCAGCGACCTGACAGCCGAGGGAATCCAGATGCTGGTTGACGGTGCGCTGGCATTAGCCAAGGTGACGGAGGAAGACGATTTCACCGGGCTGCCCGATGCCGGCGAATTCGGATTAATCGACGGCGACTTGCACCTCTATTACGAAGACGTGTACTCGCTCGGTGGCCCGGAGCGGATTGAGTTAGCTCGACGCGCTGAGGCAGCCGCCCTCGAGGCCGATCCGCGCATCACCAATTCGGACGGTGGCAGCTTCGACGCCGCGACGGGGCGCAAGGTGCTGGCCAATTCTCGGGGATTTGTGGGTGGCTATCGCAGCAGCTATGCCGGGGTTTCGGCAGCACCTATTGCCGTCGATGCCAACGGGCACAAACAGCGCGATGGCTGGTGGACCGGCGCACGTCGCCTTGTCGACCTCGAATCGCCTGAGTCGATCGGCAAGGAGGCAGCACGGCGCACGCTGCGGCGACTGGGAGCGCGGCGCGTTCCCACGCAATCGGTGCCGATTGTGTTTGCGCCCGAGGTGGCGCGTTCGCTCATCGGTTCTGTGTTTGAGGCCGCTTCTGGCGATGCGATCTGGCGCAGCGCTTCTTTTCTTACGGGAAAGCTGGGCGAGCAAATCGCCGCCTCGACATTGACCATCGTCGACGACCACACCATGCTGTTGCAGACGGGCGTAGGCGGCTTCGGGACTTCTCCTTTCGATGGCGAAGGACTGCCGTCGCGGCGCACCGTAGTAGTGGAAAATGGCGTATTGCGCAACTATATGCTGAACACCTACGCGGCGCGCAAGCTGGGCATGAAGTCGACACACAATGGCTCGCGCGGCCTGGCTGGAACGCCCGGCATCGGCTGCGGCAATCTTCATTTGCTTCCCGGCAAGCTCACGCCTGAAGAGATCATTGCAGGCGTGCCTGCGGGCCTCTACGTAACTAGCCTGATGGGATTCGGAGTGAATGTCGTAACGGGAGATTATTCGCAGGGCGCGACCGGGCAGTGGATCGAGAATGGCCAATTCACGCACGCGGTCGAAGAAGTGACCATTGCCGGCAACCTTGCAGAAATGCTCAACAACGTAACCGCCATCGGCAACGACCTGGTGTTTCGCGGTTCCGTGGCATCCCCGACGCTGCGCATTGACGGCATGACCATCGCGGGTGCGTGAGTAGGAGTGGTTGTGCCGATAGAACTGCAGAGTCTTCCGTTCGATCCGGCCGATGCCAAAGCGGCGCTTGCACAGTTGCCGGCAAAACCAGCCGTCTTCGCACTCCACGGAACGGAAGAGCGCGATGAGCCCTACATCGGCCGCACGCCCAACCTGCGCGCCCGGCTCGAACGCCTGCTGCAACCCTCGCCGAAGCATCCGCGCCGCTTGCAGTTGGCTGGCCGGGTGCGACGCATTGCCTGGCGGCTGACCGGTTCAGAGTTCGAATCGCTGCTGGCGCAGTTTTCTCTCTTGGAAGGAATCTACGGCGCCAAGGCGCTCGAGCGCATGCATCTGCGCAGTCCTGCGTTTGTGCGCTTTCTCGGCGGCAATCCCTACCCGCGCATCACGGTCACGCATCGACCCAGCTTGCGCGAGGCCGACTGGAGCTACGGGCCCTTCCCGTCTCGAACCGCAGCGGAACGGTTTGGCGAAGAGGCTCTGAAGCTCTTTCTCTTGCGCCGCTGCACCGAGGACCTTGAACCGGATCCCAGGCATCCGGGCTGCATTTATTCCGAGATGAAAATGTGCCTCGCGCCCTGCTACAAGGGCTGCAGCGATGAGCGCTATGCCGAAGAGGCAGCCGGGGTCGAGAGCTTCCTAGCGACCCGTGGCGAGAGCCGGCTGGTGGTCTTGCGTGCCGAACGAGACCAGGCCTCTGCCAATCTTGAATTCGAGTCTGCCGCGGCTCTTCACGCGCAAGTGCAGCGGGCCGAGAGCGTGCGCGCCCTGGCGTCGGAACTGGTGCGGCCACTGAGCCAACTGCGCGCCGTCATCCTGCAGGCGGGTGCCAATCTCGACGAAGTGGAAGTTTTTGTTTTTGAAAACGGGATGCTTCGCGGGCCGGCCCCGTACTCGACGCTGGGCATGCGGATTCAGAATGAACAGTCCGGCTCCAGTTCCCTCTTCGCCCACCCGATGGCGCTAGAGCCGATTCCTGAGGCGCCGATCCCTGAACCGCCGATTCCTGGGGCTCCGACTTCCCCTCCTTTCGTATCAGCAGAAGCAGTAACTGCTCCGATTCCCGCGACCGCCGTCAAGACGGCGCGTGGAAGGCTCGAAGCTCGCATGGAGACAGCCTTGGCTGCACTCGAAACGGAACGGATTCCCAACGCGACCGTTCGCCAGGCCCACCTCGCTCTGCTCAAGCGCTGGTACTACCGCCCCGAAGGCCAACGCAGTGGCGAAATTTTCTTTCCCGACGCCGACGGTCGGTGGCCCGTGAAGGCGATGCTGCGCGGCGTGGGGCGCGTGGCGGCCAGGATGTTGGCATCCGCCGATCGCCCGTAGGACAATGGACGCGAGACCGCGCATGGCCAAAACAGAAACCTTACGATCGTTGCTGGCCCTTGGCAATCGGCTCTCCGTCGGCCGTGCCCGCGAAGTGGCAATGCTCGTGCGCAATCGGCCGCGAAAAACAGCTCAACTGATCGAGTGCCTGTGGGATGAAGACGCGGGCATCGCCAATCGCGCTTCCGACGCGCTGGAGAAAGCTACATATACGCATCCTGAGATTCTGCAGCCCTGGAAAGAAGCCTTGCTGGGCCTGATGGCCGAGGCGACCGAAAACAAGCTGCGCTGGAATCTCGCTCTAATCGCGCCACGGCTTGAGCTGACGATCCCTGAAACGGAGCGCGCCGCTGCCTATTTGCGGGCATGGCTCGACGACCGCAGTTCCATCGTGAAGACCTGCTCGATGCAAGGGCTCGCCGGCCTCACCCAGCACAATGCCGCGTTGTTGCCAGAAGTGCTCGACCTGCTCCGCATTCTCACGCGCAGCGGTACTCCGGCGATGCGCGCACGGGGGCGCATCCTGTTACGGGATCTCGAACCCGCGGCTTCGCGGCAGCCCCGCATCCGCAAGTGGCCGGTTGCCGGGCGCGACAAGTTTGCGCTGCGCCCGTAAGTGCTCGCGGCTGGTACACTGACCGGGCAAAGGAAGTCTGGAAACACCCATGGTTGAGCTGCTTCCATCGATATTGTCGGCGGATTTTGCGCGTCTGGCGGACGAAGTAGGCGCAGCCGAGCGCGGCGGCGGCACTGTCATTCACGTCGACATCATGGACGGCCATTTCGTGCCCAATATCACGATTGGGCCGCCGGTGGTGAAAAGCCTGCGAAAAGCCACCAAACTCCCGCTCGATTGCCACTTGATGATCGAGAATCCCGACGAATTCATCCCAGCGTTTGCCGATGCGGGCGCCAACTGGGTTAGTGTGCACTACGAAGCCTGTCGCCATCTTCACAGGTCATTGGAGCTTATCGCGCATCATGGCATGGAGCCGGCGGTGGTGATCAATCCTGCGACCCGCGTCAATCTGCTGGTTGATATTCTGCCCATGGTGCACCACGTGCTGATCATGAGCGTGAATCCGGGCTTTGGCGGGCAAAATTTCATCCCCTTCGCGCTGGACAAGATTCGCCATCTTGCCGAGTTGCGGCAGGAGTTAGGGCTTGCATTTAGAATCGAAGTAGATGGCGGGGTGGCTCACGACACGGTCGCCCAGGTCGTCAAAGCAGGAGCGGACCTGCTGGTGGCCGGAAATGCTGTTTTTGGCGCCGGCCAGCCGGAGCGGGATGCACGCGCCCTTCTAAAAGCGGCTCGCGACGCCGCCGGTGAGTAAGATTCTCAAGAATCCGTAATACGAGGCGAAACGCCCTCAAGAGGGCTATTGCCGCAACGAGGTGGTATGAACCGGTTCCAAAAAAATCTGACCGCGGTCACGCTGGCGGTGTTGGTCTTGTCTGGCGTCTCAGCCTACGCCAAAGAGAAGAAGCCGAAGCACAAAAAGAATCAGGATTTGAGCGCCAATCCCCTGGCCAATGTGGCATCGAAGCAGCCCGACAAGGCCCTGTTTGACAAGGCCATGATCGCGCTCAAGAAGGGCCGCTTCGACGTGGCCCGGCTTGACCTGCAGACCATGCTCAATACCTATCCCGACTCTGAATACCGCATGCGCGCCAAGCTGGCGGTCGGCGATACCTGGTTTAAAGAGGGCGGCGCTGCTGCACTTACGCAGGCCGAGGCTGAGTACAAGGACTTCATCACCTTCTTCCCCCAGGCCCCTGAAGCGGCCGAGGCGCAGATGAAGGTGGGCGACATCTACTACCAGCAAATGGAGAAGCCCGACCGGGACTTCAACAATGCACAGAACGCGGAGAAAGAGTATCGGACCATGCTCAACATGTTCCCTGACTCCCCGCTGATTCCGCGCGCCAAGCAGAAATTGCGCGATGTGCAGGAAGTTTTGGGCGAGCGCGAAACGCAGATTGGTTTGTACTACGCGAGCCGCGATAACTACTCCGCCTCCATCGCTCGTCTTGAAACCGTCATTGACACCTATCCGCTGTATTCCAAGAGCGACCAGGCCCTGTTGGCCATCGGCGATTCCTACGCCGGAGAGTCTCACGCGGTGCAGCTTTCTGCCGGTCTTCCGGGTGCTGTGAAGGAGCGCCTGAGCTCGTTCTATCAAGATCGAGCCGCCGCTGCCTATTCCAAATTGATCAGCCGCTATCCCATGGCGACGCACGTTGAAGAAGCGCGTGACCGCCTCGTGGCCATGAACCGCCCCGTTCCCGAGCCGACCCAGGCAGCGATTGCCGAGAACGACGCCGAGGAACGCAGCCGCCAGCCGATTCGCTTCATCGACCGTTCGATGGGCCTCGTAAAGCACGGCCCGACCGTGGTCGAAGCTGTGCACGTCGGCGACCCGTCGCTGGAAGACCCGAAGCGCACCCTGGCACCGGAAATCACCAAGCAGAACATCGCGCTCTACAACGACGCTATTTCAGCGGGCAGGCCGGCTGCGAGCACGGCCGTGACTCCAACTGGCCCCAACGAGCCTCCGCGCAGCGATCAGCCCTCCACAGCCCCGCTGCAACTCACTGCGCCCGCGGGCGGAACCGGGGTCGGCGTTGAGATCGTCAACGCGCCCTCCGGCACGCCGGCAGCTGATCCCAATGCGCTGGTTAAACCGGTAGGTCCCGCCAACACGGAACTGCCTGCGGCTGAAAAGCCAGCCGAAGCCCCCGATCAGGTGAACGACATCAAGCCCGGTTCGACGCCCGCGACAACGGCGACCGACGCCAAAACGAAGAAGCCCAAGGCAGATCTGAACGACGAATCGTCAAGCAAGAAGAAAAAGAAGAAGGGCCTGGCGAAACTGAAACCGTTCTGAGCCGATTCATCATCGAATGCGAAGCCGCAGCCTCCCCGGGGCTGCGGCTTTTGCTTTTGGCCAGCAGGGTCGCGCGTCGTTTTCGGGTTAGCCGCATCTGCTAGAGTGAGGATGGTCCCCTCGCCAGAATCCCTTCAACATTGGGTTCGGCGCAGACCCTCGGGGGCTTGTTAAAAACCCCCATGCCACACGACTTGCCTAAAGCGTACGACCCTACAGCCATCGAAGATCACTGGGCCGAATATTGGGTGCGCGAAAACCTCTTCGCACAGCCCACTCCGCCCGCCGACGCGCATCCGTCAGACCCATCCCAGCCCGCCCCCTTTACCATCCTGCTGCCTCCGCCCAATGTGACCGGCAATCTGCACATGGGCCACATGTTCGAGCACACCGAGAGTGACATCCTGGTGCGCTGGCGGCGCATGTGCGGCAGCCCCGTGCTGTGGGTCCCCGGCACCGATCATGCGGGCATTGCCACACAAATGCTGGTGGAGCGGCAAATCATCAGCGAAGGCACCTCGCGCAAGCAGATGGGCCGCGAAGCCTTTGTAAAGCGCGTGTGGGAATGGCGGCAGCACTACGGGGGCGCCATTCTCGGCCAGATGAAAAGGCTTGGCGCCTCGGTCGATTGGCAGCGCGAATACTTCACCATGGACGAACGGCTCTCGATCGCCGTGCGCGAGGCGTTCGTCCGCCTGTACGACCAAGGGCTCATCTATCGCGGCGCCTACATTGTGAATTGGTGCCCTCGCTGCCAGACCGCGATCAGCGACCTCGAGGTGGTTCACGAGGAGCAGAAGGGCCACCTCTGGGAGATTCGCTACCCCGTTCTCGATGAGGGCGGAAAAGATACCGGCGAATTCCTCACCGTGGCGACCACGCGGCCTGAGACCATGCTGGGCGATGTGGCCGTGGCGATTCACCCTGAAGACGAGCGCTACCTGCATCTGCACGGAAAGAAGCTTCGCCTGCCGCTGGTGAACCGGGAAATTCCCATCATTCTCGACGAGTGGGTGAGCCGCGAATTTGGCACCGGCGCTGTGAAGGTCACTCCGGCGCACGACCCCAACGATTTCGCTCTCGGCCAGCGTCACAATCTGCCCTCGATCAACGTGATGGACGAGACGGCGCACATCAACGCCGAAGGTGGCGCCTATGCAGGTCTGGACCGCTTTGAGGCGCGCAACAAAGTTGTCGCCGACCTTGAAGAGCAGGGCTTGCTCGCCGGAATCAAGGACCACGTAAACAGCGTGGGCCATTGCGACCGCTGCAAGACCATCGTTGAGCCGCGCCTGTCGCTGCAGTGGTTCGTGAAGATTCAGCCTCTGGCCGATCGCGCCATCGAAGCCGTCGAGAAAGGCTACATCCGCATCACGCCGGAGCAGTACTCAAAGACGTACTTCGAGTGGATGCGTAATATTCGCGACTGGTGCATTTCGCGGCAATTGTGGTGGGGCCATCGCATTCCCGCCTGGCATTGTGAGACGTGCCACAAGACCACGGTGGCGCGCGAAGATCCCGCGGCGTGTGCTCATTGCGGCTCGAAACAGATCACGCAGGAAACCGACGTGCTCGACACGTGGTTCTCTTCTGGTTTGTTGCCGGTTTCGGTGTTCGGCTGGCCGCGCGTTACAGAACAGAATCGCGGCGACTTCGATGCTTTCTATCCCACCAGCCTGCTGATCAATGGCTTCGACATCCTTTTCTTCTGGGTGGCGCGCATGATCATGCTGGGCTGCTGGTTCGCGGGCGACGTTCCCATGCCTGACGGATCACCACGCGAGTTGAAGGATGCCGTGCCCTTCCGCGAGGTGTACATTCACGCGCTGGTGCGCGATGCCAACCGTGAGAAGATGTCGAAGACCAAAGGCAACGTCGTCGATCCCATCGAGATCGTGAAGCAGTACGGCACCGATGCTGTGCGGTTCACGCTGGCGTCGATGGCCTCGCCCGGTACTGACATAGCGTTCAACGTCGCACGAACGGAAGGCTATCGCGCATTCGCCAACAAGATTTGGAATGCCGCGCGCTTCCTCTTCATGAATGTCGATCGTGCCGCGGAAATTGGCATCACCGTCGACGCAACCGCTCTCGGTACGATGCCAACCGCCAAAGCGAACGCTCCGCTCGAATCGCGCTGGATTGTGGCGGAGTTGGAAGCGACCGCAGCCAAGGTCAATCAGTCGCTTGAAAATTACCGATTTGACGAAGCGGCGAACACGATCTATCAGTTCTTCTGGGGCAGCTTCTGCGACTGGTATCTGGAGATCGTAAAGCTGAGCCTCGATTTCAGTGAAACTGCCGACAAGGCAAAGACCAAGGCTGCCCTGACCACGCTGGTCAGTGTCTTCGAGGCTTCACTGCGCCTGCTTTCGCCCCTGATGCCCTTCATCACGGAGGAAATCTGGCAGGCGCTTTACGACGGAAATCCGCCTGCGAAGTCGATCGCATTGACGCGTTACCCGCAGCCCGGCGAGAAGCCCGTAGACGCGGCTGCGCATACTTTCATGGGAGTCGTCCAAAGCCTCATCGTTGAGGTTCGCGCGCTGCGCAAGGAAATCGGCGTCGAAGAGAAAGCGCATGTGCCTATCGAGTTGCGCATTGCCACCGATTGGCAGGCAGTGATTCGAGAAAACACCGCCATCGTAGAGCGGTTGGGGCGCGTCAGCGAAGTGCGATTCGTGGAGCAGATCACTGCTGGGCTGTCGCGGCATTCGACGACTGATTTTGACGTAGGTGTTATCTACGAGCGCACCGTCGATGTCGTCGCCAAGCGTGAACGGTTGACAAAGGATATTGCGAAATTCGAGAAAGGACTTGCGGCCGCGGATCGGCAATTAGGCAACGATGGATTTCTTGCGAAAGCGCCCGCCCACGTGGTCGAAGGGCTCAAGAAACAGCAAGCCGAGATGCAATCGTTGCTAGATAAAGCTCGGGCTGAACTAAATGCCCTGCCGCCCGCGTAAAGGGAATGCCTTGTGCCTGTAAACGATGTCTTCAGCACGCGTGGACTCTCGGTCTGCCGTCCAAGGCGCCCTCGAAGACTGCTATCCGCAAGGCGTTCAAGGCCGCCGCTAAACTTTGGCACCCCGATCGATTTGAGAACGAACCGATCAAGCGAGGCGAGGCAGAAGAGCGTTTCAAGAAGATTCAAGTTGCTTATCGGGAACTGTGGGAGCACAGCGAAAACCCTGAGTTGCTGCCCGCTGACGCACCGTTCGTGCGAACGAGTGCAAAGCCAGAAGCGCCGGTCATTGAAGAAGATTTATCCGTCATGTCGTTCGGCGGCGCACCCGGTTGTTTTGCTCCACCATATCTTCCCGCGCGTGCAGCAGAAATCATCATTGCCCACCTGGAGACCAAAGAACGAGCGCTGGGG
>ODAK010003720.1_pt1 | contig 15746 bp, 7 predicted proteins | sample 1539591 | NCBI WGS metagenome assembly ODAK01 (sample SAMEA3539303, study PRJEB22396) | soil metagenome | biome: tundra; feature: field; material: soil | place: USA | collected 2010-05 | depth 0.15 m | reverse complement strand
AGCTCGTCGCCTGAACTCAAGTTGGCTGGCGCGGGGAAGCGGAAAGAAATCCTCCACCCCCCGTTTTTTTAGAGATTCCTATTGATAGGTCGTTATCATTCCCAGTTCTTCTTGGCGTTTGTCAGGGCGGATGGATTGAGACTCTGCGAACTAATGTTTACCGATCGACGCCGGCTATTCCGATATGATTCTCTGCGTCACGTCGACATGCAGCTCAAGATTGAAGTATTCCGATCTTCCACCACGGAGAAATGGAGCTTCGTCCGGGCGTCGAATGCGAGTCAGATCACCGGGATGATTAATCGTCCTTCCATTGCAGACGACGACTCGCTCTACGACCACTCAGGCGGACTTCCAGTAAACCGCAAATCGCTCCCAGCTTTGATACAACGGCTTCAGGGTTACGGTCTCTCCGGCAGTGTCGAGCGAGAACGTAAGCGGCGCCGCCGCCGGCTTGATCTTTGCGAGCAGAACTGCATTGTCGCCTTCGATGAGGGGCACCTTCACCGGGCTCTGAGCGACTTCCGGCCCCTGGTTCTTGTGAAGAAGATCGTCACTGAGTCCGGTTGCCGGAAACTGTCCCGCAAGAACGAGAGGCCCATAGGTAAAGGCTTTCCAGGAGGGATTATCCGGTATCGGCTCAACCCTCACTTGCATGGGCAACTGCAGCTCCACGCGGTCGCCGCGCTTCCAAACACGTTTGACGCTGAAGTAGCTACCCGGGGCGGCGACTCCTTCAACGGGCTTGCCATTGATGGAGACAGCGACATCGTGGGTGGTCCAGGAAGGAATCCTCAAATTGAGGAACCATGGTTCTGAAATCGACTCGTCCACGACGATACTCGTGCGCGGCTCGAGAGGAAATTGAGTGGTCTGCCTGAGGCGGACGCCGCGCTGCTTCCAGTGAAGGTCGGAGGCTACATAGAGATTTACGTAGACGCCGCGGTCGTCGTGAAAGTAGATGGTGTCGTTCAATTTGGAAAACTCTTCGAGGGCGGTTCCATTGCAGCACCAGAAGCTGTGGTCTTCAGTTGCGATCGTTTTCCAGGCGCCAGGCGTCATGGAGAGGAAGTACGACGTCAATCCGGTTTCGGGTTGGATGGTTCCAAGGCGATGGTTGAACAGATTCCGCTCGTAATAGTCAATGTACTTCGGCTGCGCGGTCCACGCATAGAGATGACGACTGAGCTTCATCATGTTGTAGGCACAGCAGCATTCCTGATGGTGGCTCGAGTCCTCCAATTCCACTCCGAGGCGGTTGGGTTCAGTCTCCCAGTGTTCTTTGTTGCTGGAACCACCAGTTGCATAAGTTCGTGATTCGACCACCGTTTCCCAGAAAAACTCGGCAACGTTGCGATAGCGGGGATCCTGGGATAGCTCATAGCGCCTGGCCGCGCCGATTGCCTCCGGCATGTGCGTATTTGCGTGCAGCCCGCGCAGCTCATCCCTCCTGACGGCAAGCGGATTGAAGAACTTTATTTTTGTAAATCGGTCGCCTACCACGGCCCATCGATCATCCCCGGTGACGCCGGCGAGGTTATAGAGGACTTCGTTCATACCGCCGAATTCATTGTCGAGAATCTCCTGCATGTGTTCCGGCGTCTTCGATGCCGTCCAGGCATCGACCCACCTGGCTACTCCCAGCAAGACTTCGAGGGATTCGGCGTTGTTCGCCTGGGTGTGCATATCGAGCAACCCAGCCATGATTTTGTGAAGGGTGTAGAAAGGCGCCCATACTCTCTTCAGCGCATCCAGGCGATCGAACAATTCGGCCGGAAACGCGCAGAGATAGCCGGACGATCCAAGGCTCTTTTGGCAAACTGCGAGAGCGCTGACGATCTGATCACCCTTTGCCTTGATCTCTTGATCGCCGGTCGCCGCATACATTAGACCGCATGCCGACAGATAATGCCCGACAAAATGCCCCCGGAGTTCCACATTGGGCGCCTCCCATCCGCCGAACGGTTGTGCCGATGAGGACAGCCCGGCATTCAGTCGAAAAGTGTGAAGGAGCCGGTCTACTGAGAGGCGCATCATGTAGTTGCGATTCCACTCCACGGATTGTTTCAACGGGCCATCTTGGAGGCGTACTTCTCCCAAGGCAAACGGAGCGACCGGCATGGCAAGCAGGTTGCGATGAAAAGCATCCGTGAGGCCGAAGGGAGGCGCAGTTGTGTCGGCGATCCACCTTGGAGGCGGCGGCGGTCCGTCCGCCGCCGCCGGCTTGACGGAGGCCCCAACTCCGAAGGCTGCGGCGAGCGGTGTGGCGACGAGCCCAAGAGAAAACCAGCGGCGGGAAAACTCATTAGTCGGGAAATGCATATTCATGCTCCTTCGCAGCATTCTTCTTAATCAGAAACATTCAAATTTCAAGGGCCCCAATTCAAGAGGCCAGATGTACCACGATCTCCTTGCCTTCATAGGTGATCTCCTTGTCGGCTTTGCCGGTTATGTCCCAACCAACGCCGTGACCGTTTCCAACCACGACAATGCGGAATGTGCGTTTTTCGCCCATCCCCGGGAAGGAGCCCTAGCATTCGCCAATGGTTAGAGCACCGGCACTTTCGTTCCAGCGAATGGGGATGACCGAATGCTGGCCCTTCTCGTAATCGTAGCTGTCCCCGGCATCCTCATAGAGATCAAAGTTGCCGTCGGCTCCGCTATAGATGCGAAGTTCAATGGGACCACCGGGATCTTGCGCGGCGTATTCGATCTCAGGGCCCATGGGCAGAACGGATCCGGCGCGCACGTAGAGCGGCATGCGGTCGAGCGGCGCATCAGCCTCAATTTCCTTTCCGCCCGATGTTTGCTCACCAGTCCAGAAGTCGTACCACGCAGGCGAGGGGGGCAGGTAGACGGTGCGCTTGGTGGCATTCTCCTTGAGCACGGGATTGACCAGGATGGCGGGACCGAACATGAACTCGTCGCCGACGTTCCATGTTTTCTCATCGGTACGCCAATCCATCACTAATGGACGCTGGATGGTATAATCGGCGCTCGATACCTTCCACGCAAGCGAATAAATGTAGGGCATGAGGCGGTAGCGGAGCTTGTCATAACGGATGAGTGTGGGCTCGACCTTGTCATAGGTCCACATCTCGTTGTGGTTCCGATGCCCGTGGGTGCGGAAGACCGGGCAGAATGTTCCGAACTCAAACCAGCGCGCGTAGAGTTCCTGATAACCAGGCTGGTCCGTAGCGCCCGGATAGGGAGGCCAGTAGCCGCCGATATCGGTGGTCCAGTAGGGATAGCCGCTCAACGCGAAGTTCAACCCTGCGGCCACCTGATGCGAGAGCGCCCAATAGTTGCTGAACACGTCGACCGACCACACGGTGGCGCCGACGCGCTGCTGGCCGAGAAACGCCGAGCGCGTAAGCAAAAAGACGCGCTTGCGGTCGGTTTCGGCCTTCCACTGATTCTGGACGCCGAGCGTATGCAAAAGCGGGAAATCGTTGGTGTACTCCGCCCCGTTGCCAATGGCGAGCTTTTTGTTGCGCAGGATGGCGTCGCCCATATGCGGCCAGAACTCCTCAGGCTCAGCGCTGTCGAGCCAGAAGGAATCCCATCCCTGCGCAAGCAGCTTGCCGGGCAGCCGGTTCCAATAAATATCGCGACCTTCGGCGTTGCTCGGGTCGTATACATGCGCTCTGGGAATCAGGAGGTTCTGCGCGTCGAGCATCTTATATGTCTCGGATTCCGGATCGAGCAGGCCCCAGACGGAGATCATTGTATGCACATTCTGTTTGTGCAAAGCATCGAGATCCTTGGCCACGTCATGGTAGTTGGAGTTGAACTCGGGATCGCCATCGGTCTTCCACCAGAACGAGTCCTGCACCATAGTGTCGAGCGGAATGTGCTCCTGGCGATAGCGTTGCGCGATAGCGGAAATCTCGTCGAGCGAAACATAGCGGTCTTTGGATTGAAAGAAACCGTAGGACCACTTCGGGAGCATGGGCGCATGGCCGGTGAGGTTGCGGTACTCGCGGATGATGGAGTCCGGCTCTGGGTCATGAAGAAAGTAGAAGTCGATCGACTTGCCGGCGATGGAACTGAGCGTGAGTTCCAACGGAAAACGATTGTCGAAGTAGGTGAGAGCGGCCGTATTCCACATAATCGCGTACCCTTTGCTCGAAACCAGCAGAGCGATGGCCAGGTCTGTGTTGTTCTGGCCCAATTCGACGGTTGCACCGCGGTAGTTGAACATGCCGTTCTGGTGCTGTCCGAGGCCATAAAGAGCTTCAGTCGGTATGGGAGAGAAGCGATCGGCGACCTGATACGTGCTCTCGCCATTCTTTTGGACCGGCTCGTAGGTGCGGGGCACGCTGTCCCGCTCGCGCAGCAGAGCCTCTCCACTCACGGTGCGAAAGGAGAGATTGCCGCGCTCAAGACTGAAGGAGATTTCGATCTTGTCCGTTTTAACAGTCGCGGCCGTGGCATCCTGCGTGAATTGAAACGAAACTCCCGGGCAGGATTGACTTGTATCGAGCATCCACGGCTGCGGCTCGGTTTGCGCTGTTGTATTGGGCCGGGCCAACACATGGACGACCGAAGCGTCACATACGGTGACGTCGAGCATCTCGGATCCCACCGTGGTGCGCATTCCCCGCTGCGACTGCTGAGCGGTCGTGGGGTCCAGGCCGGGACGTTTCTGGCAGGGCATTTGTGACACACTGCTGCTTGCTGCCACAAGAAGGAAGAATGCCGGTATACAGAAACGGACGACAGGCGGAAGACTGGGCATCGCGCCTCCTTCAGACGATCGGAACTTCATTGCACTGCACCTTTCTGTGCGATAACACTTCGTCAAGATTCACAAGCGAAGGATACAGGCCATCTTCTCTCGCGGAAATCGAATGGACAGTTTACCCGTCGCGATCCTCGATTCGTTTCCGAGGTCAACCGGGTAGAGAAGCTCGGCTTTCGCAGCCTCAAATGGAAGCTAGACGGCATCGGGCCCTTCCAATCGCCATCCATCCGTCTTCTCTGGGCTCCTTTTCGGGCAGCGTCATCGTTCTCTTTATCTCGAAGGTTCCATCGACTGAAGGCGCACCGGTGTTGGGCTGACCACCACCGACCGAAACAGAATATATCCCTTCCGCGACGATCGGCTCGCCTTCTGCACTTACCATGCCCAGGTCTCGTTCCTTGAGTTCGAATTGCACTTTCTGCGATTAGCCCAGCGCCTGGTGCGCGCGCTTGAATCTGCGCGACGCGCGCCGAGGAGCTCCCGGAAATTCCGGGAACCGCATTCCCCAGGCAACTGTATCCTCAGTCTTCTCCTCAAGAGCCAAGATCGTAATCCCTAAAGAGAAACCGTCCCAATCGTCATCGAGCCAGAGCCGCGGAAGATGGATTCTTCCGCGAATCGGGAACATCAACCGCAATGCGATGTCCGTCGTACTGGACCACCCGATCAGCGTTCTTGTCGGGGAGAACACCGACGCCGTGGCCTGCATGGACGCTCACGATGCGAAGAGTTTGCTGCTTCGGCATATTGGGAAAGCTTCCATTCGTTGGCCCAATCACAAGCAAATGGTGGAGATCGTCCCAATGCATTGGAATTGTTGCCCGCTGTCCGCTCTCGTATGCGTAGCCATCTCCTTGATCCTCATAGAAGGTGAAATCCGCGTCGCTTCCCGGATAGATCCGGACTTCTAGGGGATCAGGGGTATCCCCCGCCGATTGCACGGGCGGTCCAAGAGCTAGAATGCTGCCTTCCTTCACATGGATTGGAATGCGGGAAAGAGGTGCCTCGGCCCTGACCGTTTCCCCCCCTTTTTGGCGTTGGCCAGTCCAGAAGTCGACCCATCCTGTGGCCGCCGGCAGCCACAGGTCTCGTTCCGTGGCTCCTTTGTCGACGACTGGGCTGATCAGGAGCGAGGGTCCGAACATGAATTGATCCTGGATTTCACGGACTCTCGACTCGTTTGGGAACTCCAATGGAAGCGCGCGCATGATCGTATCGCCCCGGCTAGTAACATTCCATGCTTCCGAATAGATGTACGGCAACAGCCGATATCGAAGGGCGTCGTACTGCCGAAGAACTTGCTCGACTTCCGGACCATAGTTCCACATCTCGGTTGCGGAGCGATAACCATGAATTCGGAAAATTGGACAAAAAGTGCCGAATTCAAACCATCGAATGAGCAGCTCATGATAGTCATCTGATGCGTACTGATCGTCAGGACGAAAAAAGCCGCCAATGTCTGTCGTCCAGTAAGGTAGTCCCGACATGCTGAAACTCAGCCCAGCGGGAATCTGCCTGCGCAGGGTTTCCCAATTCCCAGAAACATCTCCCGACCATGAGATAGCAGCATTGCGCTGCTGACCGGCAAAAGCAGATCTCGTCAGAATCACTACTCGCTTATTGTCAGTCGTGGCGCGCTGTCCCTCGTAAACAGTTGTCGTTTCATATAGCGGATAAGCATTGCGTACAAACTCTCCTGGGCCGAGATACGTTAACACACCCTTGAGCGGATCGCCTTCGGGCTCGGAAGCATCCAGCCACCACCCGTCGAGACCGTCGTGAAACATCTCGCGATTCATCTCGGACCAGAACAGCTTTTGAGCTCTTGGGTTGAACATATCCACCCAGTCTTCTTTTGCTTGCGCCTCTCCGGGTTCTCCGGTATCTGCTTCAGATGGCAATAGCAGGTGCGCTTTCTTCATATCTTGATCGACAGTGGTCTCCGCTCCAAACTTTGCCCACACCGAAGCGACCAAATGCAACTGCTCCTGGTGTAGCTGGGTTATCATTTGCGCCGGATTGGGATAGTCGTGTTCATCGAAGCGCATGGCGTTCCAGCCATACTTACCCCAGTACTGCCAGTCCTGAACAATGACGTCCACCGGGATCTTGCGCTTGCGAAACTCCGCGGCCGTATTCAGAATCTGTTCCTGGCTTGAATACCGCTCCCTGCACTGCCAAAAACCGTAGGCCCAGCGAGGCAGCAGCGGTGCAGCACCGGTCATGTCGCGATACTCTTGAACGACACGGTTCAATCCCGGCCCGTAGAAAAAGTAATAGTCCACCGCGCTGCCAGCCTGGGAACGGAATTCTGTGGTATAGGAAGGAGGGCGGACAAACAGCTGTGCATTGCCGCCAGCCTGAGCTGAGATCTTGTATTCCGTATCTGCCTTCAAGTTGATCTTGGCGCCAGCGGAATCGGGGAGCCACATATTTTCCAGATCAATGACCGTCTTATCGCCGACGGAGAGATGAAGCCGGTCTCTTCGATTTCCAATCAACAGGAACCCGTACTCTCCCGAGGCACCCGTCTTGATGCTTCCCTCGCCTGTCTTAGCGTTCAATTCAACCTCTTGATCCGCCGCGTTGAATTCCGTCAATGACGCATTGTTCCAAAGCAGACCGTAACCTTTCGTCGAGAGCAGCACAGGGACTGAGATATTCGTATTGGCTTGCTGCAAGCGCAGTGGGATACTGCGCAAGTTGAAGAATCCTTCCTGGTGCTGGCCAAGGCCGTAGAGCGCCTCATCTCGCGGAGACAGAAACTCCTGTTGTACATGGAATGTGGGTGTGCCATCGATCATTGCCGGAGTCAGCTTTCGTCCTCCGCCCGTCGGCTCGCTCAGAATTGTCTTGCCGTCAGCAGAAACAAATCGGATGGCTCCGCTTGCGCGATTTACACTCACTTGCACTGCGCCTGTGCTGACGGTAACTGTAGTTTTGTCTGACGCCACTTTGAAGTCACCGCCGTTACACTGACCAATCACTGTGGGCACAATGGCTGCGGGAATCTCGCGTGTTGGACTGGCAACGACGTGGATAATCCGATCTGAGCACACTTCGATGCGCAAAGCGCCATTCTTCGAGTAAAGCGTTACGTTATTCCTGTTTCGTTCGAAGGATTGGATGTTGCTGGATGCACAAAGCGAACACGTCGCGCCTAGAAAGGCCAAAACCGCAGCCCAAAAGGCTCTTTGCATAAGACGTAAAGGCATCAAGATCGGCTCCTGTGTCAAAATGTGTACGACTAAGTCCAAGGTTGGAAATGAAGTTTGACCTCTTAGCGCTGAGCTTCTTATCAAGACGCTTTGCTCGCTTATGCGATCAATTCTTGATAACCTTCGCTCGACGGATTTTGCTGCACATGCGGACTTCTTTGTAGCCTTAGCGGCGACTTATGTCGGTGCCTAATTGTTGGAGGGCGACGCTTGCGCGATCGTCCCACTGCTTGCGCAACTGTTGCGAAGCTTGAAAAGCTTTAGCCGCTGCTTGTTTATCCCCTGTTTTTTGATAAAGACGTGCCATCTGATAGTGAATGCTGCCATCCTCGTCGCTGGCGATGCCCAACTTAAACTCCGACAGTGCTTCGGAAATGCGCTCTGTATTGGCATAGACTTCACCCAGCAGGGCATGGAGGCGCGGCATGAGCTCCGGTTTGGTACCGCGAACTTTATTGAGGTAAATTTCGGCGTCGGCGTATTTGCGACTCTGGACGAGTATTTCTCCGGCCAACAGGTTCGCTTCAGGATCGTCCGGATCACTCTGCAATAGCTCATTGTCCGCCGCGAACGCATCTTCGCTGTTTCCATCCTGAAAGAGCGCGATTGCCAAGCCCAGCCGACCGCTGCGATCTCCGGGCTCCAGTGCAAGCGCCTTGCGATACTCCGATTCCGCGTCCCCCCATTTCCGCTTCTGACGGTAGACATCCCCCAACAGAACATGCATGCGCGGGGAGTTTGCATCGATCTCGCCTGCGCGCACTAACGCGGCAATCGCCAATTTCTGATCGGCCTTGGATTCCCAATACAGTCCCATCTGCCGGGTCGTTGCATTCATCGCCAGTCTTCGCGCGGCCTGTGCGGCAGTTCTGTAATAGCCCGTATAAAATGCACATGGAGCCAAAAGCACGAGATTTCGCTCTGTCAATGCACTCAGGCGGGGACGCAGGCTGTCGCTGCACTTGCGGAATTGACCGGACAGATACAGCTTTTCAGGATCCTGAGGTGTTACTGGTAATGTTGCATTTCCCTTGTCTGGAAGGTCGGCTCCAGATTCGGCAAGAGCCGCGGAGACCGGGACATCCGATTCCAACCCTACATGGATCGAATCCACAAAGGCCGCCGAAATCTTGTTCTCTTTTTGCCAGTCTTTCGCCAGAGCCAATAGTTTCTCGGCCTGTTCTGTCGTGAATCCGTCGCGCAACAATGGCAAGTTCTCTCGAAGGAAGTCCTTATCCGCATCCCAGATGGCCGTCAACTTGCTCAGCGCATTCCCGGTATCGCCCTGGACTAACTGCAATGCCGCAAGACCAAGCCGGGTCAACGGGCACCCGGGATTGGAGCTTGCTTCTCGATCGAATTCCGTCTTTGCCTCGGCGGTCGCCTTCTGTCGCAGCAGCACGATGCCATATCCGGCGTGGGAACAAGGTGCCGGCGACGCCTCCGAGAGCGCGGTTTTGTAAGCACGCGCCGCCTGAACTAGCTTGCCCTGGTCAGCGAACGACTCGCTGGCTCGCAACTTGTCGTAGCTCGAGTCCTTATACGTGCTCGTCATGACTCGAGCGTCAGAGTCCACTTGCTGCAGGTAAGCCATGCCAAGCCCAAGCCAGGCATTCCCGTTGCCTGGAGCCAGGCTCACGGCTCTCCAATACGCATCACTTGAACCATTGCCGTTGCCGGCAATCGCATATGCACGACCCAATGTGAGTGGGGCTTGCGGGTCAGCCGGATTAAGCGTCTCGGCTTTCTGGAGGAACGGTATCGCTGTTTCGGTTAGCTTCAGTTCCAGGTTGTCAATCCCCAAGAAAAGTTGGGGAACATACAAAGATGGTTTGAGACGAGCCGCTTCCGTGAAGCTTTTAATCGCCTCCTGAAAATTGCTCGTCTCGTGGTACATCAATCCAAGATCGGTCCAGAGTTCAGCGGTCTGAGGGCTCGCCTCGACAGCTTTCCGGTAAGAATCAGCGGCCGCAGGAAAATCCTTTCTCGCCGCGGCTTGTTGCGCCGCGGCGAGATAGGATTGCAGCTTTTCATTGTTGTCGGGCTGGATTGCCCTTACGGCCACGGTTGAAACCGCGGCCATGAGGACAAGGAGACCCGCACCCTTCAAGCAGTGCATTTGGTAACCTATCGGACCAGCTTAAGTGACAACTGCACTTGTCTCGCTCCCTGGGTGTTTGAGATTTCGCCCATTGTGGTATCCCCTAGGTTAATATCGGGCGAATCGAAGTTGGTGTGGTTAAAAGTGTTGAACATCTGGGCGGAGAACTGCAGGCGGAATTTCTCTGCGATGTTGAACCACTTTTGGATCCCCAGATCCTCGTCGACGTAACCAGGAGCCCGGAGATTGGAGAAGTAACGGGGGGCATTGCCGAATGTGTATGCGGGCGCCTGCGCAAAGGCCGCCGGGTTGAACCAGCAATACTTCGTTCCCACAGGTATGGTGTTGGAGCCCGTGCCGCAGGTGCCGCTCTTAAAGGCCCCCGACACCACGTTCGCATGCTGATTCCCGCCCCAAAGACTTGCGGAGTTAGCGTTGGCATTGCCGATCGACAGCGGGAAACCGGCCTGGACGTGGGTAACTCCGGAGACCTGCCACCCTCCCGCAACTGCATCCTCTACAGCGTTCATGCCGCCGCCGAACGTCCTCCCCTTGCCGACCGGCAGTTCGTACACATAGTTCAGAACGAGAGATTGAGGGACATCGGTAGAGTCAATCGACTTTTCCGCGCCCAGGTCATAGTAATTGCGGATAGAGCCGCCTCCGCTGTTGATTGAGCCCCATTCTTCCGGACCGCCGACATCGTCGAGGAACTTCGAGTAGGTGTAGGAGGCCATAAAGATCAGGCCCAGGCTGACGCGGTGGGTGAAAGTTGCCTGCAAAGAGTTGTAGTTGTCGAAGCCGACCGGTTCGGATGAGGCTGAGGTACTTCCGCAGAATTCCGGATACGGCAGCAGTAATTGCGCCTGCTGAACGGTCGCCGCACTCAGTCCGCAGCTACTGGTCGGGAGGCCGAGGGTGCTCAGGGCGCCGGCCAGCGGATTGGCCACCAAATTGTTTAGCGCCGAGCCCATGGAGAGATATTTCGGATCCAGTTGGCCGTAGTTCATGCCGCCAAGGATAAGGCGCGTTCCGCGGTTCCCCACGTAGTTGACATCCAGCAAGTCGTTGGGGGTGAATGCATATTGGAGTCCACCAACGAACTGCTTGATTCGGGGGTCGGGACGGTACGGATTGACTCCACCGCCTCCCTGACCGACGTTCGTCAGGCCTCCCAGCGCGTTCCCGGTAACCGGCAGAACGCCCGTTGAGAATACCTGAGAGAGCGGCTGGGTGACCGTGTTACCGTCGACCGAAGAAGTCCACGTCGTCGCTTGAGAATATCCCGGGCTCGGTCCGGCGCCATAGATGTTTCTCGAGTAATACAGACCCCAGCCGCCGCGTAAAACCAACTTCGGCATGAGGGAGTACGCGAATCCAATGCGGGGCGCGAGGTCATCCCAATTGGAGCGATATAGACCGCGGTTGCCTGGAGTGCTGTAGACAATTGCCCCATAATACGGGTGTCCGGCCGCTGCGCTGATAGGATTGAGGGCGTGAAAATCGAAATACGCCTGGTTGTTTGCCCTCGTTGTGACCGGGGTCTGCATTTCATAGCGGAAGCCCAGGTTCAAGGTGAACTTCTGATTCACTTTCCAATCGTCCTGAACGTACCCACCATGCAGGTAAAACTCTGCCGCCGGAAATGCGTTAAACCCGGTGTTGCCGGCATTACCGGCGCCGCCAACACCGGCGCCCGCCATAAAGGAAGCGAACGCATCTCCGGTGCCGGCCGTCGCGGCTGTTGGGTCAGGACCTTGTGTCATGGCGTTTGAGAAGTTGAACTGCGTGGCATGGATCCTGCCGCCGTACATCTGGCTCACCACGCCCATATACCCGAACGAGAGCGAGTTTGCTCCGTGGGTCTTGTTGAGGTCTATGGAAGCGGTGCCTATGTTGGTCGGAGAGTGCAATTGGCCGAAGCCGGTGGTTGCTCCCAACGGAGCATAGTTGCTGCCGGCGAAACCGACCTGCGGAAACTGCGGAGAATACGCGTCGATGATGGCAGGCAGCCCGAGCGTGGACGACTTGAACCCGAAGCTCTGGGTGTTGTTTCCCTCGACCCAGCGGCTGAACACAAGGTTGCCGTTCATGACGAAAGTGGACGAAAAGATGTGAGAACCGCCCAAAGCGATACTGTAGCGGTTGTTCGGGTTAGAGACCTCCGGTCCACCGACGTCGTTCGCTCCGTAATAGGCCGGTGTAGCGGCCTTCGTCTCGTACTTCTGCGACCAGCGCCCGTAAATCCGGTTGTTGGCGTTGAAGTTGTGGTCGATTCGAATTCCGTACTCGTTGGAAGCCGTCGCTTGTGACGCCGCGACGTTGAAGTTGAAGCCGCCGCCTCCATTGGCTGGCGCAGGCCAGTATTTTCCTGAAACAAATTTCCCCGCCAGAGCATCAATTGCACCTGCTCCGGTCGTGGGAATTATGTTTCCAGGATAAGGGTCGCGAATGGTTACCATTTTTCCCGCATTCGGGCCGGAGGTAGCCAGAACTTGTCTGGTGGTGTAGGGATTGTAGATCGCACCGGCATAGATGTTTCTACCCAGCGCATCCGTACCGAGCACAGTGCTGGTGAGAGCCGACGAAAAGTTGCCCGACTCCTGCGCGGAAGTGGGCACATTTGCGCTATACGAGCCGGCGTTGTTGAGCCGCAAACCCTCATAATTGGCGAAAAAGAACGTCTTGTCGCGCTGCCGGTAAATGCCCGGGATATACAACGGCCCGCCGCCGGCAACTCCGAACTGATTGCGATGGTCGGGAGTTTTCCCGAGGTGGTCCAGATTATGGAAGTAAGTATTGGCGTCCATTTTCTGATTGCGCAGGAACTCGTCCAAAACGATATGGAAGTCGCTGGTGCCGGATTTGGTAATCATGTTCACCACATTGCCGGTGCTCCATCCGTATTCGGCTGAAAACGAGTTGGTCGTTACCTTGAATTCCTGAGTGTCGTCCACCGAAGGCACATAAACGACCCCGCCCCAGCCGCCGGCCACGTTCCAGCCGCCATCCAGAATAAAGGCCGTGGTTCCGAAGAAGCCGCCTCCAAAAGTCAGGAACGACATGTCCTGGTCGGCCGTATCCTCCCCGCCGCCCGCCGCCAATAACTGCTGCTGGGTCTGGTTGTTCACGGAGGAATTCAACATCACCAGGCCAACCACATTTCTCAGATTGAGAGGCAGTTCCTGAACTTGCTTGGAGGAGATCTCTGTGCTGACGTTGGCGTCCTGTGTTTGAAGCAGGGGTCCAGATTCGCTCACCGTGACCTGCTCGGTCGCGCCGATAGTCAGACTGATTCCCTCGTTAAGCGAATCTCCTACATTGAGGACTATCCCGGTTTGCCTGGATGTCTTGAATCCCGTGGCGCTGGCCTCGAGAGTATAGGTGCCGGCTGGGAGCAAGGCAAAGGAGAAGTCCCCCGCCGAACCCGTGGTGAAGAGTCGGGTGACTCCATTTTCTGGATTTGTGAGCTTCACTGTCGCTTTCGGGATTCTGGCCCCGGACGGGTCGGAAACTGTACCCGACAGAGACGCCGTGGAACTCATCGTCTGCGCATGGAGTTTCGAAACGAATGTCAGTCCTATGCTCATGGTGGCCATCAAGACTGCCAAATGTACGAGACGTAACCTGGTCATTTTGCCTCCTGAGATTTTCGCGGTTATGATTTCGCTTTTCACTTGCCCCAGGTCTTTGAAGGACAACCCGGAGCCCCCCCCATCCAGGCTGACTGTTCAGGTGAGATGGCGCTTTCAAGCACCCGGAATGCTAGCCTCGATTACTCGCACAAGAAAACGCCCCTGCCACGCGAGACTGCAACGTACTGTACGGTACTGTCCGAGAGCACTCTGGCGATTTGCGACTACTTGTTAAATGCAGTCAAAGGGGGTACAGTACGTTGCATTCAGTGATTTTGAGGAACGCTATCGATGGAGCATCCAGTTGAAGTGGCCGATCCTCATGACAGGCAACATGGCTTGGAGGGCGTGCCGGCGCTCGAAGTCCAGAAGACGTTATCTGCGATCTTCCAAAGTACGCCCTTTCACACCAGTAAACAATCTCAGGAATTGTTGCAGTACATTGTCGATCAGACTCTCGCCGGCCACCTTGAGATGCTCAAGGAACGGATCATTGGAGCGAATGTTTTTAACAGACGCCCTGACTACGACACGAATGACGATCCGATCGTCCGCGCGCGGGCGGCTGAGGTTAGGAAGCGCCTTGCGCTTTATTATCAAGAGGCGCATGAGGAAGGCGTCCGGATCAGCGTGCCTCCCGGGTCGTTCAGGGCTATATTCGAATGGATTAACGGAAATCCAACTCTTTCGCCCTCGGCTCCGCAGCACGGACCGGAAGGCGGCCAGCAGCCAGTCGAACCTATAACGCCGCCCATCCCCCACGAGGTTGCAGAGCCTGAGCCTCCGCCATCCTCCGCAAGATTCCGAACTCGGAAATGGTTGATCGTGATTGCCGCCTCAGCAGTGCTCCTGACCTTGGCAGTACAGCACTACTTCGCAGCCTCTGAGGCGCGCGCATTCGATCGATTCTGGTCCCCCGTCTTGGATAACTCCAACCCAGTCCTTATCTATATCGGCACCAATGCTGTTTATGAATTGTCTGCCTCCTACATAGATGCCTATTACCAACAACAACCGTTGAGCAAAAGCGATAATAGAGTGTTGGAATCCTATATCCCGCTTCCCCCGGATACGAAACTGAGCACTGGGGATCTATTGCCCGTAAGGGATACCTTCGTCACAATTGGCGATGTCGCGGCGGCCACAAAGATAGTGTCCCTCCTAGTGCGTCATAATAAGCAGTTCGATATCCGATACGGCAACGATGTGGTGTACGGCGACTTTCGCCAAAGTCCCGCTATCCTGATCGGTGCGCACAACAACCAATGGACCCTTTCTATGACCGCCAGCCTGCGCTATGTCTTCGCCGTGCATAACGCCATTCAGGACCGCAAAGATCCCGCTAAGCATTGGGTCGCAAAGGATGACTTTGCCGAGGACTACGCGGTAGTATCCAGGATTTTGGATTCCAAGACCGGCACAACCGTCATTACCGCAGCAGGAGTCGGATTCGCAGGAACTCGTGCCGCAGCCGAATTCCTCACCAATCCACAGTCCATCTCGGAGTTAGTCAAGTCCCTCCCCAAAGGCTGGGAAAAGAAGAATATACAAATTGTCTTGCATACCACCGTCGTAAACCAACTTCCCGGTGCTCCGGACGTCGTTGCCACCTACTGCTGGTAATGTGACCGCTGGTCATTGTCTCATTTGCGGAATCTTTGCTTGGAAGCGATTGCTCCGACCTATCACCGAAAAACGCAGCCAAGGAAAACTCGCGTTCTCTCGAAACGTAGACGGGAGGACGGATCGGCAACACCGTTCTGCCACGGATTTCGGAAGCTGGTCCGGTTGGGGGGATACTGAAGCCCTTCACGGCATCGATCATCTCCGCGTTGAAGCTGGAACCGCGATCAAAGATCGTGAGCGCTATCTTAGCCCCATCTTGTTTACGCTTTCACGAGGCATGAGTCTTGTGGGATGAGACAACTGCGGTCAGAATTGAGAGCATGCAAAGTTGTGGGGTGTTCAAACAGCGGCAGCAGGCTGGAGTAGGTCTACGAGTGGGCGAAAGCCCCGGTGCCAATGGCGAAATGCATCTTCCAGAG
>ODAK010003719.1_pt1 | contig 15747 bp, 9 predicted proteins | sample 1539591 | NCBI WGS metagenome assembly ODAK01 (sample SAMEA3539303, study PRJEB22396) | soil metagenome | biome: tundra; feature: field; material: soil | place: USA | collected 2010-05 | depth 0.15 m | reverse complement strand
CCGGCTTGCGCCCGCCGCCCGTTCTGCGGGCGCGGTCCACTTCCACGTCCTGAGTCAACAACTGCTGTCGTCCGCGGGCCACGGTGTGTGGATCGAGATCGAGGAAGTCGGCCAGTTGGTGATCGCCGCCGCGGCCCAGTTTCAGCGACTCCAGTCCGGCATACAAACGGCGCTGCTGCTCGTCCAACAAACTGTAGAACAACAGAATCGAGGCTTTCAATTCCTCCTCCGCGACCTCCAGTACAGAGGCATCCGCCACGGTGGGGACAGATTCCACCGTGCGGCGCGTCAGGAGTTGCCCGCGCTGGAGGGCGCGGTCAGTGGCCGTGTAGAGGTAGCGACCCGAAACCCTCTGGCGAGTCACGCGGCGTTGCTGAGTCAAATGATGCAGTACGTCCTGCACTTCGACGTGCAAGGCGCGCGCCAGTTCATCGGCGAAATAACCGCGCGGGGAACGGTTGACGAACCCTGCGGCGGTGGCCACCAGCGTGCCGAAACGGGAGAACCAGACGTCCGCCTGCGACCACAGTCCATGGTCGTCAAAGCGGGCGATTTCGCGCAGAGTATAGTATCGGCCGCGATGGGAGTAGCTGGTGAGGTAACCCAGCGGTTGCAGCTTGCGGAAGACGGTGACATCGACCGGGGTGCCAAGGGCTTGCTTCAGTTCGTCGAGGGTGGCGATCTGGTTGCGCAGCAGAAGCGCGCGCAGTTCATCGGAGCGGTAGGAGATGGGTCTCATAATGTTATAGTACCGATTGCAATGATTCCTCCTGATCGGCACTATAACAAATTGAGAAGTGGTTGGCTACCGCTCACAAAAGACCATCAACTGGCTGTCCCTCAAGGTTGCTAGAGCGCTTCACACTGTTGAGATCAGAGCTGCGGTGAAGACGGGTTATGACAGGTAAACGACCCGATGTGAGTAGTTAATGTTGCGGCCCCGCTAAGAAGATCGCCTACCAGGACGCGCACTTGCGGCTTTGGTACGTCGACATCGAGCGGAAGAAGCCCGTGAAGGTGGACCAAGACCGCTACTGGCGCTCCAGCGCTGATCGGGCGCCTGTGTGGTCGCCGGACAGTAAGTGGTTGGCCTATTCGAAGCGCCTGGAGAACTACCTGGGAGCGATTTTTGTTTACTCGCTGGAGTCGGCCAAGGCATCGCAACTGACCGATGGTATGAGCCACGCCCGCCACCCGGTCTTCGACCAGGACGGCACATACTTGTACTTTACGGCCAGCACCGACAGCGGACCGTCGCTCGAGTTGGACATGCAGGCCCTCGTGAAGCCCGGCACGCGCAGCGTGTATCTCGTAGTTTTGACCAAGGATGGGGAGTCTCCCTTCAAGCCCGAGAGCGACGAGGAAAAGGCGCCCGCAAAGCCGGACGATAACAAGCCCGAGACCGCCAGGATGTGGACGACAAAAGTCGCCGAGGTGAAGATCGATTTCGACAGAATCGGACAGCGCATCCTTGCCATGCCACTGCCACCGCGCCGCTACATCGGCCTGCAGGCAGGCAAGGCCGGTACCGTGTTCGCCCTGGAGTCGGGCATCAACGTCTACCGCTACGACCTCAAACAACGCCAGCGCGATACGGTTGCGAGCGGCGTACGCTTTTTTGAGATCTCCGCCAGCGGCGAGAAGTTCCTGACCGCGCAGGCCGAACGGTGGTCCATCCAGACGCTGAAGCCGCTGGTGGTTGGCCCAGCCGTTGCGTCTCCGGCGCCGGCAGCGCCCCCAGTCCCCTCTAGCGCGGCGCTCAAGACCGACGGCATCGAGGTGATGACTGATCCGCGGGCCGAGTGGAGAGAGATGTTTCAGGACGCCTGGCGCATTCAGCGCGAGTTTTTCTACGACCCGAACTTACACGGGCTTAACCTGACAGAGACCATCAAGAGGTATGAGCCCTTCATCGAAGGCGTGATGTCGCGGCGCGATTTGAACTACGTCTTCGCCGACATGATGGGCGAGGTTTCGGCCGGTCATCTCTCGGTGGGTGGGGGTGATCAGCCGGAGGTGAAGGCAGTGCCGGGCGGCCTGCTGGGCTGCGACTACAGGGTGGAGAATGGTCGCTACCGCTTCGCCAAAATCTACGATGGCGAGAACTGGAATCCGGATCTCAAAGCCCCGCTCACGCAACCCGGTCTGAACGTGAAGGAGGGCGAGTATCTGCTGACAGTGAACGGCCGTGACCTGGGCGCGGCGGACAATGTATACAGCTTTTTCGAGGCAACCTCGGGCAAGAGCACCCTGATCCGGGTCGGCCCGAACCCGGGCGGCTCTGGCTCCCAGGAACTGACAGTAGTGCCGGTGGCCAGCGAAGCCATGCTGCGCAATCTTGCCTGGATTGAAGACAACCGCCGCATGGTGGACAAGTTGAGCAACGGCCGGGTGGCCTACGTCTATATGCCGGACACGGGGTACGGCGGTCTTGCCTCCTTCACTCGTTACTTCTACGCACAGGTGGGCAAGGATGCCGCCATCATCGACGAACGATTCAACAGCGGTGGGAATCTCGCCACCGACATCATCGAGATGCTCGAACGCAAGCGCATGAGTGCTGCAGCCACGCGCGACGGTGCGGACGAAGTGCAGCCGTACGGCGCCATTTTCGGTCCGAAAGTTATGCTGATCAACGAATTCGCCAGTTCCGGCGGCGACGCTATGCCGAACTACTTCCGCCGTGCCAACGCCGGTAAACTGATCGGGAAGCGGACTTGGGGAGGGCTAATCGGACGCGCCGGCGCGCCGCAATTGCTGACGGCGGCTCCGTCACCACGCCCAGCATGGGCGTGTGGGGCCCCAATGGCCAGTGGGACGCCGAGAATGTGGGCATCCCCCCCGATATCGAAGTGGAGCACGATCCCGAACTGGTGCGCGAGGGCAAAGACCCGCAACTGGAACGAGCCGTCGAAGTTCTGTTGGCCGATCTCGTGAAGAATCCGGTGGCGAAGCCCAATCGGCCCCCCTACCCGAACTATCACAGGAAGTAGCGCTCGCCGGTGTGACCCGGGCGGACTGGCGTTTCCTCAATTGTCACAGGAGGCAACAAATCGGCACGTCCGGCAACTGTCAATTCGTCGACCTGGTCCCAGACAAGTATCGCGTCGATATCGAGAAGCCCGTATTCAAGCACATGACGCGCGATCAGATCCAGGCTGAGGTTCAGAGCGCAGTGCGTATTGACGCCAAATTGGAACTTGGCGGTATCGGCCAAGTTATCGAAATTACTGCACAGACACCGTTGAGCGGCTCACAACAAAAGGCCCCCGGCTATGTCGGGGGGTATTCACTTAAGCGAGGCCAAAGTCGTCCTCGCGCCCAAAAGGTCAGGGCTAGCCTGGACGGCCTCGCTTAGTTCTGCTTTTGCCTTAATCCTGTCGTCGAGCCCAAGGTAGCCCAAGCCAGCGAGATAGTGCGCGGCGGCCAACCGGATACGTGGCGCCTGGAGCAGGCCAAGTTCACCTTGCGTACGCCGTGTGCTGCCTGAATCGGCAGATGGCGACTCCTGGAGGGTCGCGCGCCCTGACTCCACCAGGCTCTGAAACAGGGCTTTGGCCTTTTCGTTTTGGCCGAGTTTCTCAAAACCGAGCGCCCGATAGTAGGATTGAGGGTCGGCGCCCGCGGGGTTGCCCCGTGCTTCGTCCGCCATTCCACCACGCCTGCGCTGGGTCACGGGTGGAGCTATCGCCGTGTTCCAGCACTCGTTGGCTCTATCGCGATCGCCCATGCCTTCGTAGGCGACCCCGGTCCAGTACGCGACTTCGGCACTACGAGGACCTCTATCGTCGCCGAATCCCAGTCCGCTGGGAATGTTGAGCGGTATTTTGAGGGACGCCTGGAAGTCGGCAAGCGCGTCTCCATACCGTTTGGCCGCCAGGTACTGCCGGCCGCGAAGGATGTGGGCATCCGTCCAGTGATCCGCCACATTGAGGTTCACACCCTCCACGATTGCGAATTGCCGGTCAGTCATCACTTTGATGGCTTCGTCATACTTGCCGGCGGCCACCTCGAGCGCAATCGCCCGATTGAGTGAGTCATCGCGCCGGGCGACCACCTCCCGATTCGTTTCGAAGAGAGCAAGGCGCTTTTCGATGGGAGTGCCGGCCTGCTCGTACAGTTCGTCCAGTTCCGTGAAGTGCAGCGGGTATTTGTCACGAAGCGAGACCGCCTTCTCCAGTTCCGCGATGGCCCGGTTCAGATCGGCCGCCGGCCCGCTGTGAAGGTAGGCGACGGCCAAGTTGCGGTGAAGGATAGCGAAAGAGGGGTCCAGGGCGGCAGAAGCCTCCCACATCTTCGCCGCCTCCTCCGGCCGCCAGTCATACAGTAGATTTCCAAGGTAGTAAGGCGCTCGCGCATCGCGGGGGTTTGCCGCCATCGCCTGCCGCAGCACGTCAATGGCCTCGCTTTGGAAGGGAAAGACGTAGTCTGGAGGCATGGTCGGGGCCAGTCTGTAATACTCCGCGGCTTCCTGCTCCTGCCCCAGTTTGTTCGCAAAATAGCCGAGGTAGTAATAGACCATGGGGTGGATTCGGGATTTGTCCTGGGCCGCGGCAATCGCTCGCAGAAGCGTATCCGTGCCGTCCCGCCAAAGGCCGGCATTGAGGTACTCGCCGGCTGTTTCCTGAGCGGTCGCAGGAAATTCGTTCATCGTGTGGGCCAGAGTTTTGGCCGCCGCGGGGTCCCGGGAAGCCAGCCATCGCTCCGACATGGAGCGCACGTCGAGTGGGTCGGCCTTGTGCGCGGCCGATGCCAGCACTTCCATGGCCTCCTCAGGACGCCCCAAGTGGCGCAGCACGGCGGCCTTCAGGTTCTGGGCCCTGATGTTCAGCGCATTGGAGTCGATCGCGCGGTCGACGAAGTCCAGTGCGGCGGCCATGTCGCCGCGTCCGGTGGCAATCTCCGCCAGTGAGTAATAACCGGCGGCCTTCCATGCCTGGCTCCACGTGGCCTTGTAGAACTGCGTATAGGCCTCACTGGTTTTTCCCTCCGCCTTCAGAGTGGCCCCCAGGTAGTAGATCGCCTCACCGTCTTTGGGCGATGTATAGTTATCCGCGGCCCGCTCGAGCGCCTTGTGGAGGAACTGTTCCGCTTCCTTGTACCGAGCATTCCGGTAGCTGGCGATACCGAGAACCGTGTTCACCCGGACATCGCCCGGATCGCGGCGAAGGGCCTCTTCCCAATAGGGCATGGGATTCACGATGGGGTCGTGGAACTGCTGGGCGCGGAGCCCGATCTGATACAGTTCCTCGTTTGTCTTGACGTCCCGCGGAGCGGGAGCGGATGCCACGGGTTTCGGGCTCGGCTCGGGCTCTAAGCGAACGGGCGAATAAGAGACGAGTTGCTTATCGCCATCCCAAATTGAGGCGGTGAGATCGTGCTCGTCCGTGCCCGGCGGGACCGAAACCCGCTTCACGTATGGCTTGCCGGGGTCGATTGCCACCGTCTCCCGCAACAGGGTTCTCTCGCCGGCTTTCAGCATGACGATTGCCGCCGGATGGGCGGAAGTGGTATAGAAGCCCACCTTCGCTGCGCCACTGTTCACATCCAGGTTCACCGCGGCGTTCAGGTTGGCGTTCTTCACTCCGCCAATGTCGCGGAACGGGTACCAGTACATCGACAAGGAGCGCGTTTCGTAGGGCTGCAACCAGCTATAGTCGGGCTGGTTGTCCGAGTAAGCTCCCACCATCAGTTCGAGGTAGGGTCCGTCATTGTCGGTCAAGATGTGATCCCATCTCTTGCCTCCCGGCCCGGCGCCCCACGTAAAAAACTTTTTGCCTGGCGCGACGTTGTGATCGGTGACGCTCATGGTGCCCGCCTCCTTGCCGTGGTCGTAACCGGCAAAGAAATCGTCCTTGTAGTTCCATGCGAAAACGGAGTTGGAAGTCATGTGATTCTTGTACCAACTGATGTCGACGCCCGTTTTCATGTCGGGTCCGGCGGGTATGCTATTGGAGACCGGCCATGTCGTGAAAGTGCGCTTGCCGTGGCCGGTGCCGTACTGCGTGCTGGGCGGGAAGATGACCTGATAATCGTCGTTTGCGTGGACCGCCACGTTGGCGAAGCACAGCATGGTGTTCACCACCGGCGTACGATTCACGATTCGCAAACGGGCTTCCAGATAGGATTTGCCAGGCCGCAGTGTGTAGCCCACCGCCCAACGCATGCGCTGGCGCACTTCCAGTTCGCCCACCCAGACCGTCTTGCTGCCGTCCGCATTTTCTTCCACTTTGTACTGCACGGGAATGAAGGTACTGGCGCGGTGGTGGTGCGGAATGTTCCACTCCACCCCACCGGAAATCCACGCCCCTATGAGACCGATCAGCGCAGGCTTGATGACGTGCTGGCGGTATACAAAGTTATAGTTGTTCGTCTTATCGACAGCCTCGAAAATGCGGCCGCCGATCTCGGGCAGAATGCCGATCCGGACATACTCATTTTCCAGGTATACCATCGTGTAGGTCTTGCTGACCTTTTTCCCGGTGAGCGTGTCGTACATTGGATAGGGATAGACGGGCCCCTGTGCTCCCTGAGAACTGCGCCCGAAGAAGAACAACGGATCAGGCTCGGGCGGCCCGGCCAGGTAGGTAGGGATTTCGGTCTTCTCTTCTCGGACCTTGACTGGAGAAACGTCTGCGGCACGCAGAACAGAACAAAAAATCAGGCATGCCACGCACACATAAGACAGCAACGGCAAATCGATTCGCCTTCGCAACATCACGCCGTTTTTTTCCCGCATTTGACAGCCTCCTGTGATTCTTAGCATTTCAGACTCCGGTCTACCGCAGTCGATATGCGAACACCGCCGGATCGCAATCGAGTGCTACCTCGCCGTTCTGTCCTTGAACCGGGATCCGGCGCAGCACCTTACCCGCTTCATCAATCGCTTCCGCCTCCCGAGGCTCGCGAAGTTTCCAGGGCAGGGAATTCCAGCGGACGCGGGCCGTGAAGCGGGCGCTCTCGGGCAGCGGAGTTACGACCAGCGCTTCACCTTCTTTGGTTAGACGGAAAGCACCGGTCGCCGCGGAACGCCCGTTCTCATAGGTCATCGAGGGCGAGCGCGACCATTCGACGGTCGCGCCATCGCGCAACTCGATAGCAGCTTCCACCAAACCGTTGCTGGCCGGTATGCGGGCGTAGAAACCGTACTGCGGTAGCGTGTGACCGGCGACGGTCCAATTCTCGGCACTGCGATTGACCCAGACCTCCGCGCCGTTATCCCAGCGAACCTCCTGGCGGTGCAAATTACCGCCGGAAAAGCGGAGCCCTTCCATACGGCGCAAGGCCAGCGCGCGTCCCAGGCCGTGCAGCAGCCAATAGGACCGCACCACGTCCCGGCTGAACGAGTCGGACACCAGCGCGGGATGCCCGTCCAACACTTCAGTGGAAATGTAATCGTCACTGTAGTTGCCGTGGAGTTTGAGGTCCAAACCGCCGGCATAGCGGCCGGGATAGCCCGCACCCTGCAAGATAAAACGGTCGTGGTGCGCGCTATCGAACCAGGGAACGCGCTCGCTCGCGGCGCACTTGATCCGCCACACGAAGCTGGGAAAGTCATCGACGCGCAGATGCTGAACCTGCGCGCCGTCCAGCCAGCCGATCAACTGGTCGTGGCCACACTCGGAGACGGTGGGCGCGTCGCCCAGGTAGTCGCGGATGAAGGCGAATTCCTTGCGCTGCGCGTCGCGCGCATAGATCCGGTCGAAGTAATCGCCCTCGGAGCTGAAGAAATCGATCGGCGCATGGGCGCTCCAAACGTCCAAAAAATAGGCGGTGGGCGCGAAGCCTTCACGGATCAGCTTCAGGTTGCGCTCGAGAAACGGGTGCGCCCGGTCGGCGCGCAGGCGGTAGGACTGCGCCACCGACCCACCCACATTGTGCGAGTAGGCTCGCACGGGCTGGCCCAGGGGAGTAAAGGTGATGTCGCGGTAAGAGAAGCCTTCGGCATCGGGGTAGATATCGACGTAGTTGTCGTGCGGGGCAAACAGCACGCCGTGCCGAGTGCAGTTCCGTATGAGTTCAGCGAATTCCGCGAGCGTTCCCAGTTTGGGATCCGGTGGGTAAATGTCCGGCAGGCGGTAGTCGTAACCCCAGCGTTGCCAGTTGTGCCAAACCACGATCGAATCGGTCAGACCGTACCGGAACGCGCGGCTCAGGTTTTGCGAACCCCCGAGGTAGTTGCGGGAGGGTTCGCCGCCGAATCCTCCCCAGAGGTCGAAAACGAATCTGCCAGCCAGTTTGGAAACCCCTCCCGCCGCCCGCAAGCCATTCACGTCATGCCAAGCCTTGGAACCCTCCCAGACGTTTGGCGAAGGGATCAAGGTCAGCGTCTGCTGTTCCGGCGTCAGCAAGCCGTACAGGTGCTCTCGGGGGTCGACGCGGAACGTTTCGGGCGGCGAATCCACGCCCTCCACAATGGAGATGCCACCGGGGAAATCGAGCCCAAAAAACGACGTGGACATCAGATGGCCGTCGAACCGTATCTGGAACGCTTGCGGATCCTGGATCACATTGCCGTCGCCGGCGTAGACGCTTGACGCCCGCTCGCTCCAAGGACCCGTGGATACCTCTTCCAGGCGCACGGTCTTCCAGGGGCGTGACCGCGGGCCGTTCTCCATCCAAATGCGCGTGCGGAGTGTGCCCTGTTCGATCCAGATTTCCGCCAGAATGTCGAAGGAGCCTTCCCAACTATCGAACCGGTGCCGCAGGCGGTAGCGCCCGCCGGCGGGTTCTTCGCGAGCTTCCAAAAAGCGGCAAGCGGAGCGCGAATCCGCCACGGCGTCTCCCAGCACACGGACCCGGAATCCATGCACATAAAGAGGATTCGCGCCGCTCAGGAACCCTATCGTGGAGTCCAGCAAGCCTCGTTGTCCGGGCCACAGACGGACCTCGTAGCGCGAGCCGGCCCGCTCGATGGCGCCGAGCAGCCGCGATGCCCCACCTGCTGGAGGAAACGGCGCCGCCTTCGCGGGCTCGCCTGTCACTATCACGGGCTCTCCCCAGTAAGCCAAGCTCTCATCGGGCGAGTTCGCTGAAGCTTCCAGCTCCAGGCGAACAGAGCGCCCCGCAAAAGAGCCGAGGTCCACATCCTCGTCCTGCCAAGTCTGGGTATTGACGACTCTTTCGAAGACCGTGCTCACCGCGCCCCGCGCTTCAAACCCGGAGACTCGCACGCGAAACGTCACGCCACGCTCCGCCCCCGGGCCTCCTACAGCATCTCCAAAACGCAAGTGGATTGGCGCGGCATGGGGCAATGCCAGCGGATACTCCACGCACAGCTCGGTCACGCGCTCTTCAGAGAGCGGCGGCAGCGGGGCTTGGGGAGTATAGTTGCCCCAGATCATTCCCAACGGTCTCTCGCCCAAGTCGGGGAGTGGCGACACAGTCATGGATTGGCCTACGCCGCCCATATACCGCGTGCGCGGACCAAATTGCATGCTCAAGGCGTCGCGCGCCTGGGGGCGTTCCGCCTGCCAGGAAAAGCGTATGGGAGGACCGGAAAGGCTTGGCCCGGCGAATTCCGGCGCATTCGCCACTCCAGCGGCGGAGGGCCGGGCAGCGCCGGATAACGGCGCCCGAATCGGCTCCTGTTGCACCACCAGCGCTTCCAAGCGGCGCACCGGAAGCCGCCACAGTCCCAACTCGCCATTGGCGGGAACCTGGACCGGTTTCCAGTCCACGGAGGGCGGCACGGGCGGCGGATTGGAGAATTTGGTCTCAACCACGAGGATCGGATGCGCCGTCAAGCGCTTGCCGCCGTATTCGAATTGCGCAAAGGCGTGGATGGGATAGTGTGCGTCAGAGTAAGTGCCAGCGCCCGCGATTACCGCGAAGCTCAGTCGCGCCGTGCCGTGAGCCGTGGCTGTGAACCTCACCGGAGATGCTGGCTCGACCCGCCAAGTGTCGATCACCCCCAGGCGCACCTGACCTTCGATGGCGGCGGAACCCTTGTTTTCCAGTATCACCGCCACAGAAAGGCGAACCTCCATCGAGGTTACAACCTCGCGAGGTCCCTGAATACGCACGGTCAGGGGACCGGCTGTATCAATCGGCGGGCTATACGCCACGGCCGCGCTGTCCAACGCCGCCACCGCGAGTAGCAACCTAGACCATCTGAAGCCCACCCGGGACCTCCTCCCGCACCCAATTCCGCGACCCAGGCAGACCGTCCCGCAGGCGGAACCCCGGAAGTTGGGCCGGCCTCACACAGGTCGGGCAGGTATTAAGCAGTTAGGATACGATATCGAGCCCGGCACCACAACGCTACTCCTGCTACGCCAGCAGGTTAACAGTGTTAACAGGAGCTTGGAACAGCGGCCAAGCGAGTGATATTCAAATGGATAGCATCGCCGGTACACCTCGACCGGGGAGTCGCCGGCTAGCAACCCGTTACTGCCGCATCGGGCCAGCCCGACGCTCCAGCCCGACGCTCCTTGCATTCCGTGAGCCGTCGGAATACACTCTCTAGTGCCAGGAGTGGGGTCCAGATGCAAGAACAGACCAAGAGTGCGACCCGCGAAGAAGAACAGCGAGAGCTTGAGAGTGTACTGGCTTCGCCGGTTTTTCGCCGTGCCCCTGGCCTTTCCAGGATCCTTGCCTACGTTTGCGAGCAGTACTTCGCGGGCAAAGCTGCCAGCATAAAGGAGTACAACATAGCCGTTGAGGGCTTAGGCCGCACCCCTGATTTCAGCGCAAGCCAGGACAGTATCGTGCGCGTGGAGTTTGGCCGCCTTCGCAAGCGCTTACACTATCATTACGAGACATCCGGCAGAGTCAACGGACTACGGATTAAGCTGCCGGATGCGGGCTACATCCCGAAGTTCGAGGTGAGGCCGAAACTGTCTGCCGCCGAAGCGAACAATGGACATGCCAAGTTCGAAGCCCCGGATTTGGGAACGTCTCGTAGTTTTGAAGCGCAGCAGGTTCGGCAGAACGATACTCCCCCACATCGCAGACTCAAAGTACTTCTGGCACTGGGACTGGTAAGCCTGGTGTTTGCAGCGCTTCTTTACCGTTTGCCATCTGGTGGCCACGCGCACGTGCCGCGATTCCAAAATCTCTTTGCAAAGGCTCCTTCGGGTTCCAGCACGGTAGCCGCAGCACCGTGCTCCGTGGCCGGGGCAGACGCCGCAGTGCGAATCTGCGCGGGCGGCTCTGCGCCGAGATGCGTAGATGCCATGGGCCGCGTCTGGCTGAGCGACAGGTACTTCACGGGGGGCGTGGCCATTTCTAGACGCGACCGCAGGATCCTCCGGACGCTTGATCCTTTTTTGTACCGAAACGCCCGAGAGGGCGATTTTTGTTATGACGATTTCTGAGTGTTGCTGTCTCGGGCGCCATATCGAATTCCAGGGCGCCGTCAGTATGTTCTTGATCCGGGATCCGAATTCTTTCAGGATTATATGCGCATCAGAGTGCTTTTAACTGTGGGACTTCTGGCCGCCGGCTGTGCGAGCGCCGCGCAGGGTCCGGGCACGATCGTAGCCCGTCCGGCCGACACAGGCGCCGTACTGGTCAACCCCGGGATGGGGTGGGTACTGCATCACTACGACAATTCAATCATCCAGTACGGAGCTAGATTGGAGCCTTCGGACACGGTGGACGACTTTCCGGGCGTAGCTGTAATCTACCTGCGGCTGGCGTGGTCCTATATCGAACCGGAGGAGGGCAAGTTCAACTGGTCCATGGTCGACATACCGGCGCAACGCTGGATTGCCAAGGGCAAGCAGATTGCCTTTCGTTTCACGTGCAGTGAATCATCGCTGCCAAACGCCACGCCTGAATGGGTGCGAAAGGCGGGCGCCAAGGGTTACACTTTCCGGCCGCGTCAGGGCATCGTAGAGGGTAGCCAGCTATGGGAACCCGATTTCGACGATCCGATCTTCCTTGGAAAGCTCGACCGTTTTTTGGCCAGCGCCGCGGGGCGCTATGACGGAAATCCCGAGGTTGCGTTCATCGACGTGGGGTCATTCGGCGTGTGGGGAGAAGGCCACACCGGCGCGACCACCAGGCTGCCTTACTCGGCCGCCACGGTTCGGAAACACATCGATCTGTACCGTAAGTATTTCAAGCACACGCTGCTGGCGGCGAATGACGATTTCGCGAATCAGGGTAGAGGCAGAGAAACTATCGCGTACGCGCGGGATCAAGGATTGACGTTGCGCGACGACAGCATTCTGGTACAGGGCGGCGACAATGCCTACTTCAGCGCCGGAATGGCGCCGGAGTTTTGGCCCAGAGTTCCGGTGATACTGGAGAGCGAGCATTTCGGCATATCCCGCGATCGTGGATTCTGGGGAGACGGCGGCAAGTACCTGCAGGCCATCGAGGATTACCATGCGAGCTATGCATCGGTGCATTGGTGGCCAAGAGAATTTGCGGCGGAGAATCGGCAGCTTATCGACCGCATCAACCGCCGTCTGGGATATCGGTTGGAACTGGCCGAAGCGTCCTGGCCGGCCGAAGTTGCGGTGAATTCGATGCTGCCATTCCGGTATCTTTGGCGTAATGCGGGCGTCGCCCCATGCCTTCCGGGCGGCTATCCCGCCTTCACCCTGAAGGACGACAAAGGAGGTGTTGCGGCCGTATTCGCCGACGGCAGTTTCAACGTCCTCTCTCTTCCCGTGGCGGCCCCCGACAAAGCCGACGCGCGAGGCCGCGAGGCTACGTTCCTCTGGCCGTCGATCCTCAAACCCGGCGCTTATCAGGTTTATATTTCGGTGGGAACGCGCACCGGCACGCCGCGGATCGCTCTGCCCCTGGCGGACGGAGATGGACAGCGGCGGTATCGCTTGGGGACTCTGAGGGTCCTCGACAAATGATACCGGTGGCCAGGAGGTGGACAAGGAGCACAGATGATGCGAAGGAATGAACGTCGTGCAGGCCTCTTTCTCGCTGTGATTGCGGGGCTCATGTCGATCATGAGTTCAAGAGGCACACCACCCGGGGCGGATCGAACCGTGGTTCATCCCAAAGACACGGGGGCCGTCCTGGTGAACCCCGGCATGGGTTGGGTACTGCATCATTACGATAATTCAATCACCCATTACGGATCCAGATTGGAGCCTTCGGACACGGTCGACGACTTTCCGGGTATTAGCGTGGTGTACCTGCGGCTCGCGTGGTCCTACTTGGAGCCCGAGGAGGGGAAATTCGACTGGGCGATGGTGGACACGCCCGCGCAGCGCTGGATTGCGAAGGGCAAGCAAGTTGCCTTTCGCATCACCTGCAGCGAATCGTCTCTTCCAAACGCCACGCCGGAGTGGGTGCGAAATGCGGGAGCGCGCATCCATTACTTCCGGCCCCGTCAAGGCGAGGTGGAGAACAGCCCGCAGTGGGAGCCCGATTTCGATGACCCCATCTTTCTGGCCAAACTAGATCGCTTTCTAGCCGTTGCCGCGGAGCGGTACGACGGAAATCCGGAGGTTGCATTCATCGACGTGGGGTCATTCGGTGTGTGGGGAGAAGGCCACACCGGCTCGACCACGCGAATTGCCTACCCGGCCAGCACCATTCGCAAACACATCGACTTATACGTGAAGCACTTCAAACACACCCAGATCGAAGCCAGCCATTCCTATGCTGGCCAGCCGAAAGGCGTTGAGGGGTTGGCGACAATCGATTATGCCAGGGACCACGGGACGGGCCTGCGGACTGACAGCGTCCTTGTCGCCCCGGAAGGCAACTCCATGGATGCGTACTACACGCCGATCCTCGCGAAGGACTTCTGGCCCCATGTGCCGGTGGTGGTTGAATCCGAGCACTACGGCATCTCTCGCGACAGAGGAATTTGGAAGGATGGCAGCAGGTACCTTCAAGCCATCGAGAACTACCACGCCAGCTATGCCTCCGTCCACTGGTGGCCGCGAGAGTTCCTGACCGAGAACCGGCAGCTCGTCGATCAGATCAGCCATCGCTTGGGGTACCGCCTGCAACTGGTCGAGGCTTCCTGGCCAAGTGAGGTGAGCGTCAATTCCAAACTGGAGTTTGCTTCGCGGTGGAGGAATGCGGGAGTGGCCCCGTGTTTGCCGGGAGGTCATCCCACTCTGACGCTGAAGGACGACAAGGGAGGCATCGTCGGCGTGTTTACGGATGAGGAGTTCAACGTTCGTTCTCTCCCGGTCGGGCCACCTGACAAAGGGGACGTGCACGGGCACGAAACTACGTTTTCCTTGCCGTCCATTCTCAAACCGGGCATTTACCACGTCTACGTTTCTGTCGGAACCCTCACCGGCACGCCGCGGATCGCATTGCCTCAAGCCGATGAGGACGGGTCGCGGCGCTATCGCCTCGGGACCATAAAAGTGTCGGCGAACTGAGGCGGCTGGAAAAACGGAATCGGAAGACGTTGAGCGAAAACGAAATGACGCACTTCAATGGCAAAGCTTTTTCTCTCCTGTTTGTTCTCCCGATTCTTGCTGTCGCGGAGATCGAGCCGAAGCGCCCTCTCGGGCCGGAGCAGCAACTCAAGGTGACCGAGGGCGTCAATTCGGTGACGATCTCCGGCGAGACCTTTTCGTACACTGTTAACAGGGAAAACGGGCTCATTGCCTCCGTAAGAGTGGCGGGCCGGGAGATCACTGACGGCACTCCGATCCCGGACCTCATTTTGGCCGAACAATTGAATCCGGATTACTCTCCGTACGCAGCGCGGCGCGAGAAGCGCGCACGTGTCACGGTCCGTTCGGCGGATCCGTCCCGAGTCGTGATTGTCGCGGAAGGTCAGTACGCTTCGGAGGACGGAAAGCGTTGGTTCAGGTCCGCTAATCCCGGAACCGTGGCCATTCTGTCTCCTACCCTCCGGTAACCAGACGGTGCTCGTCGAAGCGCCCGAGCAGGGCGAACCATCGACTCGCAGTCAATCCGGCACTTCATCGGATTTTTGCGCAGAGTCTCCCCCCCGTATAGGGTCGCGGGACGCGTTACATCTGGTGGTTGTTGGTGTGTAACTGTTACGACCCATTATGCGGGCTATCTCCGACCTCTCGAATAACTTGCGCCCCCCATCCGCCCCGAAAAGATCCGGCCAATGAGGAGTTGATTAACCTGCGTAGCTTTCACGAAACCTTGGATGATCGTCTACGATAAAGCCGAAGTAGGTTTGCCACCTGTGGAGGTTCATTTCATGGGACGAAAAGCGTGGGTGTGCGGCTTTCTTTGGGCCTTGGCGCTCGCAGGCGCGGCTAGTAGAACCGCGGCGGCTCAGACGACGGCATCCATTTTCGGTATCGTCACGGACGAATCTGGAGCAGTCGTAGCTGGAGCCAAGATTCAGGCGATCGACACCCTCACGAACGAAATTCGGCGCACCGCCACGAACGAAGTAGGCAGTTACAGCTTTTCCGACTTGGCGGTTGGCGTTTACAGGGTCCGGGTGGAGCTTGAGGGCTTCAAGGTAGCCATCCGCGAAGGTATCGAACTCTCACTGAATCGCAACGCCAGGGTCAACGTGCCCTCAGCGGTCACCTGAAAACCGGCCATAGAAGGTCACCTGAAAACCGGCCAACGGGCCGCGGCCAGGACCTGACGTTGTTGTACCGCGTCGGTGGCCGCCGCGGCAAGAAGTTTTTGATTTGTGTGGCCGAGCCTTGGCATTCCGGCTATACTGGCTTCGCCTGGGCGGAGGATAGTGGCAACGCAGGGATGCGACCCGAGCGCCGACCCAGGTGCCGGAATGGCGGGGCGGCGTCCAGCCGCCCCAGAAGTTAGCCATTCTGGCGCAAAAGCGCTAAATCCCAGGGGTTTGGG
>ODAK010003718.1_pt1 | contig 15749 bp, 15 predicted proteins | sample 1539591 | NCBI WGS metagenome assembly ODAK01 (sample SAMEA3539303, study PRJEB22396) | soil metagenome | biome: tundra; feature: field; material: soil | place: USA | collected 2010-05 | depth 0.15 m | reverse complement strand
AGCCGCACGAGCTTCTCGTTCCGACGGCGGTACCGGATCAGGTCGGCAATCGAGATGATCGGAAGGTCGTGCTTCTTCGCAAACCGCTCCAGCTCCGGCAAGCGAGCCATCTCCGATTTGTCCTCGGTGACGATCTCGCACAGCACCCCGGCCGCCGAGAGGCCGGCGGCCCGGCTGAGGTCGACGTCTCCGACTTGTCCTCGGTGACGATCTCGCACAGGACACCGGCCGGCGAGAGGCCGGCGGCCCGGCTGAGGTCGACGGTGGCCTCGGTGTGCCCGGCCCGCTTGAGCACGCCGCCGGTGCGGTAGCGCAGCGGAAAGATGTGCCCCGGACGGTTCAGATCGCTCGGCCTGGTGTCCGGATCGATGAGGGCGCCGATGGTCGAGGACCGATCGGTGGCCGAGATCCCCGTTGTGGTGCCGTGCCGGAAGTCGACGCTCACCGTGAAGGCGGTCCGCTGCGCCTCGGTGTTCGCCGTCACCATGAGCGGCAGGTCCAACGCGTCGGCCCGTTCGGGCAGCAACGGCACGCAGATCACCCCGGAGGTGTGCGCCAGGAAGAAGGCGATGTTCTCCGGCGTGGCCGCCTCGGCCGCCATGACGAGGTCACCCTCGTTCTCCCGGTCCTCGTCGTCCACCACGACCACCATGCCGAGGCGCCCGATGGCGTCAATCGCTTCCTTGACCTCTGAGAACCCCATCAGGCCGCAACCTCCACTCGAAGATCCTCTCCCAGTCGCTCCACGGACACCAACTTTCCTCGCCAGACATCCCCAATTGTGCCAGCTCCTGGCCCCGCAAAAAGCGGTCGGGCATCGTCGCCACCAAACAGCAACGGGGCGAGATAGAACACGTACCGGTCGACGAGACCGGCGGCATGGAAGTCGTGCGCCACCGAGGCGCCTCCCTCGACCAGCAATTGGAGCACGCCACGCCGTCCCAAATCGTCGAGCACGTCGTCCAGCGGACCGGACAGCTCCAGCGCCGGGAGCACCCTTGCCCCTGGCGGGGCCACCCCGAGGACCACCCGCAACGGCTGCGTGGGGGCCGGCCCCTCGCCCAATCGCACCGTCAATTCGGGATCGTCGGCCCGTACCGTGCCCGCCCCCACCAGGATCGCATCCGACCGGGCCCGCAAGCGATGGACGTCCCGGCGCGCCTCCTCGCCGGTGATCCAGCGGCTCGTACCGTCGGGTGCGGCCGTCCGCGCATCGAGGCTGGCCGCCATCTTCAAGATGACCCACGGTCGACCGGTGGTGCGATGCTTGCGATAGGGCGCGAGCTGCTCGTTCACTTCCGCCGCCGACGTCCCGACGGTCACCTCTATCCCCGCCGCCCGCAGCGCCGCCACGCCCTTGCCCGCGACCTGCGGGTCCGGGTCCTCCACGGCGATGACCACCCGGGTCACTCCCGCTGCGATGATCGCATCGGTACAGGGCGGCGTCCGCCCGTGGTGGACGCACGGTTCGAGGGTCGAGAACAGCGTCGCCCCCTGGGTGTGGAGCTCGCCGGCCCGGGCCAGTGCCGTGACCTCGGCGTGGGGGCCGCCGGGAGGAGCGGTCGCCCCTTCGAACATTTGCGCGGGATCCCGGCCGGACACGACCACGCAGCCCACCCAGGGATTCGGCGCCGTCGTCCCGCGGACGGCCTCGCCGACCAGAACGGCCCGCCGCATGAGCTGGTCGTCGTTCAGGCTCTCGCCGTCCTCTGGACCGTGCATGGCTGCTGTTCCGATCTGGCGCCGGTGAGGCCGGCGCCCGCTGTCTCGACCTCAATAATAGAACCCGTTTCAGTTGGCAGTCGATAGGTGAGACCGGTCCAGCGGATCGGTGCCGCTGCGGCGTCGCGACAACTGAGGATGACAGTCTGCCAGGCGCCAGATCCCCGTCGCCCGGATCGCGGCCGACGGGACCGCCTACCGGGAAACTTCGCTCGGTTGGGCCACCTGGGGCGTGCCGGTCGACGTGCGGTCCGACACCATGACGGCCCCCTCGGTCAGTGTGACGTCCGCAGCAGTGCCCACGGGGACCTGGGTGGCCGAGTTCGGTTGATCGACGTAGACCATCACATCCTCATCGAGGAGGACGCCCAGCCGGGTGACCGAGCCGAGGAACGTGGTGGTCATCACGAGGCCGCGCCCGCGGGGCGAGGGCGTGAGCACCAGCCCTTCGGGACGGACCAGGACGTCGACCGGCGTGCCCGTGTGATGACTGTCGTCCGGCTGGCCGGACACGGTGCGGATGTCGGCGGTCGTTCCGAGGAGGTTGACCCGGTCGTGCTCGATCACGCCGGGGATCCTGTTCATCGTGCCCACGAACTCGGCCACGAAGGCGGTCGACGGCGTGGCATAGAGGTTCGCCGGCGTGTCCACCTGCTCGATCCGGCCCGACCGCATGACGCAGACCCGGTCGGCCATGGACAGTGCCTCCTCCTGGTCGTGCGTCACGAAGAGGGTGGTGATCTTGAGGCGGGTCTGCAGGACGCGGATCTGTTCGCGCAGCTGCACCCGCACCTTGGCGTCGAGGGCGGACAGAGGCTCGTCGAGGAGGAGGACCCGGGGCTCGATGGCCAGGGCACGGGCCAGGGCCACCCGTTGCTGCTGGCCGCCCGACATCTGGTGCGGGTACTTGGCCGCCTCGGATTCGAGCCCGACCAGTTCGAGCAGCGCGACGGCCCGGTCCCGGCGGGCCTGGGTCCCCACCTTGCGCATGCGCAAGCCGAAGGCCACGTTGTCCTGCGCCGTCATGTTGGGAAAGAGGCTGTAGCTCTGGAAGACCATCCCCATGTCGCGTTTCTGGGCCGGGATCCGTGACTGGTCCACTCCGTCGACCACGACCCGCCCCGAGTCGATCGTCTCGAAACCGGCCAGAACCCGCAGGGCGGTGGTCTTGCCGCACCCGGAGGGCCCGAGCAGGGCCACCAGCTCCCCGGGTTGGAGGGCCAGGGTGAACCCGTCGAGCGCCTGCGTGGCGCCGAAGCGGCGACGCAGACCGGTCAACTCGACGGTGGCACCGGCCTGATCGGTCGTCGGCGCCTGCTGCCGGGAGGTCATGGTCATGCTCAGGTGTCCTTTCGGATCTGGGCCATCCGACGGATGCGCCGGAGGTCGAACGACGAGATAACCATAAGCACCAGCCAGGTCACCAGCAGCGACAGCAGCGAGACCGCAGTGGACACGTGCCCGTCGTCCTGGGCGAACTGGTAGATCCACACCGGGATGGTCTGGTACAGGTCGAGGCTGGCCATGGTGAACTCACCCAGGACCAGTGCCACGGTCAGCACGGTGGCCGAGAGGATGCCGGTCCGCAGATTGGGGACGATGACCCGCCACAGGGTCGATCGCCACCCGCCGCCCAGCGACCGGGACGCTTCGACCAGGGTTTTCAGGTCGATGGCCCGCAGCCCCGCATCGAGGGAACGGTAGACGAAGGGCATGGCGAGGATGGTGTACTCCAGCGCCAGCAGGTAGGGCGTGCTCTTCAGGAAGGTGGGGGCCACCTGCAGGACCCCGACGATGAGGACGATCGGCGGGATGACGATGGGGACGATGGTGATGCTGTCGAAGATCGGCCGCAGGCGGGGCAGGCGCAGGTGGACATAGACCGACGTCGGCACCATCAGCCCGAGCGTGATGAGGGTGGTGACCGCGGCGAGGCGGACGGAGAGGCTCAGGGCGGCGGTGAAGCCGAGTTGGCTCGGTATGGCCGCGAAGGCGGAGAGGGTGAGGCCACCCGTGAAGTTCTCGAGTGAGAAGCGCAGGGCGGCGAAGAGCGGCACCAGGAAGAAGGCCCCGGTCAAGACGAGCACGATCCCCCGCCACCAGGCGACGTTACGCAGGCGTCCGGCCGACCAGGAGCGCGGCAACGGTTCGTGCGGGTCGAACAGCGCGTCGACTTCCGCTAGCGCAACCAACGCGACGCCCTTCTCTGGAGAAAGAAGTAGAACACCATCACCACGGCGATGATCACCACGAGGCCCAGACCGAGGGCCTTCCCGACGTTCTGCTGGCCGGCGATGACGTTCCCGTTGAGGAACGAGCCGATCTGAATGGGGGTGAGCGGGATGCTGCCGCTCGTCAATGCCTCGGCCGTGGCGTACGCCGACAGCGAACCGCCGAAGAGCAGGAGCACGCCACCGAGGAACGAGGGGAAGAGCACCGGCCCTCCGACGTAGCGCCAGTACTGCCACCCGCGCGCACCCAGGCCGGAGGCCGCTTCGCGCCAGGCCGGGCGCAGCCCCTCGAGCGCCGGCGTGATGACCAGAACCATGAGCGGAAGCTGGAAGTAGGTGTAGACGATGGCCACTCCGAGCAGCTTGTAGAGGTCGAATCCATGATCCCAGGGATCGAAGCCGAGCGCCTTCAGCCAGTCGGTCACCAGACCGGTGGTCCCGAGAGTGGCAATGAAGAGGAAGGCCAAGGGGACGCCGCCGAACTGGGCGAAGACACCGGAGGCGGTGGAGACGATCCGGCGCAGGACCCGGCCCCGCGAGGTGAGGACCGCGTTGGCGACGACGAGCCCCAAGATCCCGGGGATGATGGACGTCAGCACGGAGAGCTCGATGCTCGTGATGAAGCCATGCGCATACACCCCGTGCGTGGCGATGGAGATGTTGGCCCACGTCCAATGGCCCGACGGGCTGCGGAAGGCCTCGACCGCGACGGCAGCCGCCGGCACGACCAGGAAGAGCATCGTGTAGAGGCCGAAGGGAGCGATCCCCGCCGCGGCAGCCAACGCATGACGCGTCCGCCGCCGCGGGAGGGGCTCCCCTGATGCAGCAGGAAGGGCGGCCAAGGTCACCCGCCGATGGCCGAGGCCCAATCCTGCGACACGAGGTTCTCGGCCGCCGTGGTCTGCGCCACGGAGGGGAAGGTGATGGTGCTGCTGGGGGCTTTCGGCAGGGCGGCCAAGGCCGTCTTGTTCGCCGTGCCCTCTTTCACCAAGGTGGCCAGCTCGATCGGACGGGCCGAGCCCTGCAACCAGAGGTTCTGGCCGGTCGTCGAGTACAGGTACTCCTCCCAGAGGCGGGCGGCGGCCGGGTCGGGTGCCGTCGCACTGATGGCCTGGCTGTAGTAGGCGGCATAGTGGCCGTCGGTCGGGATGACCACCTTCCACCCCGGGAACTTCTGGGCCACCTCGGACTCCTCGAGGTAGTCCCACCAGATCAGGATGGGCGTCTGGCCACTCTCGACCGTCGACTCGCTCCCGGTCACCGGCACGAAGTTCCCCTCGGCGGAGAGCTGCTTGAAGTAGGCGATGCCGGGCGCGATGTTGCCGAACGAACCGCCGTTGGCGAGGGCGGCGGCGTAGACGGCGGCAAAGGCCGCACCGGCCTGTGTCGGGTTGCCGTTGAGGGCGACCTCGTTCTTGTAGACGGGCTTGAGCAGGTCCTTGAACGACGTGGGGGGAACCTTGACGACCTTGGAGTTGTACCCGATGGACACGTACCCGCCGTAGTCGTCGAACCAGTCACCGTTGGAGTCCTTGGCCGAAGCGGGGATCTCGCTCCAACTCTGCACCTTGTAGGGGGCGAGAAGGCCCTGGGAAGCAGCCGAAATGGCGAACGACGTGCCGAGGTCGAGAACGTCGGGCGCGCGGGACTGGCCCTTCTCGGTTGTCACCGCGGTGATCTCGTCGGCGCTGGTGCCGTCGGGGTTCTCCGAGTTGACCTTGATGCCGTACTTCTTCTCGAAGTCATTGATGATGTTGCCGTAGTTGGCCCAGTCGGCCGGAAGGGTGATCACGTTGAGCGTGCCTTCCTTCTTGGCCGCCCTGATGAGGCCCGCCATCCCTCCGAATGCGGCCACAGAGGTCGCTTGCGACGGGTTCACCGCCGCCCCCGCGGTCGATGTTGCGATGCCGGCAAATGAGGCACCGACAGTGAGAGCGGCAGCACCGGTAAGGGCAGCGCGAAGGCGTTTCTTCATTCGTTGATTCCTTTCATTTCATTGAGGACACGGTTGTGGGGACACGGTTGTGGGGACACTGTGCAGGCCATTGCGATTCGGACGTGTTCACCTGCGAGTCAGCACTCCGATGAGTCCTCTGACATCGTCGATGAGGTCGGTGTGCGGGGCGGTCATGAGAGTCGCTCGATCGTGAGCGCCGCTGAGCACACCGATGACCGCCCGGGCACCCGCATTGGTGCCCGCTTCGAGATCGCTGACGGTGTCCCCCACCACCGCCACCGAGCCGGCGTCGGGGACACCCAAGCGCTCCATGGCGCCGAAGATCATGTCGGGATGCGGACGGCCCCGACCGCAGTCGGCCGGGGAGAGCGCCAGATCGATATGCCCGATCCAGCCCAAGGCCGCGATCAGTGCGTCACGCGTGCTCGGGGCGAATCCCGTCGTCAGGCAAATCTTCACTTCGTGTTGGTGCAACGTCTCGAATACTTCGAGGGCACCATCCATTGGCGCCACCCGGCCCGCGGCCACCATCTGCTCATAGGCGCGCGCGAACGCCTCCGTTGCCTGAGCGGCCTCGTCGGGTTCGAGCAGGGCCGCGAACACGTCGGCCTTGGACCGGCCCATGGTGTCACGCACGTAGATCTGCGCCGGGACGAACCGGGGGCTGTCCGGCTCGATGCCCACCGATGACAGCGCCGAGACGAACGCTTCGTCGACAACGCCGTCGTCACGCACCGTCGTCCCTGCCATATCCAGCACGACCAACGCGAAGGGCCCGATCACGTCAGTGCACCCCTGCTGCCATCAGCGTGTCGGCGGCAATCGCGGGCGAGCACGTCATGCCCCGGCCACCAGGGCCTGTGACCATCCACACGCCCGGTCGAACTTGTTCGCGTGCGCAGACGTCGCCGTCGGTGCACTGGGCGTAGACACCCTCCCAACGCCGCGTGACCGCGGGCAACGGTGCGCCGAGCAGGTTCTCGGCCCTGGTCAAGAGCTCGGTTGACGGTTCCTCGACGAGCGCAAAGTCGAACGGCTCGTCGTAGGCATGCGTGTCGCCTATGGTCAGCCCGCCGTCGAGTCGTTGCACGAGGAGAAGTTGAAGATGGTGGGCGGCGGCGACGACATCCTGCGTGCCGAGGGGACCCAGGGGAACCACCTCGTACGCCGGGTAGTAGCGCAAGGTGTCGGCATCGGCCAGCGGTGTGGTGAGAACCTCCCCCAGGGGCTCGGTTTCCATCATCTGCAGCCGCACACGGCGAAGCCTTGCGGCCAGGCGCTCCGTTCCCTCGAGATGGTCGAAGGCCGCTCCGGTTGCCACAATTACCAGGTCTGCCTCCCAGCGCGTCCCGCTGGCGTCGACCAGGACGTGATCACCCATGCCGACCACCCGGCGGCCCGGATGAAAGGCGTACGAGCCTCGAGCAGACAGATAACCGCGCATCGCGCCGAGGGCCATTCTCGGCTCGACCACTGCATCCTGCATGCAGTGGAGACCCCCTGCGACCTCACCCCGTAGCGCCGGGTTGAGGACGACCACTTCTTCGGGGCTCAGGTACGCGGTGGACCGCTCCGCCGCATCGGGGTGATGCGCGAACTCTTCCATGACCTTGCGCTCGCCATCGGTACGCGCCACCGTCAACGAGCCCGATGCCCTGAACCCGATGCCAGGAATATCCTCGCCGACTTCCTCCCACCGATGGCGGGAACGCAGCGCGGCGTCGAGCTCGGCTCCAGAACGTCGGCCACTCACCCAGATCAAGCCGAAGTTGCGCACAGAGGCTCCCCGCGGCGCAAGGTCTGCCTCGAGATGCTGCACCGCATACCCTGCTCGACAGAGCTCGAGAGCATGCCAGGTTCCGAGGATTCCTCCGCCGGCGACCACTGCGCTTGTCACGCCGGCAGTATCACATCCGAATTATAGATTTCGTGACGATGTAACTAAGAAACGACAACAATTCTTCTCGACGTTGCAGAGGAACCGAAGAGTTCACATCCGTCACACAATGTTCGATGACGAAGGAAGCGGTTCATCCGCTCAGGGGTCACTCGACGCAGAGTTACTCATGGGTGACGGCCACATGCCGTTGCCGACGTTGTGAGTGGACTCCGACACCATGTCGATGAGCGGGATCGTCACCCCGTTGACGGCACTGTAGACAGTTGCTGCACAGTTGCAATGCGAACGAGCCCCCGCCGCCTACGCCAGCGTCGCTTCAATCGACGCCCGAATGCGGTCAGCCGCTTCCCAGGGACGCTCGTGCCCGAAGATGGCGCTCCCCGCCACGAAGACGTTGGCCCCGGCTTCTGCGGCGCGCGGTGCGGTGTCCACATCGATGCCGCCATCGACTTCGACATCGACGGGGAGTGAACCGGCATCGATGGCGCGACGGACCAGGCGCACCTTGTCGAGCACCTTCGCCATGAACACCTGACCGCCGAATCCAGGGAAGACCGTCATGCACAGCACCAGGTCCACACGGTCCAGGAACGGAGCAACAGCCTCGAACGGCGTGTCCGGATTCAACGCCAGTCCGGTCCGTAGACCGAGTTGACGCATTTGGGCGATCAACCCGGACGTGTTGCCGATCTCCACGTGCACGGTGCATCCATCCGCTCCCGCATCGGCGAAGTCCTTGAGGTACTTCTCCGGATTGGTCATCATCAGGTGACAGTCGAAGAACATCGGGCTGTGCCGCCGCAGTGACGAAACCACGGGGGGGCCGATGGTCAGATTAGGCACGAAATGCCCGTCCATCACGTCGACGTGCAGCCAATCGGCCGATGCCGTCACTTCACCCACCTGTTCGGCCAGTGCCCCGAAGTCCGCAGAAAGCACGGAGGGGGCAATTCGCACGAGGCCAACCGGACCCGGATCGCGCCCCGACTGCGACGAGGGTGCGCCCATGGCCGACCCTGCGGGACCGGGGTGTTCGCCCGCCATCTTCGGCTCGCTCAATTGAACCGGGCCCAGCACAGAATGCGCCGGAAGCCGTAGAAGTAGGGCTCTCGCTCCCCGAGTTCTTCGATCAAGCGCTCCCGGTAACGATCGACGAATGCGGCGAAGAGTTCGGGCGTGAGTCGGGTGCGGTACGGCGTGAGGAGTGTTCCCATGACCCACTCGACGACATCGGTCGTCGACGAGAGCTCATGGCCGTAGACCTCCATCCGTACGACCTGCTTCTTCGCTCCGAGCTCATAGAGCAGATCGGCGTAGATCTCGGGTGAGAGAACGAACCGGCCACGGTCCTCGGGAGCATTCGCTTCCAACGCATCGATGAACGGGGCCTCGTTGGCCACCTGGAGGGCCAGGAGATGCGACGGGTGCCGAAAATTCGAAGGGACTTGAAATGCCAGCTGCCCACCCTCTCCGAGAGCGGTGCGCATGCGCGCCAACAGATTGAGATGGTCGTCCACCCACTGCAACGAGGCGTTCGCGAAGACGAGGTCCAGATCTCGACCGAGCCACGACGCAATGTCACCCGCCGCGAACGACAATCCCGGAACGTCTCCACGGTCGGCTTGGGCGCGGGCCAACATCGACTCCGAGGAATCGATCCCCACCGTCTCGGCCGCCTGCATACGCTCGTGCAGCTCGGCGGTGAGGTGACCGGTCCCACAGCCCAGATCGACGACCCGGCCACCGGGAACCGGCTGGCACAGGGCGACCAGATCGTCAAATGGCTGACGACGCTCCGCATGGAAGCGCTCGTACTGATCAGGGTTCCACCCCTCAATCGGAGTCACGGTCACCGCACCCATGTTTAGTCGCTGCCGAGGCGCTCACCGGGCGAAAGTCGCACACCTCGGGCCCAGTCCTCCGCCGGCATAGGTGCTCGGCTCTCTGGTTGTACCTGTTGCAGCTCGAGGGTGCCGTTCCCCGTGATCACCGACGTACCCGCCAGCGTCCCGGGCGGGCCGGGATTCTCCGACCAGGCTCGGTCAGACGGTACCGCCTTCAAAATGCCCAGCCTCCGCCCGCGAAATGTCGTCCATGCCCGATCGAGACGCACAACCCGATGGAGCTGGACTGCGTCCTCCTCCCAGTGCAAGCGCAGATCTTCGGGCGTCAGCTTGGCTGCGATCGTGGGTTCCCCTTCCTGGGGTTGCGGCGCGGGGAGACCAGCCAATCCCCCGACCAGGCACTCCACCAACAGCGAGCTACCGACCTCGACCAGCTCGGCGCGCAGGCGGACCAGGTCGGTGTCCTTTCCGATGGTGACCATGCGCCGGGCGTAGACCGGTCCGGTGTCCAGCCCCTCCTCGAGTTTCATCAGGCAGACGCCCGTCTCATGGTCCCCGCCCAGGATCGCCCGTTCGACGGGCGCCGCTCCACGCCAGCGGGGCAAGAGCGAGAAATGGAGGTTGACCATCGGGATCCGCTCGAGCAGGGAGAGCGGAATGATCCGCCCGTACGCCACCACCACCGCCAGTTCGGCGCCCACCGCGGCGACATCTTCCATGGCGTGGGAGACCGGCAGACCGAGCGCGAGCGCCACCTCCTTCACCGGGCTGGGGGTGATCGCCCCTCCCCGTCCCCGGCGCCGATCGGGGCGGGTCACACAGAGTGCGATGTCGTGTCCGGCTGCGACCAATGCCCGCAATGGCCCGACGGCCATGTCGGGCGTCCCGAGAAATGCGAACCGTGCCACGTGACCACCGTAGGGCAGCGCCTTCTGTGGCGGGTGCTACCTCGTGAAGATTCTCGAGAGCCCGTCGGGATCCCCGGCGGGCAGGTCCAAGATGCGACGACGAAGAATCCCGAGCGCCTCCTTGCGCTGGTCGGGATTGAGCCTCTCGACCAGCAAGATACCGTCGAGGTGATCAAGCTCGTGCTGGAAGACCCTTCCCTCCAGTTCCGTTGCCTCGATCGAAAGCTCGTTCCCTTCGAGGTCGAGACCCACCAGATGCACGGCATTCGCTCGCACGATCTCCCAACTCAAGCCGGGAATCGACAGGCATCCCTCGTCGTAGACCCACTCGCCGTCGGTCTCGACGATGCGGGGGTTGATCACCGTACGTGGCCCGTCGCCGATGTCGTACACGAACATCCTTCGCTGTACGCCGACCTGGTTGGCCGCCAATCCAGATCCCGGCGCCTCGTACATGGTCTCGATCATGGACTCGGCCAGCGCCACGACCGTGGCGTCGATGTCAATCACCTCTCGGGTGATCTCCTTGAGGACCGGATCCCCGTACTGTCGAATGATCAACCCTGGCACACCCGTCATTGTAACGATGACCCTGCCCATCCCGGGCTCAGAGGGCGGCCGGATCCACCTCGACCCTCAGTCCTCGGCCCGGCGGGCGGGGCACACCGGCGAGGAGGTCGCAAAGCTCCCCATGCCCCAGCGCCTGAACGAGGTACCGATCCTGGGCCAGCTCAGAGAACGTCACCGCGCTTCCTGCACCCGCCTGGCGCAGGGCCTCGACATAGCCATTGGCCAGGCTCCCCGACACGGCGGCGAGCGCCGAGAAAGGGGGAAGGCCCGCGCTGCGGCGCATCGACTCCTCGGCGGGAAAGATGTCCGCCGGCTCGCCACGGGCCGCAGCCAGTAGAACGGGCTGGTCCGGAACCCTCGTCTGCACGAGGACGCGCGCCCACGCCGGACCTCGCCGCGGGCCCACCAGCCGGGAGGCGTGGACCAACAGCGCGAGAGTCTCGTCGGTGGCGCTGAAGCGCGGGGCCAACAGGTGTAGATCGATGTCGAGAAAGACGACGGCAGCGGCTCGACGGATCCGGTGCAGCACGGCCTCGGTGCCAACCAGGACCGGGGCGTTCGGCATGTCGTCGCTCGCTCCCTTCGCACCGGAGACCTCACCCACCTCCACCCCGAGCAACGCGGCCAATTCCTCCCGCAGGCGAGTGACGCCGGCTCGTAATGTCTTCATGCGCATCCGTCCACAGGCCGCGCAGATCAAGGGGCGTTCGCTCCGGCATCGGGGGCAGCGGAGACCCGCATCGGACTGGGCCACCGCGGCACCACAGGTCGTGCACTGGGCCAACTCGCCGCAGGACACACACGCCAAAAGGCGAGCCCGGCCGGTGCGGTCGTAGAAGCACACCAAAGGTCCCCGCCCCGCGACAGCCTCAGGGTCGTCAAGGACCGATCGGGCCAGACGCACGAACTCCTCGGAGAACATCCCGCTGCGGGGATCCGCTCCCCGCCGATCCACGCACTCGATGGTGGACCACCCGGCTCTCTCCACGGTGACAGGGAGGTTCGCCCGCCTTCGCCCTGCGCTCGTCACCACAGGTGGACACGGGGACGTGAGAAGGCAAGGACACCCCTCCCGTCGGGCCCTCTCGGTGATCACGTCGACCGCGCTGTAGGTGGGTGCGCTCTCCTCCCGGTAGGACTCGTCATGGGCATCGAGGACGAGGGCAGCCGCGAGGCATGGGAGCGGGGCCCATGCTGCGGCCCGGCTCCCGACCACGATGGGCCAACCTGCGCGGGCCTGCGCCCAGTCCGTCGTGGCCTGGTACCCACGCCGCACCATGCGGGCGCACAGGCGCTCGGCCCACCCGACCGAAGGGACCAGCACCAGAACCCCTCCCGGTCGGGCAGCCGTCCGTGGGTCGTCCACCACCGCCAGGATCACGTCGATCAGATCGGTCGTCGGCGGAACCCGCAGGATCGTCGAACCCTCGGTCCCCAATGACTGCACGGCCAGAGACACCAGATCGGAAGCCCCCGCACCGGAGCCCTGCCCGCCGCCTCCCGGGACGCGTCCCGGCGCGACCGCCGGTACCGGCACCGCGGGGAGGTGGCGCACCGAGCTCCGGGGTGAGGCAACACCGAGAAAGAAGGAGATCGGGCCCGCCCAACGCCAGGCCGCCCATTCGGCCAGCTCGACCACCGGAAGTGGAGGCCCCCACCCGGACCAGACCTTGAGCGGAAGGGGTTCGACCCCCTCGGGCGGCGTGACCTCGTCGTCGACCACCCACCCACCGACGCGCCGGCCATGGAGCTCCACTCGCACCCTGGTGCCCACCCGCACGACGTCGTCGACCCAGCTCTCGGGCACGAGGTAGTCGAAGAGTTTGGGAACTGCGGCCACGTCAGTGCGCACCCGCACGAAGCGTCGACCAGGCGTGGTGGTTGCGTTCAGTGGCGTAATGCGGTCACTGCACTCAGAGGCCCAACGCGGCACGCATGTCATCGACCCTGGGCGTCGCTTCCCACGTGAAGTCCTTCTCCGACCGACCGAAGTGGCCATACGCCGCCGTCTTCTTGTAGATGGGTCGGCGCAGGTCGAGATCGCGGGTGATGGCGGCCGGGCGCAGGTCGAAGATCTCGCGCACGGCACTGGCGATCTTCTCGGGGTCCACCACCTCGGAGCCGAAGGTCTCGACCATGAGCGAAACCGGATGGGCCACGCCGATGGCGTACGCCACCTGGACCTCGCAACGGCTGGCCGCCCCCGCGGCGACGACATGCTTGGCCACCCACCGGGCGGCATAGGCGGCAGAACGATCGACCTTGGAGGGGTCCTTCCCGGAGAAGGCACCCCCGCCATGGCGAGCCATCCCGCCGTAGGTGTCCACAATGATCTTGCGGCCGGTCAGACCGGTATCGGCGTGCGGGCCCCCGAGCTCGAAGATCCCGGTCGGGTTGGCCAGGATCCGCAGTCCCTCCGTATCCAGGTCGGCCGGCAGCAGCGGAGTGATCACGTGCTCGGTGAGGTCGACGAGCAGCTGTTCGGCCAGATTGATCCCCGGGGCGTGCTGGGTCGAGATGAGCACCGTGTCGATCCGCACCGGACGCCCGTCCTCGTACACCACCGACACCTGGGTCTTGCCGTCGGGGCGTAGGTAGGGCACCGATCCGATCCGCCGCACCTGGGCCAATCGTTCCGACAGGCGGTGAGCCAACCAGATCGGGAGCGGCATGAGGTCCGGCGTCTCGTCGCAGGCGTAGCCGAACATCATCCCCTGGTCCCCGGCACCTTGGGCGTTCAGCGTGTCCTCGCCGCCCATGCCCGTGCGGAACTCGTAGGCCTTGTCGACCCCTTGGGCGATATCGGGGGACTGGGCATCGAGGGAGACGAGCACCCCGCACGTGTGTCCGTTGAAGCCGTAGGCGTCGTTGTCGTATCCGATTGCGCACACCGTTTCGCGCGCCAGGGTCGCAATATCGACGTAGGTCGACGTGGTGACCTCCCCTGCGACGACGACGAGACCGGTGGTCAAGAGCGTTTCACACGCCACCCGGCTGGCTGGATCACCCTCGAGCATCGCATCGAGCACGGCGTCGGAAATCTGGTCCGCCATCTTGTCGGGGTGGCCCTCGGTCACTGATTCCGAGGTGAATGTCGTTTTCACAAGGGGCTCCGATTCTCAGTCTGGTAGGCACTCACCCTATCGAGTACCGCATTGGCAACCGCATCCTTAGAGGTCAGGGCGATCTCGGTGGTGCCGCCATCCGCTCCGAGGATCGTGACGGCATTGGTGTCATGGTCGAAACCGGCACCGGGGGCGCTCACGTCGTTGACGACCAGCATGTCGACTCCCTTGCGGCGCAATTTCTTGCGACCACGCGCAACGACGTCGTAGGTCTCGGCGGCGAACCCGACCAGCACCTGGCCCGGACGACGACGGGCGACCAGGCCCGTCAAGATGTCGGGCGTCGGCTCCAGGACGAGCTCCGGCAACCCGTCCTCTTTGGAGAGCTTGCGGTCGGCGGAGACTTTGGGCCTGAAGTCGGCCACGGCGGCCGCCATGATCACGACGTCGGCCTCACGGCTCGGCTCGATCAGGGCCGCCTCCATGTCCGCCGCACTCTCCACGTCGATCCGGGAGATGGCGGGACGCACGTCGCTCGACAACGGCAGCCCCGACGAGGTGACCAGGGTCACGTGCGCCCCCCGGCGCGCCGCCGCCTCGGCCACTGCATGTCCCTGCTTCCCCGAGGACCGGTTGGTCAGGAAGCGCACGGGGTCGAGCGCCTCGCGGGTGCCGCCGGCACTCACGACCACACGCAGGCCGGCCAGGTCACCCTGAGCCGCTCCCCAAACTGCCATCGCACGGGAGACGATCACCGCCGGATCGGCCAAGCGGCCCTCCCCGGAGTCACCCCCGGCAAGATGCCCGACCGCCGGTGGCACGATCCCCACGCCCCATCGCTCCAGGGTGGCCAGGTTCTCCCGCACCGAAGGGTGCTCCCACATTTCGGTGTGCATGGCCGGGCACACCAGCACGGGGGCCCGCGTGGCCAGGACCGTCGCCGCCAGGAGGTCGTCGGCGAGCCCGGCGGCGGCGCGAGCCAGGAAGTGGGCCGTGGCCGGCACCACCAAGATCAGGTCAGCGCTCTGCCCGAGTCGGGTATGAGGGATGGGCGAGTCCTCGTCCCACAGCGAGCTCTGCACGGGCTCCGAAGCCAGCGCAGAAAACGTCACCGCACCGACGAATCGGGTCGCCTCGGCGGTCAGCACCGGGATCACATGGGCGCCGGCGTCAACGAGCAGCCGGCACACCTCGACGGCCTTGTAGGCCGCGATGCCCCCGCAGACACCCAGCACGACACGAGGGCGAGCGGCGTGAACCTGCAGTTCTTCGTCCATCGAAGCGATCCGCCGCGCCCGACGGCTAACTTGCGGTCGGGTCCTCGTCCCCGACGTCAAGGACTTCGATCTCCGCTTCCGCGACGACGGGAACGTCCTCGCCCGTCTCGAAGTCGAGAGCGTCGTCACTCTCGTCGTCGGCGATGACCTCGGTCAACACCGCCTCCCCGACGAGATCCGCTTCGGCCGCGGCAGCCTCTTCCTCAGGGTCCGGCCGGGTGTAGGTCGCCTTGCCGGCGGCAATCTCCTCGAAGGCGATCGAAACGGGCTTGCCC
>ODAK010003717.1_pt1 | contig 15749 bp, 13 predicted proteins | sample 1539591 | NCBI WGS metagenome assembly ODAK01 (sample SAMEA3539303, study PRJEB22396) | soil metagenome | biome: tundra; feature: field; material: soil | place: USA | collected 2010-05 | depth 0.15 m | reverse complement strand
CGGATGCACGACGTGGTGGGCTGATGGCTCTGTGCGTGGGCTGTTGGTGCTGTGGAGATATTCCACCAACCACGCTTTGAATCGCGTCGGATCACTTAGCTTCTTGAGTCGGGCGATTCTTCTTCCCGCATTTGGGCGGAACGGACGGGAATGGGCTCTCTATCCTATCTGACAGTTCTGCCATGCAAGAATGCCACTTCCAGTTGGCCGGGTGGGAAACAGCGCAAAATGGATGCTCTGTTCAGTGGAGTAGCGCACGAACGACTTCTGCTACATGCCGGTCGAATTCCTCCGCTCGTTCGAGCATCGGATAGTGGCCCATGTGCTTCATAATCACAACGTCGAAATCCGGCTTCACTTTTCGCACACCTTCAACGTCGGTCGGGTAAAGATCACCGTTGATAGCGCGCAACGGAACGTTCAAGCGTCGCGCCGATTGGCTCGGGTCGTAACCAGCCAGCGATAGGAACATGCTGTAAGCCACTTCCGGTGCGGTGCACGCCATCCGCCGCTCGGCATCGGCCAAGAGTGTGGGGTCGGCATCACTGTGGAAGAGCTGTTTCACCATTTGCCTGAGGCTGGTGCCGTAATCAGAGCGGAACGTATCAGCCAGTTTATGCGCGTCTTCGGCCGTCATCGTATAGGTAAGGCTTTGGAAAGTATCCACACCTACAACGCCGAGCACTCGGTCTGGAAGAAGCAACGCTGCCTCGATGGCGACCGGCCCGCCCAGCGAATTACCGAATAGAACAACTCTCTTCGCACCTTCCGTTTTGATGACTGAACAAATGTCAGCGCCGAATTCCGGTATTCCCCACTTCTTGCGGTTTACCCCCGACTCGCCATGCCCCGGCAAATCGGGAGCAATGACTTGGTGGCGCGTGGCGAAAGCGTTGAGCTCGCCATCCCAGAAACTCCTGTTTGCCAGGCCGCCATGGATGAACACGAGGGTCGGTTCTCCCACCCCGGCTGTTGAATACACGATCGTGACGCCGTCTGCGGCGGCGCATGTCTTTCGCTCTATCGCCGAATTCATTGCAACCCCCTCAGCATACGAAACCATTGTAAGTCGAAGAAACCCTTGATCGTGACGGCATTGTGCGCGAACACCGTGAAAGCCGCTACCAGGACTTCTTGGCATTCTGGAAAGATGCCGACTCCGACATCCCCATCCTGAAAGAAGCCAGGGCCGAGTATGCGAAGTTGCAGTAGGGGGAGGTTCCGCCAGGTACCTGGCAACAACGACCAGCAGGCTTCCAGCTTCCGAGGGTTGAACCGCACTCAGAAGTTCATGTTCACAGCTTTACGGTGCGGACGATCACGATTTGGAAATCGACATGATGGGAGCCTGCGAGTGCGGCAGAATCTTCCCATTCCCTTTCCGAATTTTCCTTCCCAAATATGAAAAACATTGCAAGGGAGCCTTTTCGGTCTGTTAGGATAGGGTCATCCCGATGTAAGTCGCCGTTTCGCAGCAGCTTATTGTGAACGGTGTTCGTCGAAAATGGCCTTCGACGTGCATTTAACCTGATTAGAAGTGTGGTTTTCTCGAACCTTCTCCCGCAGTTCTGAAACTGCCGCTCGTGGGGTTCAGCGCTTCTGCTGGCAAATTTGCCGGCGGGTAGTTATTTTGAGGTGCCGGACATGGATACTCAGGTTGCTGAGCTGACGCTAGGCCTTCTTCCCGAACAGCGCACGCGCTGGGGAAACTTCGTTCTCAGTTATGGCGTGCAGTCGGTGGTGATGACGTTTTTTGTGATTGCTGCCATCGCATACCCTGAAGTTCTTGTGCTTCCCGCGCACGATTACCATTTCGTCCGGCTGGTGGATACGCCACCTCCGATTCCGCAGGAACCGGCCCCGGTCAAGAATTTCCCGGCGCCCGAGCCCAAAATCGCGGTAACGCCGCGACCGCAGGCTCTGCGCGTCCCCGTCGAACTTGTGGCCCACAAGACGCCGCCGGTTGCCGACATCCAGCCGCCGAAAGTAACCATAGCGGCCGAGAAAGAAGTGCTGCCGGACGTGAAACCGATCATCCCGAAACAGCTTGTCAAGACGAATGTTTTTTCCAACGGAAGCTCGGCAACGCCAAATATGGCAGCGGCGCCCCAAAACGTACAAACCGGTGGCTTTGGAGATCCGAACGGCGTAGCGGCGCGGGATACTCACGGACGTCCAGTTACGATTGCGCAGGCGGGTAGCTTCGATATGCCCAATGGGCCCGGCTCAGGCAATGGCACGGGCGGATCGCACGGAGCACGCGGTGTGATCGCAAGCGCCGGCTTCGGCAACGGTGTTGCCACAGGCGACAATTCGGGAAAAGTCTCGGCCTCGCGTGGTACCGTCCATCAGGGTGGTTTCGGGGACGCGGATGTGGTCGCGGATGCTCCGGCCAAAAAATTCGCCGCGCCCGTCGTGAAAACAATTCCGGCGGAGATCACCTTTAAGCCGCGCCCGGTTTACACTGAAGAAGGACGCCAGCTCAAGGTGGAAGGCGAGGTTCTACTCGATGTCGTCTTCACCGCGACCGGACAGATCAAGGTCATGAAAGTCGTACAAGGTCTCGGCCATGGGCTGGATGAATCCGCGATTCGCGCGGCGGAAAAAATTCAGTTCAAGCCGGCTTTGAAAGAGGGGCATCCCGCCGATTTTCCGGCGGTGTTGCATATTGTTTTCCAACTTACATCCTAGTTGACTTGCATCACAGGTGAATGGAACCTAAAAAAATGGGTCGCTCCCCCGTCGTTTTCATCGCTCTTTCTCTACTCTGCTGTGCCACATTCGTGCTCGCTCAGACTGCGCCGCAGGAACCGCAGCTTTCGACTCGCGACGCGGGCGCGCAGCAGGCTTCAACTGCCGCCGCCAGCTTCGACCAGGTCATCGACCGTGCGATTGAACGTGAGCACTTGTTCATTGCCCAGATGAAACAGCTCCATCCCCTGGTGGAAACCTATCTGCAGAATCTTAAGCAAGACAAGGAACTGAACGCGCCCGTACCGGTGAGCGACATCTATTTCCTGGGCCGGCTGGATATGAGCAACGGAGCGGCGGATGATCGTGCCTTCACCTCTCCGACCACGGCCGGGCTGGGCAAGCGGATGCTCAGCAAGCTGAGCAATGTTTACTCGATGAAGTTCCTGCCCCTCGGATTCGCGCAGATGGTGATCCTCGACCAGGATTTTCAGCGCAAGTATTACGATTTCACTTTTGTCCGCCGCGAGTTTTTGGGCGAAGTACGCTGCGTGGTCATCGATGTCGCTCCCAAGAAAAACGCAGGGAACGGCCGCTTTCTGGGACGGATCTGGATCGAAGATCAGGACTACAACATCGTCCGCTTCAACGGCACCTACTATCCGCATCCGCGCGCCGCTTATTACCTGCACTTTGACAGTTGGCGGCAGAATCTTCGCCCCGGTGTGTGGTTGCCATCCCTGATTTATTCCGAGGAGTCCGACCTCAAATACAAGCTTGGCCAGACCCTGAACTACAAGGCACAGACCCGCCTCTGGGGTTATAACCTGAAAGATCTCCGCCGCAACTCGGAATTCACCGAGATCACAGTCGACGCGCCGCAGTCTGTCCAGGACCAGAGCAAGGGGGCTCAGGATGCCTCGCCCATCGAAGCCCAGCGCGCCTGGGAACGCCAGGCCGAATTTAATGTGCTGGACCGCCTGCAACAGATTGGGCTGCTCGCTCCGGAAGGCGAGATCGACAAAGTTCTGCAGACCGTCGTCAACAACGTGATGGTCACCAACAACCTCGATTTTCAGCCCGAAGTGAAATGCCGCGTGTTGCTGACTACGCCCCTGGAATCTTTCACGATTGGCCGCACCATTGTCATAAGTCGCGGCATGATTGACGTATTGCCCGACGAAGCTGCATTGGCCATGATTCTGACCCATGAATTGGCGCACATCGCCCTCGGCCACCGCCTGAATACCAAGTTGGCGTTCAACGATCGCATGTTCTTCCCCGATGAGCGGACTTTTGAGCGGATGGATTTCGCTCGCGATCGCGGCGAAGAAGAGGCGGCCGACAAGAAGGCCGTCGAGTTACTCAACAACTCGCCCTACAAGGACAAGCTCAGCAACGCCGGCCTGTTCCTGAAGGCGGTGCAGGCGCGGGCTCCGCAGTTGAAGAACCTGATCCGGGCTCATCTGGGAGACAGTCTTCTGAACGGCGACGCGACCCGGATGTCGGCTTTGATGACTGCCTCGCCGCAGTTCGACCCGAAGAAAGCCGACCAGATCGCCGCGCTTCCTTTGGGAGGCCGCGTCAGGGTGAATCCCTGGAGCGATCAACTTGAACTGATCAAGACGAAACCGGTGGCCATCACGGCAGCAGCCGAGAAGATGCCGTTTGAAGTCACGCCGTTTTTCCCGTTCTTGACCAGGTTCGGCACCGAGAAGACAACTCCGCCAACACCGGAGAAAACGGCGGCGGCATCTCCATCGGGCCAATAAGGCGCGGCGGCGCGGAAATCCCGGCGTTCAGAATTCCCCGCGATAAAGACGCGGATTCCGGACGCGATTTTGCGGATACAGACCGTAATTGAGTTCAAAAACACGGAGTTCGTTCGAGGAAAACCCACGGGAAGTCCGCCGCACCACACAAGGGCAGGGCTGGACAGTTACGGGGGCGTCATCGCGCTTCCGACTTGCGAAAACACAAGGTTGGCGTTGGTGCCAATCAGGCGCACGGTGCCAATCACGATTACCAGGATTACGGCGAGCATCACGGCGTACTCAGCGACGTCTTGACCGCTCTCCTCAGCCCAAAGTTGACGGATTATTTTGATCACAGTCTCGTCTCCGGTCGACGGACGCGCAAGGTCTGCGGACCCAAAGCAAAAATAACGGTTCGCCGTCGTCTGTTGTAAAGTATCGTTAACAGTGCCTTTCCCCAATAGCACATGAGTGACACTCATATGGCACTTTCGTGCCATCCCATCCCCTAGAGAGCTAACTGGCTGTTTAAACGATTGTTTTCAGAGGCAGCCCCTGATTGACCGCGAACAGGGCCAACTCAAGGCGCGTGGAGACCCCTAGTTTGTCGAAAATATTGCTGAGGTGGTGCTTCACGGTATCCTCGCTGATCTTGAAGTACTCGGCAATTTCCCGATTGGCATAGCCCGCCACCACCGCCGAGACAATCTCCAGTTCGCGCGGCGTCAACCCGAATTTCTTCTGCTTCGTTTCCTCATTCGTAGTCTGCATCAGGTTCCGCAAGTATTGGACGAGGTTGGAAACGCAGTCCCGTCCCACCCAGTACTCGCCGCCCATCACGGCATGAATGGCCTTGAGCAGGAGTTGAGTCGCGGAATCCTTGAGCACGATGCCGCGCGCTCCCAACTGCAACGCTTCGACGATCTGCTTCTTCTCGACCGCCGCCGTGAGCAGGATGATGCGCACCCCCGCCGAAGCGGTTCCGCTGCGGGCGCTCAGATCGCGAAGCGCGTCCAGGCCGGTGTGGTGCGGCATGGCTAGATCCAGCAGAAGGATGTCGGGTTTGATCTCGGTGGCCAGCTTCACGGCCTCGCGGCCGTCGCAGGCTTCGCCCACCACCTTCATATCGTTTTCCGATTCGAGCAGGCGACGCAGCCCATCACGGAAAATGGGATGGTCGTCGGCGATCACGATCCGAATGGAGCTCACACGTTTATCCATGATTGCTCTTTCTTGCCGGTGGAATGCGAATCTCCAGCCGGGCACCGTGTCCGGGATTCGATTCTATCGTGAGTTCGCCCGCAAGCAAGCGAACCCTTTCCCGGATCACAGCCGGTCCCTTTCCCGAGGTATCCAATTCAGCCTGCGACATTGTTCCCGAAAACGAGAAACCCCGCCCATCGTCCTCCACCGTCAACTGCAGTTTGTCCGCTCTCTGTCCCAGGCGCACCAGCACGTTGCGCGCGCCGGAGTGCTTGCGCACATTCACCAGGCTCTCCTGCACGATGCGAGCCAGTTCCCGGCATACCTTCTGCGGCAGTTCGATGCGCTCGAACTCGCTGACGAATTGCGCGGAAACCCCCGTCTCACGCCGGAACCGCTCCACCATATCGGTAATAAAGCCCAGAAGCCGGTCGGCGTTCACCTCGAACGACTTCATCTCCTGCATCAATTCACGCAACTTCAGCACTTCTTCGCGGAGCAGTTTCTGGATGCGCCCCAGTTCCGCATTCACGACCGGCGCCTGTGTCCCCGACTGACGCCGCAGCACATCGACCTGCATTTCCACGGCAATCAGCGATTGGATCGCGCCGTCATGCAACTCGCGTGCAAAACGCGCGCGTTCCACCGCTCCCGCCCGCTCCCGCAGCCGCCGCACCAGGTAGACGTTATAAATCGCAGGCCCCACCTGCTGCGCGAATTCCTGCAGAAAGCGCAATTCCTCTTCGGGCGCACCCATCAGTTGCGGATCGAACAGGAATACCCGGCCCGACCACTCTTCTCCAAACGCGAGGGCTACCGACGCCAGCGTCTCAAAGGTTTCCACCTGAGCCAGTGTATCCAGGAACTTTTGATTGACGTCACGCAGCCGGTTTCCGCTCCGATCCAGTAGAACTGTGTGAAAACCGTTGGCGGTCCGTTCGGCGTAAATCGCCTCCGCTGGGGACTCGAAAAGATATGCCGCTGCGCTTTCCGGAGCCGCCTCGCGCCAGCGCAGCGGCTGGCTGCCATTAGTGCCCTGATTGATCTCAGCCAGAAATACCCGGTAGCTGTGCGCTTCCTGCGAGGCACTCATCACCCGACGGGTGCCATAGATGCTCATCACCTCACCGAGGATGTGCTGCATCGTCCCGGTCAGTCCCTCCTCAACTCGGGTGGAACTGAGGACCCGCCTGATCACCGCGCCCTCGGCCCTGATTTTTTTCTGGTTTTGTGCCATATAGCCCAGCAAAAAGCCCAGCACCAGCAGGTAGACCGAACTCATGATCAACTGTTGTGGATTTAATTGCTCGAGGCTGACCCCAAGCGGCGGGAAGTGAACCCGCGCCAGCCAATGGTCGGCAGCCGATGCAAGCCCCGCCCGCATCGCAAAGGACTCCATCCATAACAGCGCGACCGCGGTGCCGGCAGTGCTTACCGTTTCCCACAAGCCCCAGCGATACGCCGCCTCTGCCATCACGAACACGAAAAACAGAAAGAATTGCCCGCGCTGGGCCGGCGCAAACATCGAAATCAGCACCGGCCACACGATGTCGGCCGCGTGTACAACCAGGCGAAAAGCCAACGTGGATTGCGGACGCACGCGCACCAGCAGCATCACCACCACGGCGTGCGCCAGGTAGACCGTCAAAAGCCAATACAGCCCGCGCGAATAAGCAAAGCCGCGCACCGGCTCCATGACCATGGTCACCAACGCGGCAATGGTCAATGCCACGCGGGCCGTCGCCAGCCAGCGCTCGGTGCGCCGAATTTCGCCCGCGCTCAAGGGCGCGCGGAAGCGCCATAAATCACGGTTTCCAGGGATGATCCAGGACACAGTCTCTCGTCGTCAGTTTACCTGACTCCAAAGTCGATTTCTGAAGAACTCCATCTTACGCGCCTGAGCTTGTTTCCGTCGCCAAATCGGTGAAATTTACGGGCATCGGAAGCCGGCCGCAGCCGAGACCCCAGTAATTCCCACCAGATGCGCATATTACGTCGGTAATCTGCGTCATCCCGCTCGCCACCCTAGAATGAAGCCCGGGAGGTCTGTTTGGCAGGACGCAACAAAATCTGGCCCTTACTGCTGATAGCGTTGCCGCTGGCCCAGGTGGCCGCTTCTCTGTTCATGCAGAGAGGCACGGCCCTCACAATTGTCAGTGACCTTGTCTATGGTCTGCTGCTGTTGGTAGCGACCGCGGCGTTCCTGCCCAATATCGCTCGCTCGCGTTCCACCACATTTCACACCCGGCTCTTCTGGATCCTCATGAGCGCGGGCATGATTTTCTGGCTCACCTACCAGGGAATGTGGAATTACTTCGAAGTCATCAAGCGCCAAGATGTGCCCGATCCGTTCCTGGGAGACATCGTTCTGTTCCTGCATCTGGTGCCGATGATCGCCGCGCTTGCCGTGCTCCCGCACCTGCGGGAGGATAAGCGCGATGAACGAATCCGCATGCTCGACTTTACCCTCTTGCTCACCTGGTGGCTATTTGTCTATGTGTACCTGGTCATCCCATGGCAGACCGTGCAGGTCGACGAAGCCACCTACAGCGCCAATTTCAACTTCGCGTATCTGACGGAAAAATTAGTGCTGCTCGTCTTTCTGGCCGTGCTCGCCTATGCGACGCGGGGCGGTTGGCGACATCTCTACGGACAGTTGCTGGGCGCCAGTGCGCTCTATGCCTCCAGTTCGTATGTCGCTAACTGGGCGATCGGTCGCAAGACGTATTACAGCGGCAGCGTCTATGACATCCCATTGACGGTTGCGATCGCCTGGATGGCGGCAACTCCCTGGTTCGCCGCACGCTACGATCTGTCCGGTGCCAAACCGTCGAAACCGATGCTCGGAATCTGGATTACGCGTGTGAGCATGCTCGCTCTGTTCACTCTGCCTTGGGCGGCACTGCATTCCGAACTGGATTCGAATCTGCCTCGCCCGGTAAGAACATTCCGCATCGTCGTAAGCCTGCTCGCGATGGTAGTGATGGGTGTCATGGTCTTCTGGCGTCAACGCTTGCTGCGCGGCGAACTCTCCTGTTTCCTGGACAAGTCCAACCGCTCTTTCGACGATTTGCAGGCTTTGCAGAAGCAGCTCATTGAATCTGAGAAGCTGGCCTCACTCGGCCAGTTGGTGGGAGGGGCGGCGCATGAGATCAACAACCCGCTCACTGCCATGCTGGGATATTCCGACTTGCTCAGCGCGTCCAATATGCCTGCTCCGGAAAAGCAGCAGGCGACGAACATCAGCGAACAGGTCCGGCGCACGAAGACGCTGGTGGCCAGCTTGCTGACCTTCGCCCGCCAGACCCCGGCGAAACTCTGCTCGGTTGACCCCAACTCCGTGCTGCAGACCGCCATGCGTCTGGTCGCGCCCCAACTCGAGGAGCGAGCCATTGCCATGCGTCTCGAACTGGCGCCTTCACTGCCGCCTGTGCTCGCGGACTCCAACCAGCTTCTGCACGTTTGCCTGCACCTTGCGGGACAGATCGGCAGCCAGCTCAGCTCTGCGACAGATTCTCCGCTGTGCGTTCGCACGCGCCGGGATGGCAACTCCGTCGTGATCGATTTCTACGAAGGCACGCCGTTCGTGCCGCCCTTCTGCGATTCGCTGCTGACCTCCGAAGGAGCAAACAAGCCTTCCACCCTTTCGCTGAGCGCCTGTTGTCGAATCGTCGAAGAACACGGCGGCCGCCTCGCGCGACCTTCAGCCATGACCCTCCTCGCCTTCCGGCTGGAACTGCCCATTGCGTCAAAATCCGCGTTGGCACAGCCTAACTGGGCTGCCGCCCACAGCGGTTATTAGGTTCAAGGTTTCAGAGTTTCAAAAGTACACATCAACGAAACACGCCTGCTCTTTTAGGAGGTTGCGGAAAAAGGCGGCTTCATATCAGGGCATCGCTTTAGCGATGTCGCAAGTCGCTTGCTATCAACCGCCCCCTTTAGGGGCTGAGGTTTAGATTTCGACTTCTTCCGCAGCCTCTTAGAACCTTCTTTCGTGCGTTTTATAGTAGATATTGTATATTTACGATCACCGTGAAGTCCGAAAACAGGCCAAGCCACATTACTAAGGGAGATGTGTTCGATGATCTCGGATTGTCTCGTTCCGAAGCGTCTGCGCTGAAGGTCAAGGCGACGCTGCTCGATGCGATTCTCCGGGAAATCGAAAAGCGGGGCTACACGCAGAGGCAACTGGTTGAAATTCTCGACGAATATCAGCCCTCGGTCAGTAATCTAACGCGGGGAAAGATAGCCAAAGTGAGCGTGGAGAAGCTGCTGACCTACTCCGATCGGCTAAAGATGAGAACAAGACTCACCGTTCACCCTAGCTCCCAAGGTCCGCGTAAACAGGTTTCAGAGTTTCAAGATTTCAAAGCTTCAATGAAAAGGCGCGTATCGTCGAGAGGTTAACTTTGCAACCTTGAAACCCTGAAACTTTGAAACCTTCCTACCCCACCGTCCTCTTCAACTGTCCGCAGGCCGCAAAAATATCTCGCCCCCGCGGCCGCCGGACAAATGCCGGAATTCCCGCCTCCACAAGAATCCGTTGGAACGCCAGCACTCGCTCCTGCTCCGGCGTCCGATAAGGCAACTCCGTGCCGGGATTCAGTGCAATCAAATTAATTTTTGCCCGCATGCCGCGCACCAACTCCACCACCTCACGCGCCTGCTCCTGAGCATCATTCACGCCCGCCAGCAGCACATACTCAAACGTGAGCCGCTCCCGCGCCCGCAGTGGAAACTCCCGCGCCGCTTTCATCAACTCTCCCAGGTTCCACTTCCGGTTCAGCGGCATGATTTCGCTGCGGAGGGCATCGTTGGATCCATTCAACGAAATGGCCAGCTTCGGACGCAACGTCTCGCGCCCGAAATCATAAATCCGAGGCACGATGCCGGCCGTCGAAACCGTCATCCGCGACTCTGGAATCCCCACCCCTCCCGACAACAGCCCAACCGACTTCATGAAGTTTTCATAGTTCAGGAAAGGCTCGCCCATACCCATGAAAACGATGTTGACGCGCTGCAGGGGCGGCGCCACTCCCTGATCGCGCAGCACGGCGACGATCTGCCCCACGATTTCTCCAGCCTCGAGATTTCGCTTCACACCAAGAAGCGCCGTGAAACAGAACTTGCAGTTCACCGCACAACCCACCTGGCTCGACACGCAGATGGTCGCCCGCCGCCAAGGCGTCAGATTCGGGCGGGTGCCCCACTCATTCGCGTTTTTTGCGAATGAGTGGGAACACTCCGGCGTCTCCTCATCGCCCGCTTCGCTGCCGTCACCGCTCTCTCCGCCATCGCCTTCCGGCATCCAAACCGTTTCCACTGTTTCGCCGTCGGCCAGCGCAATCAGGTAGCGCACGGTGGCATCGCTGGAAACAAACTTGCGGTCAATCGAGGGAGTGCCGACGCGCCAGCCCTCGTCCGCCAGCCGCGCGCGATAGTCCAGGGGCAGCGTCGAAACCTGGTCGAGGCGCTCCATCCTTTGCCCGTACACGGCATCAAATAACTGTTGACCTCGGTAGGCAGGTTGGCCCGACTCCAGCGCCAGGTTGGTAAGCTCTTCAAGACTCAGGCCGAGTAGCGAATTAGAAGGATGAGTCGGCATGGACTGATTTAGTGTAGTTCCGGCGCGCAAGGTGAACAATTACCTGTAACGTAAACAAAATAAAGAGGGATTGCAATCGCCAATCCCCGATCCCAGTTTATGGGAAAATAGAGGAGCAACCTCGCCCTTAATTTAGCCCCGAGCAATTAGGAAACTAGCCTCATGGTAAAAGAAACCCGCAACATTCGTCGTCACGTTCTGCCGAACGGCCTGACGGTCATCACCGAGCAGATGTCGCACATCCGCTCGGTTTCGGTCGGCATCTGGCTGAAGACCGGCTCGCGCGATGAAGATTCCGAATGGAACGGCATCTCCCACTTCATTGAGCACATGGTGTTCAAGGGCACCGAAACTCGCTCCGCCGAAGCCATCGCCCGTCAGGTTGATTCGATCGGCGGCAATATGGACGCATTCACCGCGAAGGAATGCATCTGCTTCAACATCAAAGTTCTGGACGAGCACCTTCCGCTGGCCATGGATGTTCTCAGCGACCTCGTGCTGCACCCGGTCTTCGATGCCGGAGACATCGCCAAAGAGCGCGGCGTGATCCTTGAAGAAATAAAAATGGACCAGGACAATCCAGACTATCTTGTCCACGAAATTTTCACGCAAAGCTTCTGGAAGGACCACGCTCTGGGGCTCCCGATTCTCGGTACTCGCGAGACGGTCAGGAAATTCGAGCGCCCGGTGGTCTCGCGCTTCTACGGACATCACTTTGCGCCCGGCAATCTGGTTGTCTGCGCGGCCGGCAACCTCAATCACCAGAACTTTGTCGATCTGGTCGCGAAACATTTCGAGCACGTGAAACCGGCGAAGAACGGCTTGCACTCACCCGCGCCCAAAACGTCTTTCCGCATCAACCTGCGCAACAAGAAATCGCTCGAGCAGGTGCAGATCTGCATCGGAGTTCCCTCGCTTCCGGTGGCGCACGAGCGCCGCTACGCCTCCTACATCCTGAACACGTTGCTCGGCGGAGGCATGAGTTCGCGCCTGTTTCAGAACATCCGCGAACGGCAGGGTCTCGCCTATTCCATTTACAGCGACCTCAATCCCTACCGCGATACGGGCTCGATGTGCGTGTACGCCGGCACCTCGCGCGAGTCCGCGGTCAAGGTGGTCGAGTGTGTGGTCGCCGAGTTCCGTAATCTGAAATCCACGCCTGTGCCCGAAGAAGAACTGCGCCGCTCCAAGGACCAGCTCAAAGGCAGCCTGATGCTCTCGCTCGAATCTTCGATGGCTCGCATGTCGAACCTCGCCCGCCAGGAGATGTACTACGACCGTTTCTACGGACTGGATGAGCTGATCGAGCGCATCGAAGCTGTCACTGCGGAGGATCTGCTACGAACTGCGGATGAATTCTTCCGCACCGAGCAGATCGCCGTCACCATCCTCGGCAATCTAACCGGCCTGCGCCTGACCCGCGATCAACTGGACTGCTGAGGCCCAGACAGGCAGCAACTCTGGGATATTCGCACCTGCACGAACCTCCCCGCACGCCGCGCGCCCCGTCGCCCTGCCTTTCGGCGCGGGACACTTTGTCCCGCCTGCAATTGGAAGCGGGGACAAGTTGTCCCCTGCCCCACCATTCGAATTCTTGAATATTAATATTTTTCAATCAGTTGCAAGCATCGCACTCTGGAACCCGTCGTGCACTTCTCAAGCCGGATCTAGGCCAAAATACGGCCAAATCAGGAGTCGATGTGAACACAAAGGTGTACAAAGCGGCAAACGGAAATGAACGGCACTTCGCGACTTTTGCAAGGCGCGCGGGATTGCTGGTCGCACTGGCATTTGTGGCCAGCCTTGGTTTTGGCCAGTCCGGGATGCGCTCCAGCAAGCTGGCACCGGAGCTTCAGAGTCTGTCCGATCGAGTGCAGCTCTCGCCGTCCGCCGACCAGAATGTGCGCGTCATCGTGCAGTTTACCGCGACGCCGACCCAACATCATTTTGCCAAGATGCAAGCCCGCGGCGGAAAGCAGGGCGTGAGCCTGGGACTGATCAAGGGCGGAGCGTTCTCGATGCCGGCCTCGGCCCTAAAAGACCTTGCCGAGGATGACGAGGTCGTCTCCATCACTCCCGACCATGCCTTGAAGGCCATGGACGACGAGACGAACGATGCGGTCGGGGTTGCGGCGGCATGGCAGGCCGGATACAAGGGCTCGGGCATTGGCGTCGCGATCATCGACAGCGGGGTGAACGACAGCAGTGACGACCTCAGCGGAGGCGGATACAACCAGCGCTCGCGCGTCGCGTACCACCAGGATTTCACCGGGACGGCGACGTCGAATCACTCGGGAGCGTCCTGGGACCTCTACGGTCACGGCACCCACGTCGCCGGGATCGTCGGGGGCAACGGATCGCAGTCCAACGGTCAGTACAGCGGTTCGGCGCCGAACGTCAACCTGATCGACCTCAAGGTCCTCGATCAAAACGGAAGCGGGACCGACAGCATGGTGATTGCGGCCATTCAACGCGCCATCGCTTTGAAAAGCACTTACAACATCCGGGTCATCAACCTGTCCCTGGGGCGCGGCATCTCCACCAGCTACGTCAGTGATCCTCTCTGTCAGGCCGTGGAATCGGCCTGGCGCAACGGCATCCTGGTCGTGGTGGCGGCGGGCAATTATGGCCGGTTGAATGTTTCCGGAATTAACGGATACGGAACCGTCACGGCGCCCGGCAACGATCCGCTGGTTCTTACCGTGGGCGCGATGAAGACGATGGACACCGCCACCCGCACCGACGACCGGATCGCAAGCTACAGTTCCAAAGGACCGACCACATTTGACCACGTGGCGAAACCCGACCTGGTTGCGCCTGGGAACCTGGTAGTCTCGCTAGCGGCCCCAGGAAGCACACTGATTTCACTCTATCCCTCCAATCTGCTCACAGGTCTCTCCCGCTACTCGAAGCCCTATTTCACCCTGAGCGGCACCAGCATGGCGACTCCAGTGGTCTCAGCCGCGGCAGTGTTGTTGCTGAATCAGAACTCGTCCCTGACGCCCGACCAGATCAAGGCGCGGCTGATGAAGACGGCGTACAAGACATTTCCCACGTCGAGCGTGGCCACGGATCCGACTACCGGCCAGACCTACACTTCGTATTACGACCTATTCACCATCGGCGCCGGCTATCTCGATGTCGCCGCCGCCCTGGCAAACAATGACAAAGCGCCTTCGACGGTGGGGAGCGCACTCTCGCCCAGCGCGGTGCTCAACACCAACAACACGGTATCGCTCGTGAACGGCAATTCGGCGGTCGCGAGCAGTTCGGTGGTTTGGGGCACGTCCGTGGTTTGGGGCACTTCAGTGGTGTGGGGCACCAACGTCAGTGGCAGTTCGGTGGTTTGGGGCACGTCCTCCCTATCCGCGAGTTCGCTCGTATGGGGTAACAAAAATCTGACCGGCTACAGCGTGGTTTGGGGCACATCCACCTGCGCAAGCAGCGTGGTTTGGGGCGCGGCTACCAACGTTAGCCAGGCGTCTTCCATCACTATCAACGGAGAGCTGTAACAGTGGTTTGTGACGGCACGTCAATAAAAAGAGAGGAGAATGTTATGAGTCACAAACCACGACAAGCCAACACTTTTATCGCGCTGGTTTCCGCCGCCGGACTTTGCTCGATCGCGTGCGGTCTGACGCAGGCTGCCAACTGCCATCCTTGGGAAGCTCTGACCTTATTCGTCGTTGCCGTCGCCGCCTCGCGAATGAAAGTAAAACTACCCGGCTTGACTGGAACCATGTCGGTCAATCTGCCCTTCGTGCTGCTGGCGGTTGCGGAACTAAACCTGGCGGAAGCTCTTATGGTCGCCTGCGCGTCCACGATGGCGCAGTGCTGGCCGAAAGCTGGAGCGAAACCAAAGCCCGTGCAGATGCTCTTCAACATCAGCTCGATGGCGGCCGCGGTTGCCCTGGGATGGCGAGTTTTTCACTTGGGAGCGAACGGCCAACCAGCCTGGCTCCCCGGTGCGTTCCTGCTACCCCTGGCGGTATCCGGTTTCTTCCTGCTTCAGACCATTCCGGTATCGATCGTGATCGCGCTGACCGAAGCAGGGTTGGCCGGGAAAATCTGGATGAGCATCGCGCGCTCGACATTCCCCTACTATGTGTTGAGTGCGGGCATGGCATCGCTCGCGATGGCGGCGCGTCAATTTCCCGTATCGCCGATTTCACTGCTTGTCCTATTGGTGATGTATGGAACGTACCGTTCATTCCAGACATACTTCCGCAGGGAAGTCACGGAAGGCTGCTCGCTCGGTTTGGCGAAAGCGGCTACGGCTGGAATGTAGGCTGCGGCACAATATTTGCCGCTGGTTGCCGGACGATCGGACTCCCGATTCGCACGTCGTGCCAGGTCGCGAATACCATTCGTAATCGGCCTTAGCAGTAGGTAAAATCACTGCGATCCGATGCAAATGGTAATCGACGTTTTCGCGCAGATTTTCCGCACCCTCTGGGCGCACAAGCTGCGTTCGTTCCTCACCATGTTCGGGATCG
>ODAK010003712.1_pt1 | contig 15765 bp, 14 predicted proteins | sample 1539591 | NCBI WGS metagenome assembly ODAK01 (sample SAMEA3539303, study PRJEB22396) | soil metagenome | biome: tundra; feature: field; material: soil | place: USA | collected 2010-05 | depth 0.15 m | reverse complement strand
TGTTGAGCGGTCCCTACGACGAGAACGACGCGATCGCCGAACTGCACGCCGGCGCGGGTGGCACCGACGCGCAGGACTGGACCGAGATGCTGCTGCGCATGTACACGCGCTGGGCCGAGCGCCGCGGCTACGGCGTGGAGATCGATGAGGTGACCGCCGGCCAGGAGGCCGGTCTGTTGTCGGCCACCTTCATCGTCAAGGGCCGCTACGCCTACGGCTGGCTCTCGAGCGAACGCGGCGTGCACCGCCTCGTGCGCATGAGCCCCTTTGATTCCCAAGCGCGCCGCCAGACCAGTTTTGCCAGTATCGACGTCACGCCGCTGCTGGGCGAGGACGCCGGTGAGGTTGAGATCGACGAGAAGGATCTGCGCGTCGACACGTTTCGATCATCGGGCGCCGGCGGACAGCACGTCAACACCACTGACTCGGCCATCCGTATCACCCACCTGCCCTCGGGCATCGTCGTGAGCTGTCAGAACGAGCGCAGTCAGCACCAGAACCGGGCGCGGGCCATGCAGATCTTGGTGGCCAAGCTGGCCGAGAAGAACCGCGTCGAGCGCCAGGCGCAGATGGACGCGCTCAGCGGCACGCGCAGTGATAACGCCTGGGGCTCGCAGATCCGCAGTTACGTGCAGGCGCCCTACCAACTGGTGAAGGACCACCGCACGGACTACGAGACGGGCAACGTGGACGCGGTGCTGGAGGGCGATCTCGACGGCTTCATGGAAGCCGAGCTTCGCCGTCAGCGCGCTCGCACGTAGCCCGGACCCTACAAACACCTTGCTTCGGTGGCACCGATTCGACAATTCGCCAAACTAGAATGGCCATTACGTATGTCAGCGCCTGCGCACTGATTCCAATCAGCCCAAAGGGGGTGTTGCCATGATTCGCTTTGAGAATGTCTCGAAGACCTACAAGAACGGCACCTCCGCGTTAAAGGACATCACGCTGGACATCGACAAGGGCGAGTTCGTCTTCTTGGTGGGCGCCTCGGGGTCGGGCAAGACCACCTTTCTGCGTCTTTTGTTGCGCGAAGAGTTCCCCGATCGCGGCAGAATCCTCGAGGCCGGGCGCGACATTGGCGACCTGCCCAAGTGGCGCGTGCCCTACCTGCGTCGCAACATCGGCTGCGTCTTCCAGGACTTTCGCCTGCTGCCCAACAAGTCGGTCTTCGAGAACGTCGCCTTCGCGCTCGAGGTGATCGGTCGACCGCGATCGACGGTGGAGTCCCAAGTTCCCCAGATCCTCGAATTAGTGGGACTGACGGACAAGTCCAAGAACCTGCCGGGAGAACTCTCCGGCGGCGAGCAGCAGCGCGTCGCCATCGCGCGCGCCTTCGTCAATCGCCCGTTGATACTGCTCGCCGACGAACCGACGGGCAACCTCGACCCGACGAACTCCGAGTCCATCATGGCCCTGCTGGAGCGGATCAACCGCACCGGCACCACCGTGGTCATGGCCTCGCACGATAAGGGCCTGGTCGACCGCATGCGGCGCCGCGTGGTCGAACTCGACCACGGTGAGATGATCCGCGACCAGGTGCGCGGTGTCTACGGTATTGACGAAGCGGGAGTCATGTAATGCGCGTCTATTTCCGTTACGCCTTCAAGGAGACCTTCTCCAACCTCTGGCGCAATCGAATGATGACCGTCGCTGCGGTGCTGACGGTGGCCGTGTCGCTTTCGCTGGTGGGTGGGGCCCTGCTGTTAAAGCAGAGTGCGGCCCAGGCCTCCTTTCAGTGGCAACAGGGAACTCGCGTCACCGTGTGGATGCAGCCGACCGCCTCGACCAGCGAAATCACGACCATCAAGACCCAGTTGGCGGGTCTGCCCATCGTCAAGGACTGTGTCTACTTCACCCAAGCCCAGGACTTCGTCGCGGCGAAGAAGCTGCTCTCCTTGGCTGAGGCGTCCGCCCTGAGCGTGTCCGAAGTGCCGTCGTCGTTTCAGTGCGTGCCCACGGTGCCGTCCGACGCCTTTACCGTGCAATCCACGCTGTCGCACGAACCGGGCGTCTACCTCGTCACCGCGCCCAACAAGCAGATTCGCGAAATGAACAAAGTGATCCGCGTGATGCAGATCATCTTCCTGGCCCTGGCGGCGGTGCTCTTCTTCTCGGCCATGGTCCTGATCCTCAACACGATCCGAATGGCCATCTTCTCTCGGCGCCGAGAGGTCTCGGTCATGAAGCTGGTGGGCGCCACCAACTGGTTCATTCGCATTCCCTACATCACCGAAGGATTCATCCAGGGTCTGCTGGGTTCGATCGTGGCCATGGCCGCGGTGACGGCCCTGCACACGTGGTATCCGCTGCCCGTGCAGTTCAAACTGAGCACCGCGAACCTCATTGGTTCGGATGCGGTGGTGTTGATCATGGGCGCCGTCATTGGGTCAGTGGGTTCGGCGATCGCCATTCGCCGCTTTCTCGACGTTTAGTTGGCCGGCGTAAAGTCAATCGCGGCGGAATTGACGCAGTAGCGCAGCCCCGTCGGCGTCGGTCCGTCGTCAAAGACGTGTCCCAAATGCCCGCCACACTTCGCGCAGAGGATCTCGGTGCGTCTACTAAAGAGCGAACGGTCAACCCGTTCGATGATGGCGCCCGGTTCGCAGGCGTCGAAGCTCGGCCACCCGCTGCCGGAGTCGAATTTTTGTGCGGTGCTGAAGAGTTGCTGTCCGCAGCCGCCACACGTAAAGACCCCGTTCGCGTCCACGTGCAGCAGTGACCCGCTGAAGGGCGCTTCGGTAGCGGCTTCACGTAGTACGGCGTAGCGCTCGGCGGATAGCTCCGCGCGCCACTCCTGCTTGGTCTTTTCGATTTCGTGGGTCACGGCGCCAATGTAGCCGTGCGCCGGGGTAGGCGAGCCGTTACAAGTAGTGGGCGTGGGGCGATTCGCGAAGCGCCCGCGGGAACTCCGGCTCGTCGTCGAGCAGTCGCAGAAACGCGCCGGACAACCCTTCGGCGTCCAGGCCGAGATCGGCCAGCAGCGAGTCGGGGTTGTCGTGCTCGAGGAAGGCTCGGGGTACGCCGAGTATGCGAGTCAAGGGGAAGGGTCGACCCAGTTCCTGGGCGCGGTTGCGCAGGGCCGAGACCATGAGCGTGCCCGCGCCACCGTGGCGGGTGCCGTCTTCGACCGTGACCACGCGCTCGTGGGCCAACGCGTCGTCGATCATGGCGGGGTCCGGTGGTAGCACGCGCACGTCGTAGAGCGTCACTTTCAAAGTGTCTTCGCGCAGTAAGTCGAGGGCCTCGTAGGCATTCGGGGCCATTTTGCCCACGGCCAGGACGCAGAGCGACCCGTCGCCGCGCACGACCTCACGGGCCTTCAGTCCTTCGCCGATCTTGTGGTCGAAGGGTTTGGGCAGCGTCTTAGGGAACCGGATCGCGGTGGGCGTCGACATCGACAGCGCTGTCGCGAGCATGCCGGGGATCTCCTCGGCCGTCGAGGGCGCGAAGATCGTCACGTTGGGAATCGCCAGGCACAGCGCCATGTCCAGGATTCCGTGGTGGCTGGGGCCATCGTCGCCGGTGATGCCGGCGCGACTCAGGGCGAAGACGACGGGCAGATTCAAGAGGCCGACGTCCAGGTGGGCCTGGTCGAAGGCGCGCGAGAAGAACGTCGAGTAGATCGCCACCACCGGCTTGAGGCCGCCCATGGCCATGCCCGCCGCCGCCGTCACGGCGTGCTGCTCGGCGATGCCCACGTCGAAGAAACGCTTGGGGAAGCGCTCCTGGAAATTGAGCAGGCCGGTGGGACCAGCCATGGCGGCGGTGATGGCGACGATCCGTTCGTCGGTGCTGGCCATCGTGATGAGCGTGTTGGCGAAGGTCTCGGAGAAGGACTGGGGGGCGACGACCTCGTCGTCGACGCGCGGCGACAACTTGTAATCGTGCATCTTGAGCTCGTCGCTGACGGCCGGCGCGTAGCCGCGGCCCTTTTCGGTGAGCACGTGCAGGACAATGGGTCCGTCCCACTGTGCGGCGCTGCGAAGCGCCGTCTCCATCGATTCGATGTTGTGCCCGTCGATGGGCCCGACGTAGCGCACGCCCAGGGTCTCGAAGAAGGTGTGGGGAGTGACCATCTCGCGCATCACCGAGGTGAAGCCGTGCATGCCGAGGTAGGCGGCCTGGCCGACGGCCGGGATCTTGGGCACGGTCCCGCGGATCCGTTCGCGCAACTGGACGTAGGTTCGGTTGAGACGTAGCGAAGTGAGCGATTCGGAGAGCTTCGAAATGGTCGGCGCGTAGCTGCGTCCGTTGTCGTTGAGGACCACGACCACGCGTTGATTGGAGTGGCCGAGGTTGTTGAGCGCCTCGTAGGCCATGCCGCCGGTGAGCGATCCGTCGCCGACCACCGCGACCACGTGGCGCTTGCCACCGTGGCCAATGAGTTCCTGGCGTTGTTCGAGGGCCACCGAGAGGCCGTGGGCGTAGGAGAGCGCCGTCGAGGCGTGTGAGGACTCGATCCAGTCGTGCTCGCTCTCGGAACGGTTCGGATAGCCCGAGAGTCCACCGCGTTGGCGAAGGTTCTTGAATTCGAATTGGCGTCCCGTGAGGAGTTTGTGCACGTAGGTCTGGTGGCCGGTGTCCCAGAGCAGAATGTCCTTGGGTGAGTCAAAGACCCGGTGCAGCGCAATCGTGAGTTCCACGACGCCGAGGTTCGATCCGAGATGCCCGCCGGTCGTGGTCACGGTGGAGATGATCAATTCGCGGATCTCGGAGCTCAATTGATTCAACTCGTCGAAGCTGAGCCCCTTGAGATCGGCGGGACTATCGATTGACGCGAGAAGCACCTATGTAGCCTACCGTTTGACCTTTTATCGCCAGCAGTCAGCCAAATTCGCGGGACCGGTACGATGGCGGGCATGTCAACTCTGGTGGAACAAGACGTCTTGCAACGCGTACTAGGTACGGCCCTCGAGCGAGGTGGCGAGTTCGCCGAGGTGTTTGTCGAAGACCGCAGTACCTCCTCGGCCATGCTTGATCAACGCCGCGTGGAAGAACTCAGTTCCGGGCGAGACCGGGGGGCCGGTATTCGCGTGGTGCTCGGCGAGACCACTGGCTTCGCCCACACCGCTGATCTCTCCGAGAAGGGTCTGCTCGCGGCCGCTCGGGCCGCGGCCGCGGTCGCGCGCGAGGGCGGGGGAGGCGTGCGCGAGATCGAGCTCCGAGACTTGATTGAGTATCCTTCGCGGGCCGAGACCGCGCCCGGCGACGTGGCCAAGGCCCAGAAAATAGAGATGTTGCGCCACGCCGACGACGTCGCAAGGTCCGAGGGGGCGTCCATCAGTCAGGTCCAGGTCGCGTTGGGCGATTCGACGCGCAACTTCGTGGTCGCCAACTCCGACGGCGTGTTCGCCGCCGATCATCAAGTACGCACCCGATTTAATGTCTCCTGCGTCGCCACCGGCGACGGCGGCATGCAGACCGGCTACCGACCGATTGCCGGCACTCGCGGGTTCGAGATCTTGACTAGCGACGCGGTGGCCGACGCGGCGCGGGGCGCCGCGCGCCAGGCCATCACCAAACTCGACGCCCGTCCCGCTCCCTCGGGTCAGCTGCCGGTGGTCTTGGCCGGCGGATCGGGCGGCATCTTGTTCCACGAGGCCTGCGGGCACGGCCTCGAGGCCGACGCCATTGCCAAGCAGGCCTCGGTCTACACCGGCAAGGTCGGTCAATTGGTGGCGAGCCCGCTCGTCACCCTGGTCGACGACGGGACCGTCAGTGGCGAATGGGGTTACCTGGCCGTGGACGACGAGGGCCGGCCGGGGACCTGCAATGTCTTGATCGAGAACGGGGTGCTGACCGACTACATGTGGGACTATCTGCGCGCGCACCGCGAAGGTCGCCACTCCTCGGGCAATGGACGGCGCCAGAGCTACCAGCACCTGCCCATGGTGCGCATGACCAACACCTATTTGCTCGAGGGCGACAGCGACGCCGATGAGATCGTGGCCCAGACGCCGCGCGGCGTCTACGTGGCCCAACTGGGTGGCGGCCAGGTCAACACCGCCACCGGGGACTTCGTCTTCGGCATGACGGCCGCCTTCTTGATCGAGAACGGCAAGATCACCGCGCCGTTGCGTGACTGCAACTTGATTGGCAACGGGCCCGATGTGCTCCAGCGCGTGGACGCCGTCGCGAACGACTTTTCCATGATGCCCGGCACCTGCGGCAAGGACGGCCAGAGCGTGCCGGTGGGCTGCGGACAGGCCACCATGCGACTGAGCGGCATCACCATCGGCGGTACGGCCGCGTGAGTGAACTGCTGGCCGAGGCCGAACGAATACTCGAATCGGCTCGCGGCTCCGAAGAGATCGAGATCTACCTCTCGCGCGGGGTGGACACCGAGGTCCAGGCCTATCAGGGCCAGATCGAGGAGCTGTCCACTGCGACGTTGGCGGGCATCGGCGTTCGCGTGTTGTGTGACGGTGAGGCCGGCGCGCGGGTGGGCACGGCCTGGGCCGGCTCGCTCGACCCCGAGGCAATCGACGATGCGCTGCGCGACGCGCGTGACAACGCGCGTTTCGCCACCGAGGACGAGTTCGTGGCCTTCGCGCGCCCCGACGGGGTCGAGCCCGTCACGCTGGAACTGACCGATCCGAGCGTGACGTCGACGCCGCTGGACGAAAAGATCGCCATGGCGATCGAACTCGAGCGCATCGTGCGCGACGGGGACCCGCGAATTCGCCAGGTCGAATCGGCCAACTACTCGGATTACGTCGCCGAGGCGGCAATTGCCTCGACCCTGGGGGTGCGCGCGTCCTACGCCCGATCGGGGGCCTACGTTTCGGTCGAGGCCATCGCCAGCGACGGCGCCAGCGACCAGACCGGGTGGGGACTCAGCGCCGGGCGGGCGCCGGGCGAACTCGACGTGCACAAGGCGGCCCTCGATGCGCTGACGCGCGCAACGCGCATGTTGGGCGCGGTCAAGCCCGCGTCAATGAAGTGCACGGCCGTCTTTGACCCGCGCAGCGCCTCGACGCTGCTCGCCATCATCGGCGGATCGCTCAGCGGCGAGGCGGTAGTGCGCGGGCGTTCCTTCTTCGCCAACCGCATCGGCGAGGAGGTGGCGTCGGCGCTCTTCACGTTGCTCGACGACCCCACCGATCCCCGGCACTTCTCGGCCTCGGTCTTCGACGGCGAGGGCCTCGCCTGTCGGCGCAACGTGATGATCGAACGGGGCCAACTGAAGGGCTTTGTCTACGACACCGTCTCGGCGCGCCGCGCCGGCACCAGTTCGACCGGCAGCGCGGTGCGCGGCGGGATCGCCGGATCGCCGTCGGCCGGATGCCGGGCGCTGCAACTGCTGCCCGGCGAGTTCGACCAGGCCCAGATATTCTCCCTCGTCGGCAACGGCATCTTCGTCGAGTCACTCACCGGCGTGCATTCGGGGGTCAATCCGGTCTCGGGCGACTTCTCGGTGGGCATTACCGGACTGATGATTCGAGACGGGCAACTGTGCGAACCGGTGCGCGAGATCACCGTGGCCTCGACGCTCCAGCGCATGCTGCTCGACGTGGCCTACGTGGGCAACGACGTGGAGTGGCTGCCCGGCATCGCCGCCGGCCAGTCGCTCGCCATCACCGGCATCGCGGTTTCGGGCGCCTAGTCGCTCGCCTTGGCCGCCGACGTGGGCGTCGACGAGGGAGTGGACGGCGAACTCGTACTGGCCGCGGGGGCCGGCACCGGAGCTGACTTTTCCTTCGTATCGCGCTTGGGGGCCGTTGTCTCGCCCGCGGGCGCGGGGGACTTGGCGTCACCGTCGGCGCCGGCGGTGGACGGCGTCGATTTCGCCCCCCGACTGTCGTTCTTATAGAAGCCGCTGCCCTTAAAGACAATGCCCACCGCGGAAAAGACCTTGCGCAGTTCACCCCCGCAGCGCGGGCAGACCGTGAGCGAGGGGTCAGTGAACTTCTGCACGGCCTCGACGCGCTCGTGGCACGACTGACACTCGTATTCGTAAGTTGGCATCGATACTCCCGTGGCGCACTGCGACCAGGGCAGTGTACCGTCCAGGGTCCACTTCCCCATCAGGACCTCGGTAGCATGGCGCGGTGGACGACTTCCACCAGTTACGCCGAGCGCCGCACGATGGGGCCTTCTCGCGCGATCTAGGCCCCTCTGAGGTCAGTGCGCGCCGCGCCCTCGCCAAGTGTCGCGTCACGATGTTGGCCGCCACGACGACCAGCGTGGCCACCAACGCCACCAACAAGGGCGACGTGCTGGCGACGGCGCGCGTGGCCGGCATCCAGGCCGCCAAACAGGCCGCGTCGCTGCTGCCGATGTCGCACCCGGTGCTGGTGGGCAACGTCTACGTCAATTTCGCCATTGCCGACACGCACATCGACGTGGAGGCGAGCGTCGACACGGTCGACCGCACGGGGGTCGAGATGGAAGCGCTCACCGCGGTGACGGTCGCGGCGCTCACCATCTACGACATGTGCAAGTCCATTGACCGCACGATGAGTATCGGCGAGGTGGCCCTGTGGGAAAAGTCCGGTGGTCGTTCGGGCACCTGGCGCCGCGAGGAGGCCGTCGACGACGTCGCCGCCAAGAAGAGTGATCACTAACGCTCGCGCGTCAACCGGGCTCGCCCCGGTACTCTCGTTGTAAAAGAGACGGAGTTCCATGAGCACGAGTGGCAGCAACGACCAGAGCCGCGAACGCTTGATCGCGCTGGTCCTGCTCTTGCAGAGCGTCTTTCCCGAGGGCACGCTGAGCCAGGACGAGATCGTGCGCAATCTCGAGATCGACGCCTACCCCGAGAGCGCCAAGGGCCCCCAGAAGGTCCGGGCCTACCAGGGCAGCGACGCCGCGGTTCGCCAGAAGTTCGAACGCGACAAGGCCCGGATCCGCGAGCTGGGCTTTGAGATCGACACGTTGACCTCAGGCGACGGCAACGTGGGCTACCGGATCGATCCGGCCAGTGGGTACGCACCGATGATCGAGTTCAGCGCCGACGAGGAGCGCGTCGTGCAGATGGCGCTGCGTTTCTGCGGCTTCGGCGCGTCGGGCGTATTCAGCCTCTTTAATGACGGGCCAGCCAGCGACGGCGGCCTGGAGTTCACCAATTACTACACGCCGGTGCTGCGTGCGCTGCACCTACGCCGGGCGCTGAGTTTCGACTACCAGTCCTCGACCAACAAGAACCGCGTGGTGGAGCCCCTCAGCGTCGGCCTCTTTCGAGGCGCCACCTACCTCGTCGCTCGGGTCCAGGGCACCGACGAAGTGAAGGGCTACCGCTTCACGCGCATGACGTCGATGCCCCTGGTGCTGGCCGGCGGTTTCGAGGCCGACGAGGCGACCCAGGCCATCGCCCAGGCCTGGCGCCCGGAGTTTTCCAAGTCACCGCGGCCGATCGACGTGGTGGTGACGACCAACGAAAACTACGCCGACCTCCTGGTACGCCAGTTTCCCGGTGCGCTGGCGGCCCAGAAGAAGGCTGGGGTCATCGAACTGGGCATCACCTTCGATAGCCCGCGCGGGGCGCTGCGCTTCCTGCTCGAAGCGGCCGACCGGGTGCGCCTGCAGAGCCCCAAGTCGCTCAAGGTTGAACTGGCCGAATGGCTGCGCCACGTGAATCGCGCCAAGGCGCCCGCGCTCGAGAACGTGCACTTCGCCGGTCCGGCGACCAACGACGTTCTGGGCCAGACGCTGCAATTGCTGCACGCCGTCTACCTCTCCGATGAGGGTCTGCGGGTCAGCGAATTGGCGAAGCGATTTTCTATGGACCCGGGGCTCGTGCGGCGCACCATGGACCGACTGGTCTCCTTCATGCCCATGAACGGGGAGTTTGGCTATCCGGCGCACGTCATCAAGGAGTGCGACGACTGGGAGAACGAGGCGTTGGACGATTCGACCTACCGCGCCGAGGAGTTTGACTGGACCGGGGCGGTGGAGAACTCGCCCTTGATGTGGCGCGACCTCTTCGAACTCAATATTGCCCTGCGCGAGGCGTCGCGGGTCTACGCCGAGCCGGCGCTGGAATCGGCGATCAGCAAGATCGAGGCGACCACCAGGGCCTTCGTGCAGGTGGAGTTGACCTCGAACGAGTCGCTGCTGGGCGTGGTGCAAGAGGCGGTGGCCAACGAGGAGCAGATCAAGATCCACTACACCTCGGGGGTGGCCGAGAAGTCCCAGGTGCGCACGATCGAACCTCGCGAGATCAAGGTCCTCAATGGTCACACCTACGTGCGGGCCTACTGCAGCACCCGCGAGGCGTGGCGCACGTTTCGCGTGGACCGCATCAGCACCATCCTGGCCAAATCACCGGCCACCGAGGAGCGGCCCGAGGACGACGTGACCAACTGGTTGACCCAGGTGGGCAACGACGGCGACGAGGTCGTGGTGGTGGTCGAGGGCCACCTGCGCTGGCTCTTTGAGACGCTGCCCAACGCGCAGTGGACCACGTTAGAGGACCACCGACACGCGGTGAAGTTTCGTCTCTCTGACGAAACCTTTCTCGACCACCTGATGCTCCAGGCCGGCGACGGCGCGGTGGTGGCGACGCCCAAGTACGCCAAGCCCGGCCACGAACTGGCCAAACGAATGGCCCAGCAGCTCTAGGGCGACCGTTGGGCACCTCTGAGAGGTGTCCGATGCTTCGTCTTTTTGTCCGCCGTTCGCCCGACGTCACCTATTTCACCAACGACCCCGCCCACGAGCTTGACACGCTGCGCGACGGTGGTCCGGGCTGGTGGATGCGCGGCGCCGGCGACACTCGCGACCCCGAGAAGGTGCAGCGGGTGTTTGCCAGCACGCCGCGCTCGCAGGTCCATGGTTACGACATCGTGCTCGCCGCTCCGCGACCCATCTCCATTTTGCTCGCCCTCGACCCCCGCCAGGCGCCGGAAGTGATTGACGCGCACCGCGCGTCCGTCGCCGCGACGCTGACCTACCTCGAAGAGAGGGCGTTGGTGGTGCGCGACCGGCGAGGGGGCGATGACCGCGAGCGGCCCGCGCGTTGGGAGCGGATCGTGAGCTTCACCCACGGGCTCAATCGCCACGGCGAGCCACATCTGCACGATCACGTCTTGGTGGGCGCGCGCCCGGCCGGCGCGACGAGCGTGCTCGACAGCCGGGCCCTCTTCGCGCACGCGCCGGCGGCCGACGCGCTCTATCGGTCGTCGTTGCGTTTCGAACTGGGCCAGCGCACCCGTTGGACGGCCTGGCGATCCTTCGCCGGCGTAGACCACGTGTCCGGTGTCGACGAGGGCTATCGAGCACTGTGGGGAGGACACCACCCGGACCGCGGAGAGAAGTTGGCCTGGCAACGTGGCGAGACCATCGAGAAGTGGCGTGACGATCTGACCCGGTTCGAACCCCAGGGTGCCGTACGCGTACCCCAACGCGCGCACGACGCGCTGGACGAACACGCCTTTGGTGCTTCGCTCGAGGGCCGCCACGACGTCGCGCGCCGACACGTCGTGGCGGCCTGGGCCAACGCGGCCAGTTTCGGACAGGCGCCCGCCGACCTGGGCCGCAGCGTTGACCGTCTCTACCCCGAACTGCGCGATTCGCGCGGGGTGCGCGAACGCACGATCGGCACCGCCCAGGCGAGGATGACGGGCCAGGTGCGCGAGCGCGGACCGCGTCCTTTGCAGGTAGCGGAGATTGAACGCTGGACTCAACGTTCGCGCGAGCGCTCCGGTTCGTGGTCGGAGCGCTCGCGCTGAGCGCGAAAACGTTCGTGAGCGTGCGCCGGCGTCAGTTCGATCCAGCGCATGGCGTTGGCCGCGTCGAGTCCGAGCCCGTAGCCGGGCCGTCCCCGGGCCAGTTCGCCCACGGTCGCGCTGTCGCGTTCGACCCAGCTCGTCGAGTAGCCGGCCGAGCGGCCCCGGGGGCCGGTCTGGATGGTGGGGGTGGGCACGAGCGTACGCCCCGACAGCTGGGCCAGCAGTTCGAGCGTGGGCCGGTCGGCGATGCCCGGCAGGACCACGGTCGTGGAAAAGAGCGAAAGAAAGCCTTCGGCGGCGGACCCCCAGCGACTGCGGGCTTGGCTGAGATCCTGCAGGCAGGCCAGGGTCAAAACGCCCTGACCGCCGCCCTCGGAGACAATGCCCGCCAGGCGCGGCAGGGGGGCGACGTTGGCCAGTTCGTCCAGGCAGAGCAGGAGCCGGGCCCCCTGCTCGTGACGGTCGTAGGTGGCGTGCACCAGCTCTTCAATGAGCCCGACCACCAGCGGAATGGTCACGGCCTGGTGACGACTGGGCGCCACAATGTGCAGCTGGTGGGGACCGGCCAGGAAGGCCTCCACGTCGAGCGGCGCCTCGCGCGCCGAGGCTCGCGCCGCGTCGGTGCGCACGCCCGCGAAGAGGCCCGAGGCCGTCGACCAGATGCTCGAACGCTCGCGCTCCTCGGTCGCCAGCACGCCGCGCAGCAGCGTGACCGCGGGGTGGTGATCGCCGTAGCGATCGCGAAGTTCGTGGGCGGCGTCGTCGCTCAATCGTTCGTCCACGCGTGACGCGAGTGCCCCTAAGGACTCGTTGCGCAACGCCGCGGCGTGCAATAACGGAGCGACGAGCGCGCCGGCGCGTTCGGTCCAGTGATCGTCACCGTGTTCGCTCCGACTTCTTCGCGCGACGTCAATCAGGCTGCGCGACGCCAAAACTGCGCCATCCCAACTTCGTGATTGGCGGATCGGCGAGTAACCAATTCGCCGCACGTTCGGAGGTGTCGCCACTGTTCCCGACGGATCAAACAGCAACGTCGCGCCTTCGCGTTGCGTGCGCGCCATGCGTGATACCACATCATTTTTTGTTGACGTCACCACGCAAGAACGCGTTGTTATCAGGAGATTCGGAATGATGAGTGATGAAGTTTTTCCACTGCGACTCGGACCCAACACCAATGTTGATCGCTGCGCACCACTCGTCGCGTCACCGTTACGACCGCGTCCTAAGTAGACGCCGTCATCACTCATCACAAAAAACAAATGTCGCAAAAAAAATAAAAGTTGAAATAAATTTCTAAATGCTTGACATTGGTCTCGAAAGAGAGTGAACTTTGTTTGTCCTTCTGCGGAGGAGGTCAACGCTTTGCGAAGTGTTGTGATCAACACGGATGTGAAGCGCTCCTGCGCGTTTGGACCGTGCACTGCGTTTGGTCGCCGTACAGCTGCGAAGCTGGGCGGTACACGGGCGAGTTCACGTAATCGAGGCGGTACCAGATTCGGGGTCATCATGTTGGTGTCATCGAGGTCCCAAATTGATTCAACGTTGAGTCCCAAGGAGGGCAAGTGGCAATAGCCGCGAAGAAAAAGGCTCCGGCCAAGAAGGCAGTAGCCAAGAAGCGTCCTGCAGCAAAGAAGGCCGCGAAGAAGGCTCCGGCCAAGAAAGCAGCAGCAAAGAAGGTCGTTAAGAAGGCTCCGGCCAAGAAGCGTCTTGCTGCCAAGAAGGCCGCCAAGAAGCGTCCTGCTGCCAAGAAGGCTGCTGCCAAGCGTCCTGCGGCGAAGAAGGTTGCCCGCAAGGCCGTAAAGCGCGTAGCAAAGCGCAAGTAGTTTCATTTCCCTTCGGGGAGTGGTGTTTGAGGGGGCCGCGAGGCCCCCTCAAGTGCTGTCCGGACTCGATTCGAGATCGTCCGGTTCGTCCACGTCAAAACGCCACGGGCTGTCGGTCGTGACGGTGCAGGCCACGCCGAGTCGCTCGGCCTCGCGCTGGTGCAGCTGCGCCGAGTTGGCTCCGTAGGAAAAATGGAAGTCCAGACCCGTGGGCAGCGCCATCACGTTGGTGCCGCGCTGGTGGTGGTCGGTCACGATTGTCACGCCCGGTCCCGGCTGAAAGCGACCAAGCCCCTCGGGGCTGCGCAAATCTCCGTGCACGATGATGACCTGCTCGTAGCGGTCCATCGCGTGGTACGCGTCCGCGACCGCGCCGTTGAGCGTGCGCGAAAGGGTGCGCAGCACGCCGACGCCACACTCCGTTGCGAAGTCGGCGACCTGGTCGTCGTCGCAGACCACCACGGTCTCGAGCGGTTCCAGGGCCGCGAGGACGGTTCGGGCCAGGCGCATGGTGAGCGCCTCGACGTCGCCCTCGTCGAGCACCTCGCGCAGGCGGCTCTTCGCGTCCGCGAAGTTCTTGAGCGGCACCAGGACCACCCGGCGAACAGAATGTGGTCCCGGCATTCAGTCACTCTAGGACGGGGCATTCGTCGGTACCCTTGTGGGGTGATGCCCACGCTCGAGTACGAGGCCGTCGCCCTCGGCCGCGGTCCGGTGGTGGGCATCGACGAAGTCGGACGCGGGGCCCTCGCCGGACCATTGATGGTCGGGGCCGTCGTGCTGGACGCGCTGCGTGATGCACCACCCGGACTCGCCGACTCCAAAGTGCTCACGCCCAGTGAACGCGAACGACTGGTCCCGCTCATCGAGTGCTGGGCGAGTGCGGCCGCGGTCGGCGTCGCCACGGCGCACGAGATTGACCAGTGGGGGTTGCGTATCGCACTGGCCGTCGCGACCGAGCGGGCATTGGGTGCGCTGACGCTGCGGCCCCAGCGCGCCCTGATCGATGGGCCGCTTAACCTCTTGCGACCGCCGTCGGTCATGAGTTTTGGCGAAGCGCCGCCGGAACTGGAGTGGGCAGAATTGCCGGTGGTGACGATTGTCAAGGGAGACCAGTGCTGCGCCACGATTAGTGCGGCCGCGATTCTCGCCAAGGTCCGACGTGACGCCCTGATGCGCGAACTGCACCACGAAGCGCCGCTCTACGGCTGGCACGGTAACAAGGGATACGGCTCGCTCGAACATCGCCGGGCCCTGGCCCAACACGGTCCGACCCGTTGGCATCGATGCTCCTGGTCGCTACCGCAGCTGGGATCAACCATCGAGCGCTGATCGAGACATGCGCGAAAGCGCCAGGACAATTGGACCCAACTGGTCGACGATCCGAACGCAACGCCGCCACCAGGCGACGGGTGGTAGACATGGCGGTTACTCAAATGCGCTCGTGCGCACGGGAGGCGTACGGGCGGCAGGAACGGGCTTGGAAAATTCACTGATTTGGTCCCGAAGGGTAGGATTTACTGACTATGGCCGCGCTGCTCTCCGTTAACAATCTGAAGGTCCAGTTCGCCACTCGCAAGACGTTTGCAACGGCAGTCGACGACTTTTCCCTGACGATTGCGCCCGGTGAATGCGTGGGCCTGGTGGGCGAGTCGGGCTGTGGCAAGACCACCACCGGCCTCGCGGTCATGCGGCTCTTGCCCAACAATGGCAAGATCACGGCCGGCAATATTGTGCTCGACGGTGTGGACCTCGCGACGTTACCCGAAGAAGAAATGCGAAAGCAGCGCGGCAACGCCATGGCCCTGATTCCCCAGGACCCGATGAGTTCGCTCAATCCCACCATGAAGATCGGACGCCAGATTGGTGAAGGTCTGCGGATCCACCGGGGCGTCAGCGAGGCCGACGCACGAAAGCGCGCCCTCGAAGTGCTCGAAATGGTGGAGATGCCCCGCCCCGGCGAACGGCTCGGTCAGTACCCGTTCGAACTATCCGGCGGACTGCGACAGCGCGTCATTATCGCCATGGGTCTGGTCTGCTCACCGAAGTTACTCATCGCCGACGAACCCACGACGGCCCTCGACGTGACTATTCAGGCTCAGATTCTGGACATCATTGACTCACTGCGCAAGGAACTGAATATGGGCGTGCTGCTCATCACGCACGACCTCGGCGTCATCGCCGGCCGGGCCGACCGTGTCGTGGTGATGTACGCAGGCAAAAAGGCCGAGCAGGCCCCCACCAACGATCTGTTTCACTCCATGCAT
>ODAK010003711.1_pt1 | contig 15772 bp, 16 predicted proteins | sample 1539591 | NCBI WGS metagenome assembly ODAK01 (sample SAMEA3539303, study PRJEB22396) | soil metagenome | biome: tundra; feature: field; material: soil | place: USA | collected 2010-05 | depth 0.15 m | reverse complement strand
GAGGCGCTTTGGCACTGGTCGGGTGGCACCGATCGGTGAGAGCGTGGCGGGCATGACTGATCACAGAAGGGTCCTGATCCTTGGAGGCGGGACCGGTGGCACGATCACGGCTAATCGCCTGCGCCGGTTGCTGCCCGAGTCGACCGACATCACCGTGGTGGACAGCAACAACGATCATGTCTATCAGCCGGGGCTCCTGTTCGTCCCCTTCGGTTTGATCGAGGCCGGCCATCTGATCCGGCCGCGAGACCGTCAACTCCACCACGGCATCGAGTACGTTGCAGCCGAGGTCGAACGAGTCGACGTGGCTGCGAACCGCGTCCACTTCTCCGACGGTCGCTCAACGCCGTACGACATCCTCGTGATCGCCACCGGTGCGGTGTTGATGCCCGAGGAGACCGAGGGCCTCGAGGGCGCAGGCGCGGGCACGAACATCTTCACCTTCTACTCGCTCGACGGTGCCCGCGCGTTGCGTGATGCTCTCGGACGGTTCACGACGGGACACATCGTCATCAATGTCGTTGACATGCCGATCAAGTGTCCGGTGGCGCCGCTGGAGTTCTGCTTCCTCGCCGACTGGTTCTTCCGGGAGCGCGGCATCCGCCAGGATGTGGAGCTGACGTACGTCACGCCGCTCGACGGCGCGTTCACGAAGCCGGTCGCGTCGCGGCGGCTTGGTGAGCTCCTCGCGGCGAAGGGAATCCACGTCGTGACCGAGTTCAACACCGGAACCGTGGACGGCGATGCCGGAAAGCTCGTCGGATACGACGATCGTGAAGTCCCATTCGACCTTGCCGTAGTGGTGCCACTCCACGGCGGCGCCCCGTACGTGGGCCGCTCCGAGGGCCTTGGAGACGAGTTGCGCTTCATCCCGACCGATGCGCGGACGCTGCAGTCGAAGGTTGCGCCGAACATCTTCGTGATCGGCGATGCGGCCGGCCTGCCCGTGTCGAAGGCCGGGTCGGTGACGCACTTCGAGGGCGAGGTGCTCACCGAGAACATCCGCAGATTCCTTGCGGGGGAGGAGCTTGACGCGACCTACGACGGCCACGCCAACTGCTTCATCGAGACGGGATTCGGCAAGGCGGTGCTCATCGATTTCAACTACGACACCGAGCCGCTGCCGGGACACTACCCAGGCCCGGTTGGGCTGCCGCTGCTCAAGGAGTCGCATCTGAACCATCTGGGCAAGCTGATGTTCGAGTGGTTCTACTGGCACGCACTGCTCCCCGGACATTCGATCCCGGGGATTTCGTCGGAGATGCCCACCGCAGGGAAGCACCGCACCCCTTCGGCGGTGGGCTAGAGGAGGCACGCAATGTCCGTCGCAGCACTCCCGCTCTCGGATCTCAACCTCAACGAGGAGGGGTTCTTCATCCATCCCGAAGATTGGAACGAGGCGATGGTTCCAGCGCTCGCGGCGCGTGAGGGGATCACCGACGTGACCGATCGTCACTGGCAGGTCATCCGCTTCATGCGCAGCGAGTACTTCGCGAAAGGAACGGGCCCCACCGTGCGCGTGCTCGGAAAGACGTCCGGCGTGCCCATCAAGGAGCTGTATCAGCTCTTCCCGAAAGGCCCGGCGAAAGTGGCGGCGCGCGTCGCCGGCATCCCCAAGCCTCGCGGGTGCATCTGAATTCTCACGTCCGAATCCTGCAAGGAGACACGCCGATGACCACAGCAACTCTGGAACCAAGAACTGAGCCCGCCGCCTATATGCCCGCAACCATCGACAAGGTGTCGATCATCATCTCGAAGGGTTCGCTGGACGGTATCTACCCCGGACTCATCATGGCGAACGGCGCACGCGCTGAAGGCATCGACGCCAATCTCTTCTTCACCTTCTTCGGCCTCGACGCCATCCACAAGACGCGCCACGAGCACATCAAGATCGCGACCGTCGGCAATCCCGGACTGCATCTGGCAACGCTGCTCGGTGGCGTGCCCGGCATGTCGTCGGTGATGACCCATTACCTGGGATCCAAGATGGAGAAGCTCGACATTCCGTCGATCCCTGAATTCGTCGAGATGATCGCCGACACCGGGTGCGGCCTCTACGCGTGCAAGGCGTCCGTCGACCTGTTCGGGCTCAAGAAGGAAGACTTCATTCCCCAGGTCCAGGACATCATCACCGTGGGCGAGTTCTACGAGAAGGCCGCCGGTGGTCACATCATCTTCACCTGAAGCCGCACGGGAGCTGACCGTCGTCTCGGCCGGAGGCGATTGCCACCGCATCACCGTGCGTGGTCACCAGTTTCTGGTCGACCAGCCTCGATGTGACGGCGGCGGCGACGCCGGCCCAACGCCGGTCGAGCTCTTCATCGCGTCACTGGCCTCATGCGTCGCGCATTACGCTCGTCGCGGACTCGGCTCGTCAGGAGCGGGTCCCGAGGTCCGGTGCAGATGGACGATGAGCGAGACGCCACCGTGGCGCGTGGCAACCATCGACGTCGACGTCCATCTCCCCGAGGGCACGTCACCCGGACGCATCCTGGCTGTCGAGCGCGCGATCGCTCACTGCACGGTCCACAACACGCTGCTGGATCGTCCCGAGGTCCGGATCAACGCGGACGTCGCCGCGATGGCGGGCGGCGTCCGGCGCTGAACGGCTGGACGGCCCCTCGCGTCCGTCACCTCGAGGAGCCGCCCGGTGTCACATCCCGGATGGTGCCACTGCCCCGGCGGATGCAAGGACCCCGGTGGACTCAGCCGTGGGATAGATGCGCAGGTTGCCGTCGGGCAGCTGGTACCAGCGGCCGGAGGGCGCGCGCAGCCAGCGCAAGGTGCTGCGTCGTGTCGTCGGATTCTCTGATTCCCCGTACAGCACGAGATGCTCACGCATCTCAATCTCGCTGACGCCGGGATCCGCCCGCAGGGCGATGACCCGCTCCACCGCCTGCCTCCGTCCCTTCGGCTCATCGAGCCTCAGCTCCAAGGTTCGCCGCCCGTTCCGAACCGCCCACACCCGGTAGGCGTGGATCTCCTTGCTCATCACGGCACCTCCTTGTTGCAGTGCGATCGACTAGAGCATCTGCCCGTGGGTCGCCCGCGACTAGAGGCATACGCCGCAAGGTGCAATGACCTTGGACCCTAGACCGGAACGCGACCGGCTCGCACACTGGGGTGGACCGACCACGAGCTGCCGGCGGGCGCTCACAAGGTGCTGCCGTATGCCGTTGAACAACGAGCCACTCCGCCGAGACGGCCTGATCCGCAGGAGTCGACCGTTCCTGATCACGTTTGCCGTCGCGGTCGCGATCGCCCTCTATCCCTATCAGTTCTCCTCGATCACGTGGGTCGTCGGCGGGTTGGTCGCCGCGATCGCCGGCTACGGGCTCTTCGTCGTCGTGCCGTGGGGTCGATGGCCGTTGGCATTCGCACCCGTCACGTCCCTGATCTTCGCGGGCGTGGTCGGTCTGCTCATGGCCGGAAAGGGATCGGTCGACATGTCGCTGGTGGCACTGCTCCTGCTGCCGATCCTCTGGTCCGCGCTCTACGGGCGTGCATGGGAGATGGCTGCCGCGACCCTGAGCGGTGCGGCCGCCATCCTCGTCGTCGCCTTTTCCTTCGGGGAGATCGCCGGAGGTTCCATCGCTCAGCCGCTCATGGTCTGGACGGCGGTGTGCTGCCTCATCGCATTCAGCATCAGGCGGCTTCGCCTCGATCTCGCCGCGGCCATCGAGGCGCGTGAATCCATGATCAAGCAGAGCGCGGCCTTCGACCTCGCCGCCACCGAGCTCTATTCGACACTCGACCCGGATCTTGTCGTGAAGATCGGGCTCCAGGCAGCAGCGCATCTGATCCTCCCCATCGAGGAGTCGGTCAAGGAAGCCTTCTTCTTCGTCGTCGACGGAGAGATCGCGTCGCTGATGGCGCATTACAACCAGGATTCAGAGGCAGAGCTCCCCGAGGTGACCTTCGCGGCGGCCGACCTCCCGCTCCTCGAGCGGGTGCTCAGCCAGTCATCGTCCTGCGTCTTCGACATCGACGACGAATCGATGGACGAGCGCGGAGCGGAAACCGTGCGCGGGCTGCGCATCACCAACGGCGTGGCGATCGGCATCCAGGTGGAGGGGATCCGCGGGATCCTGGCCGTGACCAGCCACGACCGGAGACCGTTCAGCGCTGCTCAGGGTGAGCAGCTGAACTCCTTCGCGACAATTCTCAGCCTCTCGCTGTCCAGGGCACTCCAGCACGCCACCGAGGCGACCACCGATGCCCTCACCGGACTCGCGAACCGGCGTGAGTTCAACAACCGGCTTGCCACCATCCCGCGCGGCGACGCGTTCGCGCTGCTGTCGATGGACGTGGACGGACTCAAGCGCGTGAACGACACGGCCGGGCACGCCGCCGGCGACGCGCTGCTGCGCGGGGTTGCCGGAGCGCTGCGCCGTTCCGTCCGGGGCAGCGACGTCGCGGCCAGAACCGGCGGCGACGAGTTCTGTGCGATCCTGCATCACCCGACCACCGAGCAGGCGCGAGCCGTCGCGGAGCGTGTCGTCGCCGCCGTCGCCGCGGTCTCGATTGGGGGGAAGCCAGGAAGCATCAGCATTGGCTATGCGATGGTGGCCGTCGGGGAGGATCCGGCGGAGAGGCTTGCGGCTGCAGACGCGGCGATGTACCGGGCGAAGCAGGCGGGCGGAAGCCTCGTTCGTTTTGCCGATCCGATCGCGCCGCCTGCGCTGCCTCGGACGCCGGCTGCGCTGCCTGCGTCACCGCAGGCGATCGCGTCGTAGGCCCTGCGAGAGCATCCGTACCCTACCTGGCGAATTCGCCTGGCATCCTGCCCCGAGCGGAGCACTGGTGTTGTCGTGCCGAATTCCCATCCGAACCGGAACATCCGCTGTAGAGTTGGGTGGCATACGAGGAAAGACGCGGATGGCCTGGATTTGGTGGCAGCAGCGCCGAGCGGATCGCGCTGAGGGCCGGTCGATCAGGGAGTATCTGCAGCAGCGAGAGACGAACCGCGTGCTGTGCGACCTGGTCGTTGAGGCGAGGCGGGAGGCGGAGGCGCGCCTGCGTCTCGAAGCAGCCCTCCAAGCGCAGCATCTGACTGCCTGAGCGCATTCGCCGGCGCCCGCCCAGCGCTCGCAGGGCGAAGGACCCAAGTGGATATGGCGACCGGCACTGGTCGGTCGTCGCGCTCTGTCGCACGCTCATGAGAGGCGCGTTCATCAAGGTGGAGGTGACTCTGATGCGAGCACTCGTCGTGTACGAATCCATGTACGGCAACACACATGCGATCGCCGACCGGATCGCCGAAGGCTTCGGCCCTGAAGACGACGTGCGCGTCGTCCCGGTTCGCGACGCGACGCCAGACCTGGTTGGTTGGGCCGATCTCCTCGTGGTGGGCGGCCCGACGCACGCGCACAGTCTGAGCCGCGCGATCTCGCGAAAGAGCGCCAGGGAGGCGGCGGCGAAACCAGGATCGCACCTGACCATGGATGCAGCCGCGGACGGCCCCGGGCTGCGCGACTGGCTCGGAGGCATTGGCGCACTCCACGGCAAGGACGCCGTGGCATTCGACACCCGCTTTGATGGCCCCACTCTCTTCACGGGGCGAGCCTCCAAAGCCATCGACCGCGCGCTCCAGCATCGTGGCGCCACCCTGTTCGATGACGGCGAGAGCTTCCTCATCACCAGGGACAATCAGCTCGTCTCCGGTGAGCGGGAGCGCGCCGCGCAGTGGGGCGAGACGCTCTCGAAGCGGACCGTCGGCGTCGCCGGACGAGTCGCCGTCTGATCGGGCGCGCCGGCAGCCTGAGGTCAGGGAGATCCCGCAGCCCGCGGAGGGCCGATCGCTAGCTCAGGCGCTGACGCTCCGTGCGGAAGCGGTCGACTGCCATGAAGATGCTTTCGTCGAGCCACTGGTAGAACCGCTGCCGCTGCTCGACGTCGGTGGCGACATCGCTGTCCTCGGTTCGGCGCACGATCCACGGCGGAATGCCATCGGCGATCACGCCACTCCCGACGTGCACTCGCACCAGGGAGTCGTTCTCCTCGAGCACCTGGATGGTCACCTTGAGGATCACCCCGGTGTGATCGACGAGCCGCCAGCTCTGCTCCCATCGCGCCTTCCGGTTGAAGTCGCGCGCCACGTGCACGGTCTCGTCGGCGATGACACTCTCACCCGGCCGTGCCACGCCCGTGAGCAACCTTCGGACATTCTGGTCGAGGTCTCGGGCGATCCAGTTGACCAGCGATGGTGCTCGATTGTCCACGTCCGGCAATCCGCCCTGCGGCGTCGCCTCGGCCCCGACCGCGCGCATCACTCCGGCATGTCGCCGGCAGTAGAACTTCCCATCGGAGACCACGCCGTGCACGGGGCAGTGCGCTGCTGCACATGGCCGCCCGCGCCCGTCGCGGTAGGCGCAGGGCTGCGCATTGTCGTTCGAGCAACCCGCAAGCGTGCACGCGACGCCGGTCGTCGGCAGGAGGGCGGGGGCGGTTGGCGGCACCGCTCCCTCGGTACGGCTGCGCCGGAATAGGTGGCTCATCCCGGAGCGGTGCTGTCCGCCGCCCGTGGCAGCCGTCGGGCTCTCGGATGTGCCCATGCAGCGAAACCTCCTCGTGGGTCGGCAAACCGGCAGCCGACGACTCGTAATGAAGCGCAGGCGGCCGGCCGCTTGTGCGCCCATATCGGACGCCTCGCTGACGTCGTGTTACACGCCGGTAACCACACGTCATGTCTCGTACATCATCCAGGGGTGCAACACGGTAGTCTCGCTATAACCTTTTCTATCGATACGGGTACTGGAACAGCCGGTCGACGGCGGAGCGCCGCGATGTTGATCGCCCGCCTCAAACTGACTGGAGTTCGACGCTCGGCGCTCAGGCCACCCCGCAGGTGGGGAGTGAGTAGAGCGTGTCGGTGGTGGCGTCGGCGATCTCAAGGATCCCCGAGGCGGTGACCGCGAGCCCTTGAGGCGCCGGAAGGTTCGAAGTCAGTACGACGGACGCGCCCGAGGCAGGGTCGACGGCGACCACATCATGTCGATTCAATTCGGTCACGTACAGAAGGCCGCCGTAGAACACCACCTCGTCGAGATCGGTAAAGCCTCCGATCCGTCTCACGGAGCCGCTCGTGGTGAGGACGACCAGGCCGGGCGTTGACTCGCTTGCGATGAAGATGTCGCCTGATGGCGCGACCGTGGCGGAGACCGGTCGCCCGAGGTGAGTCGCCATCACCTGAGGGTTGGGCGGACCAACCAGCGAAACCTCGATCAGCGTGCCGTCAGGGCTGTCCGGGACCAGCAGCGTCTGGCTGGTCCCGCCGATCGAGATGCCGTCAATGCCCGCGTTCGCGGTGCGATTCGGAAATGTCACCACCGTGTGCCGTTGTGGGGTGATCTCTTCGATCGCATTGAGAGTCTGCTGCGCGACGTAGATCCCCGAGCCGCCAACGGCGACACCCTCAGGTCCGCCTGTGACGGTAGTGGCCTCGAGGGCGCTCCCGTCAGCGCTCAGAGTGACGAGCTGGTTCGCAGTCCGCGCGCTGACCCAGAGGCGGCCGGAGCCATCCACGGCGATGTCATCAGGCGAGAAGCCGAAGCGATGCACTACGTGGAGCGCTGCGCGAGTGACCGGGCGGGGGCAGCCGGCCAGGGTGATCGCGGCAGCCGCCGTCGGCGTCGTGAGCGGTGTTGCCGGTCCCGGGGTGGGCGTGGATCCAGCCGGGTGCGTTGCGGCGCTTGCGCAACCCGCGATCGCGGCGACCATGAAGGTCGTGATCACGCCGACGGCCTTGGATGGACGCGCAGGCGGGTCTCCGCCGCGCCGTCGCGTCACTCGGCGCTCGTTGTGGTCTCGCGGACGATCAACGCGTCGACACCAGGGGTCCACGTGGTGAGGCGCTGATCGGTGATGGCCAGGGCCTCGTAACCGTCGATTGACGCCACCCAACTCGGACCGCGATCGCCCATGACAAACGCGGCAGTGGAGTACGCGTCCGCATACGTGAGACTCGGTCCAATCACGGTCATGCTCAGGAGCCCCGTAGCGGGCTGCCCACGCTGTGGATCGATGATGTGCTTGCCGCGCTCGTAGGCGCCACTCGTGGCAATGGCGAGGTCGCTCACCGACAGCACGGCGGCGAGCTGTTCGCGCTGCTCGGGATGCCGTATGCCAACCCGCCAGGTGCGGTCTGGCGCGGGACGGCCGCACGCGACGACGTCGCCGCCCGCGTTGATGAAATAGTTGCGCGCGCCGGCGGCCTTGAGCATCAGGGAAGCTCGCTCGACGGACCATCCCTTCACCAGCGCGGACGGGTCACAGCGACCGTCCTGCCAGACGGCGAACAGTCCCCCACTGCGCCGGCGGACCTCCTCGCACAGGAAGAGGACCTCGCGCACGTCGCGCGTACAGTCGCTCACCGTGAGCTCGCCACGACTGAGGCGGCTGATTTCGCTGTCTGAACGGAAGGTGCTGAATGTCGCGTCGACCTCGTGAAACCACGCAAAGACCGAGTCCATGAGTTCCTCGGGAATATCCGGATCGCGGACGTCGATGGCGATGACGGTTCCCATCAGTGGTTCCGCGCGGACCGTGCGCGTCGCGATGTCGCCTTGCCGAGCAGCTGCGAGGTTACGCACGCGCCAGACCCAAGGCCGACTGCACCGATTGCGCGTAGCTGTCACTTGTGAAGGTGGCGCCGCTGATCACGTCGATCTGGGCACTCTGAGCTTTGAGGACCTCATCGTGGAGCAATGGCACGGCGACCGAACTGATATACGCCGACTGTGGCCGATCGGTCGGATATTGGAGCGCGATGATGTCGGTGATCCGGCCCCCGGAGACGACGAGCTTGACCTGCACGTCGCCGTAGAAATTGGGGAAGTCCTGCCCCGTGAACGTGCCGTTCTTGAGGCCGCCGGCGGTCGGAGTGGGGGTGGGGGATCCGCTCCCGGACGGCGGCGCTCCGGATGGGGTCGTGGACGACGCCGACGTCGGTTGCGGTGACGACGACGGCGAGGCCGGGACGAGCGGCAGCGTCGCGAGGCTCGTTGACGGGGGCGTGCGAAAGCTCACCAGCAAGAGCAGCACCACGATGGTGGCGAGCAGCGTAACGACCGCGCGAATGGGCATGTTGGAACCTCGTGTCACAGGAAGGCGAATCGCTCTCGGTGGATCTGCGGCGCGGGGACGCTGAGCTCACGCAGGCTCTGACCGACGCCATGCAGCATGTCGGGGGGACCGCAGATGAAGACATCGCGCTCGCGGAGATCGGGAACGAGAACGTGGAGCACGCGAGCTGCCAGGGGTTCGAGCGGGACCTCCTTTCCGCGGCGACCAACGATGTAGTGGATGACGCCGCCGCGATCCTTCATCAGTTGATCGAGCTCGGCCCGAAAGACGAGATCCTCAGGCGAGCTGGCGCGATAGATGAGGATGATCGCGTTCTTGCGCTGCGGCATCTCCTCGAGGAGGGCGCGCAACGGCGTGATGCCGATGCCGCCGGCAATGAGGACCACTCGAGGCAGGCGCCGCCGTACTGAGGTGAAGATGCCGTACGGACCCTCGACGAGGACCCTCGTCCCCGGTGTCAGCGTTCGCATCGCGGTGGTGAAGTCACCCACTGCCTTGACGGTGATGCGAATGTACTGACCGTTTGGCGCGGCCGAAAGCGAGAAGGGATGCACTCGCCACCAGAAGCCGCGTGCGATGAATCGAAACTTGAAGAACTGCCCGGCACGCATGGGGAGCAGGTTGAGATCGCGGCCCGTGATGTAGATGGAGATCACCCCCGGGGCTTCTTCGGTGATCAGGCTGATGTGCAATTGGTGACGCAGCGTCATCCGAGCCGGGAGGATCACTCGAAAGGCGAGCACCAGCAGGCCGGCCACCACATACAGCGCCACCCAGAATCCCACCGCGACAGGATCACGCTCGAAGTCCGTGCCGACGGCGAGCTGATGAGGAAAGCTGAGAACGATGGCCAGGTAGATGTACAGGTGGATGAAATGCCAGGTCTCATGGGACAACCGGCGTCGCGCGGCACGCACTGAGGCCACCGCGATGAGGACAAACAACGCAGTCGCGATGTACGCCATGAGCACGAACGGGTAGGTGCGCAGGAACGTCGAGGTTTCCGACAGAAAGGACTGGCCGTTGCTCACCGCGTATCCAGCCGTCGTGAACCCCACATGAGCGCAGATCAGGTACAGGGTTGTGAACCCGAGCCATCGATGCCAGCCGGCGATTCGGTCGATGCCATACAACTGGTCGATCCAGGGACTCCGTGACATGAGCACCACCTGGACGAGGGCGGAGTACGTCCCGAGCAGCGCCGTGAGCTGACCGAGCGCCGAGAGCACCGCGCCTCCGTTGGTGAGATTCGCGAGTTGACCGTGGCGAACCCACATCCCGACGACGAGCAGAGCAATCGCGAACGCAATCAGGCAGAGATCGGTGGAGCGGATCCCCCACGATCGCGGGACCCGGACGGATCTCCGGGTGGCTGCGGTGGTGCGGCCGCCGATCTCGGGTGCGGTACCCGGAGGGCGGGTATCCCCACCGGCGCGCTCGATGTCAGGAACCCTCGTCGCCAGGGGTGTCTGAGGGGATCCGGACAGCTCCACGGTGCGAATCGCCTGCGAGCCGCGTTGCTGAGGGCGTGACGACGATCGGTTCCGGCGCCGTCCGGCCCCACCAGCACCACGTCCGCGACCTCTTGGCACGCCACGATCATGGTCATTGCCCCTGACGGAAGGCTTGCGGCGCCCTTGCCAGCCGTGGGAGCCGCGTCAGGGTGTCGTCAGGGGGCGGCGCGACGATGCCGTCATCGTGACCAGCCCGGGCCCCTCCGCGACGCGACCGGATGAACCCGTGCGCGCTGACCGCAGCCGGGCGGAACACACCCGGCTAGGCTTGGCGCATGCGCCTTCTGGTGGCCGAGGACGATGCCGCATTGCTCGCAGTCCTGGCGAGAGGCCTGCGGCAGAGTGGCTATCTCGTCGACACCGTCAGCCGGGGCGATGATGCCCTCGACCTCCTCCGGACGGGTGACTATGCCGGCGCCGTGCTCGACTGGCGGATGCCTGGGCTCGACGGCGTCGAGGTGATCCTGTCGATCCGGCGCCAGCACGGGAACCTCCCGATTCTCCTGCTCACCGCTCGCGATACTCCCGCCGACCGCATCGTCGGTTTGGATTCCGGAGCCGACGACTACATCGTCAAACCGTTCGACTTCGGCGAGTTGCTCGCGCGAGTGCGGGCGATGTTGCGCCGGACAGCCGGCGACGGCGCGCCCTTGATTCGCCTGGCCGGCCTGCAGCTGGATCCCGCGACGCATGAGGTCCGGAGCGCGGGGGAGCTGATCCAGCTGACTCCTCGCGAATACTCGATTCTGGAGGTGCTGATGCGCCGAGCCGGCAAGGTCGTGACGCGTCATAGCCTTGCCGAACAGGTCTGGCCGGATGGCGAGGCGACGTGGAATGCCATCGAGGCGCACATGGCCCGCCTGCGCGCCAAGATCGGGGGGAGTGCCGGTGTCGCAATCGTGGCGGTTCGAGGTACCGGCTACCGGCTGCTGGAGCCGTGAGCGGCGGCGCGCGCAGCCTTCGCAGGCACACCATGCGCACGGCGACGATTGCCGCGGCGATGATCGGGGTCGGGGTTGCGGCCGTCCTCGTCGCCACCGACCTGCTCGTAGCCCACAACCTGACCGCGGCAGTCGACCAGCGGCTCGAGCAACGCATCGGCGACGTGGTTCGTCACCCACCCTCGACCATCACGGAAGCGGCGCCGGACAACGACTTCGACGCGCCGCTGCTCACATGGGTGATACCGGCGGGCGGGCACTGCCGCCCGATCGGAGCCGCCCCTCTGCTGCCGTCGAGTCTCTGTTCCACAACCTCGCCCATCAGCGCGACCATCGCGGGAACATCCTTTCGGCTGACCGGCGTGCAGATCATCGGGGGCGAACATGTTGTGGTGGCCGCAAGCCTGGCGCCCGCAGCGCATCAGATGGGCATCCTCATGCTCGCCGAGGTGATCGTCGGACCCTTTCTGGTCGTCTTCGTCTTCTTCGGGGCGCTGGTGATCGCTAGCAGGGTCGGCGGTCCGGTTGAGCGCATGCGCCAGCGGCAACTGGCCTTCACCGCCGACGCGTCTCACGAGCTCCGAACGCCTCTGACGGTGATCCAGGCTGAGACCAGCCTGGCGCTCGCCGGCGACGACAGCGATCTACGCGGCGCCATCGGTCGGATTGGGGAGGAAGGCAGCCGAATGCGCGACATCATCGAGGATCTGCTCTGGCTGGCCCGATTCGATGCCGAGCCCGAGTCGCCCGCGCACGGGGCTGTCGATCTGGCAACGGTCATCGGTGTTGCGGCGCAGCGATTCGGGGCCGTTGCCGCCGCCCGGGGACTGACCATGTCGGTTCGCACACCGGATGAGCGGGTGCTTGTCTCGGCTCCAGTCGAGTGGCTCGATCGGCTCCTGGGCGTCCTCTTGGACAACGCCTGCCGTCATGCACGATCCCGGGTCACGCTTCTCCTGCGGACGACCGACGGGCGTCATGCCGAGGTGCTCGTCTCCGATGATGGTGAGGGAGTCCCCGCGGCCGAGCTTTCCAGGCTCTTCGAGCGCTTTCATCGGGGCACCACCACCGGCGAGGGCGCAGGGCTCGGACTGGCGATCGCCGACTCGGTGGTGACCGCGACGCAGGGACGCTGGGACATCGTGAGCACCCCGGCGAACGGGGCCCACTTCGGCGTGGTGTGGCCTCTGGCACGGGACCCTCGATCACGGGCAGATCAGGAGCGGGCGGACACCGAACCCATGTCGCTCCGCGGCCCCGTCACTGCGGCGGCTCGTAATCGATCCCGTCCGGGTAGAGAAGGCGAGACGAACCACTCCCCGTGAACGTCCAGATCACCTGATCGGTGGCCGGGTCGACCACCACGATCCGGCTGTGAAAGTCGTCGCAAATGGCCACACGGTTGGCGGCAAGCGGTATGGCGATCGAGGTGTGTTGAGCTCGGCGGCGCCCGAGGGACGGTAATACCAGAGCGTCTTGCCGGAACTGCCGAGGCGGACGACGGCTCCGGGCAGGGAGTAGTCGGTCAGCAGCACCGAGCCGCCCGGCATCTCCATTGCGTCGGACGGATAGTGGACGGGCGCTCGCACCGACCATGCAACCGGGCCGCCCGGCGTGAGGAGGGTCACCCAGCTTCCTCCGATCTCGGTGACGATGAGCGGCCCGCCAGGAGCGGGAAAGGCGCCGTTGGGATCCGCGAAACTCACCGGGGGGTTGTGCCGGCACACCTGGTTTCCCAGCGTGCCCAACCAGCCTCCCGCCGCGCTGAGATGCGCCAGGCGGCAGTTGCGGATGTCCGCCACCCAGATGGTTTCGTCCGTTTGCGGCACGGCGTCGTCAGGCTCGTTGAAGTATCCGACAGCGTTACTGCGTACGTTGTATTTGCCAACCTGCCAGAGGATTGTTCCCGTCGCTCTGTCGATGGCGGTCACGGTCTGGTGGCTCTCGGAATTGGCGATGATGGTCTGGCCGTTGGCCGTGTAGAAGGCATCATCGGGTGCCCCGAAGGGTACGGGGAGCTTCTGTCCGGGTCGTGGAAACATCCAATCGACGCCACCGTTCGCGGTAATCTCGATGATCCGGTTGTTGCCGCGATCTGCGATGAGCAACCTGCCGGTGAACGGCACGCCCGGAGACAGCGCGGGCAGCGCAAACGCTGCGCCGGGCAGGCGGCTCACGGGGGTTTGCGCCACCGCCGTTGCGGAAGGGGATGCCGTGGCAGGCGGGGACTGAGGCGGGGGCGGACTCGCTGTCGGCGTGCCGTGCGCCGCTGCCGCGGGTGCACACCCGGCCAGGGTCAACAGCAGTATCGATATCAGCAGGCGTCGCTTCGGTGTCGTCTGCAACGAATCGTCATGGCGCACACCATCGTGTTTGCACGTCGTGCCCTGACGGATTGCTGACAGCTACCGATGCGTACGGCTGTCGGTGCGCCTGGGCGCTACTCCGTCTCGAGGGATGGCGGGTCAATCGCAAGCGGGTGCAACGCCTGTGGCGCGAGGAGCGGCTGCGCGTCCTCGTCAGCGCAACGTCCCAATCACGTCGGGGCCTGGACTTCGTCTTCGACGCCAGTCCCAATGGCCGCCCGATCGAGATCGAGAGGACGGGACTCGCTGTCGCACAGGGCCTGTCCAAAAGGTGGTGAGCCCTGGGTTTGTGGAGTCGGATACTGGACTGCTGCTGCCATCCCACCAGGAGGACTGCATGGGCCATCATCTCGGTTTTGTGGCCGCGATGGGGGGCGAGCGCAACGTCGATTGGCGGCCAATACCCCGATGAAGTCTGTGCTGGGCTTGACTGCCGCGGAGCGGGCAGTACGGTCTTCGCAGCGCGGATCACCCTTTACGCTGCAGGTATCCACGCGGGTGACATGTCAGGCCGTAGCGTTCCAGATCGCGACGTCTTTCGAAGCCAAATGACGCACTCGTCGCGAGCCAGTCATCAAGAGCCAGGAGCACCCCTCGTGGCCACGCATCATCAAGCCGCATCTCCTCGATATCGACACACCCATCCTCGACGACAAAGCAGCCCCCCGGAGGAACGAGGGACGAGAAGTGGGCAAGAGCCTTCGACGTCGTCTCGTACGTATGCGCAGAGTCTTCGACTACGAGGCAACGCGATCCAGGCGGAAGCTCCCGCTTGACGGCTATGGCACTCGACTTGTCGCGGACGTCACCCGCCACTAGGCAGATGGTGCTTTCGTAATTTGGGTCAACCTGCGAAATCAAATGGCGCGCCGTGGTCTGGTCGAGATCCAGAGAAATCACAAGCGGTCTGGGCAGACGCGGCCTATACCGAGCAAAGGCGACCAAGTGATCACGAAACCACAGCGCGCTTCCACCGAATTGTGTGCCAATTTCGACCACAACGTTGGCGTCTGTCTCCCAGAGGATGTGATCGTAGGTCCGCAGGTCCTCCGGGAACTTCGACATCCCAATTCCTGCGTACGAATCCTGGGTGTGCGACCGTACACGGTCGAGCCAGTAGTCACGGAGCGGCTCGCCCAATCGGTCCTCAATTGGTTCGAATTCAGCGCCACTCATGCTTTCTTCAAGTATGCGATGAGCCAAGGTGGTCACGCCCGTCGGTGAGGTCGAGTTCACCTTCCGGGGACAGTTACGGGTCGCCAGGGAGCGTCCGCGTCGTTGAGCTCGTCGATGACCTGCCCAAAGAGTCGACGAAGAGCGCCTGTTTCGCCAATCGTCTCAGGATCCTTCTCGCCGCTCCCGCCCAGCTCAAGATTCTTGTCGGGGTCGGGATGACTGTGGACAACTACTTTGGCTGGGTTTCGAGTGGCTCAAAGGGGTGCTCATCAGGATCGACCACCGCGCTCGGCATCCCTATCGGTATCGACGCACTCAATGTTCCCGATTGGCTGGCGGGCTCACGACGGGGGAACAGGGGATATTGAAACCAAAATCCAACATCGGAGGGGGAGGAACGCCGCGTTGCTTCCTGTAGGCGCGAATTCGCAGAACCTGATCGCCGCGGCCATCTCTTGATTCCAGAACGGGCCCGCGCAGCGATACATGTTGTGGATGCCGTTATCGGACAGGGTTAGGACGACAAACTGAACGCAGAATGCACCGATGGCGGCCATGCCTACACGCGGACGTACTAGATCTCGAAAACGTTGGGATCCGACGACTGCCGCAACGGCCGCGCAGAGACAGAGCAGTGGTACCGTCCAACAGCGCGCGCACCGGGATTCGGTCGTCCACCGAGGCGCGTTAT
>ODAK010003709.1_pt1 | contig 15775 bp, 14 predicted proteins | sample 1539591 | NCBI WGS metagenome assembly ODAK01 (sample SAMEA3539303, study PRJEB22396) | soil metagenome | biome: tundra; feature: field; material: soil | place: USA | collected 2010-05 | depth 0.15 m | reverse complement strand
GCGCGCACAAGCTGCTCGAAGGAGGGCACACGCTGGGCAAGATCGTGCTCGAGGGATTTTGACCCGGGCTGAAACCCTGGTCGAGTCGCGCTACGCCTGGGCGCGGCTCTGCGCCGCGCTCGCGCTGATGACCATCGGCGGCTCGGGCATGTACGCGATCACCGTCGTGCTGCCGCGCGTGCAGGCCGATTTCGGCGTGAGCCGCTCGGACGCATCCCTGCCGTATACATTCACCATGATCGGCTTCGGCCTGGGCGGCATCCTGATGGGACGCCTGTCGGACCGCTTTGGCGTGATGGTCCCGGTGATCATCGGCGCGCTCGGACTCTGCGCGGGCTTCGTCGCCGCCGGCACCGCCGGCAGCCTGTTGCAGTTCAATCTGGCCCAGTGCCTCTTGATCGGGCTGCTCGGCACCTCGGCCACGTTCGCGCCGCTGGTGGCGGACATTTCGCTGTGGTTCACGCGCCGCCGCGGCATCGCCGTCGCGATCTGCATCAGCGGCAACTATCTGGCAGGCGCGGTCTGGCCGCCGCTGATGCAGCACTTCATCGACGGCGCCGGCTGGCGCCGGACCTATATCGGGATCGGCGTGTTCTGCCTCGCGGCGATGCTGCCGCTCGCCCTGGTCCTGCGCCGCCGCCCTCCCGTCCCGGAACTGCCTGCGGCGGGGTCCGCGACCAGCGTCACCGGCTCCGAGGGCACACTCGGGCTCTCGCCGGGCACCCTGCAGGCGCTGCTTTGCGTCGCCGGCGTCGCCTGCTGCGTGGCCATGTCGATGCCGCAGGTGCACATCGTGGCCTATTGCGGCGATCTGGGCTATGGTCCCGCGCGGGGCGCGCAGATGCTCTCGCTCATGCTCGGCTTCGGCATTGTCAGCCGGCTCACTTTCGGCTGGATCTCGGACCACATCGGCGGGCTGCGCACGCTGCTCCTCGGTTCCACGCTGCAATGCATCGCACTGTTCATGTTCCTGCCGTTCAAGGGACTGGTTTCGCTCTACCTGGTATCGGCGCTGTTCGGCCTGTTCCAGGGCGGCATCGTGCCCTCCTACGCCCTCATTGTGCGCGAGCACTTCACGCCGCGCGAAGCCGGGGCGCGCATGGGCACGGTGCTGATGGCCACCCTGTTCGGCATGGCGCTGGGCGGCTGGATGTCAGGCTGGATTTTCGATCTCACCGGCTCCTACCGCGCCGCTTTCGTCAACGGCATCGCCTGGAACCTGCTCAACATCGGGATCGTGGCGGCGCTGCTTTATCGGTCGCGAGCGCGCGCCGCATTTGCCGGCTAGCTTGGGGCCGGCCCCGGGTCGCGTCGCTCAGCCGTGCTGGCCGATTTTGTGCGGCGGCTGCTCGGCCAGTTTCCAGGTGTCGCGCAGCACGTCGAGCAACGTGCGGATCACGGGATCGTCCTCGCGCGCACGCAGGTAAATGAACCACAGGGTGGTCTCGAGCCGCACATCGCGCCACAGGCACACTTCGCCCGCGGCTTCTTTCTCCAGCGCAAGTTCTTCACGGATTAAAGACAGACCGACCCCCGACACGACCAGGTTCGCAATCACGGATTCTTGGTCGGCCTCGACCACCTTGGTGGGTTCGATGCCGTGCTTGTCGAACAGCGCGCGGACTAGCTTGTGGTGGGTGCTGATCGACGGCGTGATGACCCAAGGCTGAGTAGCGATCGTGCTCCAGTCGGCATCGACCACGCGGCTGGACCAAGCCGCCGGCGCGGCGACGCGATAGGTGCTTCCGCGCAGCCGCAGCCTGCCCATGGCCGGGTGCTCGAGATCGCCATAATAAAAGCTTGCATCGAGTTCCCCGCTGAGCACTTTCGCGAACGCCGCGCCGGTGATCTCGTGATGCAGTTCCACCTGCAGCAAGGGATAGCGCTCGACCGTAGCGTTCAGGAACTCGCCGATGCGGATGAAGACCGGGTCCGACATAGTGCCCACGCGCACCTTGCCGGCAACCTCACCCTTGAGGGCCTTCGCCTCATTGCGCAGGACCTGGGCCGCAGCCAGCACTTTCTCCGCGTCCGCCAGCAAGCGTTCACCAGCCGAGGTCAGCACCATGCCGCTGGAAGTGCGTTCGAACAATGCGAGTTCAAGCTCGTCCTCCAGCGCCTTGATTTGCGCGCTGACTGCCGGTTGGCTGACGTGCAACTTTTCCGACGCACGGGTCAGATGACCGGCCTCGGCGACGGCGACAAAGCTGCGCAGCTGGTAGAGCTCCATATCAGATCCGATTTTCCAGAGCAACAACGGTCCCGCTCTGGCCTAAATTGTTGCGTTGCATCATAACATTATACACAATATAAGCTAAAGCGATGGCGACTATCCGAACATGCGATTGGATTACCCGGACCAAGATCCGTAATATGCTGACTGTAAAGCACAATACTTGTGCTGAATCAACTGGATTTGGAAGGAATTTGCCATGAGACTTTATGCCCCTCTGTACGAAGGTGACAGTGTTCTGCGCCCCGATGCGGCCATTGGCGCGTCTGTTCGCGCGATTTTCAAAGCGCCTACGCCTGCGGCTGGTTTTGTGCACAGCAATATCCAGGTGGAAGCAGCGAACCAGACCGCGCTCGATATCCATGCGATAGAGCGGACCGCCCGCGTGCTACGCGGCGTTGAGTTGGCGCACCTGTTGATAAACGCCGCCACCCTCCTGGCGAACGGGTTGAAAGCCGCCCATGCCGCCGTGGTGGAGTGGCTTGAACGCATCGATGATCAGGAGCGCGACAATTTCTTCGCCGCTTCCGCGAACCTTGCCGACTTGGAGCAGCGCCAGCGCCATTTCGAGCGTACCGGCCTCACGCACTACTGATCCAAGCGTGCCTGAGCTTCCCGCTCAGGCACGTTGTTTTAACCGCCAGGCGTCATTCGCATTGCCTCGCAGGCTCAGCGCTTCGAACCTGTGCCAGTTTACTCCCGCCCCGCTACGTTCGAACATTTTTTTGGCCGGGGCGTCAGCCTTGGTGGGATCCTCTGCGCGCAATCGCGTGCCAATCAGCCCGGAGTCCCCGCCGGCGCTCAATCTCCGGCCGCCGGCATCGCGCGAGGGCGATTGCCACAATCTCGACTTATGCTCGCGGCGCAAACTCTCCCCCCGAGAAAATGCGCGGCAGCGTCTTGCCGATGGGCTCGCGCAGCACCGCGTCGGCGATGTCGTCGAACGGTGTCGGCTCGGCGTTGACGATCACCACGCGCGCACCGGCCGCCTTGGCCTCGGACACCGCGCCGGCGATCGGATAGACCTGCAGGCTGGTGCCGACTGAGATGAAACAGTCGGCCTCGGCCGCCGAGCGCATCGCGCGCTCGATCACCTCAGGCACCAGGTTCTGGCCAAAGGAGATGGTATCGCTTTTCAGGATGCCGCCACAGAGTGTGCACGGCGGATCGTCCTCGCCGGTGAGCAAGCGCACCAAGGTCTCCTGCATCGGCCCCTTCCAGCCGCAGCTCATGCACACGACCTTCAGCACCGTGCCATGCACTTCTATCACGCGCTCGGACGAATTGCCCGCCTTCTGGTGCAGGCCATCGATATTCTGGGTGATGAGCGCATGCAGCTTGCCGCGCCGCTCCAGCCCGGCGATGGCCTCGTGGCCCGCGTTCGGCTGCGCCTCCCACGCGGGATGCACCAGTCGCGCCTGCCACGCCTTCTTGCGGATTTCGGCATCGGCCATGTAGTAGCGGATGTTGGACAACTTCTCCGCTTCGGGATCGCGCGTCCACACGCCCTGCGGCCCGCGAAAATCCGGAATGCCGGATTCGGTGGAAATACCCGCTCCGGTGAGAATCACCACACGCTTGGCGGCGGCCACCCAGCCGCGCACGGTGTCGATCATTGCATCAGGATGCACAATATGTCCCTCCCTGCGTTCATGGCCGCACCGCGGGCGTCTCGATCTTCATCCCGCGCGCGCGCCACATCAGGTAAAGCTCGAGATCGACCAATTCGGCTGCACCAAAATCGTACGCTTGCGCACGCGTGCCGACGAGGCAATTGCGCAGCCGCCGCTCGAGCGAGCCCAGGCCCTGCCACTCGAGGCGGTAGATCGGGTAACCGGTGGGGTGCGCCTGCGTAATGACGTTGCCGGCAAGGCGTTTGTCCCAGTTGTCGTCGTGGCATTGGGCGCATGACAGGTTGAGCTGGCCCTGGCGGCGATGGAATGCGTCGCGGCCGGCCTCGACAAACGGTTTGGTGCGTTCGTCGATCTCGACTGCGATCTGTAACCCGCGCGACTGCCGTCCTACATAAGCGGCGAGGGCGAGCAAGTCCCTGCTCTCGTACGCAAACGGCGGTGCCTTCTGCCGCTCGGTGCGGCAGATGTTGATGCGCTGCTCCAGATTCACCGGGCGCGCGCGCGCGGCGTTGAAGGCCGGATAACGCGCCGCGACACCCTTCATGCTCGCGCGCGCATCGCCGTGGCAGTCGAAACATGCGAGTTCCGCTGCGCCCGTTTTGCTGTTCCACAGCACTTCGCCATCGAGCACCCAGAGCATGCCGGGATTGGCGGTGTCGTCATCCTGCATCGCGCGCGTCTCGCGGCCCATGAATTCGTAGCCGGAGCGACGCTCCGGTGAAGCCATCCCGGCGGCGGCCGCCGGAATCGCAGCCGCGGCCAGCACTAGCGCGACACACGATGACCGTAACATGGTGAAGCCGCGATTCATGACGAACGCGCCATCACGGACACGCTCAGCCGACCGCGATGGCGGCGGACTCGGTCACGGAGAAGCCGTTGTCGCCGGTCCAGTTGCAGACGATGGTGCCGCTTTCGATGGCGCGCGTCGAAAACGCAAGGTAGGGATTCGCGGCGATCGCGGGGTAGAACTCGGCGCGGAATATTTCCGCGCCGTTATAGGTGCAGACGAACTGGGTGATGATGTCGCGCGGGATCAACGCGCCGAGCTGGGTGCGGCGAAATCCGTTCTCCATGTCGTGCGCAACCAGCGCCTTGATCTCGATGATTTCGCCGCGGCGGGCGCTTGCCGGCACATTGACGATTGCGCGCGCCACGGTCACAGCTCCTCGAGGCAGGCCGCGAGCGTGACGACAACGTCGACACTGCCCGACCAGAACGAGCCGTCCGAGAGTTCGCAGATCGCGACGACCGTTTGCGAATCGGCGAGCCGAATCCGCGTGGCGACGCTTGCGCGGCCGGCGCGCGGCCCAAGATGAAAGGAAACGACGTTCGGCAGCGGGTTCTTCTCGGAGAACACATGGACCGCCTTCACGTAGTCAGCCTCGGTCATCGGGCTGTCGACGCTGACGGCGAGCGGCACGCCGTTGCCGTTCTCAATCAACGCCGGCAGATCGAGCTTCACCTTGCCCTTGTTGATGGGCGCCGTGCCAACGACTTTGTGGATCGCTTCCAGCGCCGCCGCCGCCGACGCCTGCGTCGGCGGAGAGAACCTGCCGGGTCCGCTCCTGTCCTGTGCCAGCGCAGCCGGAGCGAGCGCGATCCCCGCGGCCATACCGCCCGCCGCAAGCAGAAATTCGCGGCGGGAACTTATGTCCATGGACGTTCGTGTGCGCTTAGGTTTCATTCAATCGCGCAAGGTCATCAGAAATGCCACTACGTCCTCGATCTGTTCCGCGCTCAGCACGGGTTTGCCCTGATACGCGGGCGCGACGCGCGTCAGTCCTTCGATCTTGTAGTAGGCCGGCATGATCGTCGCCGCGTTGACCCGGCTGGAGTCGACGATCCTCAAGCGCAACTGCCCTGCGGACCATCTGCTGGCGGCCCCCTTCAGATCGGGCGCAAGATCGCCCTGTAAGCGCACTTCCGGGAACGGCCCGCTATGGCAGAGCAGGCAGAGTCCAAGCTGCCGGTTGGTGACGATCGCGCGGCCGCGCGCGGGGTCGCCAACGTAAGCATTCGCGCCGGTGAGCGCAGCCGGAATGTCATCGCCCACCACCGCGACGCCGACAGCTGTGTCTTGTGCGCACATTAGTCCGGCGCTCGCTCCCGCAGCCGCAAAACCTGCCACGGCGGCCAGCACCCGCGAACGCAGACCTGCTCCGCGCCAGGAGGCTGCAATCGCCGCCACCGTGCCCGCCTACACCAGCGTTATGCCGTGGTTCTTCAGCGGGAACGAGCGGATGCGCTTGCCGGTCGCCGCGAAAAACGCGTTCAGCACCGCGGGCCCGGCCACGCAGATGGTCGGCTCGCCGACCCCGCCCCAGAAGCCGCCGGAGGGCATGACGATCGACTCGACTTTCGGCATCTGCGCGATGCGCATCGAGTTGTAGACATGAAAATTGTCCTGCTCCATGCGGCCGTCCTTGACCGTGCATTCCTGCTCGAACAACGCGGACAATCCGTAGACGAACGAGCCGGCGACCTGGCGATCGATCTGGGCGGGGTTCACGGCATACCCCGGATCGGTCGCACCGACGATGCGGTGGATTTTCACCTTGTTGCCGCCGCTGACGGAAATCTCGGCGCAGGCTGCCACGTAGGCGCCGAAAGCCCTGAACTGGGCCAAGCCGCGGTACACGCCTTGTGGCGCCGGCTTGCTCCAGCCGCCTTTGTCGGCAACGGCATTGAGCACCCCGAGCGCCTGCGGATGGCCTGCCATCAGCTTGCGCCGGAATTCCAGCGCATCCTTGCCTGCCGCATGGGCGAGTTCGTCGATGAAGCACTCGAGGAAGATGGCGTTCTGGTTGATGTTCACGCCGCGCCAGAAGCCCGGCGGCACGTGCGTGTTGCGCATCGCGTGGTCGATCAGCACGTTCGGGATGCTGTACTCGAGCGAGTGCTCCCCCGACGGCCAGAACCCCTGGAAGGTGAAGGCGTCCTTGCCTTTGTCCAGCGCCTCCGGTCGCGCGGAGGCGAGGATCGACTGTCCCGACAGCCGGATGCGCAAACCGCTCAGGTTTCCGCTTGCGTCCAGCGCGCCGGTCAGTTTCGCCTGCATCACCGGGTGGTACTTGCCATGCAACATGTCTTCTTCGCGCGACCAGAGCAGCTTCACCGGCGTGCCCGGCATCTGCTTCGCGATCAAAACGGCCTGGCGCACGTAATCGGTGAATCCGCGCCGGCCGAAGCCACCGCCGAGAAGCAGCTTCTCGACATCGCACTTGGCGACCGGCAGCCCGGACGCCTCGGCCGCCGCGGCGAGCGCCGCCTCGCCGTTCTGCGTCCCAACCCAGACCTTGCAGCTATCGGCCGTGCAGAGGGCGGTTGCGTTCAGCGGCTCCATCGTCGCGTGGTTCTGGTACGGATAGGCGTAGACGGCTTCGATCGTCTTCGCCGCGCCGGCAATCGCAGCGTTTACGTCGCCAGCCTGGTTGTGAACAAACGCCTGATCGGCGGAGAGGCCTTCTTTCAGGATCTCGGCAATCGATGCGCTCGACACCTTGGCGTTTGCGCCGCCGTCCCACTCGATGGTAATGGCATCGAGTGCGGTCTTGGCATGCCACCAGGTGTCGGCAACGACGGCGATCGCGGAGTCCTCGACGCGCACGATTTTTTTCACCCCCGGCATCGCCGCGGCCTTGACCGAATCGAAGCTCTTCACCTTGCCGCCGAAGATCGGGCAATCCTTGATCGCGGCGTTCAGCATCCCGGGCAGTTTCAGGTCCGCTCCGTAAATCTGCTTGCCGGTCAGTTTGTCGATCGTGTCCAGCCGCTTCACCGGCTTGCCTATGATCTTCCATTCTTTCGGATCCTTGAGCGCCACGTCCTTCGGCGGCTCGAGCTTCGACGCGGCGTCGGCCACGCGGCCGTAGGTCGTGGTGCGGCCCGACGGCCTGTGCGTGATGACGCTGTTGGCGGCGACGCACTCTGCGGCCGGTACATTCCACTCATTGGCCGCCGCCTGCACCAGCATCATGCGCGCGGCCGCGCCGCCCTTGCGCACGTAGTCATGCGAGGTGCGGATGCCGCGGCTTCCGCCGGTGCCGAAGTCGCCCCACACGCGCTTGCGCGCGACGTTCTGGCCGGGCGTGGGATATTCCGTGGTCACCTTGGCCCAGTCGCACTCGAGTTCCTCGGCCACCATCTGCGCGAGGCCGGTAAGGGTGCCCTGCCCCATCTCGGAGCGGGCAATGCGGATGACGACGGTGTCGTCGGGACGGATGACCACCCACGCATTGACCTCGGGCGTGCCTTCCGCGGCGCGAACGATGCCCGGCCCGCCGAACGGAATGTTCAAGCCGAGCATGAGCCCGCCGCCGACGGTGGCGCTGCTGATGAGGAAGGTACGGCGAGTGATTTTCGGAGCTTGGATCATGGTTTCCCCCTTATGCCTTGGCTGCGGCGTGGATCGCTTCGCGCACCTGCTGGAAGGTGCCGCAGCGGCAGATGTTGGTGATCGCGGCGTCGATGTCGGCGTCGGTCGGTTTCGGCTTCTCGCTGAGCAGCGCCGTTACCGCCATGATCATGCCCGACTGGCAGTAGCCGCACTGCGGCACATCGTGCTCGAGCCAGGCCTTCTGCACCTTGGTCAGCACCCCGTTTGCCGCCAGGCCTTCGATGGTGGTGATTTTTTTGCCTACCGCCGCGCTGACGGGCACGACGCAGGAGCGCACCGGCGCGCCGTCGATATGCACGGTGCAGGCGCCGCACTGCGCGATACCGCAGCCGTATTTGGTCCCGGTAAGGCCGATCTGCTCCCGGATCGCCCACAGCAGCGGCGTGGCGGGATCGACGTCGACATCAAGCGTATTACCATTGATCGTAAGGCGTGCCATTCGATTTCCTCCCAGTGATCGCTATGTGGCCAAAACAATTCATCGGCGCAGGCCACGCGGGCGCCGAGAGTGTGCCGGTTCAACCTCGTGAATATACTGTGCCACGGTCCGAAGCTCAACGCTCCGAGCGCTACACATTACAGCAAGTAATTACAGGCCGCCATGCCCACGAAGACTGTCCTTGTCACCCAATGGTCGATCAGCGCTTGCCCGGCCCGGATGTTTGTGCGGCGCATCAAACTCTGTTCTCCTCGGGCCGCAGCGCGCCCGAAACCGGGCGCGAACCCCATTGCGCGCCCGAAAATGGGTCCATAGCGCGAACGATTTGCATAAGCATGCGCCCCGCGCACAATGCCCCACCCTCCAGCGCCGCCGGCCCGCAATCTCCTATTGTCATGTCACACAAAAGCAGGACAATAGGCGCCTTCGAACAGGCAAGAAGGAGTTTCACATGTCGGCAGGACACGGACACGGCCCCGCTCATCATGACGAGGGCAGCAAGCAGATCGGCCTGCTCATCGCAATTCTGGCGCTGGTGCTGGCGTTCTCGGAAACCCTGGGCAAGGGCGCCCAGACGCAGGCCTTGAGCCTGAACATCGAGGCGTCGAACCTGTGGACGTTCTTCCAGGCGAAGACGGTGCGCCTCACTATGATGAAAACGGCGGCCGAGAGTGCCGCGCTGGAACTGGCGCAAACCACCGATCTGAAGGCGAAGAATCTCATCGCCGAGCAGATCGCCGGCTGGCGCAAGGCCGCGGAGCGCTACGACTCCGAGCCCGAAACCAACGAGGGCCGCAAGGAACTCGCCGCGCGCGCCAAGTCCACCGAGCAGAAGCGCGACCACGCGCTCGCCGCGTACCACAACTACGAGATCGCCTCAGGCGCGGTGCAAATCGCCATCGTGCTGGCATCGGCTTCCATCATCACCGGGCTCGCCGTGCTGGTGTGGATCGCCGGTGCGCTCGGCGTCGTCGGCGTAGCGTTTTCGCTGATCGGCTTTTTCTGGCCGACCGCCGTGCATCTGTTCTGAAAGCGGCGTAGCGTCCGCGAGAAAATGATCATGGACCGCAATTCCGGACGATCGGGGAGCGCGCCAACGTGGCGTGCCATGCTGTTGCTGCTTCTGGGCGGACCTTATTGCGCCAGACTGGAGAACGCCGCTTCGAGCGCTGCCTGGGCGTCGGCGAGGCGCTTGCGCTGCGCCGCACCCCACGCCGCGTCATCCCTGAGCGAGGTTCTGGCCGCGGCCAGCATCCGCCTGATCTCTTCGGGCTGTGTGCCGCCGATGCCTTTGCGGCTGCGGACCATGTACTCCGGGCTAAGCGCCAGCTTGAAGTCCGCCTCGCCCAGCGGCAGGTCCCGGCCGGTGTCCTCGCGGTAGATTCGCTGCGCTTCCGCATACGGGATCTCGATCGGCGTGAGCCCGCGGCTCCTGCCGAACTTGGCCAGGTCCGCCGCAAAATGGTGGCCGATCCTGAACGGCACATTGGCTTTCAGCATCAGGAAATCGGCAACCTCGGTCATGGTGGAGTACTCGGCGTTGACTTCCGCGAGCGAGCGCGGGGCGTTCACGACGATCCCGTCGATCACATCCGCCAGCAAGCGGTACAAGGCCGCGGTATCCAGCGCGGGAATAGCGTTGGGTCGGCGATAGTCGTACATGCCGGTATTGGTGTTGTGCGCGAGCAGAAACGTCGTGTTCATTGCGCCGACAATCAGGCTCGCCTGATGGCGCAGATTGGTCAGCGCGACCGGATTGCGTTTCTGCGGCATGATGCTGCTGCCTCCGGTGAGCTTGCCGTCGGTCAGCAGAAACCACGGCGACGGGTCGGCATATTGCGTCGTCATGTCCTGCGCGAACTGGCCGACGTGCACGGCCGAGATCGCAAGCGCTGTGGCGATTTCGAGCCCGCTGTCCACCGGCGCCAGATGGTTGGCATCGTACGCGTTTTCGACCACTCCGTCGAACCCGAGCAGCGTCGCCAGCCGCTGCCGGTCGATGGGATAGCCGGAGTTCGAGATCACGGCCGCGCCCAAGGGGCTGCGGTTGATGCCCGCATACGCGGCGCGCAAGCGCACGGCATCCCTGCCGAGCGCGGCTGCCAACGCATGCATGTAATGGCCGACCGTCGTCGGTTGCGCCTGCACGCCATGAGTGTAGGCGGGAATGACGGTGTCGGGATACTTCTCCGCCAGCGCGAGTACCCTGTCGCGCAGCGCGCCGAGACTGTCGCAGGCTTCGAGCAGATCCCCGCGCAGCTGCATTCGGGTCGTGGTGGATGAGATGTCCTGGCGGCTGCGCCCCACATGAAGCATCGAGGCGTCAGGACCGGCCACGGCGGCGAGCTGCGGCTCATATTTGAGATAGTCGCGCGGCCGCTCCGCGCCGGGCTTCGCGTTGTTCGCGTCGACCGTCACGATAGCTTGCGCAATCCTGCCTGCCACCGGGGCCGGCACAATCATGGTCTCGCGCAGCATTACGATCGATGCCTTGTTGATCTGGGTCAGCAAGGCGAAATCGTCGCTCGCCGCGGTGCCGGCAGACCGGTACGGATTGGGATTTCCATACGCATCGATGCCTGTCTGGGCGACGCAGTGCGCCGCAATAGTGAACAGCACCATAGTCAGAACGAATTTCGCCCGCATGCATTGCTCCTCGTCGATCGATTTCGATTGGAGATTCTACCCCGGCGCGAACGGGCTCCGGCGAGCGCCTGCAGCCGCGCCGGCCGACGGCGCCAGTCCCCGCGGCCGGTCGATTGAGGTTCGACGTGCTCGCTGTCTTGAACTGCGTGACGGCATCAGCCCCCCGCAATTACACTTGCATGGTCTGAGAAACCTGCAATGGCGGCCTCGCACCGGCCGCGGCGGACCGCCCTAATTGGAGACCGGGAATGACGGCAATTCTGCTCTCACATCGCTTCCACCAAGCCTCGGGCGTGACGCTGCTCGCGCGAGCTGCAGAACTGGGGATAAAGCTCGAACCCATCGTGTTGCCCGCCGAGCAGGAGGCGCGGCTCGATGCGGATGCCTGCAAGCGCATCGAGATCGCCTATTTCTCGCAGGACCTGGTTCCGGATTTCGCGCGGCAGTTCTTCTCGGCCTGCTACAAGGCCGAGCAGCTGTGCTGGCTGCATGTCTTCAATGCAGGCAGCGATCATCCGGTGTTCGGCCAGATGCTCGAACGCGGCGTGCGCGTGACCACGTCTTCGGGCGCCAACGCCGCGCCGGTCGGCGTTACCGCCGCGACCGGCATGCTGATGCTGGCGCGCGGCTTTCCCGGCTGGATGGCCGCGCAGCGCCGGCACGCCTGGGAGCCGGTGCGCGGCGACAGTGCGCCCGGCGATTTGCGCGGCCAGACCCTGCTGCTGGTGGGCGTCGGCGAGATCGGCAAGACCATGGCGCGCATCGCGCAGGCGCTCGGCATGCACGTGATTGGCGTGCGCCGCAGCAGCCGGCAGCCGGAGGACCCGGTCGATGAAATGCATCCGCCCGCTGCGCTCGATCGACTGCTGCCGCGCGCGCAATGGCTCGCACTCACCTGTCCGCTGACCGACGAGACACGCGGAATGATCGACGCCGGGCGGCTGGCGCGGCTGCCCCAAGGCGCGCGCATCGTCAACGTCGCGCGCGGCGAAATCATCGACGAGCAGGCGTTGATCGCGGCGCTCGCTAGCGGCCATCTTGGCGGCGCATATCTCGACGTGTTCGAACAGGAGCCGCTGCCCGCGGAATCGCCGCTGTGGGACCTGCCGAACGTGGTGCTCTCCCCGCACAACGCGGCGGCTTCGAGCGGCAACGATGAGCGCGCCACGGCAATGTTTCTGCGCAACCTCGGGTCGAGCGCACGCGGCGAGCCGATGAAGAACGAGATAACAAAAGGCGCCGGCGGGAAGCGGTGAGGCCGGAAAGCACGCGGTTGCAGGTAGCGTGCGCGCCGCATGCGCAACCCTCACGGGCCGAATGGCCATCGTCCTGCCAAAGTGGAGCGAACGGAGAGGATGATTTGTTGCTATCACTATCGGCTAAACATGACCAACAGGCGATTAACATGAAGTCGCCGGACGGATTGCAGGGCAAGTTGCGCGGCGGGCAATGGCGTGTCATAGAGCGATTCCTCGCTGTGCTCGGAATGACATCTTCGAGTTTGGGCATGCTGAATTACCCGCCTGACCGTCCGTGTGGCAACGCAGCATAAAAGAGGATATAGTCCGTTTCCTCTCATAGCCTTTCCAAGCTCGCCCATGGCTGCAAGCACCAACGTTGGCGCCGAATCGGGCGGGAAATCCCCTCTGAAGATACTGACCCTCGGTGCGCTCGGCGTCGTCTACGGCGACATCGGCACCAGCCCGCTGTATGCGTTCAAGGAAGCGCTCACCGGCGCGCACGGCCTGCCGTTCACCGAGGCGAACGTGCTCGCGGTGCTGTCGATGATGTTCTGGTCGATCACGCTGATCGTTTCCCTGAAATACGTGACCATCGTCCTGCGCTTCGACAACGGCGGCGAAGGCGGCATTCTCGCGCTCCTCGCGCTCGCCTCGCGCCTGACGCGCGAGCATCCGCGCCTTACCTGGACGGTGGCGATGCTCGGCATCTTCGGCGCGTCGCTGTTCTATGGCGACGCGATCATCACGCCCGCAATCTCGGTGCTCTCCGCGGTCGAAGGTGTGTCGGTGGCGACGCCTGCCTTGGAGCGCTGGATCGTGCCGATCACGATTGCGATCCTGGTCGGCTTGTTTGTCATTCAAAGCCACGGCACGGGCGCGCTGGGCAAGCTCTTCGGTCCGATTATGGTAATTTGGTTTCTCGCGCTTGCCGCGCTCGGCGCGGTCTCGATCGTGCAGACGCCCGCTGTGCTCACGGCGCTCGACCCGAGGCTCGCACTTGCCTTCGCCTGGCAGTCGCCCGGACTCAGCTTTCTCGTGCTCGGCGCGGTGTTCCTCGCCCTTACCGGCGCCGAGGCGCTGTACGCCGACATGGGCCACTTCGGCGCGACGCCGGTCCGGCTGGCGTGGTTCGGGCTGGTGTTTCCTTCACTGATCATCAACTACTTCGGCCAGGGAGCGCTAGTGCTGCGCGACCCCGCGGCGGTAAAAAACCCGTTCTATCTGCTCGCGCCGGACGAACTGCTGATACCGCTGGTGCTCCTCGCCACGGCAGCGACCGTGATCGCGTCGCAAGCGACGATCTCGGGCGCGTTCTCGGTCACGCAGCAGGCCACACGCCTTGGCTACCTCCCGCGCATACAAACCCGGCACACCTCCGAAACCGAGCGCGGCCAAATCTATGTCCCGCAACTGAGCTGGACCATGCTGGTGCTGGTCATCCTGCTCGTGTTGGGGTTCCGCACCTCGAGCGCCATCGCGTCGGCTTACGGCATTGCGGTATCGGGAACCATGGTGCTGACGACAGCGCTGGTCTCGGTGGTTGCCGTGTCCCTGCCGAAACGGCCGAATCCGCTGTTTCTCTTAGTGCTCGCGCTGGTCGGCACGATGGAACTCGTGTTTTTCGCCGCGAACGCCACCAAAATCGCTGACGGCGGTTGGTTCCCGCTCGCCTGCGGCCTGGCGCTGTTCATAATGCTGACGACCTGGAAGCGCGCCGAGACTATCCTCACTGCGCACGAGAGAAGCAGGCGCGTGCCGCTGGAGGCTTTTTCGACGCTGTGCAGCGCCGACATTCCGCGCGTGCCGGGCACCGCCGTGTACCTCTCGCCCGACCCTGGCTCGGTTCCTACGGTGCTGTTGCACAATCTCAAGCACAACAAGGTCCTGCACCAGCGCATCGTGTTGCTGACCATCGGTAATGAGGACGTGCCGCGTCTCTCCGACCAAGAGCGCACCGAAGTGCGCGTAATCGAGCGCGGCCATGTCTACCAGGCAACGCTGCACTACGGCTTCATGGAGCAGCCGGACGTGCCGAAAGGGTTGAAGCTGCTGGAGCGCCACGGACTGAAATTCGATGCCCTGGACACGACCTTTTTCCTCGGCAAAGCCACCCTCGCGCGCGCCGCGAAACCGGGGCTATTCACCTGGCGCCGGGAACTGTTCCGCTGGATGCAGCGCAACGCCCCGGCAACCGCGGAATATTTCAAGCTACAGCCCGATCGCGTGATCGAACTCGGCACCAGGGTTACACTGTAGACCTTCGCTCGCCCGGCAAAATCGCCGTCACTGCGCTTTGATTCCGGCCTGCTTCACCACCTTGCCCCAGGTCTCGTACTCGCGCTCCATGTAGCGCCCCAGCTCCGCCGCCGAGCCTGGGCTGGGCTCGAGCCCCTGCTGCTGCAGCAAGGCCGCAGCCTCGGGATTGTTGAGCGCCTTCACCAGCTCGCGGTTGAGCCGCGCGATGATCTCCTTCGGCGTCTTCGCGGGTGCCAGGTAGGCGTACCAGTTCATCGCCTCGTAGCCGGGGTAGCCTGATTCGGCCACCGTCGGGATCTCGGGCAGCAGCGCCGCCCGCTTTGACCCGGTGGTGGCGAGGGCACGGAGCTTGCCCGCCTTCATATGCGCAGCGACGGATACCGGGGTCGCGAAAATCGACATGATCTGGCCGCCCAGTATGCCCTGCATCGCCGGGCCCCCGCCCTTGTAAGGCACATGGATCATGTCGACATTCGCCCTGATCTTGAGGAGTTCGCCCGCGAGGTGGCCGGCGCTGAGGATTCCCGCAGAGCCGTAGGTGACGCTGCCCGCCTTGTCCTTCGCCAGCTTGACGAACTCGGCGAGGGATTGCGCCGGCAGGGACGGCTGCACCACGAGGACGTTGGCGAACACCACCGCCATGGTGATCGGCGCGAAGTCGCGCAGCGGGTCGTAAGGCAGGCTGGCGATCACGTGCGGCGCCACCGCAAGCGAGCCGACGTTGCCGAGCAGGATGGTGTAGCCGTCCGGCGCGGCATGGGCGACGAAGTCAGCGGCAATGTTGCCGCCCGCGCCCGCCTTGTTGTCGACCAGCACCTGCTGGCCGAGGCTCTCGCTGAGATTCCTCGCAATGATGCGCGCCACCGTATCGGTGCCGCCTCCCGGCGCGAATCCGACCACCATGGTGACGGGGCGCGCCGGATAACC
>ODAK010003708.1_pt1 | contig 15775 bp, 12 predicted proteins | sample 1539591 | NCBI WGS metagenome assembly ODAK01 (sample SAMEA3539303, study PRJEB22396) | soil metagenome | biome: tundra; feature: field; material: soil | place: USA | collected 2010-05 | depth 0.15 m | reverse complement strand
GAATCGGAACCGGCAGGTGTCCGACGCTCACGCGCCCATTCGAGCATGAAATCAAATCTTCCAGTGAGCCCGGTCTTATCGATTATGGGGCGGCCAAAAGACAGGGGCCCGGCAAAAGCGTCGGAAAGCGTGCCCGCCAGCACGTCCATGCTCACGTCGCGGGTACCCAGGATAAGCGTCGTGCCCAGGTCGATAAACGGCGATAACGTGTGGCAAATAAAGTGAAAATCGGGGACCTCCTTGACAGGGGAGGCGTCGGGTTGATCGCACGGCGGCGCGTCGGCATGTGAAATGAGCTTCGGCCCCGGCTTTCCGGGCTTTGCAAGCCTGAGTTCAAACACCGGAACTTCCCGGGTCTCAAAGTGGGCCGTCAACTGAACGCGATCGGCCAGCAGGGCCTGCACCATGAGACGCATCTGGTCCTTTGTTGGCTTGCCTGTCGCCTGCGCTTCAATGCTGTAGAGGTCGGTCTCCAGCCATTTCGGAAAATGGGAAAGCTCCCGGCTCCCCACCTCGCTCCACAAAACTTTGTATGCGAATTCAATGTAACTCGCGAGCGTGTCGTTCGCGCGCAGGCGGCCATTCGTTGCCAGGTAGTCCTCCGAGGGATCGAGTGAAAAGTTCAGGGGCACAAAGGCTCCCTTGCTCGGCTTGATGGAAGCCACATCGAAGGCCATCTTCCCTCCGGCCCTGGTCTGCCAGTCTGTTGCATCCTGAGCCCGAATAGCAGGCGCATTCAGAATGCCAACAACGATCGGTGTGCCCAGTCCTGCCAGGGCGGCAGCCCCCAGGACGAGCTTTTTCCAGCGACTCGGCCCAATCGGACTTCGGTTCCTCATGATCCTACGCTCCCTGCCAGGATTAGACGGGGCACCGCCACGAACCGTGCAGTAGATACCACAAGCAGTCACGAGGAGCCAGATCGTCTGTAACGGCGAACTCTTTACAAACCGCCGTCGGTACCTGTCCTCGGGCTCTGCCTCAGCCAATGGTGCTGATGCGAGTCCGCAGCCGCCTCCCTCCTTCGTCTTCTTCCGGCTCGCCCCCTCCCGCGGAATGTTAAAATCAGCGGTATTCATGCCAAAATCTACGATGGCGCAGCCGCTGGCGGTAACGGACCCGGCTATCTTCGACCTGATTCAGAAGGAAACCCGCCGTCAGGATGGCCAGATCGAACTGATCGCGAGCGAGAACTTCACCTCCGAAGCTGTCCTCGAAGCCACCGGCAGCATCTTCACCAATAAATACGCGGAAGGCTATCCCGGCAAACGCTACTACGGCGGCTGCGAATACGCCGACGAAGTGGAAAACCTGGCGCGCGACCGCGCAAAGCAGCTCTTCAAAGCCGAGTACGCCAACGTGCAGCCGCACTCCGGCTCACAGGCCAATCAGGCCGCGTATGGTGCCGTTCTGCAGCCTGGCGACACCATCATGGGCCTCGACCTCGCCCACGGCGGCCATCTCACCCATGGCCACAAACTGAACTTCTCGGGCAAGACCTATCACATCGTCGCTTACCAGGTAAACAAAGCCACCGAACAAATCGATTTCGATGAGATGGCCCGCCTCGCCGAGGAATACAAGCCGAAGATGATCGTCGCGGGCGGCAGCGCCTACCCGCGCAAACTCGATTTCGCGAAGTTCCGCGCCGTCGCGGATTCCGTCGGCGCCATGCTCCTGGTCGATATGGCTCACATCTCGGGTCTCGTCGCCGCCGGCCTTCACGCCAACCCCTGCGAATACGCCGACATCGTGACGTCGACCACCCACAAGACTTTGCGCGGGCCGCGCAGCGGCATCATTCTGGCGAGAGAAAAGTACGGCGCCGCGATCGACAAAACCGTCTTCCCCGGCACTCAGGGCGGCCCCCTCGTGCATGTCATAGCAGCAAAAGCCGTCTGCTTCCTTGAAGCCATGAAGCCTGAATTCCTGAGCTATTCGAAGCAGGTGATCGCAAACGCGCAGGCGCTCGCGAAAGGTCTCCAGTCAGAAGGCTTCCGCATCGTCTCCGGCGGCACCGATACCCATCTGATGCTGGTCGACGTCTTTTCGAAAGGCGTGCGTGGCCGCGATGCCGAACAGTCGCTCGATCGCGCCCGCATCACCGTAAACAAGAACGCGATTCCCTTCGATGTGAACCCGCCGCTCAACCCCAGTGGAATTCGGCTCGGCAGTCCCGCCGCCACCACGCGTGGTTTCACCGAGACGGAGATGCGTGAAGTCGCGAGTCTGATCGCGGAAGTGGTGAAAGACGTAAGTTCCGAGAGTGCGATTGCCTCGGTCCGCCAGCGTGTCGAGACGCTCACCGCGCGCTTCCCGCTTTACGCGTGGAAGACCCAGTCCGCTCCAGCCGCCGTGTAACACGGATGATTCAAAGACTTCGTGAATATTGCAATCGATGTCCGGCGAGTTCGTGACTTCGGTGTCGGCACGTATATCCGGAACCTCCTGCTGGCCCTCGCGGCAGCCGGTACCAGCCACCGTTTCCACCTGATCTGCGCGCTTGCCGACGCACCCCAGTTCGCGCATCTTCCCCCGAATTTCGAAGTCGTGCCTTACGCGCGCGGGGACGCCTCGCGTCTTGACCACCTCGATCTGCCTCGCCTGATTCGCAGGCTGCGCACCGACGTTACCCACATTCCGTTCCATCGCGTTCCTCTGCTGCTCCGCAAGCCGTATGCGGTGACCATTCACGACCTCAGCAGCCTGTTTTACGACGATGCGTCCGGGCTTCTGCATGCCGTGCGCGGTTTCCGTCTGCGTCGCGGTCTGGAGCGCGCGGGGGGCATTATCGCGGTCTCGGGCGCCACACAGCGCGACGTCATCAATCTGGTGCCCGAAGCCGCCGCGCGCGTGCGCCTTATCTACAACGCGCCCGATCCCCTCTTCCTGCAACGTCAGGGCGACACTGCGAACGGCGGCATCGCGAAAGACGCCGCACGTGAACGCCACCGCATTCTCGAACGCTACCAGATCCGCTATCCGTTTCTGCTCTACGCCGGCTCCATCCGCCCGCAGAAAAACATTCCCCGGCTGATCGAAGCCTTCGCGGTCGCCCGCAGCGGTCTCGAGCATCACGGCGGCTTCCGCGACCTTCGGTTAATCATTATCGGCGATGAAATTTCACGCCATCCCGATGTCCGCCGCGCCGTCATTCACAGCCGCGTGGAACACTGCGTCCGCTTTCTCGGGTTTATCCCGTTTGAAACGCTCCGTATCTTCCATGAACTCGCCACTGCCTTCGTCTTTCCCTCGCTCTACGAGGGCTTCGGCCTTCCGCCCCTCGAAGCCATGGCCTCCGGGACGCCCGTAATTGCCTCCGCCGTGAGTTCTCTCCCTGAAGTGGTCGGCGGCGCGGCTATGCTGGTTAACCCCGAAAACGTCTTCGACATCGCTCGCGGCATCACGGAAGTGCTGCTCAACGACAGCCTGCGCGAAGAATTGATCGTGAAAGGCCGCAAACAGGCCGCCAGTTTCAGTTGGGGGCGCACCGCCGAAAGCGTGCTGAAGCTCTACGAAGAGCTCGGCTCGAAAGGCTGAGCGGCCGGGTCGTCGTCTTCCTTCGGCGCCAGCGCATCCAGTTCGCGGCCCACCCACACCACCCTCGCCAGCACGACTTCCAGAATGTTCCGCCCCTTGAGCGATACGCACTGCCACTTCTGCGGATCGTCGATCGTCGCCTCGTTGGCTATGTAAAGCCGCGTACCGCCCAGCCGCAGATATCGGACTCGCAGCCCCCCTTCCTCCTTCACCACCCACAGGCTTTTCCCCGCGGGCGCCGAACGCAACCTGGCATTTTGATCGAGCAAAATCAGATCTTGCGCGGCCAGTGCCTTCGGCAGCACCAGGTCCGGACCTAACCGCGCAGCCAGGGGTTTCACCAGACCCTCCACCGTGGATCGCGTCATCGGAATAAATCCCCGTGTCTTTGTGAATATCGGGTCGGTACCGGGACCAATGCGGTTGCGGACCAGCGGAATTGCCCGGATCCCTGCGTCTGGCTCCGCCGCGACACGCCACAAAAGATCCGAAACCCTGAGGTCGAGCGCGTCCAGCAGGCGATCCGCGGAGCGGTTCGAGAGCATTCGTATCCTCTTGATAACATTGTGCATATGCGGCTGGGACATACCGCACAGTCGAGCCAGCCCGCGTTCCGTCAGCTGCCCCGCGCGAACCCGTTCGCTGGCGATATCGATAAGTCGGCGCTGGAGCTCCTGGAAAAACACCTTGCTCCACCTTATAACCTATTTCTCTCAGAAATAGGTATGTATGATATCGCACTAATACCGGACTTGCCCGCAGTCATGTAAGTACCGGAACTCCAGCATTTGGAAAGACTTTCCTTCATTTGAATATCTTGGCAATAAAAGGAATAATGCATTGCAATACCGAAATGAGAGAAATTAATTTCAGGAACATTCGGTGCAATTTATTGAATCGTACCGGGAGGAAACATTCGTGAATTTTGAATGGAATCGGTCGGAAACTATCGCGGTAGCGAAAGAATCCTGCTCGCAATGCCAGGGACTTGGATTGCGCAGCAGCACAAGCAGGAAAGGCTCTTCGGAAGCGCCCTGTAACTGTGTTCTGAGAGGGATCTTTCGTGCCTGCTACTCTCGGTTCCGGCATTGCCTGCAGAAGGAGAAGAGCATGAGCCACGTGCGGTTCGAGATCATCGGCGGCCAGGAACGGCGCCCGGTGTGGGGCCGCAAAGACGAAGAATATGTTGCGGATTTCTGCCTGGTAAGCAAGCGCGTTCTCGACGAATTTGAATATAAATTGTTCCGATTTCATTTCCTGCTGGGGGCCGACTGGAAGCTCTGCTGCAGGCAGCTGAAGATGGAAAAAGGCGTATTTTTCCATGCAATCTACCGTATCCAAAAGAAACTGGGGCGGGCGTTCCGCGAACTGGAGCCGTACGCTTTGTTTCCGCTCAATGAATATTTCGCCCCGGTGGTAAGAAAAGAACTCACATCGGCGCGGAACAATGTGCTGGAAATGCCACCTTCAATACAGAAGAAGGGCATCCTGAGACCGCCGCTGCGCAAGGTCGCCTAGCAGCTCCCTCGCCGTCAGCGGTTGTTTTCTGAGCCGCGCGCGCAAGCAAGCGGTTTTGCGGGTTTTTCAGCAGCCTGCCATCCTTCTGGGTAATGCAGTATAACCTCAGGCGTAAGCGCGGGGAAAGGGCTGGTGAATTCGCCCTGTAGTTGCCGGGAAATGACTCCCATATGTGGAGCTTTTTCCGGCTTTTTTATTTTTTAAGCGCCTGCGTGCCGTTGAATCGTCGGGGCCAGCCGCTCCGCCAGATCGTTATTCTCTCTGTCCGGCAGTGCCGAAACAACATACGCCAGCCACGAACCCGTTTCAAATGCGGCTTCGGCATACCCCTGGCGTGTTCCTTCGTGCACAGCGATCCCGGCGACGTCGACCACTCGTCCCGCCAGCGCCCGCGGGAATACTTCCTGCTCACCACGCTGCGTCAGCGCAACTGAAACCAGCGTCCCGTTCTGCTGCAGCACAACTAATTCAAAATCCCTGCCCGCTGCGGTGCACTGCCGGTCCGCCACCACACTGTCGCCTTTTGCCGCAGCCGCCAGATCGCGCGCCAGCCTCCCGTTCGTCGAACCCGATTTCAAGTCGCTCGCAATCGTGCACTGCACGTGCGCATTCACCCCGATATCGAAAAGCTCATTGGTCTTGCGAACCGAATAAAACCACACACCGCCGACCGCCAAAACCAACATCGCCAGGCTGGAAAGCAGTCGGGTTTTCTGCGCGCGGGGTGTAGTCATGAATCAGAACTTAAATCATCCCTCACCCAACCTCGCCGTAACCGTCTGATGTTACAGAGCCGCGCCCCGGACATCCCCTTTAGGGGTGCCGGCACGCAAGTAAGCGGTGCGACCGCAAAGGACTAGAATCGTTTTAGTGAAAGTGCTCGAAGAAAAACATAAACTGGCCACGCGCTGGTTTCACTGGCTGAATTTCCCGATCCTGCTGGCCATGATCTTCAGCGGGCTGCTCATTTACTGGGCCTATGACCCCTACCGCATCGGCCTCGGCAGCGTTACCCTCTTTCACTTCTTTCCCGCCTGGTTTTACGACCTCACGGGTGTCGCTCAGAACCTCGCTCTCGGCATGGCGCTCCACTTCCTGTTCGCCTGGATCTTCGCCATCAACGGCATTGCCTACGTCCTCTACACCCTGATCTCCGGCGAATGGCGCGCCCTGGTGCCCGACCGCAATTCTCCGCGCGAAGCCCTTCAGGTCGCGATGCACGATGCCGGTTTCAAAGTCCCGCTCCCACCGCAGGGTCGTTACAATGCCGCGCAGCGCATTACCTATACCGCGATTGTCCTGATGGGCGGCCTCAGCCTGCTCACCGGCCTCGCCATCTACAAGCCCGCGCAACTCCACTGGCTCACCGCGGCGCTCGGCGGCTATGAGTGGGCGCGCTGGGAACATTTCTGGCTGACGATGGGCTACGTCGCATTCTTCGTCATCCACCTCGCCCAGGTCATCCGCGCCGGCTGGCCCAACTTCCGCGCAATGGTCTGCGGCTACGACCTCGTCGAATCCAGTGCAAAGGTGACCCATGGCGACTAATGCTCCAAAGACGCCCGAAGAAGAACTCGCACGTCGCTCCCGCCGTTCCTTCCTCGCTCTGGGCGCCGGAGGCGTCGCCGCTATCGCAGGCTGGTACTGGCTGAACGGCCAGCCCCTGGATAACGAAATCCCCGCGCCACTCCGCCGTGTCCTCGGCTTCAATGCCAACCTCTTGCACAACGCGCTTTACAGCAACACTCACCTGGTCAAAACCTACCCTGCCTCAGCCATCGGCGAGATCAAAGTCAACGGCGACATCGGCATGGAAAAACCCATCGATCAGGCCGCCTGGCAGTTGACCCTCACCCCCCTGGGCGGAAGCGAGAAACAACTCAGTCTGGTCGACCTGAAATCACTCCCGCGTTACGAAGAGATCATCGATTTCAAATGCGTGGAAGGCTGGAGCACAGTCACTCAATTCGCCGGCGCCCGTCTTTCCGACTTCACCGCAAAGTTCGCCCCCGACTCCGAAAAAGCCGGCTGGGTCGGCATGAATACGCCGAGCAAAGACTACTACGTCGGCATCGACATGGCCAGCGCCATGCACCCGCAGACGCTGCTCGCCTACGAAATGAACGGGGCCCCGCTCACCGATAAACACGGCGCCCCGCTGCGTCTCGTCATACCCGTGAAGTACGGTATCAAAAACATCAAGCGCATCGGCAGTCTCTGGTATGCCGACGACAAACGCCCCGCGGATTACTGGGCTGAACAAGGCTACGACTACTACTCCGGCCTCTGACCTTGTGGCGCACGCACTCGTGCGTGCCGCGTCGAGACTCATCTCGACGCCAGTCTTCGGTCATAACCGCAAATCCACCACCATCGAATCCCCCGCGCGCACAGTAACCCTGTTCCCCGGCCCGAACAAACTCTCATCGAGCGTGATTGCCGTTCCGCCCGCGAACGGCACCGCATAATAATCGCCCGGCCGAACCGCTCCGATCCGATAACGGCCATTCGCATCGCACCTCGCCGAGTGCAGAAATCCGAACCAACGCCTTTCGGGCTCTACAGGCACCAGCAGCACCGTGCCTGAGTCGCACTTCTCCACCGTGCCGCTCACCATACCGCCATTCGCCTTATACACAACGGTGATCGGAACTTCCCCGGACGAAATTTCAGTCTCCCCCGACGCCACGTCGATCTCACCCAGCCGGATTGCATCCAGATAATACGGTGGCGGTGCAGCCATCGCCACGATACGATAACCGCCCGCGTCGAAATCAGGCAAACTGAAATTTCCAGCCGCATCCGGTTCCGCGGAAATCGCAAGCTCCTCGTTTAACAGAAACGAGCGAACCATCCGCTGCTGTGCTTTAGATGCAAGTGAGTTTCCCGGAGGTGGCGTCATCAGCATGAAGTTCAAAAGCCGTCCCCACTCCCTGCGCCCGCTGCCGGCGTGAGGAATTACAGACACGAGAGGCGCCTGCAGCGCCGGAGTGCCATCGGGCGCCTCGGTCACCACTCGGCCCCACACAGTAAAAGGTGCCGCCAACCGCAACTTCACGCGCTCGATATCCTGCCCCGCGACACTGATCCAGGTCCCGGCGCGCAGCATTTCGCGCGCAGCCCACAGATACCATTCCCAGTCCGCGACGCCTTTAAATTCGAACGCCCCTTCGCCATCCGACACCGTGCGCGTTCCCTCCGCCGGCGGCAAATCTTCAGCGAGTGTAATCGCAACCTTCGCCGCTGGAGTGCCATCGGGATTCAGCAGCACTCCGCGAACATCATGCGCGGGCACATCCTGCAGTTTGATCTGCACATCCAGCACATCGCCCAGGCGCAGCATAATCTTCGAAGCCATCTCCTGCAGCGCAACGCCAGGATAATACGTTCGCGTCCAGACCCGCGCTCGTCCGCTGTCCGGCTCAGGCGGCGGAGCCTTCATATTGACGGCCGGAGTTACCGACAACAGAAACGCCCCAGGGTTCGCAGGCAACTCGAACCTTCCCCTGTAATCGGTGTGTCGACGCGCCCTCCAGGCGTCAGCGAAACGTGAGCTTTCGGCACAGGTTCGCCATCCGCATCCACCACCCTGCCGGAGATGCGCGGCATCGGCGCCGTATGCCCTTCGAGCCTGACCGGCCCCCCGCCGTCCGCGATCTGCACGGATTGAGGTGCAGAATGCGGTGCCATTAAATAATAAGAAGCGGAGTACCCAAACGCGTACTTGCCCGCTTTGACATCTTCGATAACGAAGTGGCCACGCGCATCAGCGGTAGCTGAATAGTTCCTGCCACGCGAGGCCCGAATAAGATCCACGTTCGCCGAAGCCACCCCGCCGCCGGCAGTACTCACGATGGTCCCTTCCACCGTCGTCTGCGCCCCCGCGCACGCCGCCACCCAGAGGGAATAAAGTATTAGTGATGCGCTTCTTATCACTCGTCCTCCCGGCCCTGCTCCTGACCATGTCCGGCCTCGCCGCCGACCCGCCCGCCTTCCGCATAACCGGCTCGCCGAATGCTCCCGTCGCCATCGAAGTCTATACCGATTTCCAGTGCCCGCACTGCCGCGAATTCTACCTGGACGTCCTGCCGCGACTCACCAAAGAGTTCATCGACACAGGCAAAGTCCGCCTCATCCACCGCGACTTCCGCCTCTCACAGTTCCAGTATTCGAAGACCGCCGCGCGCTACGCCAACGCCGCCGGTGAGATCGGCAAATACGACGTCGTCTCGAAACAGCTCTTCGAAACGCAGCCCGACTGGTGGCAGACCGGCAACGTTGATGGCACCGTCGCCCAAGTCCTCACGCCCGCCGAAATGGAAAAGGTTCGCGCCAAAGTGAAGGACGACGCCCGCCTCGACGACCAGACCATCAAAGATGAAGCCATGGGCCACGAAGTCGATCACGTCAGCGCCACCCCCACCATCGTGGTCGTCTACAAAGGCAAGCGCGAGACGTTCACCGGCCCCGCCAACTTCACGCTCCTCAAGTCCTACATCAACGAGAAACTCGCCCAATAGTGGGGCAGGACCCCAGTCCTGCGGCCGACGCCCACGTCGGCCCTCGCACAGCGATAGAATGACCCCGACCATGACATCGCGTCTTCTCCTCGGCCTGTTCCTCTGCGCCACTGCCTTCGCCCAACTCCCCCCGGGCCCCTTCACCGCCGAACAATCCGCCGCCGGCAAGACCGCGTACCAAACCAGTTGCTCCTCCTGCCACGCAGCCGATCTCGGCGGCCGCAACGAAGCCCCGCCCCTTGCCGGCACTAACTTCATGACCGCCTGGGGCACCCGCACCGCAGGCGACCTCGTCACTTACATGCAAACGGCCATGCCCCCGGGCAAAGCCGACACTCTGGGCGCGTCAACCTACGCCGACATCGGCGCTTTCGTTCTCGCATCGAACGGCTCCCTCGCCGGCACACAGCCTCTTACTCGCAGCTCCAATGCTGTGATCCGCGCCATCGCCACCGGCCGCTCCAGCATCACCGGCGGCGCCGCCGCCGCATCCGCCGGACCCACTGGCGTGACCGTCTCCGGCACCGTCAAAAACTTCACGCCTGTCACCGACGAAATGCTCCGCAACCCGCCCCCCGGCGACTGGCTCATGATCCGCCGCAACTACCAGGCCTGGAGCTACAGCCCCCTTTCCCAAGTCACCACCGCCAACGTCAAAAACCTGACCCTTGCCTGGGTTTGGGAAATGACCGAAGGCGGCGCTAACGAACCCACCCCCATCGTCCACAACGGCACCATCTATCTGGTCAATCCCGGCAACGTCGTGCAGGCCCTCGACGGCCGCACCGGCGACCTCATCTGGGAGAACCGCGTCGGCCCCGAACTCTCCACCGGCCTCGGCGGTATGCGAAGCCTCGGTATCTATCAGGACCGCATCCTCTTCGCCACCACCGACGCACGCCTCGTCGCTCTCGACGCCCGCACCGGCAAGAACGTCTGGGAATCCACCATCGCCGATAAAGCCCAGGGCTACGCCAACTCGAGCGGCCCCATCATCATTCACGGCAATGTCGTCGAAGGCCTCGGCGGCTGCGATCGCTACAAAGCCAGCGGCGCCTGCTTCATCAGCGCTTACGATGCGAAGACCGGCAAGCAGATCTGGAAATTCAACACCATCGCGCGCGAAAGCGATCCCGGCGGCGACAGCTGGGGCAAACTTCCCAACCTCCTGCGCGCGGGCGGCGACACCTGGATCACCGGCAGTTACGACCCCGAACTCAATCTCACCTACTGGGGCGTCGCACAGCCCAAGCCCTGGATGCGCGCCAGCCGTGGAGCCAGCACCACCGACACTGCGCTCTACACCAGTTCCACCGTGGCGCTCAACGCCGACACCGGAAAACTCGCCTGGCACTTCCAGCACGTCCCCGGCGAATCTCTCGATCTCGACGAAGTCTTCGAGCGCGTATTAGTGGACTCCGGCAACCAGAAACTCGTTTTCACCATCGGCAAAGCGGGCATTCTCTGGAAACTCAACCGCCAGACCGGCAAATTCCTCGGCGAGAAAGAAACCGTCTTCCAGAACGTCTTCGACAAAATCGACCCCGTCACCGGCGCCGTCCATTACCGCAACGAAATCGTCGAACAGCAGAAGGAGCAATGGGTCCAGGCCTGCCCCAGCACCGAAGGCGGCCACAACTGGCAGGCCATGAGCTACCATCCCGGCACTAACCAGCTCATCATTCCCCTCAGCCAGAGCTGTATGGAAATGTCCGGGCGCGTCGTCGATTTCAAGGAAGGTTCTGGCGGCACCGCCGGCAATCGCCGCTTCTACGAAATGCCCGGCACCAACGGCAATGTCGGCAAACTGGCTGCCTACGACGTAAACACCATGAAGCAAACCTGGTCTATCCAGCAGCGCGCGCCCTTCCTGACCGCCGTCCTCTCGACCGCTGGCGGCGTTGCTTTCGTCGGCGATCTCGACCGCAAATTCCAGGCTGTTGACGTCAAAACGGGGGCAATCTTGTGGAAAACCCGCCTCGCCAACTCCGTCCAGGGCTTCCCGGTCTCTTTCAGTATTGATGGCAAACAGTACATCGCCGTGACCACCGGCCTGGGCGGAGGCAGCCCCCGCAACGTCCCGGCCGCCATCACGCCCGAAATCCACACGGCCGCCGCCGGCAACGCCCTCTACGTCTTCGCGTTGCCATGATTTCGCATTTTTTCGACGCCTTCTACATCGTCACCCTTCCATAGCCCCAAGCGTAAGCGCGGGGAAATGTTGCCAAAATTCGACGTGGCACCCCTCGACCCCGTACACTGGAGGTATGGCGAAATCGTGGACGGAAATGACTCCTGCGGAGAGGATGGCGGATCGTATAGCAAAAAATCGGGAAATTGACCTGCGCGTAGCCCAGCGGCCCGTGCCTGAAAAGAAGTCGGCAGCATCGGCATCGCGGCAGAAACCTGTCCGCAACGTGCTTGACAAATTTCAGGAAATTAAGAAATCACAAGGCCTCGACGCGGCCGCCGAATTCGTCCGCGCCCGCAAAGCGTAGTAATCTTTCAAACTCAGGACAATCCGAAGGTGGGGCGGGCGGTTTCGCCCGCCGCTTTTTATTTAATATCCCGCGCCCGGGTCGACATCCCGTCTTCCCAATTGCTCCACCCTGAATTCATCCCATAAGGCGAGTGGTCCATGATCGCCTCAATCTGGTGAAGCTTGCCCTTCTCCACCTTGAACAACTCCGCCAGTTCCCACGTCCATGGCTGATTCGGCCCAGCCGTCACGGTACGCCCATCCGGCGTCTGAAACGTCCGCGTGCTCCCCGCTTCATGGTCGAAGAAAATAAAACTGAACACCATCCCGCGCTCCGGGTCCACCGCCACATAACGCCTGTCCCGAATCCGGCTCACGAAATGCAGCAGCCCCGATTCAAACTGTGTCTTGCAGCCCCACGCCGAAGTATAATTCGTTGCCGTCTTAGGATCCGGCACCGGCTTCCCGTCCGCTGGCGGCACATTCGTCGTCTGTGAGCCGTTCTCGATCCGGTTGCAGTCGTCCGTGAACGGATAAACGCCTTTACCATCGTTCTGCTGCATCCCGGTGAAATACATGTCCGCCGTTTTGATCAGGTCCGCGCGCGACATCCTATCCGCCGGCGGCACCGTCTCCTGGAATAGATGATTCGGCGTCCCGATCTTCTCGAAATTCTGCGCGAACCGCTCATTCCGCGCCACCAGCGTCTCCACCTCCGGAATCTGCCGGTTCACCACCTTCAGCCGCAGCGCAATCACGTCCCCGACCTTCTCCCCGGCCTTGCGCCCCTCTTCGTAAATCGTCCCGAGGAACGCCACTTCGCCCGTCGACGTGTCCGTCACAAACAGCCGGTACGTCCCCTTCGACGCCATCGATCGCCACAGCCCGTCGCCCGGATCCAGCCTCTGCCCGTTCTCCGTGAACTTCACGTTCTTCGTCAGCGGCACCAGCTTTGGGTCGTGCTTCACCATTGCGTCGAGATATTGATCGACGTATCCGTTCAGGCATTCCCGGTCGCACGAGTTGCTCTGTCCGAAAGCGAAAGCGCTCGAAAGCAGCGTCAGCGAAATAACAGCGCGGTAGTTCATTTCAGAGGGATTCTACCAGAACCCGCCCTGTCATCCAGACCATCTTGACAGCGCGCGCACCGAGGCGATAAAAAAAATTGAAAGGGATTTTCTAAACGGAATGACCAGACTGTTGCGTTTCCTCATCGTTGCCGGCCTCCCCCTGTATCGCAATGGCCGAGGACATCAAGGGTGTGCTGATGGACCAGAAGTGCTCCGGCACCGCGGACCTCCGCATCTCCGGCTCCAGCGGCCTACTCGTGGGCGGCCGCATCGTGGCCGAAGCCCACACCAAAGAATGCGCCCTGATGCCCGAATGCACGAAGTCCGGCTACGGCGTCTACACCGACGACAACAAATTTCTGAAGTTCGACGAAGCCGGCAATCGCAAAGCGCTGGCCGCCCTCAAAGCCTCCACCAAACTGGACGATTTCGAAGTCGAAGTCACCGGCGAAGTGAAAGGCGAGATTTTCAAGGTCGCCACTTTGAAATTGCTCCCATAAAGCGATAACCTTAGCGAAGGGAGATTCACGCGATGGCCAAAGGCATGAACCAGAAGAAAGAAACCAAGAAGCCCAAAAAAGACAAGAAGTAGTTTCGCCCTTAACGCCGCGGCTCTGTAACCACAAACTTACCGAGCCGCGACCGCAAGGGAGCGGACCAGTCGAAGCTCAACGCCCCGGCACAAACCTAACAGTACTCTTCACCTCAGGCTTCGCAAACCCCATCGGAAAGCTCTTCCCGTTGTAATACGCGTCCCACTCATCCCTGTAGTGCAGCGACGCAACATGCCCAGACTCCCCAACCGGCAAATCCAGCAGCGAAGCATCCCAATCCCCCAACGACGCATTCATCCGCTCCGAAGGCCCCAGCCTCGCCGTTGTCTGCTTCACCGTCGTCGCTCCGCCGCTCATCGCCACCGGCCCGATTCTGAAATATTTCCCCAGCACCGGCACGCGGCCAATCACAGGATTTTCCGCCACCAGGAACATATACCGCCCCCATCGCCACTTCTTCGGATTCGCCCCCTGCATCCGCTGCCCCTCTTCCATCCCGTCCGCGAACGCCTGCAGCAGCACCTGGTTGTAATCGCCGAACCAACCGGACGGCCGCTCCCGCAGCAGCCTCTCCACCATCGCCGTCGCCAGCTTGCCGTCGTAAATCGCCCCGCTCCCCGGCGACGCCCGCTCGGCCACAGCCTTCCGCAAGTACTGATAAGCCAGCGTCGCGATCAATGGCTCCGGCCGGTCTTTGTCCATTTGCCCGTCCCACGCCCCCAACATCGCCATCGCATCATCAAACACTTTGGTCTGGCCCTTGTGATCCTTGTACGCAGCCACCAGTTGCTTCGCGATGAACTGACTGGACCCGCTGTAAACGTCTTTCTGTATCCGCAGATTGTCCTCGGGCTTCATCTTGTTGCCGCCCGCCCGCAGCATGTCCCGGATCTGTCTCGCCCGATATCCCGAATCGAACGCCCCCGTGACACGGTACGGATAATCGGCCGGAAAAGGATTCTGATTCGCACTCACCACCAACCCGTCCGGCGGATCGAATGAATGCGGCAGTTCCTCGAACGGAATGTACCCCTGCCACTCGTTTGCTCCCGTCGACCCATCCACCGGGACATCGCCCGCATAGCCCTTCCGGATCGGCAGCTTCCCACTCGCCTGATACCCGACATGTCCGTCGACATCGGCGTACACGAAGTTCTGTCCCGGCCCGCCATAACGCGCAGCCGCGCTCCGGAACTCGTCCCAGTTCCGCGCCCGGTCGAAATCCAGAAACACATCCGCAAAATTACCCGGCTCCGCAGCCGCCCACTTGAGCGTCATCACCTGCCCATTCACGGCCTCAAAGACCGGCCCGTGCCGCGTCACCCATGTCTGCACTTCTTCCGTCGGGTTCCCCTTCACCTGAATCAACTCGCGTTCCGACCGCGCCTGCTCGAGATGCCCCTCAAACAGATATTGCCCTGTGCGCAGGTCCATCTTCTCGACATACAGTTCCTGCACGTCGAAGCCGAGATTCGTCTCACCCCACGCGATCCGGTCGTTATGGCCCGACAGAACCCCCGGCAGCCCCGGCAGCGCCCCGCCCGCCACTTTCATCCCCGGCGCTTCCAGATACTCCATGTGCCACACCCCCGGAATCCCGAACTCCAGGTGCATGTCGTTCGACAGCAGCGGCTTTCCCGTCGCCGAATGCGCTCCCGACACTGCCCACCCGTTCGACCCCGGATGCTCATCGCCGCCCGGCAGAAACTCCAGCCCGCTGCGGTACGAATACAGGTAATTCACCATGTCCGCTTCGCCCGAGCGCAGCATCTGCTGCTTGACCAGCTTCGATCTCCAGGTGGTCGTCAGCGTCCGGAACATATGCAGGCCGCACAGCAGCGAATCCACCACGCTCCACGGCCGCGGATCATAGCCCAGCAGCGTAAACTCGATCCCCGCCCGCCCGTGATGCGATTCGATATACGCATTCACGCCGCGCGCATAAGCCTCCATCGCGATCTTGTCCGAAGGCCTCAGCTCGGTGTAGATCTGTTCCGCCACCCGCCGCATCCGCATGCGCCGCGATTCTTTATCGGACTCGAGCGCGCCCGGCCCCACAATCGCCGACAACTCACCCGCCGCCAGCCTACGCAG
>ODAK010003707.1_pt1 | contig 15777 bp, 12 predicted proteins | sample 1539591 | NCBI WGS metagenome assembly ODAK01 (sample SAMEA3539303, study PRJEB22396) | soil metagenome | biome: tundra; feature: field; material: soil | place: USA | collected 2010-05 | depth 0.15 m | reverse complement strand
CATCAACGGCAATCTCAGCGAAACCGTGGAGCAAACCAATCTCGCCGCGCTCGGATTGCGTATCGGCGTGCCCGGCTTCCGCATTCCCAGCGTCGTGGGCCCGTTCAACTACTTCACCCTCCAGGCCAGCCTCAGCCAGACAGTGGCGAACCTGACCGCGCTGCAAAACTACCGCTCCGCCCAAGCCACCGCCCGCGCCAGCCAGTTCAGCCTGCAGAATGCGCGCGACCTCATCACCCTGGCGGTGGGCGGCGCTTATCTCCAGGTGCTGGCCGCCCAAGCCCGCGTGGACGCCGCGCAAGCCCAACTCGACACCGCCAATGCCGTCTTCCATCAATCCAGCGAACAACACCGGCAGGGCGTGCTGTCGCAGCTCAACGTCGACCAAAGCCAGGTACGGACATTCATCCAACAACAGCAGATGATTACGCTGCGCAACGATCTCGCCAAACAGAAGATCAACCTGGCGCGGCTCACCGGCCTCGCGCCCAACGCCGGCTATCGGCTCAGCGATAGCTTCCCCTTCAGCCCGGCGCCCGTGCGGAGCGAGGATGCCGCTGTGGCCCAGGCCCTGCAACAGCGTGCCGACCTCAAAGCCGCCCAATCCCAGGTGGAGGCAGCCGCCAAGGCCCTGTCGGCTGCGCGCGCCGAGCGCCTGCCGTCCGTCGCCGTTAGTGGAAACTACCAGGTGATCGGCACCAACCCGGCCCAATCGCATGGAGCCTTCAATGTGGTCGGCGCCCTCAGCATTCCGCTGTGGCAAGGTGGGCGCACCGCGGGCGACATCGCACAGGCCGATGCGGTGCTGGCGCAGCGCCAGGCCGAGTTGGACGACACTCGCGGGCAGATCGAAGCCGAAGTCCGCCAAGCCTGCCTCGATCTCGACGCCGCCGCCGGACAGGTCGAGGTCGCGCGCAAGAATCTCCAGGTTGCCCGGGAAACCCTGGAGATGACCCGCGCGCGCATGGAAGCCGGCGTGATCAATACGTTGGAGGTCGTGCAAGCGCAGCAAACGGTCGCCAGCGCGCAATTGGACCTGATCGACAGCGTCTTCGCCCACAATTTGGCGAAATTGAGTCTCGCCCGTGCGCTGGGCCATGCAGCCGATCAGATCCCCAGCCTGCTCAAACCTCAAACGGCTCCTTTGCCATGACCGTGCGACGGATCGCTTCCTGCTGAGGCTGGGAAGTTCAGGCGGACCAGGCCAGCGGAGCTTCCGGCCGGTTCGCCGGCGCCGCCGCCGAGGCCAGCACCTCGGCCGCCGGCCCGCAGTGGATCAACCGCCCCGCGTCGAGGATGCCCACCGTGTGACACAACCGCGCGACCGACGCCAGATCGTGCGAGACATAGAGGATGGCCATCCCCAGTTCCAGGTTCAGCCGGCGGAACAGGGCCAGGATTTCGTCCTGCGATACCGGGTCCAGGGCGCTGGTGGCTTCGTCGGCAATCAGCAGCTTCGGCCGGTGCATGACGGCCATGGCGATCACCACGCGCTGCGCCTGCCCCACGCTTAACTGCTTCGGATATCGCCGCAGAAACTCGTCGTCGGCGGGCAACCCCATGCGGATCATCAGGCCGCGGGTTGGCTCCTTGGCGAGTGCCCAGGATTCCGTACGGTGGGCGCGCCAGGCTTCCCGCAGATGGGTCTCGATACGGAGCGCCGGGTTGAGCGCGGACATGGGGCTCTGCGGGACCCAGCCGATCTCCCTGCCGCGAATCCGGCGAAGCGCCTTGGCATCGCAGGTCATCAGGTCGCGTCCACAAAAGTGAATCCCGCCGCGGATTCTGCCGCCGCGCAATTCGAGGAGCCGCGGCACGGCGAGAGCGATGGTACTTTTACCGCTTCCGCTCTGCCCGATCAACCCCAGAATCTCGGCGTCGTGCATGGTAAAGCAAACGTGATCGAGCACGCGCGGCTTGTCCGGATAGTCGGCGGAGATCTCCACCAACAGCAGCGGTTGCCCGGCAGCCGCGTCGCCGAATCGGGCTATTTCGCCGAGATCCATAACCGCTCGGCGTTCCACAGGATGTTCGGGCGCAGCACGGAAGGCTCCACGTTGCGCAGCCGGCGCGCCGCCGCCACCAGCGCATTCCGGTTCAGCAGATACAGCATCGGCGCCTCGTCCCAGGCGATTTGCTGCACCCGGTCGAAAAGCGGCTTGCGGCGATTTTCATCCAGCAGGGAGCTTTGCAGCCGCATGAGCCGGTCGATTTCCGCCTCCCAGGGAGTGGCGGGTTTTGCCTGGTTGGGGTTCCATTGATGGGTGGCCGACGAACTCAACCAGACGTTTAGCTGCCCGTTGGGGTCGAGGTCCACGTTGACCTGTCCGAGCAGGCAGGACTCGTATTGCGACGACTTGCCAATCCGCTCGATCAGCGAGGGGAAATCCAGCGTTACGATATTCAATCGGATACCGATGGCCGCCAGGTCCTGTTGCAGCATGGCGGCGATGTGCTCCCGCGCCGGGTTGCCGGCGTTGGTGATCAGGCTGAATTCCACCAGGTGGCCGTCATGATCGTGGAGTGCCTTGCCTCCGGCTTGCCCGTCGAGGCGGAATCCATCGGCCGCCAGCAAGCGGCGGGCCTGCTCCAGATCGAAGCTGGGCGGGTTCAGGCTCCGGTTGAACCAGAAGCGATTGGCCGGCGAAAAGGGGCCGATTCCAGGCTGCGCGTGGCCGTGATAGACCACGCGGCACAGATCGTCGCGCCGGATGGCGTGCGACACCGCCAGGCGAAAGTTGCGGGAGCCGAACCAGCTCTTGCGGTATGCCTCAATGGGCGCCGAGGGGTTCAGGTTGAACCACAGCATCTCGCTCTCCAGCGTCGGCCCCGCATCCTTCACGGTGGCCCCACTCTCTGCGGCCAGTTGCTGGAATTGATCGGGACCGAGCGAGGAGATCAGGTCCACCTCGCCGCGCCGGAAGCGCAGCAATTCCAGTTCGCGGTTTTGCTGGACCTCCAGGCGGACCGTGTCCAGATAGGGCAGCCGCCTCGCGCCGTCGGTCTTCCAGTAGTTGGGGTTTCTCGCCAGCAGGATGAACGATCCCGGCTTATGTTCGGCGATGCGGAAGGCTCCCAACGCCGCGCGTTCTTTCAACGGCGAGTTATGGGACAGGATGGCCACCTGGTCGAACAGCCTGGCGGCGCCGGCCACGGGCTCCGGAAATACCACCGCGACTTGGTACTTGCCGCGCTGCATGGTTTGGATCGCGCCGCCGCCCGCCTGGAAGGTGTCCCCGGTGGCGGAATGCAGGGCTGGGTCAAGCAGGACGTTCATGGTATACACCACGTCCTCGGCGGAAAACGGCGTGCCATCGGAAAAGAACACACCGGGCCGCAATTGGAAGACAATGCTCCTGCCGCCGTTTTCGATTTTCCAGGAAGTGGCCAGCTCCGGCTCCAGTTGCTGATTGCCGCGATTGACACGCACCAGCACCCCGCCGGTCAAATAGCGGATGGTTTCCGCCGCGTCGCTATCCGCCAGCGCCGGGTGGAAGCTCCGCGGCTCGCTGCGGATGCAGAAGCGGAGTTCTCCGCCCCACTGGGCGCCCAGGGCGGGAGTGTTCGCCAGCGCCAGCAGAACGAGGAGTAGGACAGGCCTCCTGGCCTGTCCCGGCAGTGCAAATCCCAACGACAGGCCGGGAGGCCTGTCCGACTCGGCGACCCATCTCATACGGAATACTTATCGGCCGAAACCAGCAAATGAAAAGAGCCGACCACGGTGAAAAGCAACAGCGCCGGCACGAACATCCACGGATGCGCCACCGCGCCGGGCAGATTCTCCAGCTCGCGCAGCAAGCCTCCGAGCGACGGGATCGGCTCCGGGATACCGAGCCCCAGCAGCCCGAGGTTGGCTTCCGCCAACAGGAACGCCGGCACCGTGACCAGGAACTGCGCGCCCGCCAGCGGCAGCAGATTCGGCAGCACGTGGACCAGCGCCAGGCGAAAGGGGGAGCACCCGGAGGCGCTCGCGAACAGGATGAAATCCGACCCAAGGTGGCGCTTCACGGCGGCCAGGATGACGCGCGCGGGCCCGGCCCAACCCAGCAGGCCGAGCAACCCGAAGGTGGCGAGCACACCGGCCCACGGCGCCGCGTTCAGCGGGAGCGCGGCGCGCACGGCGAGCAGCGCAAAGAGCCAGGGCAGCGAGAGACAGACATCCAACGCCACCCCGGCGAGCCTCTCCGCCCGCTTGCCCAGGCATCCCGCCACGAGCGCCAGTAGCAGCGCCAGCAGGCTCGAAAGCAGAGCCGCGGCCGGCGCGCACACCAGCGAGATCCGTCCCCCGTAGAGCATGCGGGAGAACCGGTCGCGGCCCAGCGCGTCGGTCCCCAGCGGGAACTGGCGCGACACCCGGGCGTTCGGCGCCTCGCGAAACTGCCTGGCATAAGAGTGCGGCGCCACATAAGGCGCCAGCAACAGCAGGATCGTAAGCGAAATCAGCAGCAGGGCGGCGGACCAGCGCATTTCAGGCTTGCGCTTCCCGGGCGGAGCGAGCCGCGTCCGCCAGCAGATTCGCGCCGATGGTAAAGGCGGCCAACAGGAGGGTCACGTTGACCAGCACCGGCAAATCGCGCGCCATGGCGGCCTGCCATACCAGTTGCCCCACGCCGGGCGAGTCGCACAGGGCCTCCACCGGAACCATCGAGCCCATCGCCATGCTCACCGAGATGCCGCCCAGGGCCAGCAACTCGGGCAGCACCGGCGGCGCCGCGTGGCACGCCAGAATGCGCAGGGGGTGCACGCCGAGCGCGTGCGCCGTCAGCACGTGCGGCGCCGCGCCGGCCTGGCGAACCAGATCCCGCAGGTACCGGAAGACGCGCGGAAACACAATCGCCGCAATCGCCGCCGCCGGCCCGGCGCCGATGTAGACGCAGACCAGCGCTAGCAGAGCGGCCGGGGTGCACAACAGCGCTCCGGCGAGGATGGCAGCCAGCCCCTCGCCGAATCCGCGGTGCGACAACTCGAGGGCGGTGACGGCCCCTAGCGCCAGCACCCACGCAAGCGCCAATCCGGCTAGCGTGCTCCGCAAGCTCAACGCGCGACGTTCCCAGAGCAGTTCGCTGACCGGCCGGCCCCAGGAAAGCGAGGTTCCCAAATCGCCGCGCGACAACTGCCCGAGGTAATGCCAGTAATAAGGGAGGATATTGCGGTCCGCCGCGCCCTGCCGTTCCATCGCCTGCAAGCTGGCGCGGCTCAGCCGCGCGTCGAGCATGCGCTCATCCATTCCGAAACCCGGCGCCATACGAACCAGCGTGGCGGCCAGCAGTCCGCAAATCACCAGGACTGCCAGCGCCGCCGCCACCCGCGCGGCCAAACCGCGGAGCAGGCTGGAAGAGCGCCGGGCGGCGGACATTTCAGCAGGCCTCCCCGGTGCTGGGCGCGCAGGCGCCCCACGAGGCCGAAGCGCTCCAACCCCCGCAGGGGTTTTGCGGCAGCCAGGCGCCGCGGAGAAACAGGTACCGTCCGCCTACTGCCGGAAGCCCTTGGTTGTACGACCGGGCCCACCACGAGCCGGCCGGAAGCGGCGCGATGGCGGCGCCGATTCGGCCAGTGACCAAACTGGAGCGGGCCGGGTAAAAGCGGTCGCTGGAATTCATCGGGAGACTGGAAATCGCAAAATCCTGAGCAGCGTTTTTCATGGTTTGTGCCTTCATTTTGATTTCACCCTTGGACACCAGGAACATCAACTTGTGACGCTCGCGTTGCCGCGCTACTGTTCTCCCCCTCCGAGAATCGAGGTGGCGCTGGCCTGCGAAGTCGCCCACGAAGCGCTCGATTTCCAGATCGTGCTGAAGCCGGCGGCGGTGGATTGTGCCACTGGCACGGAGCTGCTCAGCACCGCGACGTTGCTTCCATTGATCACGCAGTTGGCGCCAAAGACGGTCGATTCGCCCCAGGCAACCTGTTCGCCCCAGGCGACCTGCTCGCCCCACGCGACTTGCTCGCCCCAGGCGACCTGATCTGGATTCAGCAGCGACACGGTACCGTTGGAGGCGTTGAAGACGGCCACCTGAGAGGGTGTGGTGCCGGGGGGCAGCGCGGTGCTGTTGAGTGCCGCCATCACGTCCAGATAGCCGGCTCCGATGGTGAAGGCATCATAGAAGGAGACGTACGGAACGTGCGTTATGGGATCCACCGCGACGGAGAACGAGGGGAAATTCTTGCCGGCGGTCAACATCAGCCGGCCCTTGACCTGGTCCGGCGTCATCGCGGGGTTCTGCTGGAGCAGCAGGGCCGCGGTCCCGGCCACCACCGGAGTCGCCATGCTGGTTCCGTTGAGGCTGAAGTATAGCGGCGTGGCGTTGGCGGTGGCGCCGTACAGGGCCGGGCTGATCCGGTTCCCGGGGTTGCCCACGTCCAGCGTGCTGCCGGCCACGCGCAGCGAAGCCACGATGTTGCCGGGCGCCACCAGGTCGGGTTTGACGATGTGATCCACCACGGTCGGCCCCTTCGAGCTGTAGCTGGCCACCCGGTCGTCGCTCCTGGCGGGGGTCGCCTGGGTTTTCATGGCGCCCACGGTGATCACGAAGGGGTCGTTTGCGGGAGCGCTAATGGTGCCGTAGCCCATCGAGCCGACGCTATTGTCGCGTCCGTTGTTGCCGGCCGCCACTACCACCACGATTCCCGCCTGGTATGCCGCTTCCACCGCCTGGCACAGCGGGTCATCGGTGAAACTCTCGTAGATGGGACGTCCCAGCGAGAGGTTGATGACGCGGATGTTATAGGTGTATTTGAGTTGGATCGCGCGATCGATGGCGGCGATCACCCAGCTGTCGTTTCCGGAGCCGGTCTGATCCAGGACGCGCAGGTTAATGAGGTTGGCATTGGGTGCGATGCCGAGGTACTTGCCGTGGGAGTTGGCGCCGTTGCCGCCGACGATTCCGGCCACATGGGTCCCATGGCCATACAGATCGGCGGTGGTGCCCTGCCCGGTGAAGTCCTCGCTGTAGACCACGCGTTTGACGCCGCTCCCGGGCTGCTTGAGATCTGCATTGGCAGCATCGATGCCGCTGTCGATCACGGCGACGCCGATTCCCTGTCCGGTCCACCCGTACTGGTTGGCCCGGGTAGATCCCACGGTGGCGGCGGTCACGTCCAGATGCTTTTGCACCTGCCGGTCCGGCGATACGTACTTCACCCCCGGGATCTTGGCGATCAGGCCGACCATCTGATTCGGCACGGTGATCACCTGCACTTTGGGGACATTGTTGAACTTATTCTTGAGTGTGGCGCCATTTCCAGTCAACAAACTGAACAAGGCTGCCGTAGGCGCGCTGGAGAACTGCACTACGACAGTCACCATGTTCATCCCGTTGGTCTGGTGGTAGTCGCTAGAGAGTTGTCCACCGAAGGCACATCCCGCTACCGAGAGTGCCAGAGCGAATTGAAAGGTACGTTTCACGTTGAGTTCCTCGCCCCCACATAATGCATCCGGCGCGCCAAAGCTAAGTGCCAGTAATTGCAACGCGCACACAGGGGCGGATGGAGACAATCTGTCGCAATGAGACAAATTGGCCTGTATCTCCCGGACTCGTGGAGCCGGCAAGGGCGGGAAGGTGGAATGCCGCGCCGCATGGCACCTATTGAAGGAGCGTGGAATGCGGGGCGCACGCCGCCGAATGTTCGATGCGGGCCGCCAGCCTGGCCAGATCGCTCGCCTCCGGCGGGACCGCTTTCTTACGGCGCTGCTTCACGAGGTACATGCGGCGGTCCGCCTCGGCCAGAAGACCCTCCGCATCGGTGCCGTTTTCCGGGCAGAAAACCGCGCCGATGCTAATGTTGAGCAGCCGCTCGCCGCAAACAGCCAGGCCGGTCTCCACCACCACTCTTTCCAGCGCCAGGAGCTTTTCGGGAAGATGCGCGATTTGAAAACCGGGCAGCACCAGCACGAATTCATCGCCGCCCATCCGGGCGACGTAGTCGTACTCGCGGCAGCAATCGTGCAGACCCGCGGCCACCAGCTTGAGAACCTTGTTGCCCTCCAGGTGGCCGAACCGGTCGTTTACCTGCTTGAAACCGTCGAGGTCGCAAACCAGGACCGCCAGTTCGGCGTTGGTCCTCTGGCAGCGCGCCAGTTCCCCATCCAGGTGCAGGAACAGGGAACGCGCATTGGGCAGCGCGGTCAGCCCGTCGGTGGTGGCGGAGATGGCCACCTGTTGAAACTCCAGGGCATTTTCAATGGTGAGCGATACCTTGGATTTCAGCGCCAGCAAAACCCGCAGGTGATCCTGGGTGAACGCATCGCTGCCCAGATGATAGAGCGTCAGCACCCCGGTCACGCCGACGGCGTTTTCCAGCGGGACCGCCAGCGCCGAGCGCAGGGTGCTGAACTTCGAGGGATCGTTCAGATAGCCGGGCTCCACCGACGGATTGCCATTGATAATGGGCTTGCCGGCGTCGGCCACCCAGCCGGAGAGGCCCTGGCCCACGGGAATCCGCAGCGCGGAGAAGAGGCGGAGGTTTTCGCCATTGACGTATTGCGGAAGCAACTCGTCCTCCTGCCGCACGTATACGGCGATCGCATCGTACGGAATGAGCCGCCGCAGACGGCTGTCGAGCACGGAAAGCGTCTCGTGCAGGTTGAGGGAGTTGCCCAAATCCTGCGTCAGCTCGTAGAGCATCTGCGCTTCCTGGCGGGCCGCCGCAATGGAAAACAGAAAATCGGGCTGCGGCGAATCGCCCGCCGCGGATTTCTGGAATCCGGCGGCGGGAGCGTCTCCGTTGGCGATGGTCACGTCCTTGGAGAGCCGGTCGCCTTGCGGCTCCTTAGATCGCGTCAGGCACTCCCATTCCCGGTAGTTTTCCTGCAGAATCCTGACGATGCGCGGCTCGTAACTCTTCCCCGCCTCGGAGACGATCACCGCCATCGCCTCATCGAGCGGCAGGGCGCGGCGGTACTGGCGATCCGAGGCCAGGGCATCCAGACAATCCACCGTGGCGAGGATCCGCGCGCCCAGCGGAATCTCCTCGCCCTTCAATCCATACGGATATCCGCTTCCGTTCCAACGCTCGTGGTGGGCGCGGACAATCGGCACCACGTCGTAGGGGAACTGCACCCGGTCGAGGATCTCCGCTCCCACCACCGGGTGAATCTTCATCTTGTCGAATTCTTCGCTGGTCAGCTTGCCGGGCTTCGAAATAATATGCTCCGGCACCGCCAGCTTGCCGATATCGTGCAAAATCGACGCCGCCCGCAGCGCCTGCAGCTGGTTGTCGTCCAAGTGCATTTTCTTACCTAGTTCGAGGGCGTAGATCTGGACGCGCTGTAGGTGATCGTGCGTAGTATGATCCTTGGCTTCGATGGCCAGCGCCAGAGCCTCAATCGTCCGCAGGTGAAGGTTGGCCATTTCCTCCGCGTGGTTTTTCTCGGATTCGAGGCGTCCCAGGTAGAGCCGGTAGGAACGAAAGATCACATACACCACCGGTAAGGCGAGGGCAGTGGTCTCCCATCCGACGTGCCGGTTGCACCAGCTGATCAAATAGGCGACGGCGCCTCCCACCAGGTAATACGGGAACGTCCACAGGTAGCACTCGTGCCAGATCTTGCGCAGGCTCTTGCCTTCGGTCACCGCCACCACCGCCGCCACCGACAGGGAGTTGGTCAGGAAGTAAACCGTCGAGGCGATGGCCACGCTGAGCAGCACCTGTCGCTGCCCTCCAATCAGGCGGTAGGTTCCGAACCCAAAAGAAACCGCGATGGAAGTGCTCGCCAGATTGAACAGCACGTGAAGCAGCTTCGGGTGGTACCTGGTGCGCCACAAGGACTGCACGATCATGGCCAGGCACGCCAGCAGCATGGTCTCCGGATGGCTGAAATCCAGCATGCCCAGCAAGACGAAAACGTAGCTTACCGACATGGTTCCGGTAACGCCCGGCAGAAACACCTTGAGAGCGGACGCCGGCAACGCAACCGCCAGCAGGCACAGGTACCGGAGCGGGTGCTGGCAGGTCCAGCCCGTCATGGCGTGCGCGAAGCACACCATTCCACCCGCCAGGACGGCGCCGATGTACAGCTTGGCGTAGGTACGCATGTCCATTACTGCATATCGGCAGATTGTTCAGGTTCCCCATAAAACCCGCCCGCATGGTATGGTTCTCAAAGAACGGGGGGGGAATTTCCATGAACATGGGTGACATCGTTGCCGTGTCCGGCTGCATTACCAAAGAGAAGTTCATCGCGGGCCGCACGCTGGCCGACATCGAGAGAATCCTGGGTTTTCGCCAGGGGCGTTTTATCGGCGGCATTGCGGTGGCGGCACTCCTGGAATTGCCCGGAATTCAACAGTTCGAGGTCGCCGGGTACTCCCAGGTGGCCACGCACCATCATCAGACGCCGTCGGGCCTCGATATCGAGAAGATCAAGGCCAACGCGATGGCAACCTGGTCGACGACCGGGTTCGAGAGGCTGGTGAAGGTGCTGCCCGCGCTGCGCCACGATCCCAACATGAACCCCGACACGCAGTATCCGCCGGGCATGGGTGTGCCGCAGTGGATCGCCACCGTCCCCTTGCAGGCGCTGGTGGCCGGAATCGTCACGGACTATCCCAACGGGAGGTACCTGGCCGCCGGCGCCCGCCGGTAGCGCCGGCGCGACTTATTCGCGGGCGAGTGCCCGTCGTACGACGGCGGGTTCTTTCGCGATGACGGTCAGGTAGGCTCGGGCTGCCGAGTCTGGTTGCCGGCCGCCTTGCTCCCACTCCTGCAATGCGCGTTTGCTGATGCAGTAGGCCCGAGAGAATTCCGCTTGGGACATTTTCGCCCTCTTGCGAATGGCCTTCACATCGATCGGCTTGGGCCAAACCTGCTCCAATTCGATCTTGCCGCGCCGGTGAGCCAGCACCAGCTTCATATCCTCGATCAGGTCCGTTCCGAAGGTTGTCTTCGTTGGCTGCGCCTTCTTTGACATTCTATTGCACTCCCTTCAGATGAGCCGCGATTATCAGGTATGCCGCCACCGCTTCAATGCCGCCCGTCCCGATCAGTTCCGTGGCCTCGGCCTTGAACTTCGGCAATTGCAGAACCGCGATTTTGGGGGCATCGTCCACTATGCAAGAGTATACCGCAATGCGGTATATTTTCACCTGACTCATCGAAGGGAAACCGCCAGAATCCTGGCGGTTTTGGTTACAGCGGGATATTGCCGTGCTTCTTGCGCGGCATGGTATCCACTTTGTTCTCCAGCATGCGCAGCGCGGCGATCACGCGCGGGCGGGTTTCCCTCGGCTCGATTACATCGTCCACGTACCCGCGCTCGGCGGCGACGAAGGGGTTGGCGAAGCGCTCGCGGAACTCGTCCACCTTCTGCTGCCGCGTGGCGGCCTGATCGGCGGCGGCGCCGAGTTCGCGGCGGTAGACGATGTTGACCGCGCCTTCCGGCCCCATCACCGCGATCTCGGCGGTAGGCCAGGCCAGGTTAATGTCCGTCCGTAAGTGCTTGGAGCCCATCACACAATACGCGCCCCCATAGGCCTTGCGCGTGATTACGGTAATCTTGGGAACCGTGGCCTCGGCGTAGGCATACAGCAGTTTCGCCCCGTGACGGATGATGCCGCCGAACTCCTGCTCCGTCCCCGGCAGGAAACCGGGGACATCCTCGAAGGTGAGAATCGGGATGTTGAACGCGTCGCAGAAGCGCACGAAGCGCGCGCCTTTCACCGAGGAGTTGATATCCAGCACGCCGGCCAGGAAGGCAGGCTGGTTGCCCACGATGCCGACGGAGCGGCCGTCCATGCGTCCGAATCCCACCACGATATTCCTGGCCCAATGCTCGTGGACCTCAAAGAATTCGCCGTCATCCACCACGCGATGGATCACGTCCTTGATGTCGTAAGGCAGGTTGGATTCCGCCGGGACGATGGTGTCGAGCGCGGCATCCATGCGGCCGGCGGGGTCGTTCGTGGGCCGCCGCGGCGGGTCCTCGCGGTTGTTCTGCGGCAGGTAGGTGAGCAGTTCGCGGATCATGCGGCAGCACTCGGCGTCATCGGGGGCGATGAAATGGCCCACCCCGCTGACCGAGTTGTGGGTCATGGATCCGCCCAGCGTTTCCTTGGTGACGTCCTCATGGGTCACGGTCTTAATCACGTCGGGACCGGTGACAAACATGTAGCTGGTGTGGTCCACCATGAAGACGAAATCGGTGATGGCGGGCGAGTAGACCGCGCCGCCCGCGCAGGGGCCCATGATGGCGGAGATCTGCGGCACCACGCCAGAGGCCAGCGTGTTGCGCAGGAAGATATCGGCGTAGCCGGCGAGGGAGACCACGCCTTCCTGAATGCGCGCCCCGCCGGAATCGTTGAGCCCGATCACCGGCGCGCCGGTCTTGAGAGCCAGATCCATGATCTTGCAGATCTTCTGCGCATTGGTTTCGGAGAGCGACCCGCCGAAGACGGTGAAGTCCTGCGCGAAGACGTAGACCAGGCGCCCCTCGATGCGGCCGTAGCCGGTGACGAAGCCGTCGCCGGGAACAATCTGCTCTTCCATGCCGAAATCGCGGCAGCGATGGGTCACCAGTTTGTCGAGTTCCTCGAAGGAGTTCTCGTCGAGCAGCAGTTCGATGCGCTCGCGGGCGCTCAGCTTGCCCTCCTGGTGCTGGCGGGCGCGGCGCTCGGGCCCCCCGCCCTGCTCGGCGGCTGCGTGGCGGCGGCGTAGTGCATCGAGGCGGTTCATTGGGTCCTATTGTACTGGGATTCGCCCGGTGACGAATCGAGGGCGTCCCCAGCGGCGCCCGCGCTACGTAATAACAGCAGGCCCGCGGCCAGAACCGCGCAGCCCGTGGCGACCATCCAGAGGGGCATCTGTCTGGCGCCGATTAGCCCCAACGATTCCATCACCTTTGGGCTGCGCGCCAGGGTCAGCATGAGCCCGTTGTTCAGGGCGTGGGCAACGATGGCGGGTACAATGGAACGCGTCTGCCACACCGCGTATCCGAACACTACCCCCAAGAGCATCGTGGGCATCATCCGGTAGATGGAGGCGTGCGCCAGGCTGAACAGAAAGCCGGTGGCCACGATGGCCGGCCACATCCCCAGCCGCCGGAAGCCGGAGAGAATCAGCCCGCGAAAGAACGCCTCTTCGCAGATTGCCGGCCCTAGCGCCGCCATCAACAGGATCAGCCACAGCGGCTGCGCCTTATCCTGCAGCAGGAGGACCCGCTCCAGGGCTTTGGTAAGGGATTCCGGCGGCGGCAGGATGCGCAGCGTGACGAGCGCCGCCACCCAACCGGACACGCCCACCAGGAACCCGCCGGCCAGCCCTTGCCACGCGGGCATGCGGAGGGAAAAGGTGCGCAACGGCGGATAGCCTTTCACAGCGACGGTCAACCACGCCGGCAGCAGAAAAAAGCCGAATTCCATGACTCCCAGCATCACGGCGAAGCCCGCATTCTCCAAAGCGAGGCTTCCGTAGAAGGCGATCACCAGGACGATGGCGAAGATCAACACCGAGACGCCGGGCGTCGGCCACGCGCCCTTGCGCCGTGAGAAATCGAGTACGCTGCCGATCTTCTCCTTGCCGCCCAGCAGCAGGTTGTTCTGCTCAAACACACGCGACGCCAACAGCAGCGCCAGGGCGGCGTAACAGAACGAGCTGAGCAGCACCAGAAACAGCTGATCGGCGTGCCACTCCCCGATGAACACAGCCTTGATGAACAAGACGATGTTGACGATGGGTACAAACACCAGGTAGCCGTTCAGCTCGATGCCGGGAATCATCGACACCGCGCCGGGCATCATGAGAGTCATCAATAGAGGTGTCAGGTAATTCTGGCCTTCCTTGAAGTCCTTGGCGAAAACACCGATGGCCAGGAAGAGCCCCACCACCATCAGCAAGATGGGGACCAGCATCAAAAACGCGATGGCCGCGCTGCCCGGCGAAACGCTCACTGTAAAGCCTCCGTGCAGCTTGATGCGCGAAAGCGTCAGCGACAGGCTGAGGAGGTTGACGACGGTCGCCACCATGGCGATCGACCAAACCGCGCAGAACTTCCCGGCGATGATCTCCAGCGATTCCAGCGGCGCGCAGAGCAGCGTCTGCATGGTGCCGCGCTCCTTTTCTCCGGCGGTTACGTCGATAGCGGCGTAGAAACCGCTCATCAGGGAGAACACGATGAGCAGGTAAGGCAGAAGAGCGCCGAAGACCTGGCCCGCGCGGCGGCTTTCGGGAGCGATGTCCTGCGAGTGAAGGTCGATCGCGGTGGCGAACCCGGGCGCCAGTCCGTGCTGCCGTTCGCGCATTGCCAGCAAGTCCCGGCGGAACAGTTTCAATGCGTCGTCAACCCGGTCGCGTGCCTTGCCAGACTCCGGCCGGACGGAATCGAACAGGATCGACACAGCGCCCATGCGTCCCGCCTCCGTCGCGCCGGCAAAACCGGGCCAGAGCAGCAACACGGCATCGGCCTTGCGGGCCAGAATGACTTCGCGCGCAGCCTTGGAGACTTCGGTTTCCGGATCTTTCGCTTTCTTCTGCTCGTCGCTTGCTTCCAGCCTCAGTGGAGCCGGCGGAGGCGCCGCAATGCTTCCCGTTTCCAGACCCGCGCGGAGCGCGCCGGGAATGCCCACCCATTGCAGCAGCTCCAGCTTGCCACTCTGCCGCAGCCGCTGTTCCAGGCTATCCGGCTGCATGCCCCACACCGCCACGCGCGAGCCCTTGGCGGATTGCTCGGCTTCCTGACCCTCCATCAGCTTGCTCATGCCGATCAGCAGCAGCGGATACAGCAGCGTTGGCAGGGCCACCATCATGAACAGCGTGCGGCGGTCACGCAGCGCTTCGCGGAACTCCTTGCGAAAGATAATCCCGACAACCCGCAGTCTCATCAGACATCCCCCGCGCGGCGCTCGCCGATGATGTGCAGAAACGCGTCGGTCAGGTTCGCGCAGCCGGAACCCTTCAGCAACTCCGGCAGCGTGCCCTCATCGACCATACGCCCGTTGTGCAGCAGTGCGATGCGGTCGCAGAGGTACTCGGCTTCACCCATGATGTGGGTGGAAAACAGAACGGCGCGTCCGGCGGCACGTTCCCGCCGGATCGACTCCACAATGAACTGGCCGCTCACTACGTCGAGCGCCGTCGTTGGCTCATCCAGGATCAACAAATCCGGTTCGTGAAGAAAGGCCCGCGCGATGTTGGCGCGCTGCTTCTGGCCCGACGAGAGCGTGCCGCAGGGCCGGTCCGCAAACGTCCCCATCTCCAACTGTTCGATGAGTTGCCCGATGCGCGCATGCAATTTGTCTTCCGGCATGTCGTATAAGCGGCCGAAGTACTCCAGCGCTTCGCGCGGGCTCAGTCGCTGGTAGAGTTGTGTGTCGCCGGAATGGAATCCGATGCGCTGCTTGGCTTCGAGCGGGCGTGCCTCCATGCCCAGGCCGTTAATGAGCACGCGTCCCGTGTCGGGCGCAAGTATCCCGGCGATCATGCGCAACATGGTGGTCTTGCCGGCCCCATTCGGACCGAGCAGGCCGAGTACCTCTCCGGCACGAACGCGCAACGAAACGTGATCTACGGCGCTGACCTCGCCAAACTGTTTGCTGAGGTTCTCGGCCACCAGCGTGTCGGCAGTCACCGCTTCAGTTCCCGGCGTTGCCGGCCGGAATTCGCGGGAGCGCCTCCCGTCACAATCGCTCCGCGGCCATGAGGATCAAACGGCATATCAACCACAATACAGCACGACGGGCTACAACCGGCAGACCGCCAGTTCCCGATTCTCATAAGGGCACACCAGCCCTGGCGGCCCTGGTTGCGTGGTCAGAATCCAGGTTACCGGGTAGCGCCCGGCCAACC
>ODAK010003706.1_pt1 | contig 15780 bp, 15 predicted proteins | sample 1539591 | NCBI WGS metagenome assembly ODAK01 (sample SAMEA3539303, study PRJEB22396) | soil metagenome | biome: tundra; feature: field; material: soil | place: USA | collected 2010-05 | depth 0.15 m | reverse complement strand
TTTCAGATCGAACTCACCCGCGCGCTGACCACCATCGAGAACGCCCGGATGGAATGGAATTCCGCCCGGTTGAAAATTTCCGCCCTCGCGGGTGAAACCAAGCGTGGCAGCGACACCCCGTCACCCGCCTCTGCTTCCGCCGTCGCCGCGCCCTCGCTTGCCGACTTGCGTTTCGGCCAGCTTTGCAAAATCGGCTTTGCCTTCACCTGGCCGCTGCTGCTAGTCGCGCTCGGTGCGCTGGGGGTTTTCATCGCCATCCTGCTGCGAAAGTAAGTTCGCATGGCCTCAAAAAAGCCAGACCCGATTTCCGACAAGGCGCGCGCGCTGAACAGCGAGATTGCCGCGCTCGAAGCCGAAATCAAGAAGCTCGACACGCAATTGTCGCGCACCGCCGCGCCGAAATACCGTTCCACCGCCCGGCCGCAGGGTGCGACAATTCCGCGCGCTGCCGAGAAACCCGCGCCGCCACCGCCCAAAAAATCCGAGCCTGTTTTTGAAGAGATCAAGCGCGGCCCGCTCACGTCGGGTGCCGACAACGGAACGCCGGACATATACAACGATCTCGGCGTGCGCAAATACGACCTGCCCGCGCTGTGGAACCGCATTCGCAATCATTTTCGCGGGCCGACCACCAGCAATCCGCGCCTCGTGAACTATCTCGCCGCCGGCGGCGTGCAGGGGCTGCGCCCGCTGCGCTACGAAAAACGCGTGGCCCGCAACCGCGTCGTCGCGCTCGCCCTGGTGTTTTTTGTGATCATGCTCGGCACGCTGCTGCTCTGGCTGAAACACCGGTAATGCCGGAGCGCGGCTGTGCGCGAAGCGTCAGCCGCAGCAATGTGGACTCGCTGCGGCTCGTCTGCGACACAGCCGCGCTTCGCGCGCGGTCGGCGGCGGCCATTTAATTGCGGTAAACATTTACGAATATGAACAACCCTTTCATTGAACTGCCGGTCGCCACCCGCGACGGAATTTTTCTCGCGCACTATTCGGAAAAAGGCCTGGCGAGACTCGATTTTCCAAAAGCGTCCCTTCGTAGGAGACGAGGTGACGAGTCTCTAATTTCCGCCAGTTCCATCAAGCCAGATAGAGACTCCTCACGTCGTCTCCTACAAACTAAAATTCGGGCCTGGCATCGCGCCACGACGGATGCGCTGAAGAAAATTCTGGCCGGCAGCGAGCCGAAGGAATTTCCTCCGCTGGACCTGGACGGAACGGAATTTCAGAAAAGCGTCTGGAACGCGCTGCGGAAAATTTCCCCCGGCAAAACGAAAAGCTACGGCGAAATCGCGCAGGCGATTGGCCGGCCCAAGGCGGTCCGCGCCGTGGGCGGCGCGTGCGGCGCGAACCCGGTTCCGGTTTTGGTGCCGTGCCATCGCGTGCTGGCCGCGAACAAAAAACTCGGCGGCTTCTCCGGAGGATTGGATTGGAAATGCAGATTGCTGGCGCGGGAAGGCGTCAAACTTTAGCGTTGGGATTTGCCGCCGTTTCAGTTGTCTTTTCAAATCTTTTTTCCGAACAAGATCAAGCTTGAAAGAATTTTACGTCCCGAATAGAATTGCAGCCATGAACCAGATAGCCTACCCACATGTTGGACGGACACTTGGCTAGTCCGAACCGGCAAAACAAGCCTGACGACTTGGAGGTGAACGCGATGGACGCAATCTTATTTCTAATCAAGTTTGTTGGCCTGAGCATAGGATACTTCGCGCTCATGGCCGCAGGCCGCTACCTGTTAGGCCGCTTCGAAAACCCGCCCCGCGCACTCATCGACGCAGTTGACAAGCTCGCAGGCACTCACGTCGGCAGACTGCGGTTTCTCGTCTTTGCCGGCGCCGTATCCTTCGTGCTTGCCATGGTCTATCCTGGACCAGCCCTGCTCATTGATGTCCCCGAAACTATCGAGTCGGCTCGAGGTTTCTGGTATCCCTTGCTCCATGGAACCAACGCAAGTCAACACTATGTGCCTAAACCGTCGCCGCCCCCGTCGACATGGTTCTGGGGCCAGGCCGCGCTGCTTTACGTGGGTATCTTTGCGCTCTATGTTGTGCTGGCATTACCCAACGTGCTGACTGCGGCCTTCCAAGCAGCAAAATCGGCGTGGGAGCGTAAGCCCAAGGATTCGAATTCTCGGACTGTCAGTCTCTTGTGGGGCGTGGTGGTTGCGTTTATCGGCTCCTACCTTGCGGCGTTATGGGCGGAGAGTCGAAAAAAATAACCAATAATGATCAACCCATGAAAACAGCGCGCAAACGGTATTGCACCAAGTGTGGCACGAAACAGCACGGCGAGAAAGACGACACGCCCAGAACAAATTTGCTAGCAATTCGGGGTGTCGTGTTGTTCCTCTTTGGATTGATTCTCGCCAGCATCGCTGCATGTTGGATGATAATTGTGGTGGTAAAAGGATACGATGCGCAGCCTCCCACCTATAGGATGGTCTGGTGGATGACGGTTTGGGGTGTCTTTGGGATGGTTTGGTCTATCTCGGTGGCCGTGTGGGCGTATTTCCGAATTAGAGAAGGCCGAAAAAATCCGTTTCGGTGTAATGTCTGCGGCACCGCCTTGGAGTGAGATTTTTGCAGAATCCCTCGGCAGACAGTTCGCCGGGAGCCTCGCCCTCCTTTGCGATCTCCAGTTTGTTTTTCAGAAATCTGGTATAGTGGGGCGTCTGCAATGGCCCGCTGCCTCATTGAGCGGCAACTGCCGTCCAATATGGAGATAGACTGCAAATTATCTTTGCGCGAAGAATTTACTTCACCGTCAGCCGGATGATTTCGCGCAGCGGCGTCTGCGGCTTGAACTTCACGAAGCGTTCCAGTTTCTCCACGCGCGGCTTGCGGCGACGCATGTCGTCAAAACCCGGCGCATACGCCTGGTCGTAAGGAATCAGCTCAATCTTGGATTTCGAGCCGAGCGTTTTCACCACGAGCTGCGCGAGTTCGAGAATGGAGACTTCCTCGGTGCCGCCGATGTTAAAAATTTCTCCCCGAGCCTGTTCGCAATGCTGCAAACGAACCAACGCTTCCACCACGTCGTGAACAAAACCAAAGCAGCGCGATTGCGCGCCGTCGCCGAAGACTTTGAGTGGCTCGTTCTTTTTCGCGGCGGCGATGAAGCGCGGCAGCACCATGCCGTAGCGCCCGGTCTGGCGCGGGCCGACGGTGTTGAACAGCCGCGCGATGATGACCGGCAGATTTTTTTCGCGCGCATAGGCGAGCGCGAGAAATTCGTCCGTGAGCTTCGAGCAGGCGTAGCTCCAGCGCGATTGTCCGGGCGGCCCAATGAGCAGGTCATCGTCCTCGCTGAATTCCGGCTTGGAGCTCTTGCCATAAACTTCCGAGGTGGAAGTCAGCAGCAGTGGCGTGGAATTTTTGGCGGCAGCGCGCAGTAAAATCTGCGTCTCGTTGAAGCTGGCTTCGAGCACATGCAAAGCGGATTTCACGACCAAGTCCACGCCGACGGTCGCGGCGAGGTGAAAAATAAACTCCGCTTCCGCCGCCAGTCGTGGCAGTTCCGCGCAGGTGGAAATTTTGGAGGGGATGAAACGGAAATACGGATGTGCCTTCACCGCCGCCAGATTTTCGAGGTTGCCCGTCGAAAGATCGTCAATGACAACAACGGTTTTGCCATCTTTTAGCAGGCGTTCAACCAGATGCGCGCCGATGAAGCCCGCGCCGCCGGTGACCAGAATGTGTTTTGTTTTTTTCATTTGAGCGCGCTGGCCAGGGCTTCCGCCAGTTTCTGCCGAAATTCCGAACTTTCAATCCGCGCCGCCTCATGCGGATTGGACAAGAATCCGCCTTCGATCAGCACCGCTGCGTGATGATGTCCGTGCAGCACGCCCATGAACCGCGCGCGGCGCACGCCCCGGTCCTCCTCGCCGCTCGCGTGCAGCACGGCGCTGTGCAGGCGCACGGCCAGCGCCAGGTTTTGTTCGTCAAACGCATTGTTCGGGAATGACTGGAACCAGGAGTCGGGGTTGCCGCGCGTGAGCGTCGAGGGCATGCCGACCGGCGTGAGGCAGTAGGTTTCGACGCCAGATTGTTTTTTGTCGGGCGCGGCGGAATTGAAATGCAGGCTGACAAACAGATCGGCGTGGTGCGACTCGGCGAGCGCGACGCGGTTGGAAAGCGAAACGTCCGCATCATTGGTGCGCGTGAGAAAAACCGTCCAGCCGTTCGACGTAAGCAGCGGGACGAGCCGCTTCGCCCAGTCGAGCGTGAAATCTTTTTCCAGCCGGCCTTTCAGCACGCCGATGGTGCCGGCGTTGATGCCGCCGTGGCCGGGGTCAATGACGATGACGCGGTTCGTGCCGAACACTGGCGGCGGTTCGCACAGCAGCGGCCCCAGATTTTTTTGGAGGTCGAGGCCGTGGACGAATACTTCGCCGTCAATGAATTCCGGCGGGAAGCCGAGGTGCAACGCCACGCCGTTCCATATCACTTCCCGGCTGCCAATGGCCAGCACCATCGCGCCCCGGCCCGAACTGATCGCGTAAGTGGTGAGGGGTGATTTGGCGAGCAGACGCGGCTGACCGATCTTTTGTTCCTTCGCCCAGCGGTTCAAAGAAGTCCAGGTGTAAATAGACGCGGCGCGCGGCTTGAAAACGTTCGTCACCGGCGGCGGCATGGAATTGGTGACCGGCGGCAGGTTGGTGACGACGGGTGGCGGATTGGTTTTGATGACAGCGGGAACGGGGATCACCGGCGGCGGGATTTGCGCGGCATGAACTTCATTGGTGGCCGACCAGTCGGGCGGCAGTTCATTGGGCGTGGTGGCGCAGCCCGTTAAAAAGGCGAGTGCACCGCAAAAAATGACAACCGCAGGTTTGGACACGCGCCAATTGTGCGGAACGAAGAAGCGGACTCAAGCTGTTTCCGTCATTTACGATTTGCGGTTTACGATTGGCGCGCCTGGTGTCGTTTGCACGTAAATCGCCTATCGTAAACCGTAAATCCGCCAGCGAAATTCTTGTTGTGCTTGCCGCGAGTGAATCATGCCGCCATCATTTGCGACGTTGAAAATACTCGTTGCCATCACCGGCGCCACCGGCGCGCTTTACGCGCAGCGGCTGCTCGACAATCTGAACCCGCGCGAACATGAAATCCACGTCGTGTTGAGCAACTACGCGCAACAGGTCATCGCGGTGGAACTGCCCGACGGTCTGAAGCTGCCGGCGGGCGTGCAGACGCATAGCCTCAAAAGCATGAACGCGCCATTCGCCAGCGGTTCGAATCCGCCGGACGCGATGATCGTGATTCCCTGCACGATGGGCACGATGGGCCGCATCGCGCACGGTTACAGCGAGGACGTTTTGCTGCGCGCGGCGGACGTGACATTGAAGGAAAAAAGAAAATTGATTTTAGTTCCGCGCGAAACGCCATTGAACTTGATCCACGTCAAAAACATGGAATTGCTGCTGCTGGCGGGCGCGGTCATTTTGCCGGCGAATCCCAGTTTCTATTCCGGGGCCGACTCCGTGGTGCAAATCGTGGACACCGTCGTGGCGCGTGTGCTCGACCACATCGGCGTGCCCAACAAACTCGCGCCGCGCTGGGCGGAGGAACGGGAGTGAGCCGAGGATGGAGGATGGAAGATTGAGGATGGCAAACTGACAACACTGAAATCGTATGGCAATTATCAGGAGTTTTCGTGATTTGCGGGCTTATCAACAAGCTCGTATTGAAGCAAACCGTGTATTTGAAATGACCAAGGCGTTTCCGAAAGAAGAAAGGTTTTCGCTGACGGATCAAATCCGGCGTTCGTCGCGCGCCGTCAAATCCATGATTGCCGAAGCCTGGGGACATCGCCGCTATCCCGCCGCCTTTGTCAGCAAGCTGACCGACGCCATCGGTGAAGCCAATGAAACCCAATCGTGGTTGGATGATGCGCTGGACTGCGGTTACGTCAACGCATCGCAGCATCAGGACTTCAACGCCGCATGGCAATCCATCGGCGGCATGATTGCCAACATGGTTGTCAAAGCGGATGATTTTTGCAAAACGTAAACTGAAGTGTCTTTGCCATCCTCCATCCTCCATCCTCTATCCTCGCTTCAAAAATGGGGCGGCTTCGTGCGTTTCTCGCACACGGTTTTTGCGCTGCCGTTCGCGCTGGCGGCCATGCTGGTGGCTGCGCGTAACAATCGCGGCTGGCCGGGCTGGAAAACTTTCGGGCTGATTCTCGCCGCGATGGGCTGCGCACGGACGTGCGCGATGGCGTTCAACCGTGTCGTTGACCGCAAGTTTGACGCGTTGAATCCGCGCACCAAAAACCGGCATTTGCCGAGCGGGCAAATTTCGCTGGCCAGCGCCATTCTGCTCTGCGTGATTTCAGCGGCGGGTTTGGTTGCCGCCAGTTACTTTTTGAATCCGCTTTGCTTTTATCTTTCGCCGGTGGCGCTGGTGGTGGTTTGTTTTTATTCGCTGACGAAACGGTTCACCGATTACACGCATGTTTTTCTGGGCATCGCACTCGCACTCGCGCCCATCGGCGCATGGCTGGCGGTGAAGGGCACCGAGGTTTCCATTTGGGAAATTTCACAGATGACGCTGCTCGCGTTTGCCGTGGTGCTGTGGCTCGTGGGCTTTGACATCATTTACGCGCTGCAAGATTATGAGTTCGACCGGTCGCACGGGCTGCGCTCGCTCGTCGTCGCGTGGGGGCCGCAGAACGCACTGGCCGCCGCGTTTCTCGCGCACATGATCATGTGCGGGCTGCTGCTGGGGTTCGGGCTGCTGTGCCGGTTCCGCATCGCGTATTTGATCGGCTGGCTCATCATCCTCGGCTGCCTCGTGCTGGAACACTGGATCGCGCGCCGCCGCAGCTTGAACTGGATCAATGTGGCCTTCTTCCGGTTGAACGCGCTCGTCGGCGCGGTGTTTCTGGCGGTGGTCGCGGCGGAAGTGATTTTCCGGGGCGGGTTCAAACTGCGGTGACTCACGCAAAGACGCCAAGGCATAGCGCGGCTGATGCCGCAACCAAAGGAGCGCGGACAGCCTTGTCCGCGAGTTCCGACCCGCCTGCCAGCAACACGCGGACAAGGCTGTCCGCGCTCCGCGAAAATCTTCGCAGCACGCGACAAAGTTGGGAGATAGCACTGCAAAGACTTTTCAAAGTGGGTTTGCTTCGCGTCCTCGCGTCTTTGCGTGAAAAATCCTGTAACAACTTTCCGGTTTTGCTTCTGAAGTGGGCATGGACACGGTAAAAATGAATGCGCCCATGCCTGACGGAAACAAATGTCCGCAATGCGGCACGCCGCTCCCGACCGGCGCGCTGGCCGGACTTTGCCCCGCCTGCCTGCTCAAAATGGGCGCGGCAGCGGACACAGTCATGGACGCCAAACAACCGCCGTTCAACCCGCCATCCGTCGCGGAACTTGCCGCGAAATTTCCGCAACTCGAAATTCTCGAACTCATCGGCAAGGGCGGCATGGGCGCGGTTTACAAGGCGCGGCAAAAACAGCTTGACCGCATTGTCGCGCTGAAGATTCTTCCGCCCGGCATCGGTGATGATCCCGCGTTTGCCGAGCGCTTCGCCCGCGAGGCCAAGGCGCTGGCGAAGCTCAATCATCCCGGCATCGTGACCATTTACGATTTTGGCCGCGCGAACGGACTGTTTTATTTCTTCATGGAATTTGTAGACGGCGTGAACCTGCGCCAGTTGCTCCATGCGGGCCGCATTTCCGCACGCGAGGCGCTGGCCATCGTGCCGCAGATTTGCGACGCGCTGCAATTCGCACACGACCTGGGCATCGTCCACCGCGACATCAAGCCAGAAAACATTTTGCTGGACCGCCGGGGCCGCGTGAAGGTGGCGGATTTTGGGCTGGCGAAAATTATTGGGAACGAAGTTAGGGCGGGCAGTCCTCTGCCCGCCGAAGCGGGAGGCGGAACTTCCGCCGGCGCGCACGGAGTGACGCGCCCTACCAGCGAACTGACCGACGCGGGCCGCGTCATGGGCACGCCGCAATACATGTCGCCGGAGCAGATACACGCGCCGGGCGAGGTGGATCATCGCGCGGACATTTACGCGCTGGGCGTGGTGTTTTACCAGATGCTCACCGGCGAACTGCCCGGCAAAAAAATCGCGCCGCCGTCAACGAAAGTTCAAATTGACGTGCGGCTGGATGAAATTGTTTTGCGCGCGCTGGAAAAAAATCCCGAACTCCGCTACCAGCAAGTCAGCGAAGTGAAGACGTGCGTGGAAACGATTGTGAATTCGAGGAGCGCGGGCGTCCCGCCTGCCAAGCCGGATGGCGCGCGCAGTCCCATGAATATTTTGTTCGATTTCACCGCGAACCTTCCTTTGTCCGTCAAGCGCGAGGGGCAGCGGCGTCTTTACTGGCCGGGCTTGTTGCTGTTCTGCTCAACGATTGGATTGGTGGTGAATGGCGTCATTCTCACAATCGGACTGGCGCTGTGGCTGCTGAATGTGACGCTTCCGCATGGGAAGACCTTCGCCAATCCGGGCGACGTGTGGAGCATGTTCCTATGGATGGCGGCTTGTGCCGCAATGCGTCTGGCGGCATTGAAACTGGGTTCCAACGAGTTGGCAGGAGCCGGACGTGTCCAAGCAGCCAGAGGCATTACGACACGGAAAGTCATCGGCGTGTTCTTGGCGATGACCGTGGCGACCGCTTTTGCGTGCGGATTAGCGCTCCTTGCCGGTCGGATGCGCGCAATGTCCACGATCGCGTTTGCCGACGTCAGCTCACTAACCAGCATCGCCCGAGTTGCGGTGTGGATTGTCCTAGCTGTCGCGGTTGGTTTTTTCATCATCCGATGGGTCTGGCGCGCGGCGAACAAAGGTAGCGCGGGCGGCCCGCCTGCTGGTCCCGGTAGTAGCCGACGTGAGGAGGCGCCAACTAAAAGCGCAACGGCCCGATCAAGTGGCGGCTGGAAAATTGTCGTTGGCATCGCGGCCGGAGTGGCGGCGGCGGTTGTTTTCATAGCCGTTCTCGGGCTGCTCGCAGCAGTTGCGATTCCCAATTTCGTCCGGGCCAGGCAGCACTCCCAGCAGGCCGCTGCCCAACAGTGGACGCAACAAGGCTGGCAGCTTTGGCAGGCGGGAAAGCTGGCTGATGCCGAAGCAAAATTCCAGCAGGCCGTCCAGCTCGCACCGGACAATGCGGACGCGTGGAACGGTCTCGGCTGGGCGCAGTTCAATGCCGGCGACAGCGTGGCGGCGGAAACGTCGTTTCAAAAAGCTTTGGCGATTGAAACCAATCAGCCGGGGGCATTGAACGGGCTGGGCCAGATTTATTTGTCGCAGGGAAAATACGCCGACGCGGAAACGTTTTTGCTGAAGGCCGCACCGCAGGCACCGGCGGCGGGGTTCGGGCTGGCGCGGCTTTATTTGCTCGAAGGCAAATTTGAGCAGGCCGAGAAATGGGCGCAGAACATTGTGGATTCCGGCCAGGCCGATGAAGTTGCCAAGAAAATGCTCGCAGCGGCGAAGGCAAAGAAATTGAACGAAGGCTTGCGCTCGATTCTGGAACCTCATCCCACCGCGCGAACGCTTTCCTTCGGCACGGTGGTTGAACGGGTGATCAATGCCGCGGCGGCAGGGACGAATTATTTGATCAGCTTCAGCACCGGCGAACGGCGCACGCCACCGTTGGAAATCGCCGGCTCGCCCCAAAAAATATACCAATGGGGTCATGGCGAACGCATGGATGCCGCCGCCGGCATCATCGGCTCGAACGTGTTGACCGGATTCGATCTGGCTGCGGTCGTTGCGCCGGCCGCTTGCTGGGATGCGTTATCACCGGTTCAAGCGGCCCGACGCTTGGAATCGGAACCGCGCGCCTCCTTTGCCACGCTGGCTTTCGGCATTGAATCCGACCTGCCAGAAACCTGTGTGTTCAAGACTCGTGACGGCGGCATTGGCATTCTGCAAGTCACCGGGCTCGTGCCCAATCCTCCTGGGTTGCAGATGCGCTACAAATTTCTGGACCAACTCCCGGCAGTCATGCCGGACACAAATGCCACCAGCGCTGAATGGTCGCCGGTTTTGCTTCCGGGTGAGAAACCGGAGTTGCAGAAAATCGAGAACGACATAAAAACCCTAATGGATCAAGGCCTTTACGAGGAGTCTTTACAGCGGCAGCTCTGGTATTTCAACCATGCGGCGGAATACGGCGAGTCCGATTCCCTACGGTTGACGTTCGGCATCATGAACTGGGACGAACTGGGCCGGCGCTATCCCAAGGCCAAGCAGGCCCTGGTTGAAATCCGGGACCGCAAGGCGCGTGAATTTTCCGCCGGCCCGGGTTATTCCGGATTGTTTTTTGAAATTCAAAGCCTCAACCAAGCATTGCAGGATGATGACGCAACGGTGGCGTTGTTCAAAACTCTTCCGCGAAAGGACAAACAACTGGCCGGGCAATGCTTCGGTTACGTCCAGGATTTGCTGATGCAAAAGGGTGAATATGCGCTGTGCCTGGATTGCCTCGGCGATCCACAGGCGAACTTCGAGTCATTGCGCCGGGGCTTCGAGATGCAGCGCGAATCGCAGCAGCGCATGGCGGAAATGCGGAAACAGCATCCGCTGCCGGCCCCGCGATTCGCCGGCGCGTTCCATCCGCCCGATATGGGGCAACTGGCCACCAATAATTTTGTGGGCCAGGTATGCAAGCTGGTGGAAATCCTCGTCGCCACCGGCCATCAGGCTGACGCGGAGAAAATCTGCGGTCAGGCCGTGACCGAGCTGGACGATGCGCGGTTGAAATCCGCCTTGAAAGATGCGGAGGGAAAAATTCAAAAGAATTATCCCTTGTCGTTGCCTGCGAATGACGCAGATCTGATTCTTACGGAGCAACCGCCGGTCGTTGTCGAAACTTTTCCCGCTTCCGGTGCCGACGATGTGCCGCCGGGCGAGATGGAAATCCGCGTGCGCTTCAGCAAGCCCATGACCGATGGCACCTGGAGCTGGTCCAGTGCTTGGGAAGATTCCGAGCCGGAATCCGTCAACGCACCGCATTTTTTGGATGATCACTGCACCTGCGTGCTGAAAGTCCGGCTGAAAGCGGATCAGACTTACGGCTGGTGGCTGAACAGCGGAGAATTCAAGAATTTCAAAGGCAGCACCGGCCAGCCGGCCGTGCCGTATTTGCTGACTTTCCAGACCAAATCACAATGAAAGGACAAACCAAATATGAAACTCATCACGAAACTGTTCATCGTTGCCATCGCGTTGTTGCTTCCCGCAACCGGCGTCCAGGCAGTTGATCTGCTGACGCGTTATCCCACGCAATTGACCAAGGGCGACGCCGAACCCGACCACGCCCGCGCGTGGGAATTTGAAGCCTCGGATGTCTTCCAGGTCAGCCAATTCACCCTGAACATTGGCGATGGGTTCAAGTTGGAAACGGGCACCGCCGACTTGGGTGTCGGGCATTGTGCGGACGACGCGGTCTGGGCCGTGCTCATTCCGTGCGAACACGGCACGTTGACCAGTTCAGCGGCCACGAATGCGGAAACGGTTGCCCATGTCTGGTTCCGATTCCATCCGGCGCAAATCAGCCGGTTGTTTGCGGACGAGGCCGTATCTGCGAATGGCAACGGCGCGCTCGCCGCGCAGATGCGAGCCATCGCCGGTCGCAAAATGACCTCCAGTTGGCAGGCCGGCGGAAAGGCCATGATTCCCGAACCAAAAGATTTGACCGTCTTCGTGGATACCAAGGATGGCGCGCGCCGTTTCTTCATTGTGGATACCGACGCCAAAACCGCCGAATATGTGGACGCGTTCAACCAGCAATCGGCTCGTTCCATTTCCGCAACCATGGTGCCGCCGGTGGTCGTAAAAACGTGGCCCGAGGCCGGCAGTCAGCAAGTTTCGCCCGGCATCGCGGAAATCAAAGTCACTTTCAGCCGGCCCATGCGCGATGAAGCATGGAGCTGGTGCGGCGTGTGGGATGGCTCCCCGCCGGAAAGCTCCGAAAAGCCTCGCTACACCGCCGACCACAAAACGTGCATTCTCAAAGTGAAGCTGGAGCCCAATAAAACTTACGGCTATTGGCTGAACACCGAACGGTTCAAGGGTTTCACCGGCACCAATGGGCTGCCGGCGGTGCCTTACTTGCTGACTTTCCAAACGAAACAAAAATAGAGGGAACCAAACGTGAAAACAAATTTCCTGCTCCTCACCTTCGTCGCCGCCAGCGCAGTGTGCGACCTGACCACTCACGCCGTCCGCGCGCAGGACATTGACAACTTTGCGCCGGTGGTTGTCAAAACCGTGCCAGAAGCGGGCAGCAAGGATTTACCGCCCGGCAAATACGAAGTCAAAGTCACGTTCAGCAAGGAAATGGCCGACCAGTCATGGAGCTGGTCCACGGCCTGGCAAAATTCCGATCCGCCGTCACTCGGCAAACCGCACTATCTGGCCGATCACAAGACCTGCGTGATGAAAGTGAAACTGGAGCCGGGCAAAGACTACGGCTGGTGGCTGAACAGTGAAAAATTCAAAAATTTCCGAGACCGTGCCGGGCAGTCAGCGGTGCCGTATCTGCTGACGTTTTCCACCAAGGGAGCCCGCTCCCAGATCCACTCCCAGATTGCGACCCAGTCCGATAGGGTGATTGCAACCAATTCAATTGAACTTGAACTTGATCGCGCCCTCTCGCAAGCGCGCCCCGGAAAGCGTGAGGCGGAGATAAATCGGATTCAGCGAACCATTGCATCCGATGACGTTCCCGCTGCGTTGGCGTTTCTGGTCAAAAGCGGCCAGACTGGCATGCATTCCTTGTTTGGCAATCTGGCTTCCAAGTGGGCTTCCGAAGAGGCTGGTGCTGCCGTCGCGTGGGCGACAAACCTGCCCGCCGCTGGCCCTCAAAAATCTACGCTGGTAAATATCATGAAAGGCTGGACACATACGGCTCCAGAGGCCGCTGCCGCCTTCGCGGCCGCGCTGCCCGCTGGCGAACTGCATGACGACGCAGTTCTCATGGTCGCCAATGAATGGTCTTTTGCCGACCCCGGCGCTGCGGCGAGTTGGGTCAGCCAACTTCCCCCCGGCCAATTGCGCGACAAGGCCGCTGGTCCGGTCATTTTCTGGGGACAAGGTCAGGCACCTGCGGCGGTTGCTGAAATGCTTGATGGTTTTGGCGAACCGGAACTCATTCAAAAGAACGGGGAGACATTGGCTTCGATTTGGCTGACACGGGATGATGTGGCGGCCCGGTCGTGGATCGAAAAATCTTCCTTGTCTGAAGAAGTTAAACAGCGTTTGCTCAAGCCAAACTAAACCACAACACATCACATGAAAACAAAATCACTCGTCATCACCCTCGTCACCGTCAGCGCGCTGTGCGGCTGGACCACGACAACGTTACGCGCACAGGACATTGATAACTTCGCGCCGGTCGTTGTCAAAACCGTGCCGGAAGCAGGCAGCAAGGATGTGCCGCCCGGCGAATACGAAGTCAAAATCACGTTCAGCAAGGAAATGGCCGACCAGTCCTGGAGCTGGGCCACCGCCTGGGAAAATTCCGGGCCGGATTTCATCGGCAAACCGCATTACGACGCCGATCACAAGACCTGCGTGGTGAAAGTAAAACTGGAGCCGGGCAAAACGTATGGCTGGTGGATTAACAGCCCGAAGTTTCATGGCTTTCAGGACACCCAGCATCATCCGGCGATTCCGTATCTGTTTACGTTCAAAACCAAACAGCAGTAACAGAATCACGGATGGACACGGATCAACACGGATGAGCTTTCATTGGTAGGGCGCGTCACTCCGTGCGCGCCGCCCACGCCATTCCGCAGACGGCGCGCACGGAGTGACGCGCCCTGCCGAATTGTTTTTTTATCCGTGTCCATCCGTGTCCATCCGTGGTTAAAATGGACTGGCATTGACCTCCGAACATTCCAGCCAGCAGACGAGCGCGCCGGGCGACATCTTCGCCACGACGCATTGGACAGTCGTGCTCGCGGCGGGCCAGCGCCACACGCCGCAAGCGGACGGCGCGCTAGAGGAGCTTTGCCGCACTTATTGGTTTCCGCTCTACGCTTATGTCCGGCGGCGCGGTTATGGCAAGGAGGATGCGGAGGATTTGACGCAGGCCTTCTTCGCGCGTTTCCTTGGGAAAAATTATCTCGCCGGCTTGAGCGCGGAACGCGGGCGGTTCCGCGCCTTCCTGCTGGCGTCGCTCAAACATTTTCTGGCGAACGAATGGGACAAGTCGCAATGCCAAAAACGCGGCGGCGGCGTGACACTGTTGTCGCTGGACTGGCAGACGGCGGATACGAATTTTCAAGTCGCCGCCACCAATGAGCCGAGTCCCGACCGGGTGTTCGATCGCGAATGGGCGCTGACGTTGCTGGCCAAAGTCATCGGGCGGTTGGAGCGGGAATGCACGGCGGACGGCAAGGCGAAAGTGTTCGAGCGGTTGAAAATTTTTCTCATGGCGGGCAAAGGCACCGTCTCGCACGCGGACGCCGCAAACGATTTGGGCATGGATGAAACGGCGGTGCGCGTGGCGGTTCACCGGTTGCGGAAACGCTACCGGGCTTTACTGCGCGCTGAAATTTCGCAGACGCTGGCGGACGAATCGCAGGTGGACGAGGAAATGCAGGCGCTCTTCGGGGCGTTCGGAAGTTAGACGTGCGCACCGTTTTGACCTGCGCGTGAGATGGAGGTTTGTCAAAGCATAATCCCAGCGGCGCTCGGATTTGGGCTTTCCATTTCGCCCGCTTGAACTAGATTTTCCTCCGTAACCCGATCTGAATACCTGATGAAATTTGGCATCAACACTTTTCTCTTTGCCTCGCCGTTCACCAACCGGAGCACGCGGCTGTTCCGGCAGTTCAAGGCGTGGGGCTTTGACGGGGTGGAAATCGCGGTGGAAAACCCGGCGGACATTGATCCTGCCTTGGTGAAGGCGCAGCTCGATCGGCACGGCCTGGTCTGCACTTCGGTTTGCGCTTGTTTTCCGCTCAGCCGCGATTTGCGCGGCACACCGGCGCAACAGCAGGCGACCATCATTTATCTGAAACGGCTGGTGGACATTGCCGGTGCGCTCGGCACGGACATCGTCATGGGGCCGCTCTATTCGGCGACCGGCCGGGCGGACGCGGTTCCGTCTGCCGAATACCGACGCCAGTGGCGAACAGTTCGCGCGCACGTCAAAACCATTTGCGCTTACGCCGAGGCGCACGGCAAGGTGATTTGCCTGGAACCGCTCAACCGGTTTGAAACGGATTTTTTGAACACGGTGGAGCAGGGATTGCAGATGATCCGCGAGGTGAACAGCCCCGCGCTGAAACTGCTGCTCGACACGTTCCACATGAACATCGAGGAGAAGCACCCGGCGGACGCCATCCGTCGCGCGGGCCGGCACGTTGGCCATATTCATGCGAGCGCGAGCGACCGTGGCACGCCAGGCAACGACCATGTGGACTGGCCGGGGGTGGCCAGCGCGTTGCGGGATATTCGCTACGACGGCGCGGTGGTGATTGAATCGTTCACGCAGGACGTGAAGGTGATCGCGCGGGCGGCGGCCATCTGGCGCAAGATCGAGCCGAACCGGGACGACATCGCCGTCAAAGGTCTTGCGTTTTTGAAAAAGACGTTGAAAACAAAGCCGTGATCGGTTGCCGAAATTTGCACTCAGTCAAAAAACAATTCAGTTTAATTTTATGAAAACACTCGCCACTCTGCTGTTGTTGTCGCTGATCGCCTCCGCCCCGGACGTTGGGCGAACCGAAGATAAAAGAATCGTGATGATCGCCGGCAAGCCGAGCCACGGCCCCGGCGAACACGAACATCGCGCCGGCC
>ODAK010003705.1_pt1 | contig 15780 bp, 4 predicted proteins | sample 1539591 | NCBI WGS metagenome assembly ODAK01 (sample SAMEA3539303, study PRJEB22396) | soil metagenome | biome: tundra; feature: field; material: soil | place: USA | collected 2010-05 | depth 0.15 m | reverse complement strand
CCAGGCGGTCCCCAGCCGCAACCATGTCGCCCGGCTTGACCAGAATGGAAACCACCACCGCCGGCGCCGGCGCGTGCACCACGCCCCCGTCATCTCGATCAATCTGGTGCGACACACCGTCCACCTCGATGCGGTAACTTTGTCCCTGGACTACGGAGACGACGCGAAAACGCCGCCCAAAGACAGTGAGCCAACACTCATACGGACCCAATCGGTCGAGCTGGGCATCGATGCGTGCCCCGTTCACCTCGATGCGGTATCGCTGGGGGCCGAGGCGATAAGTCTTCGGCGAGTAGCAACGGCCTCGATAGCGCAGCGCCGCAGCCAGGCCTACCTCACTGCGGACCTGCGGCCGACCGCGCAGCGCCGACGCGTAAAACTGCGTCTGCTCCACGGCTAACTGGGCATCGTAGGTCTCGATTGCGGCTTGAACCAGGGCTACGTCGGCGTATCGCCTGGAGAGGTGCTCACCGGTTGCCGCTAAGCCGTCCAGCCATCCAACATGTACATCTCCAAGCTGCACCTCGGAGCGGTTCAGTAATTCCAGCAGAAAGCCTCTGTTACTGGTTCCGCCCTTGATGACGACAACGCTCTCGCGCAGCGCTCGCTGCAGGCGGGAAAGCGCTTCTTTCCGATTCTTGCCGTAGGCGATGATCTTGGCGATCATCGAGTCGAACTCCGAGGGGATGGCATCGCCTTCCGCCACCCCGGTGTCGATGCGGACCCCCGGCCCCGGCAGGATTCTGAGCCGCTCAATCACGCCCGGAGCCGGAGCAAAGCCGTTGTCCGGATCTTCCGCATTCAACCGCACCTCAATGGCATGGCCGGTGGTGCGCGGCGGTTCGCCTTCCAGGCGGCCGCCGCGCGCGACGTGAATCTGAAGTTTCACGAGATCGAGCCCGGTGGTGCACTCGGTCACCGGATGTTCGACCTGCAACCGGGTATTCATCTCCATGAACGAGAAGCGGTTGCTTTCCGGTTCGTACAGGAATTCGACCGTGCCGGCATTGTGATAGCCGGTTGCTTGACTCAAGCGCACCGCCGCGTCGCGCAGCATCTGATCCTGCTCCGGAGAAAGCGCCGGCGACGGTGCTTCTTCCAGGATTTTCTGGTGGCGTCGCTGGATGGTGCAGTCGCGCACGCCGGCGGCCCACGTCATCCCGTACTGGTCGGCAATAATTTGGACCTCGACGTGGCGCGCGCCTTGCACCAGGTGCTCCAGGAAAACGGTTGGGTCGCCGAAGGCCTTGAACGCCTCGGCCCGGGCGCTGGCAAAGGCTTGCGGAAGCTGGTCCGCGGAACACACCAAGCGAATTCCACGACCACCACCTCCGGCGGTGGCCTTAATCAGGAGCGGATAGCCCAGGCGCATGCCATGGGCCTGGGCGTCCGCGAGGCATTCCACCGGCCCATTGCTCCAGGGCGTTACCGGAATCTGCACCTGCTCGGCAATTCGTTTGGAGGCGATCTTGTCGCCCACACGCCGCATCACATCACCATCCGGGCCAATGAACACGATGCCCAGTTCGCGGCAAAGGTCGGCAAATGCGGCGTGCTCGGCCACAAAGCCCCACCCTGCCCAGACCGCGTCCGCCCGTGCGGTCGCCAGCGCGCGTTCGATGCGGCCATAGTCGACGTAACTGCTCTTGAGCTGTTGGGTGTTTGGATCGAGGACCTGAGGGGGGCCGAGACTCACTGCTTCGTCCGCCTCACGCACAAACATGCTCCGACGGTCAGGCTCCGTGAAAAGCGCGATCGTGCGCAATGATGTGCCATGTTCTTGATTGAAATCGCCGACCGCGTGGATGAAACGCATGGCAGCTTCGCCGCGATTCACGACAGCCACACGTTGAAATTCATTTTCCATAAGTCCCCCGCTTGACGCGTTCTTCACGCGGCGACGGTTTCCAGGCACATCGCAGCCTGCAGTGCCTTGAGTCGCTCGGCATCCACTGCGCGGGGAACCGCTACCGTGCGGTAACCGCTAAGCTGCAGGTAGTGGTTTCCTTTCGCATCCACAACCTCCGCATCGAAGCTGCCGCGATGGGGGTCGGGAGTGACCACGGCGTAGAATCGGCTGTCGGCCGACTCCGGGGTCACGAGCAGTGGTGATGATGAAACGCAGTCAATGTGCTGCGGCAGACCCATACTGCCCTGCACGCCCATCTCCCAGAGCCCGGCAGTCTGGAAGCAAAGCTCGATCAGGCGTGGCGCCATAATTGTCGGCAGCTCGGACGGCAGATGGTTGGCCGGCAAGCCCTTGGCCATCAACCCGATAATTCCGTGCCCGCCCCACCACGCCCGCTCCACGACCTGGTATGCGGGTCCGTGGAAGTAGAGGCGATAGATGTCGGCAGCTTCGATGATGTGTCCCTCGAGATGTTGGTCCGGCAAGCGCAGCGCCGGCACGGTTAACGCTTGGGGCGTCAGTTTTGTGAGCCGCACCCGGGCGGTGAAGTGCGTTGTCACTTGCGGCTCGGCTTGGTTAGGGAGCAATCGGCTGCCGGTCAAGCGGCAGTCTGCCAGCAGGGTCAAGCCGTCGAGTTGCGAATAGTTGCCGCGGTGCGGATGAATGGTGGCCTCGACTGACACCGCACGCGGTTCGTTCCGATAGAATTTGAAGGGCGCCAGGAAGTTCACGTCTTCGATCGCTGCCACGTGCCAGCCGGGAAGCAGGCATAGCGCAGCTTCGGCGAACGCCTCGATACCCATGACCCCGGGCAGCACCGGTGTGCCGTCGATTTGATGATCGTGGAGAAACGGCTGAATCGCCGGGTCTAGCGTCGTCTCGATAGTGATGCCGCTCTGCACGCCAACGCTTGCCATCTTGCTGCACATTGGTCCTGTTTTTGAACCGAATGGTCCTTGTGCTGGTAAGCTCTTTGAGGCTCCGGCTGCTGATGTATCCAGCCCGCCAGTGGCATCCCACTCGTTCAGCAGAACGCCGAAACGCTGGCCGATAACAATTTCGCCCTTGGTGCCTCCCGCGGTGAGTTCGCGCCGAATCAAAGGAATCCCCGCCTCGGGTGGCAGTATGTCGATACCTGCCAGTTCCATCATCTTGGGGATGGATCCGCGCGTGGCCATGCCCATGCCGCCCCATGCCGTCCAGTCGATGACAATGCCACGCGTCGCCGGCCGGGTGGTGCGGAAACTCGAAGTAATCTTGCACAACAAATCGTTGGCCGAGCTGTAGTCCGTTTGTCCGGCGTTGCCGAAGCGTCCGGCAATCGAACTGAACGCCACTGTTGCCCCGAGGGGCATGTCGCCGATGGCATGCAGAAGATTGAACCAGCCGTCGCTCTTGACGTCGAAGACCAGATCGAATTCACGCGCATCCTTGTCCGACAGGAAGTGACTACGCTCTATGCCCGCGGCGTGCAGCAGCACATCGATGCGTCCGCTGCGTTCCCGCACTTGCTTGATGATCCTGGCTACCGCGTCTGCGTCCGTGAGGTTGACGCTGAAGTAATGGGCCGTACCGCCGGCGGCTCGCACAGCAGCGATCGCGCTGCAGGCGGCCTGTGCTCGCTCCAACGCTGCCAGCTCTTTTTCCACCAGGGCAGGCGTGGCGCGTTCGCCGCGCGCCTGGATGCGCGCGAAGAGATCGCGTTTGAGGACGTCCTTGTCATTCACGAAGCGCTTGAGATCGGGATTCTCCGGATCAGGCTCGGGCACCAGATCGAGTAGGTAGAACGTGCCTCCGGAGGCCGTCGCCAAGTCTGCGGTGATGGCCGATACGATACTTCCGGCTGCGCCGGTGACAAGAAAGACGGTGTTGCCGTCCAAAGTCAGACCGGGCTGGCCATCGGCGGCGGGCTGTTCCTGTAGCCCAACCGTCCAGCGCAGACCTTCCTTGTAACCAATTTCGACTGCGCCCGGATCGCGCAGGGTTTCCTCAACCAGAATGTCAGCGACTTCTGACGGCTTTCGTTCCGCTTCAAAGTCGACCGCCTTGACCAGAACGTCCAACCGCTCTCGCTTATACGTTTTGGTGAAGCCCACGACCGCGCCACCCAACGGCGCGATGGCGCCGGCCTCATCATAGCCATGCTGTCCACCCAGTCGGGTGGCCGACACCAGGAACGTGCCCGGCACCCCAATTTGCTCGTAGAGAATGCGCATAGTGGCATACAGCGATTTGAGGCGCGCCCGCAGGGCTTCATGCCAACGGGCGAACTCCATAAGACGGAGGTCTCCCTCGTTGTCGAGCGCGGGCAGCCAATACACTCCGTGCAAGGGACCTGCGGCCAGCCAATTCTTGAGACGATCAACCAGCTTGCCCGCATCTGACGTATCTTCGATGCGGAGAACCTCTACGCCTATCGTCGTTAGGTGTTGCGCCAGCACGTCTCCCACACCAGATTCGTCCGGCATAATGACCACTCGGCGACCGGGCCCGAGCGTCACACCGGTTGGCTTGCAAAGGGCAAGGGGCGGGCGCAAGTTGGGAACAGGCACGCGGCGTGGAATGCGATTGGCGGCCTCGAAACTGGCGGCGGCCGGACGCGGAGTCGCAATCGGCTTCCAATCCAAAGATGCAGGCACCGCCGGTTTTTTCGGCGCCGGTACTTGTTTCTCAGGCGTGGCAGAAGGGCTCGCAGCGGGCGCTTTAGCCAAGCCGGCCTGACGATCGTGAGCGAACTTGATTACGTGAGCTAGGGTCGGGAAATCGCGCAGCTTGAGATTCTCATCGCGCGGAATGTTGTACGCTGCTCGCACGGCCGCAAACATTTCCGCCTGCTTCACGGTGTCTACGCCCAGGTCCGCTTCGAGATCGAGATCGAAGTCCAACATATCTTTCGGATAGCCGGTCCTCTCGGCCACGATCTCCAGAATCTTCTCCTTGATGGAATCGTCCGTTGCCGCTTGGGCCGCGGCTGGGGGCGAGGTGGGGACAGACGGCGCACTGATAGTTGGCGATGAAGGAGTTGGAGACACCTCAATCAAGTCGGGCCGCTTCTCGTACACGAAACGAATGACGTGCGCTAGCGTGGGGTAATCGCGCAACTTGCGGTTCTCGTCGCGCGGTATGTTATATGCGGCTCGGATGGCCGCAAACATTTCGGCCTGTTTGACCGTGTCAACGCCGAGGTCGGCTTCGAGGTCGAGATCCAGGTCGAGCATGTCTTTCGGATAGCCGGTTTTCTCGACCACCAGAGCGAGAATGCGTTCTTTGACGCCATCGCCAGCGGAGACCGGCGCCGATGTCGCGGTCGGCGCCGGTCCCTCAGCGGCCACAGCGGGTTTCGGCGTGGCGAATTTGACGTCCGTCGCAACCGCTGGGGCCGCGGCCATGTCGGGGCGCTTCTCATACACGAAACGGATGACGTGCGCCAGGGTCGGATAATCGCGCAACTTGCGGTTCTCGTCGCGCGGTATGTTGTAAATCTCGCGGATGGCCGCAAACATTTCGGCCTGTTTGACGGTGTCAACGCCGAGGTCGGCTTCGAGGTCGAGATCGAGATCCAGCATATCTTTCGGATAGCCGGTTTTCTCGACCACCAGTGCGAGAATGCGCTCCTTGACAGCATCGCCGGCGACGACTTGCTCAGATGTCGCAGTGCGTGATGTTTTGTCAGCTTCCACAGCGGTTTTCAGTGTGGTTAGTTTGACTTCTTCTTTTGCGGACACCGGGACAGCAGCAAGGTCCGTCCGCTTTTCATACACGAAACGGATCACGTGCGCCAAGGTGGGATAATCGCGCAACTTGCGATTCTCGTCGCGCGCAATGTTGTAAGCCTCGCGGATCGTGGCAAAGACCTCCGCCTGCTTGACCGTGTCGACGCCGAGATCGGCTTCGAGATCAAGATCCAGATCCAGCATGTCAACCGGATAGCCGGTTTTCTCGGCGACCAGAGCCAGCACTCTTTGTTTCACGGGATCGGGTTTTGGTTGGAAAGTTGGATCGCTCTTGGCCGCCGGTTTCGGCGCTGCGGAAGGAACGGGAGCGGCAGTGGCGACTGGAACCTTGGGTGCCGGCTCGGCAACCGCAAGGAGCGGTGGGGGCGCCGGTTTTGCGATGACGACTGGCGTCGGGGTCGGTGGTGGGGCTGTGCGGGTTGGCGCCGCCGTTGTTGGGGTTGTGGTTCGTGCTGCCGAAGCGGCTTCCGGGAGCCGTGCTGCCGCGTGGTCGCGCACACGCAGCGTGCGGTGGACCACTTCCAGATTGGCAGCCGGGTGGCCGGCGACACCGGTGAGCCAGGCACTCCAGGCGGTGTTGTCGACGATGCGGTAGGAATAGCCCAGAGCATTCGGGCGGCGACGGACCCCATCTTTCGTCCTCACCCAGTGCAGCAGCATCATGCTGATCTGCGAACCGAACCCTGCTCCGAGATGTATTGCGTACTCGACGGGATAGGTGCCACCTTTCGACAGGTTCAACTCTCCGAGTTCGGGGTCAACTTCCTTGAAGTTGGCGACCGGAGGCACGCAGCCGGTTTCGAGCGCCTTGACGGCGACAACATCTTCGATTCCCGTGGCCATGGCATGACCAGTGAAGCCCTTGGTGTTGGCGATCACGATGCGATCCGCGACATCGCCGAAGACGCGACGAAGCGCATAGATCTCAGCGGAGGCGCTACCACCGCGCGCCGGGGTGTAGGTTTCATGGGATACAAAAACGGTTTGTGGCGCGATCTCGCGACGCGAAATGCCGCTTTGCGTTTCGGCTCTGGCCACCAAGGTCTCCATCACCTGGCCGATGTGCTGGACATCAAGACGAGTACCGTGGAAAGCGCTGTTGTTGGTCACGGTGGACAACACTTCGCAGATGGGCTGAATGCCGCGCTCACGCGCGGCGGCTGCACTCTCTACCACCAGAGCGGCGGCGCCCATGCCGATCAGCATGCCGTGCCGCCGTCGGTCGAAGGGAATGGCGGCATCTGCGACCACTTCGTCGGTGGCTGCCGCTCCAGTGGCCAGGAAGCCAGCGCCCATCCAATCGATCAGATGGTCGGAGGTGACGTCGTCCGCGGAGACGACAATTACCCGGGTGCAGCGCCCGGCGTGGATCCAGTCTTGTGCGAGCGACACCGCTTGCGAGGTGCTGGCGCAGGCAGCGTTGACTTGGGTGTTGGGACCGCGGGCGCCGATGAATTCGGCGAATTGCGAATGTCCCATGGACAAGACCCGGAGCAGGAAGCGCCGGTTGAAGACATACGGTTGTTTGTCGATGGCGACGCGTAATTCGTCGATACGCCGGTTTAGCTCCTGCACGAGATTGGATTGACCGTTCCCCTCAACCGCACGGGCGTGCAGGTTTTCGAGCGTGGCCAACTGCTCGCGGCGCTCGTGGTCCGCGTAGTAGCGCGCCATCTCATCGGCAAACGAGTCTAACCCGGGGAAGGCTGAGGCACAAATCACACCGGTATCGTCGCGTAAAGCGTCGGGCAATCCCCAGCGCTCTGGTAGTTGCGTGCCTTTAGTCGTGGTCTTATAGCGCATGACCAGCGGGATGCCCGCATCGCGCAATGCGTCGATGCCCACGGCGATTGCCAGTTGGGTAACACGGTCGAGGGCGCCCACGCGTTCGGCGGGAATTCCGAATTCATTTTCCAGATCAAAAGCCCCTCCACGCCCCGCCAGCTTGAGGACGTCCGCGACACTACTGAGCGTCTCAAACCTGGGTTCTCCGGTCTCGCTTTTCACCAGGCGCGTGATGTGTTTGTCGAGCATGGCTTGCCGGAAGCGCGCGGGAATCGAAGCGATAAACTGATCGCCGCGCAGAATGCGGCCGATGTTGCCATCATCAAAGATGTGGTCGGTTCCAGGCAGGCCTAACGCCGCGCCCGTAATGACAACGGGCTCAGAGGTGGAGCGCCCATTCTTGCCGCGGTAGATTTCGTAGCCGCGATCGAGAACATCGGCGAACAAGCGGCCGAGTTCGTTGAAACGATCGCCGTTCGATGCCGCGGGCGCGGTTCGTGTCGGAATGCTTGGTGCGGAAGAGGCAAGTGTCGAAGGCGCCACTACCGGGGTTGGTTTAAAGTTTCCCCCCGGTGCAGAGATAGCGGTCACGGTCAACGCGGGCTCGCGTATGGTTTCGGAGACTCCGCGGCCAAGTCCCGCCGCATACAGGCCGCACAGCGCCTGGTTGAACGCGACGATATCGCCGAATTTTGGATGATTGGTAAACAACGAAACCACACCGCTGTGGCCGCCGAGCACATCCTCGGCAAATCCCTGGAGCGCCTTCTTAGGTCCAACTTCAACAAACACGCGAGCGCCGGCGTCGTACAACGTGCGCAGGCCTTTAACAAATTGGACAGGAGAAGCGACCTGCTGCGTGAGAATGTCCAGCATCTGCGGCACGACATCGGGCCCCATGGGATAAAACTCGCCGTTCGTGTTGGCAACGATGGGCAAACGTGGCGATTGGAGGTGGAGGCACTCCAGAACTCGCCGCAGCGGCTCGCTGGCTCCAGCCACGATCGAGGTGTGGAAGGCGTGACTCACAGGTAGCGGAGCCACGTCATAGCCAGCTTTCAGGAAGGCTTCCATGGCGCGCTCGACTGCTTTGCTCGCGCCGCCGATAACCGCCTGATGGTTGCTGTTAACGTTGGCGATGATCACGTTGCCATTGATCGTCTTCAGGATGCGCTCGAGTTCTTCCAAGGGAGCAAACACTGCCGCCATGCGGCCGTTATCTTCCATGGCCACCTGCGTCATTCCCCGGCCGCGAGCGCTGACGGCTTCGAGCGAGTCGCCAAAGGGGAGGGCACCGGCGGCGACCAGCGCTCCGTATTCGCCCAGGCTGTGTCCCATCGTGAAGTCCGGTTCGATGCCATAGGCGGCCAGGAGGCGGGTCAGCGCGAGGTCGGTTGCGAGCACAGCTGGCTGAGTAATCGCGGTTTGGCGCAAGTCTTCTTCGGCCTGGGCGACGGCCTTAGTGTCGGCCTGGTCAACGAAGATGAATTTGCTGAGCGGCTTGCCGAGCAAGGGGGTCATCACGCGATCGGCTTCGGCAAAGGTTTCGGCCACAATCGGCTCCGTTGCTCGGAGCACCTCGAGCATGTTCACGTACTGCGAGCCTTGGCCGGTATACATGAAGGCGACCTTGGGCGCGGGACCGTGACCGCGGAAAATGCCTTGCGCGCGAAGAGCTTTCCACACCGCCGGCTGATTGGCCGCCAGCGCTTGGAGTGCGTTGCCTGCTTTGTCCGCCAGTTCGGTGGCGTTGGCGTAGTCGATGGTCAGGCGCTCGGGTGCGCGCAGATCTGATTCAGAGGGGGCAGTTGGCATCGGTGCCCGGCCCGCTTTGGCCTCCTTTTCCACCTTGCGCAAACGCTCGGCGAGTGCGGCTTCGGAAGCGGCGCCGATTACCAGGGCTCCGCGCAACGGGGCTTTATAAGGAGAAGAGCCAGCAGTACCGGAAAAAGAAGTACGGGAAGAATTTTCCACATTCGTCATTGTCATGGGAGTTGGCGTTAGCTCCTTCACCGCGGACGGTATGTCGGTGACTGCAACCAACCGCTTGCCGTTTCCGTTCAGCCTGCCCGGAATGTATTCTTCGAGCACGGCGTGGAAATTGGTGCCACCAAAACCAAAAGCGCTCAGACCGGCGCGGCGCACGCCATCTGGAGGCATCGTCCAGGGTTTCAGTTCGGTATTGACGTAGAGCGGAGAGTGAGCGAAGTCGATGTTGGGATTGAGATGCTCGCAATGCACGCTCGGCGGCAGTACTTTATCCCGAAGCGCCAGCGTGGCTTTCAGCAGTCCGGCCGCCCCGGCCGCGCCTTTGAGATGCCCAAAGTTCGATTTGACCGAGCCGAGCGCCACTGAGTGCGAGGGGAGATGAGAACTGCTGAGCACGTCGATCATGCTTTGCACTTCGACGACGTCGCCCACGGCGGTGGATGTGCCATGGCCCTCGATCAACGTCACCGTAGCCGGCGATAATCCGGCAGTCTCCCAGGCGCGCTCGATGGCGAATTTTTGGCCGATCGGGTTGGGCGCGGTGATGCCCTTTCCCTTGCCGTCGCTCGATCCGCCCATGCCGCGGAGCACGGCGTAGATCTTGTCCCCGTCGCGCTCGGCATCGGCCAGACGCTTGAGCAGAAAAATCGCCGTGCCTTCGCCCATGACGAAGCCGTCCGCCCCCTCGGCGTAAGGACGAGTGCCAGTCGCCGAGAGCGCGCCGATCTTGCAGAACTTGACGAAGGTCGAGGCGCCCATGTTGCGGTCAATGCCGCCGGTGACTACCACGTCGAAATCGTGTTGTATCAGTCCTTCTGCCGCGGAACTGATCGCTGCCATCGCCGATGCGCAGGCGGCGTCACAAATGTAGTTGGGGCCGTGGAAGTTGAAAACGTTCGCAATGCGACCGGCAATGCAGTTGGCCAATTCACCGGGCATGCTGTCTTCCGTAATTTCAGGAAGGAGCTTTCCCATCCGGTCGTGCAGTTGGCGCGTAATGTCGCGGCGGACCGCCTCCGGCAACGCGGCGAAACTGGCAGTTTCGGCCAGTTCGCGCGCATATTCCGGAAAGAGCACGCGCGCCACGGTGAAATAGTGTTTTTCCCCCGCCATGGCATTGCCAAGGATCACAGCCGTGCGATCATTGTCCAGCGGCCGCTTGGGATAGCCATAGTCTTCTAACGCTTCGCGGGTGCAGGCGATAGCCCATTTTTGCGACTCATCCATGGCATCGACGACGCGCGGCGGGATAGCCAAGCGCCACTTCATGGGCTCCCACACATGCTCACGCACCCAGCCACCGATCTTTGAGTAAGTCTTGTCCGGGGCGCTGTGATCGGGATCGTAATAAAGCGCGGGGTTCCAGCGGTTGGGCGTAACCTCGCTGATGCTGTAGCGACCGTTCTTCACGTTTTGCCAGAAAGCGGCGACGTTCGGGGCATCGGGTAAAACGGCTCCAACTCCCACAATTGCTATGGCCCGATAAGAAGTGTTTTCCATGACGGGGCTCCTATGAAGGTCGATCCTTAGACGTTACGCGGCCAGTTCTGTGTGCTTGGCCGCGCGGCCGTACAGTACATCTGCTACGTAATCGAGATCCGATATCAGGCCCGACTGCGCGCGATGAATGGCGGGCAGTTCCAAACTTGTTTCAAACGCGGTTATGTCGGCAGCGCTTATGCCGCTGGCTCCGACGACCCAGCGCAACCCGTCTTCGGCCACCTTGAGCGCGGCATCGCGGGCAAAGATTCGGCTGAGCGCTGCGAGTGCGGTCGCGTCGAAGCGCCGGTTTGCTTTTTCGTTGAGCTTGCCTTCCGATAAAAGTGCTGCACGACGGGACAAACTACCCGCGCACTCGGCATATGCGATCAACTCGCCCAGGCGCAGGAGAATATGTTGATAGCGGGTCAGGCGGGCCACCCGCGCTTTTTCCATAACCTCGGCCAATGCGTGCAAAGCCAGCGCCGCTGTGTCAGAGCCCACATCCGCGTGGCGTGCGTGCAAGGCTTCAAATTCCCGGGCTCGCTCGTGATAGTGCTGCCCGCGTGTCTTGAGATGACACTGCCAGCGGTCGCGGCTGATGGTCATCTCCATGATCTCGGATGTGCCTTCGTAGATGGTGGTGATGCGAACGTCGCGACTGATCTTCTCCACCATGTATTCATGCGTGTAACCGTAACCACCCAGCGCCTGGATGCTGGCGTCGGCGGCTGCATTACCGGCCTCGGTCGCCATGTACTTGGCGATGGCGCCCTCGGTGTTCAAGCTGCCTTCGGTACCGGCATCGATGCGCTCCGCGGTTTCTTCGATGTAGGAGCGAGCAGCCTCCAGTCGCGCCACGTTGGGCACAATGAGTTTGTGGGTGTATCCCTGCTTTTGCGACAGCGGAGCTCCAGCCTGGATGCGCTTGGTGGAATAAGGAATGGCTCGATCGAGCGCGGACCATCCTGCGCCCAGACCAAATGCCGCCACCATCAGGCGCGTATAGCCGAACACGGCCTGCGCTTGATTCAACCCCTGGCCTTCGACGCCGCCGACGAGCCGGTCGGCGTCAACGTAGACGTCGTTGAACGCAAGGGCTGCCGTATTGCTCAGGCGGATGCCATGCTTGTCTTCCGGTTCGTCGTGGGTGAATCCCTTCGCGTCTTTTTCCACGATGAACCAGCTCGGCCCGCTGGTTGTGTTGGCCAGAACGCTGTAAGCATCGGCGATCCCGCCGTTGCTGATCCACTGCTTGTTGCCGTTGATCTTGTAACCAACGACGCGGCCGTCCTGACTGACTGGGTCCGCTGTCGTGCGAAGTGCCCCTAAATCGCTGCCCGCTTCCGGCTCGGTGGCGGCATAGGCAAATAAAATTCCCTCTTCTGCGATGCGCGTCAGCCAGATTTTCTTTTGCGCGGGAGTGGCGCCCACCGTGATCGGATCGCTGCCCAGAAACGTCGCCAGCACCGCCGTAGCGACGCCCAGATCGATGTGCGCCATTTCCTCGCAAACGCAGTACACATCGAACGCTCCACCGCCCATGCCCCCGAACTCTTCGGGGACGAACAAGAGTTGAATGCCCAGCTTGTCCGGGCTGCACATATGACGAACAATTTCCAGCGGGCATTCGTCACGTTCATCGAGTTCACGGAGCACCTCGTCCGGCAGCCGTTTCTTGGCGAAGTCCTTGAGCGATTTCAAACTTAACTTCAGCGTCTTACTGGTGATCATGGACGGTGCCTCACTTTGCTATGCGACGTGTCGCAATTCGCGAGCCTTGTTGGTCATTTCCGGCAGGAACTCCAGGATGTCATCGACAATCCCGATGTCTGCCACCTGGAAAATCGGAGCTTTGGGGTTCTTGTTAATGGCGATCAGGAATGGACTGCCTTTAATGCCGGCCAGATGCTGAAAGGCCCCACTGATGCCGCATGCCAGATAAACCTTGGGCTTGACAGTCTTTCCCGATGAACCCACCTGGCGCGATTTTTCCACCCACTTGGCGTCAACTACGGGGCGCGAGCAACTCACTGCCGCACCCAGGGCTTCAGCCAACTCCTCGGCGATGGCCACGTTGTCTTTTTCCTGGATGCCGCGGCCGATCGAAACCAGAACATTGTGCTTGGTGATATCGACAGCGCCCGCCTCGGCGACGACGGTTTCCAGATAACGACGGCCCGCCGCCAGGGTCCCAATGTCGTTTGACTTGTCGACTACGGCGCCCCTGAGGGGAGCACCTTCCAGCGGTTTGAATGCACCCGGACGTATGGTGACCACAGCGCCGGATGAAATGTCGCAATGAACGTGAGAGCTCACCTGTCCACCGAATTCCTGGCGGACTACTTTGAGGGCAGAGCCTTCAACTCCAGCGATATCCACCACGTCGGAAACGAAAGCTGAATTCATCTTGATGGAGAGGCCCGGTGCCAGATCGATTCCGAAATGTTCGTGGGCCACTAACACAATGCTGTTGCTCGGCAGCGTCTTAACGAGGGCTTTCCGGATCAGCTCAGCATTGGGGTAGGCGAGGGCTTCATGGGTGAATTTCCAAACCTCAGGGTACGAAGCGCCGACTGCATTGCACGCGGCATCGAGGTCGGCACCCGAGCCGGTGAGAACGGCTGTCGGTGCAGCAGAAGGATCGATCTTGCGAGCCGCGGCCAGCAGTTCGAAGGCGGAATCGTCCGGCACTCCGGCTTTGTGCACGATATAACAGAAGACGCGAGGCATTATCTCAACCCTCCTTTGGCTGCCACTAACTCCAGAACTTTGTCGATGTTCTCTTCCCGGGTGCCGCGCAGAATTTCGGCGCCTTTACCCAACGTGGGGACGAAGTAGTCCACGCGTTTCACTTTCGCGACAGCTTCTCCCACAGAGCCTGCGTCGAGGCCCAGGTCTGACGCCGCGAAAGTCGGGATGGGAACAGAGGCCACTTGCCGGATGCCTCGCATGCCGACATAACGCGGTTCATTGATGCCGGTCTGAATCGAAAGCACGCAAGGCAGATCAATCTCATTCATTTCCTTGTTGCCGCCTTCGATTTCGCGGCTGACTTTCAGCTTCTTGCCGTCCAGGACCTCGATGGCATTGACCAGAGAAGCAAATGGGTAGTTGAGCAGCGCTGCGAGCATTCCGCCGACCTGCGCGCCACCGTCCTCGGCCTGCACGCCGGTCAAAATCAGGTCGTAATGTCCCTTTTGCACAAAAGCTTTCAGGATGGTTGCGATGCCCCGGCCATCCGCTCCATTGAAAGCCTCGTCCGAGATCAGTACGCCATGGTTCGCGCCCATGGCCATCTCCCGGCGCAGGATTTCCTCGTCGTCTTCGCCACCAACCGTCGCGACGGTGACGTTGCCTCCGACTCGGGCGACGATCTGAAGGGCCTCTTCGACCGCATAGTTGTCGGGTTCGTTGATCGAATAGACCAACTCATCGCGCTCGATGTCGTTTCCCGCGGCATTGAGTTCGATCTCGTTCTCCGAAGTGTCGGGCACTCTTCTTGCGCAAACTAGAATTTCCACGTTCACCTCCACAGAACTGCTTTAACGGCTTGTTGAAAAACTCGGAGTGCCGTCATTACGAAGAGCGAGGCCACGAGGGATTCGCGGTACTGAGAGTTCTGGAGAACTGCAGATCCCTCGTTCTGCCCGGGATGACAAGAAATCAAGCTTTTCAACAAGCTTTCAATGCCAACGCATCTCGCACGATTTGTTGGTCCACTAATTCCGCCAAATCGATGGCGGCCATCCTTCCTTCGAAACCCGCGACCTTGATCGCGTCTTCTAGATTCACCATGCAGAACGGGCAGGCGGTCACGATCACATCGGCCCCGGATTGGGCGGCCATCTGGACGCGCTTCACGCCCATTCGTTGATCTTCTTTCGGCTCGTAGAACAGCATCAGTCCACCGCCACCGCAGCAGAACGAACGGTCGCGAGACCGCGTCATTTCGACTCTCTTCAATCCGGGAATTGCATCCAGCACATCTCGAGGATCGTCGTAAATCTGGTTGTGCCGCCCCAGATAGCAGGGGTCGTGATAGGTGTACACAGCATTCTTGTTTTCTACGGGATTGAACTTGATCTTCCCGGTCTTCACTTCTCTGGCGATCACCTGGCTGATGTGCTCCACCGGCGGCACATCTTTGTAGTCGTGTTTCAGCGCGTTGTAGGCATGCGGGTCAGCCGTAACGATTCGCCGAACTCCGGAGGCTTTGATGGCCTCCACGTTGTGGTCCCGCAGGGCCATGAAAAGCGTTTCTTCGCCGAAACGCCGGACTTCATGGCCGCTATCTCTTTCCGCCGCGCCCAGGATTCCGAAATTCTCTCCGACGTGGTTGAGGATCTTCGCCGTTGCCCGTCCGATCGATTGCATGCGGTCGTCATAGGAAGTGATGCTGTCCACGAAATACAAGGTGTCGGCGCCATTGGTTTTGCCGAGAGTCTTGACTGGGCACCCCTGCAGGAATTCTCTTGCGTTTGCCCAGTCCGCCTTCTTCTTCTCCAGTTTGCCGTAGGGATTGCCGCGGCTCTCCAGCGCCTTCAGCGGTTTTTGCAGGGACTGGGGCACGTTCCCGTCATCGACCATGCCTCGCCGCAAATCGACGATCTTGTCGATGTACTCGACCAGCAACGGGCATTCCGCTTCGCAAGCGCCGCAGGTCGTACAAGACCAGATTTCGTCCTCGGAATAAATGCTCCCGGAATCTTTGCTGCCGACCAACGCCGTGCCATTGTTTGCGGGTCCAAAAACCGGATAGTGCTGGAAGCTGTAATCTCTCGCCTTGATGCCGATGAAACGTGGCGACAACGGTCTGCCCACTGCATCGGCCGGGCAATTGTCTGAACACCGCCCGCAGTCGGCGCACGAATAGAAATCGAG
>ODAK010003704.1_pt1 | contig 15781 bp, 12 predicted proteins | sample 1539591 | NCBI WGS metagenome assembly ODAK01 (sample SAMEA3539303, study PRJEB22396) | soil metagenome | biome: tundra; feature: field; material: soil | place: USA | collected 2010-05 | depth 0.15 m | reverse complement strand
CGTTCAACGACGATGTGCGCGGGGACGTATCCGCGGGCGATCCGGACGTCGGCGCCATTTTCGACGAGGATGATGAAGAAGACGAAATCGAGGTTGGCCCCGACGGTAAGGTGAAGCGGCGGCGACGCCGACGGGCGGTTCGCCTGCTGGCGTGGACGAAGAGCGCATTCGCGCGCAAGATCTTCCGCTACGCGTGGGTTCCGGCGGTGGTTGTTCTGATGGTGGCTCTCGTCGAGGGCCTTCTGTTCGCCAAGAGCTGGCGAGAAGTGCGCGAGGTTAGCCGCCAACGCGACGAAGCGGCCGCGGCGGAGCGTGCGAAGTTGGAGGCAGCTAAACCCAAGTTGGCTCCCGCGCCAGCCATCCCGGCCGGGCATCTGGTGCTCAAAGTGACTCCGCCAGGGGCCGCGGTTTGGCTCGATGGCAAGGAAGGGGGATCGACGCCGTCGACCCTGCTCACCCAGCCCGGCGTGCACCGCTTGGTGATCACGGCTGCGGGCTATCGCATGTTGCGCGACGTGATCGACACCAGCAAAGGCGTCCTGTTCGAGCGAGAGATGGTGCCGGCGATCTTCCCGCTGACCGGCAGCGTGGGCCTGAACGTAGCCTGCGTGACCGAAGGCAAGTACCCGGTCTTCATCGACGGGCGCGAAATCGGCGCTTTTTGTCCCATCGCGGGCGTGCGCCTCGATCCGGGCAAGCACATGGTCGGCGTGTTCGTCATTCCCGAGAACCGCATCTGGACGCTCGACCGCGAGGTAGTCGCCGAACGTCCCCACCGCGTGCAGTTCAATTATTGAGACTTGAACTGCGCGGCTACGGCTCGGTCTTGGCGCTCTCGCGAGCGCGCTCTTTGCCTTTTTGGGCAACCGGGTTTTGCGGGTCGATGGCCAAGGCCTTGTCGAAGCTTCGCTCGGCCTGGTCGAACTGCTCGGAAGCGAGCTGCACTTTGCCGAGAACGACGAAAGCCCGCACTCTCAGCTCGGGCGGAGCGTTTCGAGCGCCGGCCACGGCTTGACTTGCGGCCACGCGCGCGGTTGCCATGCGACCTTCGCTGAACGCCGACTCGGCCTTGCCCACGGCGACGACGATTTCCGCCTCGCTGGCCGCCGAGCTGTCATCTTCTTTCGTGGTTTCGCTGCCGCGGGCGGGCTCCGGCTTGTCCGCGGTCGCTTTCGAGGCGTCGCCTTTCACGCCTTTCGCGTCGGCTATCGCATCTGCCTCGCGAGGAGAGTGCGGTATTGCGGCTTTGCTTTCCTTCGTTGCGGCCTGGACGGGCTTGGGGGCCGGCGCCTTTGCCGGGCCGGCGCTTGGAGTGCCGGGATCGGTAACGACCGGCTTGGCTAGTAGCTGAGGCTGCGCGGTCTTCTGTTCCGCTGCCGGCGCAGAAGGAGGCGGAGGTGGAACAGGCGCCGCGGGGATGGGCGCCGGCGCGACGGCAGGCGCTAGTGCTGCCATCGTCGGTCGGCGCGGACGAGAAAACGGCCAGTGAATGAAATACATGCCGATCACGGCGATCGTAACGGCTGTGCACGCTCCAAGGGCCATGCCCATGCGCGTTCTCCGCCGCAGCACCTGCTCGCTGAGGACTTCGGTCTGGGATGGCGACTTCATGCCCAGGATACTGTCGCTCGTAGCGCGCACGGCTTCGAGATGGGCGATGAGCTTCTTCTTCAGCTCCGTCGCGGACGCGGGCCGCCGACCGGGATCGCGCGACAAACACGATAGGACCAGTTCTTCCAAATCGGGCGCGAGATCGGATCGGTACTCGCGCACAGGATAGGGATCGCGGGTCAGCTTGCGCTGCCAAATCTCGTCGACGCTGGCACCTTCGATGGGCAATCGACCACCCGCCAGCATGGTGTAAATAATCGCGCCGAGGGCGTAAATGTCCGAGCGGAAGTCGACTTTGCCACCGCCTCGAATTTGCTCGGGCGACATGTATTTGGGTGTGCCGATCGCGGAATCGGTCAGGGTCAGATTGCCGCCGTCGCCGGTTTCGTAGAGGAACTTGGCGACGCCGAAGTCGAGAACCTTCACCAGTTCTTCCTGCTCGGGCGAGCGCACGAGCATGACGTTGGAAGGCTTGAGATCGCGGTGAATGATTCCGGCGCGGTGGGCGGCCTCGAGGGCGCGGCAGATTTGCGTCGCGATGGTCAGGACGCGTTCGATGCCGAGTTGCCCGTCGCGTTTTATGATGGCGTCGAGGCTGATGCCGTCGATGAACTCCATGACGAAGAAGAACTCGCCTTTGGGCGTCGTTCCGCAGTCGGTGACGTCCGCGATGTTGGGATGACCGATTTGTCCAGGAGCCAAGGCCTCGCGCTGGAAGCGCTTAGCTACCTCGACTTTGCGCCGTTCCACCTGGTGGGCGATCTTGATCGCGACGCGTTTGCCGATGCCGGTGTGGTGGCCTTCGTAGACGCGCCCCATGGCGCCCTCGCCGACCAGCCGGCGCACGAAATAGCGATCGCTCAGGGTCTTGCCCACCAGTCCGTCGGGATCGGGGTCGGGCGTGGTTTCCCCATCGGTGATGGTTTGGGTCACCGGCGGTTCGCTGCGTTCGCCGGTGCTACCTCCGTCCAGGCGGGCCGCGCGGTCGACGAGCTCGCGCTGTTCGGCCGCTTCGGCGCGTATTTCCGTCTCGAAAAGTCGGCCGACGAACTTCGCTGCCTGCAGCTTTCCGCCCGCCTCGGCCGGCATTTCGGCCAGCAAGGCGGCGCACATTTCGTCGCCACTTTGAAAGCGATCGGCGGGGTTTAGGGCCAGGGCCTTCGTCACCACCCGATCGAGCCCGGGCGAAACGTCGCGCGTGTGGCGCGAGGGCGGCGGTGGCGCTGCGTTCGGTGTGCGCGGCTCCGAAGGTGGGAACATCTGTCGGCCGGTGAGCAGCTCCCACAGAATAACGCCCGCCGAGAAGAGGTCGCTGCGGTGGTCGACCGGCTTGCCCGTGAATTGCTCGGGCGACATGTAGCTGGTCTTGCCCCACTGCACGCCGGTCGCGGTTTGCACGACCTTCGCCTTCCATTTGGCCAGGCCGAAGTCGATCAGCTTGACACCGCCGGTGTACGTCAACATGACGTTGGACGGCGAGATATCGCGATGGACGAGCCCCAGCCCGTCGACGTTGGCGGCGTACCACAAGGCCGAGACCAACTCGGCGATGTAGTAGATGGACAGGCCGATGGGGAAACCGTCGCGCTTGGCCGCGCATCGGTTCCACGTCTCGGTGATAGACTTGCCCTGCACGTACTCCATCGCCAAGTAGCCCTGGCGCTCCTCGATGCCGAAGTCGAAAACGTAGACCAGGTTCTCGTGCGACAGCTTGGTTACGACCTTCGCTTCGTCGAGAAACCGTTGCGTCAGCTCCTCGGCGTCGCGGCCGGCGCGCACTTCTTTGAGGACTTTGAGCGCGCACACGCGTTCCACGCCGGCTTGGCCGGTAAGCGCCATGAAGACGTGGCCCATGCCACCCTTGCCAAGTTCTTTGAGAAGGACGAATCGGGGTCCGAACCGGCACGGATAGCTGGGTTTGGCGGGAGGTTCCTGACTGCGCGTGTTCAACGGCGCGAAATACTACAACAACTCTCCCCGAGCGAAGAAAGTTGCGCACAAAGCTCCGCACTCGGTCTTGCGTCACGAGCCCGGCGGAAAAAACTGGAAAGTCGCTCAGGAAAACGCAGGCTGGTCTCGATCATGGATTTCGTTCGTCTTCACCGCCCGGTCACGCTCTCGCTGGTCGCGGGCCGCGGGCACTACGAATCGGTCGTGAAAGCCGCGATGAATGCCGAGCGTAGCCTGTGGATTGCCACGGCAAACCTGAAGGAACTGATGGTCGAGGACGAGCGGGCGAGACCGGGCCGCCGGCGGACGGCAGGCGGCAAGGGTGACTACGGCTCCGTGCTGAAAGTTTTCGAAGAGCAGGTCGAGCGTGGCGTGGAGATCCGCATCTTGCACGCATCGCCGCCGTCGCGGCCGTTCGTCGAAGAGATGCGCAAGCGGTCGGGACTGCGGCAGGCGTGCCAGGCGCGCAATGGAAGCTTCGTTCTCCGGATGTGCCCGCGCGTTCACTTCAAAGCGGTCATCGTTGACGGGACCATGGTCTATCTCGGCAGCGCCAACTGGACCGGCGCCGGGCTCGGCGCGAAAGGCGAGGGCAGACGCAATTTCGAAATGGGCTTTTGCAGCCGCGACGACTTGCTGCTGGACGAGGTGCAGGGCTATTACGACCACATCTGGCGGGGCACATCTTGCAGCTCATGCAAGTTGCGCGCGACCTGTCCCAAGCCGCTCGACGGCAGCTACCGTAATCCCGCGGCAAGCGTAGCGAAGCCGCGGGGCGCCTCGCAGAAGGGGTAGCCCAAGGCGGGTTCGTCCAGCAGCGGCATGCAGACTATTCGACAGCATCTGGCTGCAGACTATTGCTCAGCCTGCCAGGGAGCTCGTCGAAATCGGCGGAAAATGCTGGTGAAATGGTGCAGGATTTCCTGGCGTACCCTTTGCAACTGCGCTTTGCCACTGTCGGCGGGAGTTCCGTCGTCCATCACCCAAGGAGCTCATTCATGAAGTCTGTTCTTTCCGCTCTTCTCCTCGGCGTCCTCGTTGTGGCCTCCGCGCCGCAAGTCCGTGCCGCTTCGTCCGAAAAGGCCCAAGCCGCCGCTCTGCAGTCGCCGCCCAAAGTTTTCTCGGCGCCGCAAAAGGAAGGGACCAAGGCGACCTGCCCGGTGACCGGCGAGCAGTTCGCCATCGCCAAGGATACGCTGCACGCCGAGCACAAAGGCAAGCACGTCTACTTCTGCTGCCCCGGCTGCAAGAAGAGCTTCGACAAGGATCCGGACAAGTACACGAAGTAATACGACCGCGGCTTCGCACCTACAAATCGAAGAGCAGCCCCGCGTACCACGTGCTGTCGCCGAGGTGCAGGCGGTTGCCCGAGCCGAGGCCGTCGAGCTGGGCCCAATCCCATTCGAAGAACAGCGAACCCGGGCCCGCAATTTCGCCGCGCTTGATCGATCCTAGGCCGAGCCAGTTGAGGCCGAGCGAAATGCCGCAGGCAGCATGCCAGCCGGGCGTCAGTCCAGTGTGCGAGGCGGAGCCGGTCGTACTGGCGGTCCACATGGCCAAGTCGAAGCCGGCCTTGGCGTAGGGAACTATCGCCGCCCGGCGCAGACCGGGAATGCCGTCGGCGCGGTAGACGGCCGACAGCGCGAAGGGAATGATGCGCAGGCTGGTTTCGTCGCCGCTGCGGCTGCCGTCGCTTAGAAAGGCGGATCCGGTGGCGCGAAAATAGCCGGCGCGCAGGCCAATGCCCCACGAACCGAATCCGTGGCCGAGGTAGCGGTCGAGCTCGGCCTCGGACATCACGTGGCGTCCCGACGAGAAGGTATCGGTGAAGGGATGTACGCCATTGCCGAATTCACTGTCCACGTCGGGACGATAGGGTGCAAAGCCCACTTCGAGGCCCCAGTCGGGTGGTGCAGTCTCGGCCGCCGTGTTCGGGTTGGCAGCCCATTCGTTGCTCGACCGCTCCGGGTTGGCGGCCCAGTCGTCGCTGTGCGCGCGCGGCGTTGAGCTCCAGTCACCGGCCATCGGAGGGGCATCGGGTGTTTGCGCCCGCGCTGACGTCGCCAGGGTGAACGCGAGCCAAGCGGCGATTCCTTTCCAAGATCGTTGCCGTCGGCGGCGCGTGCGCCACGCGAGAATCGCCGCCACGGCGGCCAAGCCCAGCCACGACGGTACGCCGCTGGATCCGAAGCCACATCCGGTCGCAGCTCCACCGTCTTGTTTGTATTTTTCGTAGAATCCATCGGTCGGCTGGGGCGTGGCCACGGCGGTCGGTGAAAGCGGGCTCGTGCCGCCGCTGGGATCGATGGCCACGACCGCAATGGTATACGCCGTGCCGTTGATCAGCCCGCCGACGCGAATCGAGGTTTGCGTAGCGGGCACCTTGGCGGAGCAGAGTTGGGTAGGGTCGGCCGGCGTGAGAACGGTCGAGGCGCTGGCACTGCCAAGTCCGCAGCTTTCATAGCCTGGGCTGGGAGCTGTCGTGGGGCGCGGCAAGCACAGAACTTGGTAACCGGCGACCAGCGAGAGGGCGGTCGGCGCTGTCCACTGCACGGTAATGCTGCCGTTTCCCGGCGTCGCCGTGACCGCCGTGGGCGCGTCCACCGTCGCTGTCGCGACATCCAGCTCGATCGTGGGTGCGAAGTTGAGCGCTACGCCGTCTTGGGTGAGAACCGCCCAGATGCTGGTTGCGCCAGTGGCGAGGCTGCTGCAGCTCACGGCCGCGCTGCCGGCCGTGCTTTGATAGACGAGCGCGCTGTTAAAATTGGGGGGCGTCGCCGTTTGCGTTGCCGAGAACGCGACTTTGCCGAGCGATGTGCACGCGGCAGATGCAGTGGAGCAGGTTGTGCCGAGCAAGAATTCCACGCCGATCACCGACGAGCCGATGTCGCTTTGGCCTGAGGCTGTGAGCTGGAGCAGCGGGGCGAGAGTGACCGGACAAGCGCACCGGTGCGGGCCAAAGTAGCCGAGCACACTGCCGCTGCCGAGCTGCGTCCAAGTCGTTCCGTTCAATTGGTCGAGGCTGAGCGCGAAGTCGCTCGCGCCCATGGGAACCGGCCCGGCGAAAGCTGCCTGCCCGACGAAGCTGGCGAGGCACGCCGCCAAGGCGGCCACAGCGCGGGGCCCTCGCTGAGGTGGGAAGGTAAGGAGGAGCCGTTGGCCTTCGGGGTTCACGATGCTCGCCATCGTACACCTTGACCGTTCACCTGCACCGTTGGATTTATGCAGTACACTTCGGTGGAGAAACGGGCGAGAAAAGAGACGAGGAAGGTCATGAACTATTTAGCGCAAGAACCGGCGGTTTCGCAGGATACTTCGGGTATCATAGTGCGGGCTGTGAGCGAATACCGAGCAGATCAGTCCGATGTGTCGGCGACCGGGGACGAGAAATACGTGTTCGCGTACCACATCGAAATCGAGAACCAGGGGGAGCGGTCGGTTCAGCTTTTGTCGCGCCACTGGTGGATCACGGACGCTCGCCAATCGGTGCGCGAGGTGACCGGCGGGGGCGTAGTCGGTCAGCGTCCGGTCATCGAGCCGGGACAGGTCTTTCGCTATACCAGCTGGTGCGTGTTACCCACGGCGTCGGGCTTCATGCGTGGGACCTATTCCATGCTCACGGTGGGCGGCGACATGCTGGAAGTGCAAATTCCCTGCTTCAGCCTCGCCACGCCGCACGCCCTCAACTGACGATGCAGCCAAGAGGGAGCTGAGGGTCCATAGACTGGACGGGCTTTCAGAAGCCGAGCCAAAGGCTCGGCGGCAGGTGGGGTGAAGTCCGCGAATTCATTTCGCGGACGAGGGGCGGGCCGCGGCCGGCCCCTTTCAAGCCGAGCCAAAAGCTCGGCGGCAGGTGGGGTCAAGAAGAAGCCAGGCAACAACTTCGGAGCCTGATCCGATACACTGGCATGGTGCAGTTGGTGATCGCCGAAAAGCCGTCCGTCGCGCGCGATCTGGCGCGCGTCCTGGGCGTGCGCCCGTCGGGCAAAGGCTCTTTCGAAGGCAAGGACCGGGTTATCACGTGGTGCATCGGCCACCTCGTCGAGCTGGACGAGCCGGCAAGCTACGACGGCCGCTGGAAGGCGTGGCGCATGGACACCCTGCCCATGCTCCCCACGGAGTTCAAGCTGCGAGCGGTGCCCTCGACCCGCGATCAGCTGCGCGAAGTGTGCGAGCTTTTGCGCGACAAGCGCTTTTCCGAAGTCATCAATGCCTGCGACGCCGGTCGCGAAGGCGAGCTGATTTTTCGCTACGTCTACCAGTTGGCGGGAAGCCAGATTCCCATCCGCAGGCTGTGGATTTCCTCACTTACCGACGAAGCCATTCACAAGGGGTTTGCGGCATTACGGCCCGGCCGCGAGCTGGAGGCACTGGCCGATGCTGCCCGCTGCCGGTCCGAAGCCGATTGGTTGGTCGGGCTGAATGCGACCCGCGCGGTGACCATTCGCCACCGTCGGGGCGACAACTCGACGCTCTTTTCCATCGGCCGCGTGCAGACGCCGACGCTGGGCATCCTGGTCGATCGCGAGAAACAGATTCGCGCCTTCGTGCCCAAGGACTACTGGCTGCTCAAGGGCGAATTCCGCACGGCCGCGGGCGGCACGTTCGGCGCCACGTTCAACTTTGGCAAAGTAAGCCGCTTTGCCACGGCCGACCTCGCCCTTACGGTGCAGGCGCGTGCCCGTGCGCGCGGCGCGGCCGACGATGTCGACGGGCCCATCGTCGAGAGCCTGAAGCAAAGCAAGACCCGTGAGCCGCCGCCTCTACTTTTCGATCTGACGTCGCTCCAGCGTACGGCGAACAAGCGCTTTGGGCTTTCCGCTAAGGCAACGCTGGAAGCCGCCCAGGGACTCTACGAGCGGCACAAGATTCTCACCTATCCGCGCACCGATTCGCGCCATTTGTCGACGGACATGCTCAAGGAAATAGAGCGCATCGTCGGCGGCGTCGAAAAGATCGCCGAGTACGCGCCCTTCGCGCGGGTCTTGCTCGAGAACCCGTCACAGCCCGGCAAGCGCGTGTTCGACGACAGCAAAATCTCCGACCACCACGCCATCATCCCGACGGGAAAAGCCGTCGACCCGAACACGCTTGGACGGGACGAACAACGCATCTTCGACCTGGTCGTGCGCCGCTTTTTGGGCGTGTTCTATCCCGATGCCGAGTTTGCCCAGACCGAGGCGATCGTGCGCGTGGGATCGAGCGCCAGCGAGGTCGCGGCTCTTCCCACCGACGAGGTCGATGCGCTAACCACGCTGCCGCCTTTGCCAGATCGCTTCGTGGCCCGTGGCCGGGTGCGCACGGCGGCGGGCTGGCAGGAAGTCGCGGGCTTCGGCGACGACAGCGATAACACGACTGACAAAACGAGCAAGGTCGGTAAGAAGAAAAAGGACGACGAGGATGACGACGCTGCAATGGCGCTGCCGCCGCTTGCCGAGGGGCAACGTCTGTCCGGCGAATTCCAGGCGGTAGCCAAGAAGACCAAGCCCCCGTCGCGCCACACCGAAGGCACGTTGTTGTCGGCGATGGAGAACGCGGGCAGGCTGGTCGAGGACGAAGAGCTGCGCGCCGCCATGAAAGACAGCGGGCTCGGCACGCCGGCCACCCGCGCTGCCATCATCGAGACCTTGCTCAAGCGTGCGTTCGTCGTGCGCGAGGGCAAGCACATCGTGCCGACTCCCATGGGAATTGGCCTTATCGAGGCGCTGCCGGTGCAGGGATTGGCGTCCCCCGAGCTGACCGGGCAGTGGGAGGCTCGGCTGGCGCGCATTGCTCGCGGGGGAGAACAACGCGCTCGCTTCATGGGTGATATTGCCAGCTATGTGAAGGATCTGGTCGAGGCGATCCGCAAGGCGGCTCCCATGGCCGAGGTGCCCATGCTGGCGCAGACGCCGCCGCCTGGCATCGGCGGTCACAAGCCGCGCAGGGGAGCCGCGAAAACGGGCGCCGACAAGCCAGCCTCGAAAAGACAGAGGGCCGCCACGGTCGCCGCCTCTGCCCACCCCGCTTCCTCGTCTGCACGGACCGCGTCCGGCGCCATTGCGGACGGGATCGCCGACCTCGTGTGCCCGACATGCCGCAACGGCAAGATCATCACCGGCAAGCGCGGCTGGGGTTGCAGTCGCTGGCGAGAAGGCTGCAAGTTCGTGGTCTGGTTCGAAGAACAAGGCAAGCGGCGCAGCGTCGCCGACCTTCGCGCTTTGGTGATGGCGGGTTAGACCGGATCGAGGGGACTGCTCGGTTCCAGTGCCTCGATGTTGGGCATGGAAGCCAGCAGGGCTAGGAAGGCGCGGTGGTCGCGGTGCCGATCGCAGTGATGAATGCGCATTTCACGCAGCTCGGGCGAGCGATCCTTTTCCTCGTCGAGCGCCGTGTGGCCGTGGGCTTCGTCGAGCGCCCTAAGAATCAGCGCGCGCGTCTTGCCCTTGGCGGGGCGATACACGACCACCGTCGTGGTTCTTGAGCAGAGTCCCGTGAGCCACACCTCGGCCTGGCGAAACGCGACCAAGACAACGAGCACACCGAGGGAAAGCACCACGCCCGCCGTCGCGTAGCCGACGCCGCACACGATGCCGATGGCCGAGACCGTCCAGATGGTCGCCGCGGTCGTAAGTCCGGTGATTTGACGTTGGTCGCGCAGGATGGAGCCAGCGCCGAGAAAGCCGACGCCGGTCACGATTTGGGCGGCGATGCGTGCGGGTTCGCGGCCACCCAGGGGGGGCGACATGGAAACAACGGTGAAGATGGCGGACCCCACGCAGATGAGGATCTGCGTACGCAACCCGGCAGGCTTGTGGCCACGCTCGCGCTCGAAGCCGACGATGGCCCCGCATACGAACGCCATTAGAATGGAGATGCCTTCGCACCAGGGCGACTGGACTACCCGATGCAGGTCGCCGAGAGCCACTTGGAAAAGGTCCACCCGCCAACGTTAAGGACAGCGCGCCTCGCAATCAAGAAAAGTCGCATTGCCGAGGCGGTGTATACTTTCCCCGTTTTCGAAAACACCGACTCACGATGCGACACACGCACGCTGCTTTCTTGCCCTTGCTCGTCCTTCTTCATCCCGCTGCTCATGCAAGCGATGTGGCTGCTGCGCCCGGGCTCACTCTCGTGGTGGTTGGCGCCGCGACGCCTGGCCATTTGCCTACGGTAAGCGATCTTCTCGACCGCGCCCGGGAAATCCAATTCGAGATCGGCACCAGCAAGCTGGCTGAGTCTGCACTGCCGTTTCTCGACGCGCTGGCGGCGGCGCTTTCGCGCGAGTCGAATGTGTCGTTGGAAATCGTCAGCCACACGCCCGCCAGCGGTGATTCGAAAAGAGATCTGATCCTGTCGCGGTGGCGCGCGGAGGCGGTGAAGCTTAGGTTGGTCGGCCAAGGAGTCGCCAGCGATCGGTTGCTGGCCGTTGGTCGAGGATCCGAGGATCCGATTGCGCCGAACATTACGCGCACCGGTCGTGCCCGCAACGATCGCGTCGAGCTGCACCGATCCAGAGTCCGGCAGGAGCCTGGCTAGCACTACTGGTTCAATTCTTCGATTCACCGACGGGCGACGATCCGGGTCGGGGGCGGCGTCGGGCCTGCGCTTCCAGACCACCCCACGCGGTCTGCGACCGCGCGGGGGCCCCGGTGTCCTCAAGTACATTAGTACATTCCGGTCCGGCGACGCGCGCGGCGAAGCCGCGGTAGGATGGGGCAGGGCGGGGAGGCGCTAGTCGGCCCTCCTTGCCCCCGCCCCGGCTTGTCGCACGGCTCTCGAACGCGAATTTCAAGCAGTAGTGCTAGCCTCGGGGCTAGCCCTTGCTTTGCAGCACCTTCAGCAGTCGATCGCTGCGTGGCCCGGTGCTTTCGGCTTGAAGCGCTCGACTGCCACCCTCTTCGATTTCCAAGGTGAGGTGAAGCGTGTCGTCGGGGAGCCAGCTTGGAAAGCGATCGGCCCACTCGATGGCGGTTACGGCGCGGTCGTAGGCTTCTTCGATGCCGAGCTCGGGCAACTCGGCCGGACTGCGAATGCGATAGAAATCGACGTGCACGAAGTCGACACGGCCGGGGTGCTCGCTTACGAGGGCAAAGGTCGGGCTGGCCACGTGGCGCTCCGCCGGTACGCCTAGGCCTTCCGCCAAGCCTTGGACGAAGGTGGTTTTGCCGGCGCCAAGCGGACCATCGAGCGCGATGACGTCGCCTATCTCCGCTACGCGGCCGATGCGTGCCGCCAGCCGCTGCGTGGCGCTTGCGCTTTCAAGGCGCAAGGAAATTTGCCGGGAGGATGGGGTTGTCATTGTTTCTTCATGAGCTGGCGGTAAAGAAGTAGATGCCGAACGGCGAGGTCGGGTTTGCCCGACTGTTCGAGCAAGCGCGCCAGATTGTAGTGGGCATCCGGGTTCCTTGAATCGCTTTGGATGGCCTGCCGGTACGCGACGATAGCGTCGGCGGTGGCGCCGAGATCCTCGAGCGCAACAGCGGCGTTGAACGCAGCGGTGGCGTCGCTCGGACGAATGGAAAGCGCGGCTCGGTAGTGCACGAGAGCCGCATAGACGTCGCCCGACTCATGCAGCATCCGACCCAAATTGACGTGGGCTTCGCAGAATTGCGGCTCGCGCTCGATAACGCTTCGGTAGAGTCCTTTCGCTTCTTCGGGCGCGCTATCTTCGATGACGCAGGCTCGTGCGTAGGTGTCTTGGACGGAAAGCGTGGGCCCTTCAGGCGACTCGTCCGCTCGCTTTTTCGGTGGCAGGGGAACGATGACGGCGCCTTGTTGGTCCGCCGGTGGTGCTGCGAAGTCGAACAGGGTCTGCCCGGATGTCGCGTGCCAGCGCGCGCCGCCATGGTCGATCACGACGCTTTCGCCGTCGCCCTCCAAACGCACGTCCGCGACGGACGTACCCGCCGGCAATCGCTCGACAAGGGCGCGCAACGCAAGGTGAATTCGTCGGGCCGGAATACGCTGCGATACCAGACCTTCGGCCCGACGGAGAAAGACCAAATCCTGAAACGATAGGCGAAGCTGTCCGGCCTCGTTCCGAGAGGGAACGACAATCCCCGAGCGGAAGTACGAGCGCAGGCGTGCGATACTGATCCCCAGAACCGCGCTGACCTCACGAACCGAATACATTGCTCATACTATACACCGGTACGGGTACCTTCGTACCTGTGTGCCAATGTGTGTTAGCGAAAGCAAATTACAATTTTTTGCACTGTTCGCTACTGTTCGCTGTTGAAAGAAGAGCCGTCATAGAAAGATAATGGCGTCCCAACGGACACCCATGAGCAACGAAAACTTTCCCCTGTCAAAACGTCTCCGAAAAACCCAAGAGCAGGTCGCCTTTCCGGAGGGCTCCAAGACCGCTCTTATACTGACTCGTCTCATCGACGAAGTGGCGGCGCCACTTGACGAGTCCAACAGCCTTTGCCAAAAGCTGCTCGACGGCTCCGGCAGCAAGCTGTCGCAAGACTTGCGCAAGTCCGTCGAAACGCTGGCAGCCAATTCGGCGCTGGCGTCGCGGCGCTTGCGCGACTACGTCGATCTGCTTCGGCTCGAAGGAGGCGAATTGTCGCTGCGGCCGAAGACGTTCAATCTTGAGGACGTCATCTTGCTGGTCGCCAAGAATCAGAAGGCAGCGGCACGGGCCAAAGGACTTGGTTTCGTCGTTGATCCTCCGGTTCGCCCCTTGCCGGCCGTGCTTGCGGATCCCGGCCGTCTCGGCCAAGTGCTTTCGGATCTGGTGGCGAACGCCATCAAATTCACCGAGCGCGGGCAGGTTACGATTTCCACCGAGCTTTACGACCGCTCCATCGCCATTCACGTCGTCGACACCGGTGCAGGAATTCCCGGAGCTCAGTTGCCGCGCATTTTCGAGGACTTTTACCGCGGCGACGCCGAGGCCACCAAGGACGGCCACGGCGGCCTGGGACTGACGCTTAGCCGGCGGCTGATCATTCGCATGGGCGGAGATTTGTGGGCGACCAGCACGGTCGGCGCCGGTTCGAAGTTCAGCTTCACAGTCCCGCGCTCGCCGGAAGTTGCGGGTCAGTCGCGCGCGGGAACGGCGTAAGACCTCGGACACCCGATGCCTCGCATCCTGCTGGTCGCACAAGACAGCGAAGAGCAGTCTGCGGTGGCAGATGCGGTCCGCAAGGAAGGTCGCTTTGAGCTGCTGGCGGTGGCGCGCGGCGAACATGCCGTAAGCGAGGCCGCCAAGGGAAGCTACGATCTTGCGCTGGTGCACACCGAGTTGCCGGACATCGACGGCTTCGAGGTGTGCCGTCGTATTCAAGCGGACACACGCACCAGCCGGCTGCCAGTCATATTGCTAGCGGGAGTGATTCGCAAGCCCGAGGGTCGCCAGTCGGGCCTGGCAAGCGGCGCCTCCGATTTTATCGTGCCGCCCATCGATTCGCTCGACCTCCTGGCGCGCGTCGATTCGGTGTTGCGCAGTCGAGCGCACGCTGACGCCGTAACCCGCCGCAATCACGAGCTCGCAGAAAAAGTTGTCGAGCGCTCGCGGCAACTCGAGGATTTGGCGGGCGAGCTTCGCATCGAGCGCGACGCGCTCCGCGAGACCTTCGACGTCTTTCAAGACGGGCTGCTGCTGATCGACGGTAGCGGCGAGCTTCTGGTCGGCAACACTGCAGGTCGGCGGCTCCTCGATCAGCCGCCGGACGTCTCCCATCTTCGCCTGACCAGTGAAATGTCGGAGGGAGCCGCGGGCACGCTCGCCGACGCGCTCGCCGAATCGTCGCGCGAAGCCATTCGCAAGAATTCGCCCTACTGCCGAACCCTGATGTGGAAAGGCCGCCAGCTCGACGTCCGAGTCAACCCAGCAGCGGGCGGACGGGCTCTCGTCTACCTGCGCGACGTCACCGAAGAGCGCGATCGCGAATTGCGCCGCTTGCAGTCTGAGAAGCTCGCCGCCATCGGCATGCTGGCAGCCGGCGTGGCGCACGAGATCAACAATCCGGCATCGTTCGTCTTGGCCAACGTCGACTCGTTGGCCGTGATCCTGCGCAAGGTGGACGATGCCATGCGCGCCCAGAAGGTGTACGCGAACAACGCGGGGCTGGCGAACCTTCTGTTCGATGCCATGACGGTCGTGCAGGAGTCGAAAGAGGGCATGGCGCGCATCCATCGTATTGCGCGCGACTTGCATTCCTTCTCCCGCGTCGACGACGACGCGAATTCTTTGTCCGACGTCAACGCAGCCGTGGATTCGGCGCTGACCATGCTGCGTAGTGAATTACGCTATAGGGCCACGGTCGAGCGCAGCCTGCGGGCCACCAAAGTCGTGCGCGCCAGCGCTGCGCGCCTCGGTCAGGTCTTTCTCAATTTGCTTCTCAACGCCGCGCATGCCTTGGCCGACTTGCATCCGCGGCGCAATCGCCTTTACGTGCGCAGTCGCGATGAGGGCGAGAGCGTCATCATCGAGATCGAGGACAACGGGCCGGGCATTCCGCCCGAGATCATGCCGCGCATCTTCGAATCGTTCTTCACCACGAAGCCGCCGGATCTCGGCACCGGTCTCGGCTTGCCCATCTCGCTCGACATCGTAAGGCGCGCCGGTGGCGATCTGTCCGCCGAAAGCGAACCCGGGCGTGGCGCGCTTTTTCGCGTGCGTTTGCCGGCCGCCATCGGCGTCCCGCAGGTCAAGACCCGTAGCGTGGCCTCGCTCAAAGCTATCCAGCGCCGTCGAGTGCTGGCAATCGACGACGAGGCGTTGTTGCTCAAGGCGTTCCAGCGCATGCTGAGCACCCACCACGACATCGAAACCAAGCTGGGCGCACGTGAGGCTTTGCGCGGATTCGGCCAGGACCGCAATTTCGACATCGTGCTGTGCGACCTGCAAATGCCTGACATGTCCGGCGTCGAGCTTTACACGGCGGTGAAGCAGCAATGGCCCGAGTTGGCCGAGCGGTTCATCTTCATCACCGGTGGCGCCTTCTCGCCTGAAGCGCGACGATTCATGGAAGATCCATCAATCACGTGCATCAACAAGCCCTTCCAGCTGCGCGAGCTCTTGGAATTGATCGAGGCGCGTGCCGGTGAAGGCCAAGCGCAAGCCTGAAAGGCGACGCCTTTTCGTCGTGGCCGCCTTGATTGCCCGGCGCGGCCGCGTCCTGCTTTCCCAGCGTCGCGCGGATCAGTCGTTCCCCCTAATGTGGGAATTTCCCGGCGGCAAAGTCGAAGCGGGCGACACTCCGGAAGAAGCACTGGCGCGAGAGAT
>ODAK010003703.1_pt1 | contig 15786 bp, 16 predicted proteins | sample 1539591 | NCBI WGS metagenome assembly ODAK01 (sample SAMEA3539303, study PRJEB22396) | soil metagenome | biome: tundra; feature: field; material: soil | place: USA | collected 2010-05 | depth 0.15 m | reverse complement strand
TGAGCGAGATGAAGCTCATTACCATCATAGAGAAATCCGCACGCCGCTCGACCACTTACAAGCTGAACCTAGAGACAGACCCAGCCGTCATTGAAGCTAACGGGAAGAAGGCCATGGATGCTGCTGGTGTTGAACCCCCTGTCAAGACGATCAGGATGGGCGGGAAGACTTACCGCAGCAAGGCGACCACCAACTTCAACATTGAGGACGAAGATGACGAACTCGCGTAGCCCAGCATCGCAATCAACGTGTGCGCGGAGGCAGAGCATGAACTCTGATTGGCTTTTCATTGTCAGGAAGGTCTGGGAGCTTGTAGAGCTTTGTTCTGAGAGGCGGAGGCGCTGTCACCGGGTACGCGTGATGCATTCATGACGATTCCACGCATCCCGTATGAGGAATGGAAGAGCGGGAAGCGATAAACAATCGAGCCGGCAGAGAGCGACGGCTGTTCTGCGTTGAGGCAATGCTTCGGCTGGGAGAAGTTGGGGGCTTTTGCCTCTATTGCCGGCCCCATAAGGATTCCAGATCTCTGTCGGCGCGTGCGTTGGCGATTTACCAGGAACTGAAAGCCCCATCCCGAGATGTCGGTTGAGTTTGGTGGTATTCAAACCGGCAGAATCGGGACTTGGGAATTCAGGCTCGCAGCCGTCGTGAGGTCCAACTAATGGCCAATCTGCAAGGACGATATGCCGGGCGCTAACCCTCTCCAACACTCACCGCATATGCCGACGAAGCTCGCTCCTTGCCCGCAGTAGCCTTGATTTGACCGCAGGCACCGAAATGCAGAGGGATTGCGCAATCTCGTTCATTGACATATCGCCGACCTGACGCAACTCGACAATTTCGCGATGCTTCGGCCGCATCCGGTGAATTGCTTTTCTGAGTCTCTCCTCTGTCTGGTGTCGCGCGTAGCGCTGCTCGGGGTTGTCCCGATGATCTCGAAGCTCCAACGCATCGCTCAGCCCTTCGTCCTGGATCAACCCATCGATCGGAAACGTGCGGGAACTTCGCCTCTTTCTCAGCAGCATCAGCGCGGAATTGATTGCGATCCGAGTAAGCCAGGTCGAAAAGGTTGCTCTGGACTCGAAAGTGTGGAGGTGAGTGAAGGCCTTCATGAATGAGTCCTGAACAACGTCCTCCGCATCCTGCCAGTTGTTTGTGATTCGGTAGGTTTTGAGCAATAGCCTTCGAGAATGGCGTTTGCTCAGCTCAACAAAAGCCTGAGAGTCGCCGCACTGGGCGGCGGAAACCAGCAATTCGTCGGTTACTTCATTCGAGTTCAACAACATGGTGTTGTTGCGGCCTTCAATCGCAGATAGATTCACAGCGATGTCTCCTTCGTTGGAGAATGTGCGCGTTTGATGGTTGCGCATCCCGTGCAAGCCTATGTCTCGCAAACGCAGTCCCAGGAGGATCTTCAATGCCCGAACGAGGCGAAAATGAGACTCCGCAACCTCGATTGACTTATAGGCTTTCTTACTTCGAAGCCCCGGCCGCTGCGAACAGGCGACTAACCTACCAGTTAAAATGGCGACATGGGGAAGAGGAATTCGACGTAGATGCGTAGTTCTTCTGACTGCCCTGCGAATCGCGGATGTCAGTGCGCATTGCTTAGGGCCTACTAGAAATGGTCGACGTCGACGATAGCCTGGGCAAATGCCTGGGGCGCCTCTTGAGGCAAATTATGCCCGACGCTTCCCGTGATGATACGGTGCGCATACTTGCCCGAGAATTTCCTGGCATAGGAACTGGCATCCGGGTGCGGAGCGCCATTCGCGTCGCCTTCGAGAGTAATGGCGGGCACAGCGATGACCGGGCCTTCGGCAAGCCGCTTTTCCAGGTCGTCGTATTTCGTCTCGCCTTCAGCCAGACCGAGTCGCCAGCGGTAATTATGGATCACGATCTTGACGTGGTCTGGGTTGTCGAACGACACTGCGCTGCGATCGAACGTGGCGTCGTCGAATGCCCACTGCGGCGAAGCGAGTTGCCAGATGAGCTTTGCAAACTCGCGCCTGTATTTCTCATACCCGTCCTCACCGCGTTCCGTTGCAAAATAAAACTGGTACCACCATTGGAACTCAGCCTTTGGCGGCAGTGGAGTCTTGCCGGCTGCCAGGCTGCCGATCAGATAACCACTTACAGAGACGATGGCCTTGCAGCGCTCCGGCCAGAGCGCGGCCATAATGTCTGCCGTTCGCGCGCCCCAATCAAAGCCGGCGATGATTGCCTTCTGGATCTTGAGAGCATCCATCAACGCGATGATGTCGAGAGCAACAACCGATTGCTGGCCATTGCGAAGCGTTTCACTCGAAAGAAAGCGCGTCGAGCCATAGCCGCGCAGATGGGGGACGATCACCCTGTAGCCCGACGATGCCAGCAATGGGGCAACGTTCACAAAACTATGAATGTCATAGGGCCAGCCATGCAGAAGAATCACAGCTGCGCCATTGGCGGGGCCAGCTTCTGCATATCCAATGTTGAGGAGGCCAGCGTCAATCTGCTTCTGAGAGGCGAAGGACGTCTTTGTCCCCGGATTGATTGCCGGCAGATCTGCCGGGTCTGTCTTGCTGGGAAGGGGCTGGCTCTCGCCCGCGAATAGCGCGCTCGGCGCGAGCAACGCTGCACCCGCTGATAGTCCAGCGATGGTGAAATTGCGACGGGATATCCCGATTGACTCCGTTTGCTTCATGGCGATTCTCTCCTTGATCCTGCGTGCAACCATTCCCCACAAAACGGGCGATGTCGGCGTCAGTGAAGGTTATGGGGTGAAGTTCCATTTGGAATCGTGAAGGTCACGACTTGCTGATCGATGGGCTTATGGTTTGCATTGACCAGTTGGATCAGAACCTTGTGCGGTCCAGCCGGGAGGCCGTTGATAATGACCTGTACGCCGCTTGCGTCTGCCCAGTGCCAGGTGGCGTCATCGACGGTCACATGGATGTGGCCGACCCGCGGAGACAAGGTGAGCGCGGCAGGCCCGAATACTGGCAAGATGTGCAGGTTCTCTGCGTGATAGGGAAGAAACAGAACGCCACGCGACAGCGGCTCGGCCTTAGGAGCGTCGACGATGAGCTTTGCCGGTGGTTCGCTCTGGGAAGGCTCGACAGCCGCCGTTCCATTGAACGCACTTGCGGTTGGCGCGGAGGCTGTCGCCGTACTCGGAGGCGCAGTCACCGTGAACTTGATGGAGCCTTGATCGAGCAGTTGATGGTTGGCATTCTCGAGTTGGATCAGGATCTTATGCGGCCCGGGCAGCAGGCCGTTCAGAATCACGGGCTCTCCGCTCGCATCGACCCAGACCCAAGAGGCATCATCGACCGACACATGGATGTGTCCGACCCGCGGAGACACGGCGAGCGCAGCAGGCCCGAACACCGGTGCCATATGCAGGTTCTCCGTGCGATATTGAATCACTACACGGCCCTGCGACAAGGGTTCGGCCAGTGGCGGATCGATGACGATCTTCGCCGGTGGCTCGTTTTGAAGCGGTTCGACAGCAGCAGCCCCACGCACTTCCCTGGCGGTTTGCGCAGCGCCTGACCCAGCAATCAATAAGGCCATGATGACCGGCACACTCAACCACTTCGCGCGGCTTTGATGGATTCGGCGTTGCATCCCGCTCGATTCTCTTTGCTCCATTTCTCTTCTCCTTTTCAACTGAATTGCTCTTCGAGAGCGCTCCAGTGTGTAACACAGTTACGATTAAGCCAGAAGCAAGAAGTCAAATCTATTGGACGATGGTGTTGGTCGATACCTTGGTATGAGTGGCCGAGATTGGCCGAGCGAAGATGCAAAACGATCAGCAGGGTCCAGGAAGGCCTGCGCATTGATTGTCCGCTTGATTGGCTAATGGCCGTCAGGTACCTTGACATTGGCTCTTACCGCTCGGACCACAAACAGCAGAGGAACGATAGCGATGGTCAGAACCCCAATGAATCGAAAGCAATCCATAAAGGCCAGAAAACTGGACTGTCGAAGAAGTTGGCGATATACAACATCATTGGCCGCAGAGAACGCATCCGCACTTGGCAATCCTTTTTGCATCAGATAGTCGGAAACGACTGCGATACTCTGCTGAAGGCTCTGGGATGCAGGCGCAAGATCAGACGAAACTCGCAGTTGATGGAAGTTCTGCCTTCTCTCGCTAACAGTGCTTATCATGGCGATTCCAAAGCTTCCCCCCCAGTTTCGGAAGAGATTCGTAAGACTTGAAGCCTTATTGTTTTGATCCGGGCGCAGCATTGAGTAGGCGATCATATTGACCGGCACAAAGAAGAATCCGTAGCCGACTCCTTGAAACACTCGTCCCCATGCGTAGCGTCCGCCATTGGTATCGAGAGTGAGGGTGCTGAAATACCACATTGCTGCCGCTACGGTGGAAAGGCTGAACGCTACCATAGTTCTAGGCTGGACCAAGCGACGCTGAATCAGTTGTGCGGAGGCTGGCGCAAGCACTGTGATAACGAGAGCCCCTGGACCTAAGACCAGCCCCGCATCCGTCGCTTTGTAACCGTAGAGAGATTGCAGGATCTGAGGAACGAGGACGGTCGTTCCGAATAGTCCGATTCCAAACACAAAGAACAGAATGCTCGCAATTGCGAAGTTGCGATTCTGCAGCATGCGAAAGTCAATCACTGGATATCGGCTGTTCAACTCCCATGCAACTGTGGACACCCATCCCACAACCGCAATCCCTAAAAGCCAGCATATGAATGCGCTGCCAAACCAATCTTCGATCTGACCGCGATCCAGCGCAATCTCCAGCGCAGCAGAAGAGAGGACGATGAGTGTGATTCCAATTCCATCGACCGATAATCTCCCACCCATACGCACACTGGCTCGCTCTGCGACAAATGAAGGAGGATCTTGCAACAACTTGCTCGACAGAAGTAGGGCAATCAGGCCGATAGGGACGTTGATGAAGAAAATCCAGCGCCAACTATAGTTGTCGGTAATCCACCCACCAAGGACCGGACCGACTGCTGGGGCCGTAACCAGGACCACCGTATAGAGAGCGAACGCGGAAGCACGTTTCTCAGGCGGGAAGGTATCGATCAAGATGGCCTGTGCCACTGGCGCCAGGCCTCCGCCCGCGATTCCCTGCAGTACGCGTCCCACCAACATCAATTCCAACGACGGCGCGAGACCGCAGAAGAGCGACATCGCCGTAAACAGTGCGACACAGATCAGGTAGTAGGTCTTTCGTCCAAGGGCACGGCTGAGCCAGGCGCTCATAGGCAATATGACTGCGTTTGCGACCAGGTAGGTTGTGAGGATCCAGGTTGCCTCGTCATAGCTTCTTCCCAAACCTCCGCCGATGTGCGGCAGTGCCACGTTCGCAATGGAAGTATCGAGCAACTCCATAAACGTCGCCAAGGTCACGGTCAGTGCAATGACCCATGGATTGATCGCTAGCCGCACAGCGGGTGCATGGCGTGTTGTGACAGTCATGGTAGCCAATTCAGTTCTCCGCCAAAATAGTTCCGAGGTTCCGATCGGGAGGGACTTCAAGAGATCCGTCGCATGGGATCAGCCGAACGTGAAGTCAAAAGCTTCTACACCAAAGCCGAGAAACTCGATCTCAAACAGGTGATCCGCGACGGGTTCCGGCTGCCGGATGAGCTGATACAGCCGCTGCTCGGTCACTTTGCCATTGCCTTGATCGTCAATGTCGCCACCATGAGATGCGCCCGGCAATTGTCCATCAATGAGGACGCGAAATGGAACGGAGGTTCCTCGCACTGCAGGTCCCATGACGAGATGAAGATCGCGGGCGTGAAAACGGTACGCGATTCGCCCGCTGGCCGTGTTTAGTGCAATCGCCTCTCCGCCGACGGTCCAAGCACTCTGCAGTGCCCAATGGTTGAGCCCTAACTTCGCGGGGTATCCATAGACATGGCTCTTGTTCAATCGTGCGCCGCCAGGGGATGAAAAATTCTCGGTGAGTTCAAATCCGGCATAGGTTTCCGGAGACTTCAAGCTGCCCCAATCGGCGGGGGCTTCCGCCCCTTGGGCATCGATCGAAACAAGTTGATGGGCAATCCCTCCGGCACCGGCCTCGACGAGCAAGTGTTGGATGGCCCGTTCCGACTGTTCGTAATCGCCCTCGCCGAATTGATGGTGTCGAATACGCCCCCGTGCATCGACGAAATAGAGAGCCGGCCAAACCTCATTGTTGAAAGCGCGCCATACCGCATGATCGTTGTCGACCGCAACCGGATAATCGATCTTCATGGCATTGATCGCCCAGCGGATGTTATCGATGTTCTTCTCGAAAGAGAACTCCGGAGCTTGCACACCGATTACCACCAATCCTTGAGCCTTGTACTTTTCGGCCCATGCACGAACGTAGGGGAGTGCGCGCAGGGAGTTAATGCAGGTATAGGTCCAGAAATTGACGAGGACGACTTTTCCTCGCAGGCCCGCAGTCGTCAATGGTTGCGAGTTGAGCCACGTTGTCGCGCCGCCGAACGAAGGCAACTCACCTTCGACGGACAATTTGGTCGGTGCTGGTGTCTGTGCCATCGCACAACCAGCCAAGCCGAGTTGGGCAACGGCCATAATCATCACCGCCGTGGAAAGAAGCCTGCGGCGATCATGGTCGATATCAGTAGACATTCATTTGCCTCCAACTCGACTCAGAGAGCCGTTGATTGGTGTTTCTCGTGTGTCCGCGATGTGATGCCATAGCGAGCTGCTGGAGAACTGAGCGACAGCTTCGGTATCATCTTTTGCCGCGCTTTCTCATATGCGTCCCAGTCGGCGATTTCCGGCAGTGAAGGAATGGTTACCAACTCACCCTGATCAAGACCCGCGATTGCTGCGTCGACCAAATCGTCAGCCGTCATGACGATTTGAGACGGGAGATGTTCGACTGAAGTACCGGCGATGCTCCAGAACTCGGTGGCAGTGGCACCCGGCAAGACCGCCTGAATACGGATATGTTTCGCGGCAAGCTCCTTGTGGAGCGAGAGACTGAAGGCCAGAACGAATGCCTTGGTAGCTCCGTATACGCCGTTCAGCAATTCGGGCGCGATGCCCACAATCGACGCCATGTTAACGATCGTGCCGCCGCCGCGTTTCAGAAACTCCGGCACAACCGCATAGGTCAAGCGCACCACCGCAGTGACGTTGAGATCGATCATCTCTGTCATCTTGTCGATGTCCGAGTTGACAAGCGGCGCGGTCGCACCAAAGCCTGCATTGTTGACGAGCATGCTGATTTCGTCGTCAGTTCGCAGCGCCTGCTCAACCCGAGCTAGATCTGCGTTGTTATTAAGGTCAGCAACAAGAACTTCGATGGAGCGCCCGGTTTCATCGGCGAGCCGGTTAGCAAGTGCATCGAGTCGCTCTCGATTGCGGGCCACGAGGATCAGATCGAGTCCTCGACGGGCCAGCCGGTCGGCATAGATTGCGCCGATTCCGGAAGAGGCGCCTGTGATCAGCGCTTTGCCCACTGAACCGCTGCTCGCGGTTGTAGTTTCGATTTGGCTGCGGTCCTGCTTGGTTTCATCTGACATTGTTCTCTCTCCAAGTGAAAAACGATCCGTCTGATTGAGAAGGTGATTCAAAGCCCGTGACGAGTCCGGACTAGGCGGCGTTGCTTGCGACGTCGATGCGGGCTCGCGCTACTGTTACATTGATTGCGACATTGATGCTTCCGCGTGTGGCTTTGGAATACGGGCAGGTCTTTTCCGCTTCTTCCGCGAGAGCCTGGGCGACTTCAAGCTCAAGGCCTGGAAGGCTGGCGTTGATGCGAGCTTGCAGAAAGAAGCCGTCATCACCTTTGATCAGGTCCACCTCGGCATCAATCGCCAAATCCGCCGGGAGCCTGACCTTCCTTTTGGCGGCTGCGATCTTGATAGCCGAAAGGAAGCAAGCCGACCAGCCGGCAGCAAGTAGTTGCTCGGGGTTTGTGCCCGTTCCCGGCAAGCCAGGAATCGACAGCTTGATGTCGAGACGGCCATCCAAACTGCGGGACACTCCACCATCGCGACCACCCGTGGTGTGGACTCTGGCAGTGTACTGGACTTTTGGGAGCTGTGCCATGGTGTGCTCTCCTTGATTGAGACTGTGTGCTTAATGCATCCGATTCCTGCGGGTGCATTTCACAGTTGCATCACACCAGAAGCATGAGGGCGTTTCTATTGGACGATAGTATCGATCTATACCTTGGTATCGGCAGGCACCGGGGGCGGTGGCGCCGCCAGGCGACTCCAAACCAATACCAAAGTACAATAGACGCCTGACCGACCGGTGGCACATCCTAAAGCGATGGAGTGCTGCCCTGAAAGGACCGCAATGGAGAGCGATCTCAGCCGCCTCGTCAATGCGCTTCCCGGATTGGTATGGACGGCACTACCAGATGGGCACATTGACTTCCTCAACGAGCGCTGGTGCGAGTACACCGGCCTTAGTCTTGACGATTCCATAGGTTCAGGGTGGGAGTCTGCAATCCATCCGGAAGACCTGCCAGAGCTGCTGGAGTGCAGGCGACTCACGATTGATTCTGGTGAGCCACGCGAGATCGAAGCACGCCTTCGGCGTTTTGATGGAGAGTACCGCTGGTTCTTCTTCCGGTCCAGCCCGTTAACCGACAAGGACGGACGAGTCGTGAAATGGTGCGGAATCATTACCGACATTGACCGTCAAATGCGTGCCGCCGAAGAACAAAGCGGGCATTGGTGGCGTTCCAAGGGTGCGCGTGAAAATCATTTTCGATCGATAGTCGATGGCCTTCCAGCATTGGTTACGCTCATGAACCCGAATGGCGAGCCCGTGCTAGCGAATCGCCAGGTTCTGGAGTATTTTGGTGCGACGCTCGATGAGATGAAAGGTTGGGAGAACGGCAGTACAATTCATCCGGATGATCGCTTAGATGCTCTCGCAGCGTGGCAGCGTTCGGTTGAGACATGCGAGCCATACGACTTTGAGGGACGCCACCGCCGTGCCGATGGAGTATACCGCTGGTTCCACATGCGGGGCTTCCCCTTGCGTGACGCAGAAGGGCGCATCGTTCTCTGGTACCTCTTGCAAACGGATGTAGAGAATCGCAAGCGCATGGAAGAAGCCCTGCGGGCGAGCGAACGGAATCTCCGCCAGATCATCGACAGCATTCCTGGGCTGGTTTGTACTATGAGCCCGGCCGGTGCAATTGAGCATCACAACCAGCAAGTTCTGGATTACTTTGGCAGATCCCCTGAAGAATTGCGGAATTGGGCCTTCAATGACGCCGTTCATCCGGATGATCTGCCTCGCGTGACCGAAGTTTTTACGAAATCGATCACTACGGGAACGCTCTACGACGTTGAACACCGTTGCCGACGTGCCGATGGAGTATATCGATGGTTCCAGGTGCGCGCCCTTCCCGTGCGAGACATAGACGACCGGATCACCGGCTGGTACGTACTGTTAATCGATATCGACGACCGGAAACGCGCTGAGGATGCCATACGAGCGAGCGAACACAACCTCAACCAGATCATCAACACGATTCCTGCGATGGCGTGGTCGGCTCGTCCAGACGGTCCAGCCGAATTCTTCAACCAACATTATCTTGACTACCTCGGGCTTTCTCAGGAGCAGGCGCAGGATTGGGGATGGACGGCAGCAGTTCACCCCGACGACCTGAACGGGTTGGCCGGTGCGTGGCAGAATATTATGGCCTCTGAACAGCCTGGAGAGAGCGAAGCGAGGCTGCGCCGGCTTGACGGGGAGTATCGGTGGTTTCTATTCCGTGCCAATCCATTACGCGATGAATCCGGCAAGATCGTCAAATGGTATGGGACAAATACTGATATCGATGACCGGAAGCGGGCAGAGGAGGAGCTGCGGCGCAGTGAGGCACGAAAGACCGCGATCCTGGACTCGGCACTTGACTGCATTGTGACGATCGATCACGAAGGGCGCATCACTGAGTTCAATCCGGCTGCGGAGCTCACCTTCGGCTATTGCCGGCATGAGGCTGTGGGCAAACAGCTGGCCGATGTCATCATTCCAGCGTCACTCCGAGAACAGCACCGTCAAGGGTTTGCCCGCTACCTGGCCACGGGTGAAGCAAGAGTCCTGGGGAAGCGCGTCGAGTTGATGGCGGCGCGAGCCGATGGAAGCGAATTCCCTGTCGAACTCGCGATCTCACGCATCCCGTTGGACGGGCCACCGTCTTTCACGGGCTATCTGCGCGACATCACGGAACGCAAACTCGCGGAAGAGGAGTTGCGGCGCAGCGAGGCATTTCTCGCGGAGGGTCAGCGCCTGAGCAGGACAGGCAGCTTTTCCTGGCGCGTGGCGACAGAAGAAATCACCTGGTCAGAGCAGGTATATAGCATCTTTGAGCTTGATCCGGGTTCGCCTGTGACGCTTGGACTCATTGGCTCTCGAGTTCACCCGGAAGATATTCCATTGTTGTATGACATGGTCGAGCGAGCTAAAGCCGGCAAAGACTTCGAGTACGAGCATCGACTCCTGTTACCTGAAAACAGGGTCAAATACCTGCACCTGGTCGGTCATGGGACGAGAGACAAGGATGGTCAAACTGAGTACATCGGAGCGGTTCAAGATGTGACAGAGCGCCGGCTTTCGGAAGAGGCGCTGGGCAAGCTTCGGTCGGAGCTTGCGCACGTCGCCAGGGTCACGAGCCTCGGTGCCTTGACGGCATCGATCGCGCACGAAGTCAACCAGCCGCTTTCGGGCATTGTTACCAACGCCAGCACATGTTTGCGCATGTTGGCTGCCGATCCACCCAACATCGACGGTGCGCGTGAAACCGCCCGACGCACGATACGCGACGGCAACCGTGCATCAGAGGTAATCACACGACTGCGCGCTCTGTTTAGCAAGGAGGGCATCACAACCGAACCAGTGGATCTCAATGAGGCAACGCGGGAGGTGATTGCACTTTCATTGGGTGAACTTCAGGGAAACCGTGTGATACTGCGTCCCGAACTTGCCGACGGCCTCCCGCCGGTTGCAGGCGATCGGGTTCAGCTTCAGCAGGTCATCCTGAACCTGCTCCGCAATGCCCTGGACGCAATGAGGGCCGTCGACGACCGTCCAAGGCAGTTGGCTATCAGAACCGAACAGGATGAAGGCGATTTCGTGCGCCTCACCGTGCAGGATACGGGGGTCGGCATCGACTCGCAGAATCTGGATAGGCTTTTTGACGCGTTTTACACCACCAAGAGCGCCGGTATGGGGATGGGCCTATCCGTATGCCGCTCCATCATCGAGCGTCATCGTGGCCGCCTCTGGGCTGTATCCAATGACGGTCCGGGAGCCACGTTTTCATTTTCTATTCCCCGCGGATTCGAGGGTGTTACGGGCACCCATAACCTTGGCGCCATTCAGGCGCCCGCTGTAACAGATGCAGCTAAAGTCATGAGGAAGTCGTGAAAATCAATCGTACGCTCGTATCCGTGGTCGATGACGATGAGTCTGTGCGCGAATCGCTACCCGACTTGCTGAGGGAGTTTGGTTTTGCAGCACAGGTGTTTTCGTCTGCGGAAGAGTTCCTCGAATCCGATTATGTTGGACAGACCAAATGTCTGATTCTCGATATCGCCATGCCGGGCATGACCGGACCTGATCTCAAGGGGGCATTAACCCTTCGCGGGCAAAAGATCCCTGTCATCTTTATCACTGCCAATAAAAATGAGACCATCCGTCCACGAATGCTGAAGCAGGGTGCGGTGGAGTGTTTGTTCAAGCCCTTCAGCGATACGGATCTGCTGAGAGCCATCAATGCCGCCCTCGGAGCGGAATGATCGATCTGGCGTCTCATTTGTGACAAACGATATACTTGAACCCGCGAACGCTGCGCATCAGGAGTCAGGGGCATCGCTTATGTTGGATTCCACCCCAGTAGTGTTCATAGTTGACGATGATGTATCTGTACGCGAGTCTCTGGAGTTGCTGATACAAACCGAGGGGTGGCAGACGCAGATGTTTGCGTCGGCAGAGGAGTTTCTCGCGCGCCCGCGAGTGAGCGCTCCGAGTTGTCTGGTTCTTGACGTCAATCTGCCCGACCTTAATGGTCTCGACTTGCAGAGGCGCATGGCCGGCGATCGAATGCACATGCCAATCATCTTCATCACCGGATTCGGCGATATCCCGATGACTGTTCAGGCGATGAAGGCGGGAGCTATTGAATTCCTGACCAAGCCATTTGGAGATGATGTAATCCTGAGTGCAATCAGGAACGCAATCCAACGGAGTCGAGCCGCTCTCGGGCGTGAAGCAGAAATGCATGATCTTCGGGAATGTTACGCATCGCTGACCCCACGCGAACAAGAAGTCATGGCATTGGTTGTTTCGGGCATGTTGAACAAGCAGGTCGGGGACGAACTCAACATCAGCGAAATCACCGTAAAGGCACACAGAGGCAAGGTGATGAGAAAGATGAAGGCTGAATCCCTTGCCGACCTGGTGAATATGGCTTCCAGACTTCGCATATCACGCCCGCAGAGGGTTGATTCTCCAGTGAGCAAGTGATTCACCTCCTCCTTTGATCGCTTGATTCCCCGCGAAAGCGACGCACGAATTTCCCCGCTTAGCCTCGCCCGGCCTCGAAGAGCACCCCTCATGCCGACAGATACTTAAGTATCGACCGACACCATCGTCTAATAGATTCGAGATCGTCCATATGATGTCATCTACTCATCGCATCCGAAAAATTCGGAGAAGCGAAGGAGTTAAGCATGGCAGAACAGAAGACAGTCATTGTAACCGGCGCATCGCAAGGCATCGGAGCAGCCGTAGTCCGGGCCTTTCTGGAACGGGGCTATAACGTTGTTGCAACCTCGCGAAGCGTTTCCAAGGCAGGTTTCACGCTTTCCCCAAACCTCGCACTTGTAGACGGAGACATCGGTCAGGCGGCTACCGCTGAAAGAGTGGCTCAAACGGCTATTAGCAAATTCGGCTCAATCGACCATGTCGTCAACAACGCGGGGATTTTCTCAGCCAAGCCCTTCACCGATTACACCGCCGAGGACTTCCGCGCCCTGGTTTCAACCAATCTGGAAGGGTTCATCTACATCACGCAGTCTGCGGTCAAGCAGATTCTGGTACAAGGGACAGGAGGCAGCGTCACAAGCATCACTACATCGCTGGTCGAGAACCCCATCTCGACCCTCACGGCGTCGATTCCCATGATCACCAAGGGCGGGCTCGATGCGATCACTCGAAGCCTCGCGAGCGAGTACGCAAAGAGCAACATTCGGTTCAATGCAGTCGCACCGGGCGTGGTCGATACACCGCTCCACAAGAACACGCCCAGGGACTTCATGAAGACTCTTTCGCCGATGGGCACGATCTCCGAAGCGAAAGACATTGCCGACGCCGTAGTCTATCTGGCGGAAGCTCGCCAGGTTACCGGGGAGGTGCTGCATGTGGATGGCGGTGCGCACGTGGGCAAGTGGTAAGCGCTACAGGTCATGAGCAGGGCGGTGCAGAACGCCGCCTGCTGGACCTTGGCATTCAGCTCCCAGATGCACCCACGCCATTTGGCAACTACGTCGAGGTTTTGCGGACGGGCAACCTGCTCTTCTTGAGCGGCATGCTCCCGGTTGTTGACCACAAGCCGAAGTACCTTGGCCGGCTTGGAAAAGAGCTCGACGCCGAGACTGGAAGAGATGCCGCCTACACTGCAGCATTGAGCGCGCTGGCGGCTGCCAAACAGCATTTGGGCTCACTCGATAGAGTGACTCGCGTCGTCCGCCTTGGGGTGTTCATGGCAACCTCCGGGGACTTCTTCGACCAGCCCAGAGTCGCGGACGCTGTCTCGGATCTGTTTCGAGATGTCTTCGGCATCGAGAAAACATCGGTTCGACTGGTAATCGGCGTTGCCAGTCTTCCTCTGGGGATGCCGATTGAACTCGAAGTCATCTTCGAAGTCGCGGAGTAGCTCGGAGGAAGTATGGGTGCGACGAAATTGGTCTTTCGGACACTGGCGAGCATCACATTCCTGGTGATCATGCTCGCTGCCCCGCTCGGCATGACTGCCCAGAAGGGAGACAAAGCAATGGAATCTCAGGTGTTTTATCGCACGGCAAAGGTCGACGGGCTCTCTATCTTTTACAGAGAAGCGGGGCCAAAGGATGCGCCCACCATCCTTCTACTGCATGGGCTTCCCTCATCGTCGCGGATGTTTCAGCCGCTTCTGACAAGGCTCTCAGATAAGTATCATCTGGTTGCACCCGACTATCCTGGCTACGGACACAGCGATTGGCCCGACCCGAAGCAGTTCGATTACACATTCGACCACATCGCTTCCGTGATGGATGACTTCACGCAAGTGCTGGGTTTGTCGCACTACACGCTCTACATGCAGGACTATGGTGGGCCGGTCGGCTTTCGCATGGCATTGGCACACCCGGACCGGGTGCAACCACTCATCGTCCAGGATGCGGTGGCGCATAACGAAGGCCTTGGGGCGAACTGGGCAACAAGGCGGGCATTCTGGGCGGACCGGTCGGCTTATGAAGAAGCGCTGCGCAAGAATCTCCTGTCGTTTGCCACCACCCGGACGCGCCACATCGGAGACGATCCAAATGTTGACCTCTATGCCCCGGATCTCTGGACCGATGAATACGCATTCCTGAACGCGCCAGGGCAGGCGCAGATTCAAAGCGATCTTTTTTATGATTACCGTACCAACGTCGACACTTATCCAAAGTGGCAGGCATGGATGCAGAAGACGCAGCCAAAGCTGTTGGTTATTTGGGGCAAACACGATCTCTCCTTTGATCTAGGCGAGCCGGAACGCTACCGGACCGACGTACCGAAGGCGGAGGTTCATGTACTCGACGCAGGGCACTTCGCGTTGGATACCAAGGCAGACGAAATTGCGGAACTGGTACGCGGGTTCCTGAAGGCGCAGGAGTAGGCACCTAAACCACCGAGATCGTGACTACCAACAGGCAACGTGGCGCCGGCTCCGCTTTTGGTCGACTCCATCTCACTCTTCTTGCGCTATGCACTCTCGCTGACAGCCTGGAAACGGTTCGAGGGAACCACATGGCCTCTGCGTGCCAATCCGTCGAGCGGGAACCTCCACCCGACGGAGGGATACGTGCTCTTGCCGTCGTTGGACGCTATCCACATCGTCCCGATCCTTCTGTTGGCGAACGCACAGTGCTTTCGCCAGCGAGATACCTACACGCAGTATGACATCGGACTCGATCTTCTCGGCGTCCCACACCAAGAACACGTCCTCTCCATGTCGGACCAGCATGTCGATTCCTCCCGGTGCCGTCTTAGCGGAGAACAAGAAGAGACCCACTCTTGCACCACGGTTCTTCCGTGCCGTCTCGATCTCAATACGAGCTTTCGCCAACGTATAGCTGGCATCTTCCTTCGCCTCGACCACGAACTTCTCGCCGGCAGCAGTGCAGTCGGGACCAAGCTCAACCACCAAATCACCGACCTTGCAGTTTTTGATCAATCCGGTCGTTGCCCCCGTCCTGCTTGCTATATCTCCAGACTTTTGGGCTTCCTTTTCCACAAATTCGGAAGCGATAGTCTCGAAGTCGTTTCCGTGCTGGGTTGAACGGGCAGACTCTTTGCGCTGCGCCTTCATCGCCTCCAGAGCCGTCTGGGCACAATACGGGCACAATAAGCTTCCTAGCCTTAATACTGTTCACTTAATAATCCTGATGGCTTTGCAGATGTCGATCTTGGGCCGGGGCTTGACGTGGCGCGGGCGGAGCGGGAAGTTGCTCATCTTGCGCTTGACGCCGCGGGGATTGCGCCGGTTGCGGCTTGAGACGACGCGTTCCTGAAGAATCTCGT